>Ga0157292_10000001_pt1 | contig 300532 bp, 277 predicted proteins | sample NitcycUS179409R1_FD_108401 | JGI IMG/M metagenome (GOLD analysis project Ga0157292, IMG submission 108401) | Soil microbial communities from Arlington Agricultural Research Station in Wisconsin, USA - Nitrogen cycling UWRJ-S179-409R-1 | ecosystem: Environmental > Terrestrial > Soil >... | reverse complement strand
TCTTCCCCCACGCGGCGTTGCTGCGTCACGCTTTCGCGCATTGCGCAAGATTCCCCACTGCTGCCTCCCGTAGGAGTCTGGGCCGTGTCTCAGTCCCAGTGTGGCTGATCGTCCTCTCAGACCAGCTACCCATCGCAGCCTTGGTAGGCCGTTACCCCACCAACAAGCTAATGGGCCGCGAGCTCCTCCCAATGCGGAGGCCGAAGCTTCCTTTAGTACACAGGCTTATACCCGTGCACCACATCCGGTATTAGCCCGAGTTTCCTCGGGTTGTCCCGGTCATCGGGGCAGATTACTCACGTGTTACTCACCCGTTCGCGGCTTGGCCCCAGAGCAAGCTCTGGTTCGTCGCACCACTTGCATGTGTTAAGCACGCCGCCAGCGTTCGTCCTGAGCCAGGATCAAACTCTCCGTGAAAGGTACTTCTCACAAAGAGATGCCATGCCTGGCGGGCCACCGGGTACACAAACTCGGTGACCGGCATGACGGGTAAATCAGACCACCCAGCGCGCTGGCGCGCCGAGTGGATCGGGCTCAAACATTCCGCAGACCTTTTGAGGGGTCCGCAGAGTGCACGCTGCTCAGTTTTCAAAGACCGTTGCGCCTCTGCGGTGGGACTCACCGCTCTAAACGCATGGGGTGCCACAGGGGCAACCCCAGAAGGACGCGGGAGTATAGCGATCCGGCGGATCTTTGCCTAGTGCCTACCGCCGTGCCCAGGCAAGCCGCATCGCAGGCCGTCCAGCGCGCCTCAGGCGGGGCCGCCGACCAGGCGCAGGAAGCGGCGCTTCCCTGCCTGCAGGACGCGCCCGGAGAGCTCGCCCGCGTCGAGATCCAGCGCCGTCGCCGGCACCGGCTCGCCATCGAGCTTGACGCCGCCCTGGCCGATCAGGCGCCGGCCCTCGCTGGCGCTGATCTCGAAGCCGTCGGCCAGCAGGCGCGGCAGGTGGACCTGGCTGCCGCCGTCGTCCATATAAGGACCGAGGTCGAGCTCCGGCATCTCCTCCGGCGCCCCGCGCTGGACGAAGACCCGGTTGAAGCTCTGCTCCGCGCCGGCGCCGGCGCCCTCGCCGTGGAAGCGGTCGACCAGGCGCCGCGCCAGCTCGCGCTTGGCCTCGTTCGGTCCGGACCCGGGCTGCTCGCTGCCGAGCAGCAGCCGGTAGTACTCGGCCATCGCCTCGTCGGGGATGCTCATCAGCCGGCCGAACATCTCCTCCGGGGCGTCGGTGACGCCGACGTAGTTGCCGAGCGACTTGCTCATCTTCTGGACGCCGTCGGTCCCGACCAGGATCGGCATCGTCAGGATCGACTGCGGCTTCTGCCCGTAGGCGGTCTGGACGTCGCGGCCGAAGAGCAGGTTGAACTTCTGGTCGGTCCCCCCCAGCTCGACGTCGGCCTCGACGGCGACGGAGTCGTAGCCCTGCAGCAGCGGGTAGAGCAGCTCCAGCGCCGCGATCGGCTGGTTCGCGCCCATCCGCTTCTGGAAGTCGTCGCGCTCGAGCAGGCGGGCGACCGTCGTCTGCGCCAGCAGCCCCAGCAGCGCCTCGGGCTCCATCCGCAGCCACTCGCTGTTGAAGCGGACCTCGGTGCGCTCGCGATCCAGCAGCTTGAAGGCCTGTTCCTGGTAGGTGGCGGCGTTGGCCTCGATCTCCTCGGCCGAGGGCAGCGGCCGGGTGCTGGAGCGGCCGCTGGGATCGCCGACCCGGGCGGTGAAGTCGCCGATGATGAGGACGACGGTGTGGCCGGCGCGCTGGAACTCCGCCAGCTTCTCCAGCACGACCGTGTGGCCGAGGTGGATGTCGGCGGTGGTCGGGTCGATCCCCAGCTTGACCCGCAGCGGGCGGCCCGTCTGCAGCTGCTTGGCGAGCATGCCCTCGGGCAGGGCCTCGACCGCGTTGCGCGTCAGATCCGACATCGGGGCAATGCTAGACTGCCGCCTCCGCGCGACGGGCCCAGCCACGCCGCGGCGGTAGACCCTCGATGGCCGCCTTAGGACCAAAGCGCCGGCAGGCAAACGGCGGCGGTGACCTCCCGCCCGCGCCCCCGGCCCCACCGACTGACGGCAAGCGCCGCAAGCCGCGCTTGAAGAAGCTGCGCGTCCTCTTCGTCCTGCTCGGCCTCGGCATCCTCTCGGTCGTCTCGATGGTCTTCGGGATGATGGCCGCGGTCTCCCAGGACCTGCCGGCGATCTACGACTTCGCCCAGTACAAGGCCTCGAAGAACAGCGAGGTCGTCGACAGCAACGGCGAGACGATCGGCACCCTGACCAGCGACCAGAACAAAATCCTGCTCAGCTCGGCCCAGATCTCCCCCAACATCAAGAACGCGGTGGTCTCGGTCGAGGACGCCCGCTATTACGAGCACTCGGGGGTCGACTTCGAGGGCATCGCCCGCGCCCTGGTCAAAGACGTGCTCAGCCAGAGCGCCGCCCAGGGCGCCTCGACGATCACCGAGCAGTTCGTCAAGAACGCGCTCGAAGCGCAGAGCACCAGGACGGTCTTCGTCAAGTTCAAAGAGGCGGCGCTGGCCTACCGGCTGGAGCGCCACTGGAGCAAGGACAAGATCCTCACCGAGTACCTGAACACGATCTACTTCGGCGAGGGCGCCTACGGGATCGAGGCCGCGGCGCGCACCTACTTCGGCGCCGCCCATCCCGGCTGCGGCACCCCCGAAGAGCCCTGCGCGACCGTGCTCGAGCCCTGGGAGGCGGCGACGCTGGCGGCGGTCATCTCATCGCCCTCGGCCTACGATCCCAAAATCTTCCCCGAAAACGCGCTCGGTCGCCGCAACCTGGTGCTGGAAAGGATGTACGAACAGGGCTACATCTCCTCCGAGCAGCTGGCCGAAGGCCGCAAGCAGGCGCTGCCCTCCCCGAGCGACATCGCGCCGCCGCAGATCGACTCCCGCGCGCCCTACTTCACCGCCTACCTGCGCCAGCAGCTGCTCGAACGCTACGGCCCCTCGAAGGCCTTCTTCGGCGGCCTGGTCGTCAAGTCGACCCTCGACATGCGGCTGCAGGAAGCGGCCGAAGAAGCGGTCAACGCCTACCTCGGATACCTGCCGGCGACCGCCTCGCTGGTCGTGATCGACAACCGCAACGCCGGCATCAAGGCGATGGTCGGCGGCCCCGACTTCGACACCAGGCCGTTCAACCTGGCGACCCAGGGACACCGCCAGCCGGGCTCCTCGATCAAGCCCTTCACCCTGATCACGGCGCTCGAACAGGGGATCTCCCCCTCGACCGTCTATGAATCGGCGCCGCAGGAATTCCGCTTCGGCAAGAAGGGCAACGAAGTCTTCACGGTCACCAACGACGAGGATCTATACGCCGGCTCCAACTCGGTCGAATCGGCGACGACCTACTCCGACAACTCGGTCTACGCGCAGCTGGCGCTGGAAGGGCTGAAGGGGAAGACGGTCCACGATCGCACCAGCGCGATCGCCGGCACCGCCCACAAGATGGGCTACTCGGACCCGATCTCGACCAACCCGGCGATGGTGCTCGGCGGTCTCGAGGAAGGGGTGACGCCGCTCGGCTGGACCTACGCCTACTCGACCCTCGGCAACGACGGCGACCGGGTCAGCGGCACCCTTGCCCCGCGCCCGGGCGACAGCCCCGTCTCCTACACCCAGGTCACCGACCACGAGGGCCACACGATCAGGGGCGGCGACAACGACTCCACCCACGAGCAGGTGATCGACGAATCGACCGCGCTGGAAGCGAAGCGAATCCTCGAAACCGTCGTCTCCACCGGCACCGGCACCAACGCCGACATCGGGGCCGAAGGCGAGTGGGGCAAGACCGGGACGACCGAGAACAACGGCGACGCCTGGTTCTGCGGCGGCGTCGCCGACGAAGTCACGGCCTGCGTCTGGGTCGGCTACGCCGACACCGTCACCCCGATGACCACGCTTTACCAGGGCGGCCCGGTCATGGGCGGCACCTTCCCGGCCCTGATCTGGGCCAGCGTGATGTCGGCCTGGAAGGAGATCCGCGACGAAAAGGCGGCGGAAAAGGAGGCGCGCAAGGAGGCCGAGGAGAACGACGAAGAGTTCGAGCCCGGCGAATACGAATACGTCCCGCCCGAAACCGAAGGCGGCGGATTCGAAGCGGCGCCGGAAGGCGAAGAAGGCGAAGCGGCGGCGCCCGAAGCCGAGGCCGCCGAAGGTGCGCTCGAACAGGAAGTGACCCCGGAAGCTCCCGAAGCGCCCGAAGCCCCGGAAGCGGGCGGTGGCGGCGTCACCGCCGGCTGAACCGCGTTCGCACTTCCGGCCGCCGGCGGTACCTAACCGCGAACGCTCTCGGGCGGCCACGGCCGCGAGAGGAAGCGGCTGCCGGCGGCGCAGAAGCGCCAGGGGCGCTCGACCGCTTTGGTGATCCCGATTCGCGGGCCGGTCACGACCTCGGGCCGCTCGCGGTCCGGCGCCAGCAGAAGGAAGGGATCGCGGTCGAGCTCGGCATCGTTGTGCTCGAGCCCCACCCCCAGCGCCTCGGTCAGCTTTCCGGGGCCGGAGCAGAGCTCGGCGTCTGGGCGCTCGCCACGGCGGGTCCGCATCGCCTCGAGCCCGGCGCTCGGCTCCAGCGCCCGGATCAGCACGGCCGCCGCCTCGCCCTCGGGTTCGGCGACGAAGTTGAGCAGGCTGTGGATCCCGTAGGAGAGGTAGACGTAGGAGCGGCCGGGCGGGCCGAAGAGGACGCGGGTGCGCTCGGTCAGGCCGGCGTAGGCGTGGCAGGCGGGGTCGTCGCGGTCGTAGCTCTCGGTCTCGACGATGGTGCCGCCGGCGCCGGCGAAGAAGAGCTGGCAGCCGATCAGGTCGCGGGCGACCGCGTGGACCGAGCGGTCGAAGAAATCAGCCCCCAACGGCTCTCCGAGCCGTTGGGCCCGGCTTCCGGAGCTCGGAAGCTGCATCAGGGTCAAACGCGCTCTTCTTCGACCCGCTCCCGCACCGCAGCAAGCGTCACGCGGGCGGACTCGATCTGGGTCGCCAGCGGGGCCGAGCCGGTGCCGCCGGCGATCCGCTTCGACTCCAGCCAGCTGGCCCGTTGCAGGACCTCGTAGTAGGACTCGTCGAGCAGCTCCGAGCGCTGCTTCAGCTCAACCGGGGTCAGCTCGGAGAGCGTCTTGCCGTGCTCGACCGCGTCGCGGACCAGGCCACCGACGACCCCGTGCGCCTCGCGGAAGGGCATGCCGCGGCGGACCAGCAGGTCGGCGACCTCGGTCGCGGCCAGCATCTCGTCGCCGGAGGCCGCCTCCATCCGCTCGCGGTCGAAGGCGATCCCCTCGAGCATCCCGGCGGTGGCGTCGAGGCAGGCCTCGATCGTGTCGATCGCGTCGAAGAGCGGCTCCTTGTCCTCCTGCATGTCCTTGCCGTAGGTCAGCGGCAGCGCGTGCATGACCCCGAGCAGGGTCGCGTAGCTGGCGGCGACCCGCGGGCTCTTGGCCCGCAGAAGCTCGGCCGAGTCGGGGTTCTTCTTCTGCGGCATGATCGAGGAGCCGGAGGAGAACGACTCGTCGAGCTCGCAGAAGCCGAACTCGGTGCTCGACCAGATGACGATCTCCGAGCCGAGCCGGGAGAGGTGCATCGCGCAGGTCGAGGCGGCGGCGAGGTAGTCGAGGACGAAGTCGCGGTTGGAGGCGCCGTCGATCGAGTTGTGGGTGACGTGGTCGAAGCCGAGGTCGGCGGCGACCCCCTCGCGGTCGATCTCCCAGTTGACGCCGGCCAGGGCGCCGGAGCCGAGCGGCATCACGCTGGCGCTGTCGAGCGCGAACTGGAAGCGCAGCACGTCGCGGGCGAGCATCCAGAAGTAGGCGAGCAGGTGGTGGCCGAGGTAGACCGGCTGCGCCCGCTGCAGGTGGGTGTAGCCGGGCATCGCCCAGTCGCCGTGGGACTCGGCGAGGGCGAGCAGCCGCTCCATCGCGGCGGCGCAGAGCTCGACCGCGCGCAGTGAGTGCGCCTGCACGACCATCGCCACGTCGGTCGCGACCTGGTCGTTGCGGGAGCGGCCGGTGTGCAGCTTGCCGGCAAGCGGCCCGATCTCCTCACCGAGCAGCCGCTCGATCGCCATGTGGATGTCCTCGTCGGCCTCCTCGAACTGGAACCCGTGCTCGGCCATGCGGGCGCCGACCCGCTCCAGCCCGGCTTCCATCTCGCGCAGCTCCTCGGCGTCGAGGACGCCGATCCCGTGCAGGCCGCGGGCGTGGGCGCGCGACTGGTCGAGGTCGTAGGGCGCCAGCCACTTGTCGAACTCGAGCGAGCGGTTGAGGCGCCAGAAGCGCGGGTCGGGCTCTTTGCGGAAGCGGGACATTGCGTCAGCCTATTTGGATCGCGGTCGCCAGCTCCTCGCAGACCCGCTCGACCTCGTTGTCCGTCATCTGCGGGAAGAAGGGCAGGGCCAGCGAGCGGGCCGAGGCGGCTTCGGCGACCGGGAACTGGCCCTCGCGGTAGCCGAGCTCGCGCAGGTGCGGAAAGAGGTGGATGCAGGGCAGGTAGGCCTTGCTGGCGACGCCGCGCTCGCCGAGGCGGCGGATCGTCGCGTCGCGCTCGGCGCCGTCGGGGAGGCGGACGACGTAGACGAACCAGCTGCGCCGCTCCTGGCCGCGGCCGGCGCTGGGGATGCCGAGGCCATCGATCCCCGCCAGTCCCTGCGCGTAGAGCTCGGCGACCCGGTCGCGCCCGGCCAGCAGCCGGTCGAGCTTCTCGACCTGGGCGACGCCGAGCGCGGCGGCGAGATCGGAGAGGCGGTAGTTGAAGCCGAGGCCGTCGTGGTCGAGCCAGCCCATGTCGGCGGCGCGGCCCTGGTTGCGCTCGCTGCGCAGACGGGCTGCGACCTCGGGGTCGGAGGGGACGATCATCCCTCCCTCCCCCGTCGTCATCTGCTTGTTGGCGTAGAAGGCGAAGGTGGCGAGGTTGCCGCGGGCGCCGACCTTGCGGCCCTCGCAGTCGACCGCGCCGAGCGCCTCGCAAGCGTCCTCGAGGATCCCCAGCCCGCGCTCGCTGGCCAGCGCCTCCAGCTCCGGCATCGCCGCCGGGTAGCCGAAGATGTGGACCGGCAGGATCCCCCGGGTCCGCTCCCCCACCGCCTCGGCGGCGGCGGCCGGGTCGAGGTCGAGCGTCTCGGGGTCGACGTCGCAGAAGACCGGCCGCGCTCCCTCGTAGAGCAGGCAGTTGGCGGAGGCGACGAAGCTGAAGGGGCTGGTCAGGACCTCGTCCCCCGGGCCCCAGCCGAGCGCCCGCACCCCGAGGTGCAACGCGGTGGTGCCGCTGGAGACGGCGACCGCGTCGGAGACCCCGAGCCAGTCGGCGAGCGCGCGCTCGAAGCGCACGCCCATCGGCCCCAGTGAGAGCCGGCCGGAGCGCAGGACCTCCAGCACCAGCTCCTCCTCGCGGGTGCCAAGGTCGGGCTGGGCGAGCGAGATCGGCTCGAGGTCGCCGGCAGCGTTCATCGCCCCAGCCTATTTCGGCGGGGCGACGGCTGGCTGTGGCTGGAAGGCGTACTCGAGCGAGTCGACCAGAGCCTCCCAGGAGGCCTCGATGATGTTCTCCGAGACGCCGATCGTCCCCCATTCCCGCTCGCTGTCGGCGGAGTCGAGCAGAACGCGGGTGACCGCGCCGGTTCCGTGGGCTTCATCGAGGATCCGCACCTTGTAGTTCGTCAACTCGATGTCCGCCATATGCGGGTAACGATCGGTGATCGCCGATCGCAGCGCCCGGTCGAGCGCATTGACCGGGCCGTTGCCCTCGGCCGAGCGGAAGTAGCGCTGGCCGTCGACTTCGACTTTTATGGTCGCCTCCGTCGTCACCTCGCCGTCGGCGTGCTTCTCGACCACGACGCGGAAGCTCTCGAGCTTGAACAGCGGTATGTAGCTACCCGCCTCGCGCCGCAGCAGCAGCTCGAAGGAGGCCGGGGCCGCCTCGTAGTGGTAGCCGCGGTGCTCGCGCTCCTTCAGCCGCTCGACCGCCCGGGCCGCCGCGGCGTCGTCCATCGGCAGGCGCACCCGCTCGGCCTGGGCGCGGATCGTCGCCTTGCCCGAGAGCTCGGAGGGCAGCACGTTTCGCTGGTTGCCGACCAGGCCCGGGTCGAGGTGCTCGAAGGTGCGCGCGTCGGCCTCGATCCCGGCCACGTGCATCCCCCCCTTGTGGGCGAAGGCGTTGCGGCCGACGTAGGGCGCGTCGGGGTTCTGGGTGACGTTGCAGAGCTCGTCCAGGTAATGGGCGGTCTCGGTCAGCGAGGCCAGTTGCTCGGCGCTGACCACTGCGAAACCCAGCTTCAGCTGCAGCGCCGGCAGGATCGAGGTCAGGTTGGCGTTGCCGCAGCGCTCGCCGTAGCCGTTGATCGTCCCCTGCACCATCCGCGCCCCCTCGCGCACCGCCGCGAGCGAGTTGGCGACCCCGCAGCCGGCGTCGTCGTGGACGTGGATGCCGACTTCGGGCCCCGCGCCGACGGCGGCGAGGACCGCCGTGGTCGCCTCGGAGATCTCATCCGGAAGGCTGGAGCCGTTGGTGTCGCAGAGGGTGACGTTCTCGGCCCCGGCTTCGAGCGCCGCCCGCAGGCACTCGAGCGCGTAGCCGGCGTCGTCGCGGTAGGCGTCGAAGAAGTGCTCGGCGTCGTAGACGACCCGCTTGCCCTCGCCGCGGCAGAAGGCGACGGAGTCGGCGATCATCGCCAGGTTCTCCTCGCGCGAGACCTTCGTCACCTTCTCCAGGTGCAGGCCCCAGGTCTTGCCGACCAGGGTGACCACCGGCGCGAAGCTGCCGACCAGGGTCGCCAGCGCCGGGTCGTCCTCGGCCCGGGTGTCGCGGCGCCGGGTCATACCGAAGGCGCAGATCGTCGCCTGCTCCAGCTCCAGCTCGGCCAGCTGCTCGAACAGCTCGACCTCCTTCGGGTTGGAGCTGGGGAAGCCGGCCTCGATCATCTGCACGCCGAGCTTGTCCAGCGCCAGCACGACGCGGGCCTTCTCGGACGCCGAGAGCGACATCCCCTCGCCCTGCATGCCGTCGCGCAAGGTCGTGTCGTAGAGCTTCACCTGTTCCATCGCTGCCTTTCGAGTCGGAAGATCGGGAAAGGGCCGCAAAGGCCCCGCGTGCGCGGGGTGGGAGCCGCGCCAGCCGCTAGGCGGCTGAGGTAATTCGCCCGATCGACCCGATGGCGCGGCGGATCATCAGGAACCGACCTTATCGCCCGTGTCGAGCTCGGCCGGCTCCTCGACGAAGTCCAGCCACTCCAGGTACTCCTCGGCGCGCCCGTGCAGGGCGTCTTCGAATTTGGCCTGGACGTGGCGGGTGACCTCGCCGGCGCTGCCCAGCGGGTGGTCGTCGACCTCGCGCACCGGCACCAGCTCGGCGGCGGTGCCGGTGAGGAAGACCTCTTCGGCCATGTAGAGCTCGGCCCGGGCGACGTCGCGCTCGACCACGGTGTAGCCGAGGTCGCGGGCGATCTGGATCACCGATTTGCGGTTGATCCCGTCGAGGATCGAGGCGACGTGCGGCGGGGTCACGATCTCGCCGTCGCGGACCAGGAAGATGTTCTCGCCCGAGCCCTCGCAGACGAAGCCGCGCTCGTCGAGCAGGATCGCCTCGTCGTAGCCGGCGTTGGCCGACTCGGTCTTGGCGAGGATCGAGTTGAGGTAGGAGCCGGAGGCCTTGGCGTGCGGGATCGAGCCGGCGGGGCTGATCCGGCGCCAGCTCGAGACCTTGGCGCGGATGCCGCCGTTCTTGCTCTCCTCGCCGAGGTAGGCGCCCCAGGGCCAGGCGGCGACGACGACGTCGACCGGGGCGCTCTTGGCGTAGAGGCCGAGCTCGCCGTAGCCGCGGAAGGCGATCGGGCGGATATAGGCGGAATCGAGCCCGCAGCGGCGCAGCAGCTCGTGCGTGGCCTGGCGGATTTCCTCCGCCGAGTAGGGCAGCTCCAGGTAATAGAGCTGGGCGGACTGCTGCAGGCGGGCGAGGTGGTCGGCGTGGCGGAAGATCGCCGGGCCTCGCTCGGTCGCGTAGCAGCGAATGCCCTCGAAAACGCCCGTTCCGTAGTGCAGACCGTGCGTGAGGACGTGCACCTGGGCGTCCTCCCAGGCACAAAACTCGCCGTTCTTCCAAATCAAATCCTGCCGCTCCATGTTGCAGAAGTATGCCCGATCGCAGAGAGGTGTCCACCCGATCGGCAGCGAAAGACGGCTGAAACCCAAGAAAGGGAGTGAGAAGCATGAAGACGAGGTTCCGCCCGAAGCTCAACTACTCCAACGTGATCGCGACGATCGCGCTGTTCGTCGCCCTCGGTGGCGCCGCCGTGGCCGCGGGGCTGCCGAAGAACAGCGTCGGCCCCAACCAGCTGAAGCGAGGCGCCGTGACCAGCGGGAAACTGCGCAAGGGCGCGGTCACCAGCGGCAAGCTGGCCCCGAAGTCGGTCGTCGCCGGCAAGCTCGGCCCCAGCGCGGTGACGCCGGGCAACATCGGCAACGGCGCAGTCACCAGCTCCAAGCTGGCGGCCAACTCGGTGATCGCCAGCACGATCAAGAACGGCGTCGTCACCACCAACAAGCTGAACAACGAAGCCGTGACCAGCGCCAAGCTCGGCAAAGGCTCGGTGACCCTGGCCAAACTGGCCGATGACGTGGCGCCTCTGCTGGGGACGCTGAAGAGCGGCCAGACGCTGCGCGGGGTGTTCGACCTGGGAGCGACGGCTGACATCGCCGGAGACCTGTTCCGCTCGTCGGTGAGCTTCCAGTTCCCGTTGCTCAACCCGCCGGCGGTGACGGTTCTGCAGCCAGGTCAAACCAGCGCCAACTGCGCCGGCCTCGGCGGCGGCAACACGACCCCGGCGGCGACCGGCGGCAACCTCTGCGTCTACGTCACCAAAGCCGAAAACCTCGACCCGACCACGCCGCTGGCGGTGGAGAACAACACCCGCCTCGGCTTCGGTCTCGTCGCCAAAGCGAACGAAGTAGACAAAGAGAGCTATGCCTTCGGCGTCTGGGCGGTGACCGCTCCCTAGCTCGCGAGCTGCTGGAGGACGGCGGAGGTCATCTCCGTCGTCCCCACCTCGACCTCCCGGGGCACCTCCGGCAGCGGCGCTGCCGCGACGGTGCCCCCGGCGAGGTCGGGAGTACGCAGCCCCCGCTCCAGCACCGCGTCGACCGCCGCCTCGATCCGGGCAGCGTCGTCGGGCCGGTCGAGGCCGTGGCGCAACATCAGCGCCACCGAGAGGAAGGTCGCGAGCGGGTTGGCGGTGCCCTTGCCGGCGATGTCAGGGGCGGAGCCGTGGACCGGCTCGAACAGCCCCGGAGCGCCGTCGGCGCCGAGACTGGCAGAGGGCAGCATCCCCAGCGAGCCGGTCAGCATCGCCGCCTCGTCGCTGAGGATGTCGCCGAAGAGGTTCTCGGCGACGATCACGTCGAAGTCGGCCGGGCGCGAGACCAGCTGCATCGCCGCGTTGTCGACCAGCAGGTGGTCGAGGGCGACGTCTGGATAGTCGGGAGCGACACCGGTCACGACCTCGCGCCAGAGCCGCGAGGTCTCCATCACGTTGGCCTTGTCGACCGAGGTGACGCGCGGATTGCGGCCGGAGCTGGCGGCGCGGCGACGGGCGGCCTCGAAGGCGGTGCGGGCGATCCGCTCGACTTCCGCCGCCGTGTACTCGCAGGTGTCGTGGGCGGCGTCGCCGTCGCGGCCGCTGGCGCCGAAGTAGATGCCGCCGGTGAGCTCGCGGACGACCAGCAGGTCGGTGCCGGCGATCCGCTCCTCGCGCAGCGGGCTGGAGCCGACCAGGGCCGGGCTCGGCCGGACCGGGCGCAGGTTGGCGTAGAGCCCCATCCCCTTGCGCAGGCCGAGCAGGCCCTGCTCGGGGCGCGGCGCGTCGGGGTCGGTGGTGTCCCATTTGGGACCGCCGACCGCGCCCAGCAGCACCGCGTCGGACTCGCGGCAGGCGGCCAGGACCTCGTCGGTAAGGGCGACCCCATGCTCGTCGATCGAGCAGCCGCCCATCAGCCGCTCGTCGAAGGAGAACTCGCCCAGGGCCTCCAGGAGCTCGCGGGCGGCGGCGACGATCTCGGGGCCGATCCCGTCGCCGGGCAGGACGACTATGCGCGGTGCGTCGCTCACGCCGCGGGACTCTACGCGTCGGAGCGCGCGCGGGCGCTCACGCCGTGGCCTCGATGTTGAGGCGCATGTAGTCGAGGGTCAGCGGCTGCTCGGAGACCTCGAGGATCGCCTCGGTGAAGGGGCGGCGCAGCTCCTCGGGGAGGCGCGCGAGGTGCGGGCCGATGGTCACCGTCGAGACGAACTCGTAGGGCCGCTCCGGGGTGACCGGCCACGGCTGCAGCCAGCAGCGAGCCGCGGCGAAGCCGGCGCCGCGCAGCCTCTCTTCGGTGACATCGGGGGCCGCGAAGTTCCACATCCCGCTCATGTCCTCCAGATAGGGAGCGAACTCGGGCCGGGCGGCGACCGTGCGGATCGCCGCGGCGTGGGAGGCGACGTTGCCCTCCCCGCCGCACTGGGCGACGAGGCGGCCGCCCGGTGCCAGCGCCGCGTGCAGCCGCGCGAAGAGCCGCTCGTGGTCGGCGATCCAGTGGAAGGTCGCGGTGGAGAAGATCAGGTCGACCGGCTCCGCGACCTCCAGCTCGGAGAGGTCGACGACCAGGTAGGTCGCGCGATCGCCCAGCCGCTCCCGCGCCTTCGCGATCATCGCCTCGGAGCCGTCGACCGCGATCAGGCGCCCCCGCGGCAGCCGCTTCGCCAGCTCGGCACTGACCCGGCCGGAGCCGCAGCCGGCGTCGAGCGCGACCTCGTCGCCGCGCAGCTCGAGCCGCTCCAGGACCGACATCCCCCATTCGAACTGCGGGTCGGAGACGGCGTCGTAGGTCTCCGCGTCCCACTCGCGCGGGCCGCTGTTGATCGCGCGGCTGGGCTCCTCCGGGCTCAAAGGCTGGTCGTCACCGGTCCCCGGTCGGCGCCGCCCCCCGCCTCGAAGGCCTCGATCGCCCCCGAGTTCCCGAGCGTGATCCCGATGTCGTCGAGCCCGTTCAGCAGCCGGTGCTTGACGTCCGGCTCGACCGCGAACTCGAAGACGCCGGCGGCGCAGGTGACGGTCTCGTCATCGACGTCGATCCGCGCCTCGCCCGCCTCGGCGACGGCGCGGCAGTGCTCCTCGTCGAGGATCGCCGGCAGCAGGCCGATCTTCGTGCAGTTGGAATAGAAGATGTCGGCGAAGGAGGGTGCGACGATCGCCTGGAAGCCGAAGTCCTCCAGCGCCCAGGGAGCGTGCTCGCGCGAGGAGCCGCAGCCGAAGTTGGCACCGGTGACGAGGATCGGGTTCGGCTCCAGCTCGATCTCGCCGTCGCGGATCCAGTCGTAGAAGAGGAACTCGCCGAAGCCGGTTCGCTCGACCCGCTTGAGGAACTGCTTGGGAATGATCTGGTCGGTGTCCACGTCGGCCCGGTCCAGCACCGACACCTTGCCCTCGATCACGTCGATCGGCCTCATCTTCAGCTCCAGTCTCTGATGTCGACGAAACGTCCCTCGATCGCGGCCGCGGCCGCCATCCTCGGGCTGACCAGGTGGGTGCGCCCACCCTTGCCCTGCCGCCCCTCGAAGTTGCGGTTCGAGGTCGAGGCGCAGCGCTCGCCCTCCGACAGCGTGTCGGGGTTCATCCCCAGGCACATCGAGCAGCCCGCCTCGCGCCATTCGAAGCCGGCGCCGCGGAAGACCTCGTCCAGCCCCTCCGCTTCGGCGGCGGCTTTGACCTGCCGGGAGCCGGGGACGACCATCGCCCGCACCGTGCTGGCGACCTTGCGGCCGTCGACCATCCGCGCCGCCTCGCGCAGATCCTCGATCCGGGAGTTGGTGCAGGAGCCGATGAAGACCCGTTCCGGCTCCACCTCGGTCATCGGCGTGCCCGGCTTCAGGCCCATGTAGGCGAGGGCGCGCTCGGCCGCTTCGCGGTCGGCCGGGGACTCCAGCGCCGCCGGGTCGGGGACGCTGCCGGTGACCTCAACGACCATGCCCGGGTTGGTGCCCCAGGTGACCATCGGCGAGATCGCCGCGGCGTCGACGTCGATCTCGGTCTCGAACGAGGCCCCCTCGTCGGTCGGCAGCTGGCGCCAGCGCTCGATCGCGGCCTCGATCTCGGCCGGAGCGCCGGGGCGCCCGCGGACCCACTCGAAGGTGGTCGCGTCGGGGGCGATCATGCCGGCGCGGCCGCCGCCCTCGATCGTCATGTTGCAGATCGTCATCCGGCCCGGCATCGAGAGCGCCTCGATCGCCGGCCCCGCGTACTCGACCGCGTACCCGGTCATGCCGCCGGTGCCGAGGCGGCCGATCGTCGCCAGGATCAGGTCCTTGGGGGTGACCCCGGAGCCGAGCTGGCCCGAGTAGGAGATCCGCATCGTCTTCGGCCGCTTCTGGACCAGGCACTGGGTCGCCAGCACGTGCTCGACCTCGGAGGTGCCGATGCCGAAGGCCAGCGCCCCGAAGGCACCGTGGGTGGAGGTGTGGCTGTCGCCGCAGACGATCGTCATCCCCGGCTGGGTCACGCCCAGCTCCGGGCCGATCACGTGGACGATGCCCTGGCGCTCGGAGCCCAGCGAGTAGAGCGGGATCCCGTACTCCTCGCAGTTGCGCTCCAGGGTTTCGACCTGGACGCGGGAGAGCTCGTCGGCGATCAGGTGCGACGCCATGGTGCCGTCGGTGGGCGTGTTGTGGTCGGCCGTCGCCAGCGTCTTGTCGACGCGGCGGACCGGGCGGTTGGCCAGCCGCAGGCCGTCGAAGGCCTGCGCCGAGGTGACCTCGTGGACCAGGTGCAGATCGATGTAGATCAGGCCGTCGGAGACCTCGTGCGCATCCCAGATCTTGTCGAACATCGTTTGTGCCATCTGTTCTCCTCCTAGCCCCTTCTCAGGCCCGCGGCGATCACGGCGAAGAACCTGGTCGGCTCCTCGCCATCGTTCTCGAAATGATGAGGGAGATCGGCGTCGAAGGTGACGCTGTCCCCCTCGCGAAGCTCGTGACGGCTGCCGTCGACGACCAGCGCCAGGGTGCCGGCGAGGACGACCGCGGTCTCGCGACTGCCCGGCTCGTGCATCGGCGGGTCGGCGCGGCCGCCGGTGGTGGCGCCCGGTTCCAGCACGTGCAGGGAGACGTCGGCGCGCTGCCCCGGCAGCGGCGGGGTCAGCTCCTCGATGCGGTGCCCCCCGCGCTCGTAGCGGCGGCGGCCGCTGGCGCGGCTGACGGCGACGTGCTGGCCCTCGTCGAGGCGCAGCAGCTGCGACAGGGTCAGCTCCAGGCCGGCGGCGATCTTCGCCGCCGAGGCCAGGGTCGGGCTGGTCTCCCCGCGCTCGACCTGCGAAAGCATCGGCGCACTGACCCCCGAGCGGTCGGCCAGGTCGCGCAGGGACAGGCCCATGGCGTCGCGCAGGGCCTTGATGCGGTGGCCGACGGTGCCTGATCGATCAACGGTCTGCGGACGCGGCACGTCGAGAGTGGTGCTCATGTGGCGTACGTTATCACATACATATGTATTTAGAGAGGGGGATCCCCACCCCACCAGGACCAAAGAGAGCTCCGAGACCGAGCCATCACCGCAACCCCGGCTAGGTGTGGTTGCGGCGATGGCTCGGTGGGTCGAGGGAATGGCGGAGGTCGCGGGCGATGGCGGCGGGTTCGTCCGTTAGTTGGGACCAGATGAGGCGGGTCGTGGCGTAGCCGGCCGCTTGGAGGCGGCGGTCGCGGGTCCGGTCCTGGCGGAAAGCGGAGCGCGTGCCGTGAGCCTGCCAGCCGTCGAGTTCGACGATATGGCGTTGGTCGGGCCAGAGGCAGTCGACCTCGTAGCCGGTCCCTCCCACTTCGAGCCAGGGGTTGAGTTGGGGACGTGGCAGGTCGTAGCGGTCAAGGAACGCGAGGAAGCGGTCCTCGAGGGCGCTGCGCGTGTGGCCGCTCGATTCGTCGCGGCGGGCGAGTGCTGCGCGGATCGCCCGGGCCCCAGACCGCCGCGGGTAACGATCGAGAAGGTCGGGCAGGGAGAGTGGGTCGTGGAATTCGCGGTATTCCGCTTGGCGCAGCATGCTCTCGACCGCCTGCGCGCGCTCGGCGAGCCGCCGTGAAGAGCCGGCGGCGAGGTCGAAGATGGTTCGTGGGACGGTGGTGACCCGGATCCCGTCCTTGACGGTGTGCTCGTCGGCGGGGATGCGGGAGAAGTGGCGCTCAACCGACTCCCGCGAGCGTCCTTTGACCGAGGAGGTCACGTGATTCGTCGTCCCCGCCGAACTCCGGATCCCCCACAGCGCCGCTGCCGAATGGTGGCTGAGCACGGCGCCGTCCCCGCAATAGAGAACCGCGGCCATCCACCGGGCCTGCTGGGTAAGGGGTTGGTACCCGACGGCGTAGATGCCGGGATGGACTCGGTGCAGCCGTCCCGCGCTCACCCAGCGGTCGATCAGGTTCCCTCCCATCCCCAGCCCCTCCAATTGCCGCCTCGCTACCACCCCATGCTGGCCTCGCGCGAGTTCTCCCACTCGCCGGTCCCACCCACGCGTCTGCTCTGACCCCCGCATAGAGGGGGTAAGTGCAGACGCGTGCTGGGCTCTCCCCTCTAGGGGCGGGGCTCGCCGGGGTTAAGGGCCTGGAGTGCGCTCAACCGCGGCTTCGGCGGTGGCTGCCTCGGCCTCGCGGGTGGCGGCGCCTTCTAGGGCGTTGGAGAGGGCTCGCACGTAGGCGCGGGCAGAGGCCTCGAGGATGTCGGTCGCCACGCCCTGGCCGGTCGCCAGGCGGCCGGCGGTGCGTAGCATCACGGTCACCTCGCCGAGGGCGTCCTCTCCCCCCGTCACCGCGGCGACCGTGTACTGGCGCAGCTCGCAAACGGTCTCGGTCGCCTTCTGGATCGCCTGGAAGATCGCGTCGACCGGGCCGTCGCCGCTGGACTCGGCCACCGCCTCCTCGCCGGAGGGCAGGGTCACCGCCACGCGGGCGACCGGGTCGCGGCGGGAGCCGGCCTCGACCTCGAACCAGGCCAGCTCGTGGGCGTCGGCGCGCTCGCGCATCTCGTCGGAGACGATCGCCTCCAGGTCCAGCGCGGTCACCTGCTTCTTGCGGTCGGCGACCTCCTTGAAGGCCTTGAAGGCGGCGTTGAGCGCGTTGCCCTCGACCACGAAGCCCAGCTGCTCCAGGGCGTCGCGCAGGGCGTGGCGGCCGGAGTGCTTGCCCAGCACGATCGAGTTCGACTCCAGACCGACTTCGGTCGCGTCCATGATCTCGTAGGTGCTGCGCTCCTTCAGCACGCCGTCCTGGTGGATCCCGGACTCGTGGGCGAAGGCGTTGCGGCCGACGATCGCCTTGTTCGGCTGCACCGGGTAGCCGGTCAGGCGCGAGACCATGCGGCTGGTGCGGGCGATCTCGGTGCTGTTGATGCCGGTGCTGAGGCCGTGGGCGTCCTCGCGGGTCTTGACCAGCATCGCGATCTCCTCCAGCGCGCAGTTGCCGGCGCGCTCGCCGATCCCGTTGACGGCGCACTCGACCTGGCGCGCCCCGGCCAGGACGCCGGCGTAGGAGTTGGCCACCGCCAGCCCCAGGTCGTCGTGGCAGTGAACCGACATCTCGACCCCGCGCAGCGCGGGGACCAGCTCGTACAGTCGGCGGAAGTAGTCGGCGTACTCCTCGGGCGTCGTGTAGCCGACGGTGTCGGGGATGTTGACGACGGTCGCCCCCTCCTCGACCGCGATCGCGCAGACCTCGGCGGTGAACTCGACGTCGGCCCGGGTCGCGTCCATCGGCGAGAACTCGACGTCGGCGCAGTAGGAGCGGGCCAGCGACACGGCCGCCCGGGCCTGGCCCTTGACGTCCTCGCGGTCGGTCTGCAGCTGGTGCTCGATGTGGATGTCGGAGGTGGAGATGAAGGTGTGGATGCGAGGTCGCTGCGCGTCCTTCACCGCCCCCCAGGCGGCGTCGATGTCGGCCTTGTGGGTGCGGGCCAGGCCACAGATCACCGGCCCCTCCACCTTGCGGGAGATCTCCTGGACCGCCTCGAAGTCACCGGGCGAGGTGATCGGGAAGCCGGCCTCGATCACGTCGACTCCCAGGCGCGCCAGCTGCTGGGCGATCTCCACCTTCTCGGCGGTGTTGAGCGAGATCCCCGGCGACTGCTCGCCGTCGCGCAGCGTGGTATCGAAGATGTGGACGCGGTTGGCGTCGGGATTTACCTCAGTTGCTGGTCCCATCGGACCTCTCCTTCTCTACTTGAATCGAATGGCCTTTTGTCTCTCGCGGCTATCGCGCCGCCCAGCGCTATTCCCCCCGAGGGGGGAGGAGAAGGAGAAGCGCGAGGCTGTCGAACCGGCGGGTCATTCGGTCTGTGCAGGGTAGCGCAGAAACCGGTGGCATCGGCGGGCCTGCGTAATCTGTCCGACATCGTCCGGGAGGAGCGCACCAACTGGCTGGCGATCTTCGCCATGGGGGTGGCGGTGGTGGTGATCGCCAACGACTTCTCGGCGATCAACGTCGCCCTCCCCACGATGGAGGAGGACTTCGAAACCGGGATCAACACGATCCAGTGGGTGGTCAACGCCTACGCGCTCACCTTCGGGGTGATGATCGTCACCGGCGGCCGCCTCGCCGACATGTTCGGCCGCCGCAACGCCTTCTTCCTCGGGACCGCGATCTTCGCCTCGATGTCGGCCCTCGGCGGCGCCGCCCAGAGCGAGGCCTGGCTGATCGCGACGCGGACGCTGATGGGGATCGGCGGGGCGCTGATGTGGCCGGCGATCCTCGGCATGACCTTCGCGATCCTGCCGGAAGAGAAAGCCGGCCTCGCCGGCGGGATCATCCTCGGCGCGGCCGGGCTCGGCAACGCCATCGGACCGCTGATCGGCGGCGTCCTCACCGACGCCCTCAGCTGGCGCTGGATCTTCTTCCTCAACGTGCCGGTCTCGATCTTCGCGGTCCTCGTCACCTACTTCCTGGTCCAGGTCAAGGAGCCCGAAGCCGACGACCAGCGGATCGACTACCGGGGGATCACGACGCTCTCGGTGGGGCTGGTCTCGCTGCTGGTCGCCCTCGACCAGGTCGACGACTGGGGCAGGGGAGACCCCAAAGTGCTCGGGCTGCTGGCGCTGGCGGCGGCGATGCTCGTCACCTTCATCCCGGTCGAGCGCCGCGCCGGTGCCCACGCGCTGGTGCCGCGGGAGGTGATGCGCAACCGCAGCTTCACCGCATCCTGCATCGCGATCCTGTTCATGTCGGCGACCTTCTTCGCCTCGCTGCTCTACCTGCCGCAGTTCATGGAGAAGCAGTTCGGCTACTCGCCCTTGGAATCGGGAATCGGGATCCTCCCCTTCCTCGGCACCTTCGCCCTCGTCTCCTTCATCGCCGGCCCCCTCTACAACCGGCTCGGGGCAAAGACGTTGGCCGTCTTCGGCGCCGCCTGCATCACCCTGGCGCCGTTCCTCTTCTCCCAGGTCGACTCGAGCTCCGGGTACGGGTACGGGGCGCTGGTCCCGGGGATGATCGTGCTGGGAATCGGGATCGGCAGCTTCTACCCGACCGCGACGACGGCGGGGGTCACCTCGGTCGACGAATCCCAGACCAGCCTCGCCGGCGGCATCGTCTACATGTTCCAGATCGCCGGTGGCTCGATCGGGCTGGGATTGACGACCACCGTCTTCTCGGCCGCGCAACCGCCCTTCGTCGACGGGGTCCAGGCCGCGTTCCGGCTCGACGCCAGCCTCTCGCTGGTCGGGCTGGTGATTGCCGTCCTCTTCGTCGGCGGCACGCTGTTCTCGCGGCGGGCGCCGGCGCGGGTCGAAGCGTGAGCCTGGTGGCGGGCGGGAGCGTTACTCGCGGATCTTCTCGGCTTCGACGTCGTCGTTGCCCGGGCCGCCCATGGCGAAGTCGATTCCCTCACCGCCCCTGAGCCTGTCCGGGCCCGGGCCGCCGATGAGCGCGTCGTCGCCGACTCCGCCGGCCAGGTAGTCGCGGTCCTGTTCGCCCCTGAGCAAGTCGCGTCCCATGCCGCCGGAGAGCACATCGGGACCGAAACCCCCTTGGATCCGATCGTCCCCCCCATTGCCGTAGAGGCTGTCGAGTCCTCCTCCGCCCGAGAGCTGGTCGTTGCCGTGTCCGCCGCCGATCGAGTCGGGGCCTTCCCCGCCGTCGATCCGGTCGGCGCCTCCACCTCCGATCGAAAGGTCGCGGCCGGGGCCACCGAGCAGCCAGTCGTCGGCGGCCCCGCCGATCAGTCGGTCATTCCCCGAGCCCCCGTCCAGGGTGACCGGGACGAGGACGACGTCGCGAATTCCAACCAAGTCGTCGCCTTCGTCGGTGCGGATTTCGAATCCGCCGATCGCCGGCGCGTTGCAGCGCAACTGCAGGGGGTCCCCGTCCGGGTGCTCGCAGACCTTGCCGCCCACTTCGAGCGGGGTGAGGGAGGTGATTTCGTAGAAAGTGCCGTCGTCGCTGACGCTGATCTCGAGGCGGTCGTCGGCTGGGCCCCCGAGAAGGATCAGGGTCACCTCTTCTTCCGCGCCGGCGGGCGGCGCCGCGAGGCCGCACGCCACCGCCAACACAAATAGAGCTGCCCTCTTCATCGCACGCATTGTTCGCCTTCGTTGCCGCCGACCCTTCGCTAAGCCAACAACACGACCTTGCCGACGTTGCGGCGCTGGGCGATGAATTCGTGGGCCTCACCGGCCTTGTCAAAGGGGAAACCGGCGGCGACGACGGGCTCGAGGCGGCCGGCTTCGAGGTCCGCCATCAGCGGCTCCGTGACCCGGTCGAGGCTGCCCTCACGGTCCCACCAGCCGAGCATGTTGAGCCCGAACACCCCTTTGTTCTCGTTCATCATCGAGAGGCTCTTCCACCACGGCATCGTCGCCAGCGGCATCCGCGCCAAGCTGCGCAGGGCGGTCGGGACGCTGCGCTTGCCATGCGGCGAGAGCTCGGAGACCCCGTACATGACCAGGCGGCCACCGGGCCGCAGCAGCCGGTAGTCCTTGCGGAAGCTGGCCGGGCCGAGGGCGTCGATCACGAGGTCGACCCCCTCGCCGTCGGTGATTCGCTGCACCTCGGCCTCGAAGTCCTTGCCGCGGTAGTCGATCGGGTGGGAGACGCCCTGGGCGCGGATCGCCTCGTGCTTCTGCGGCGAGGCGGTGCCGAAGATCTCGGCGCCGAGGTTGCGGGCGATTTGGGTGGCGGCGATCCCGACCCCACCGGCGGCGGCGTGGATCAGCACCCGATCGCCCTCGCGCAGCCCTCCCATCAGGACCAGCGCCGCGTAGGCGGTGCCGTAGTTGACCGGGAAGGCGGCGCCCTGCTCGAAGCTGAGCCGCTCCGGCAGCGGCAGCAACTGGTCGGCCGGAACCGAGACCAGCTCGGCCTGGCCGCCGAAGCGGGTCCCGCCCATGACCCGTTCGCCGGGCTGGCGGCCCTCGACGCCCTCCCCCACCGACTCGACCTCGCCGGCGAACTCGTAGCCGAGCACGCAGGGGGTCTTGGGAGCGTCCGGGTAGAGGCCGACGCGGGCCATCGTGTCGGCGAAGTTGATGCCGGCTGCGCGGACGGCGACGCGGACCTCGCCGGGCCCGGGCAGGGGATCGGGCCGCTCCTGAACCTGCAGGACCTCGGGACCTCCCGTACCCGTCAAGACGACCGCCCGCACGCCAGCAGCCTAACCGGCGTCGGACGAGAAGCTAGAGATCAACCGAGTGGCCGGCCGAGAAGCCGTCGATGGCGAGGATCTTCGCCAGCGCGTCGGGGCGGACCGGGGCATCGGTGGTCAGCGCCATCACAGCGCTCTCGCCGCCGCGCTCGGCGCCGACGGCGGCGGAGACGATGTTGACGCCCTCCTCGCCGAACCTGGTCCCGACCTGGCCGATCATCCCCGGCTGGTCGGCGTAGCGGAAGACCGAGATGTGCTCGGCGAACGGAAGGTAGAAGCCCTCGCCCCAGACCTTGACCAGGTAGGGCTCGCTGCGGGGGCCGACGCTGGTGCCGGCGACCTCGACCTCGGTCCCGCCCGACTCGAGCCGGACGGTGACCAGCTCGGTGAAGTCCTCGGCGCTCGCGTCCTTGGTCTCGACCAGCTCGATCCCGCGCTCCTCCGCCATCTGCGGGGCGTTTACGAGGTTGACCGGCTCCTCGGTGTGGCCGGAGAGGATGCCGACGAGGACGGCGATCCCGAGCAGCCGGGTGTCGTGGGAGGCGATGCGGCCGCGGAACTCGGCCGTGACCCGGTCGACCGAGCCGTCCCCCAGGCCCTGGGCGAGGCGGCCGAGCTTTTCGCAGAGCGGCACGAACGGCGCCAGCGCTTCCATCGCCTCGGGCCGGACCGCGGCGATGTTGACCGCGTTGGTGACGACGCCGCCGGTCAGCGCCTCGGTCACCTGCTCGGCGGTGACGACGCCGGCGCGGTCCTGGGCCTCCGCGGTGGAGGCGCCGAGGTGCGGGGTGACGACGACGTCGGGGCGGGCGAAGATCGGGTGCTCGGTGAAGGGCTCGGAGGGGAAGACGTCGAGCGCGGCGCCGCCGAGCTTGCCGGACTCCAGGCCGGCCTGCAGGTCGTCGAGGACGATCAGCTCGCCGCGGGCGCAGTTGACGATGCGGGCGCCGTCCTTCATCGCGGCGATCGCCTCGGCGTCGATCAACCCGATCGTCTCCGGCGTCTTCGGCACGTGCAGGGTGATCAGATCGGCCCGTCCCAGCACCTCCTCGACCGAGTCGACACCCTCGACCCCGAGCTCGCGGAAGCGCTCGGCGGAGACGAACTTGTCGAATGCGACGACCTCCATCTCGAAGCTCTGGGCGCGCTTGGCGACGAGCTGGCCGATGCGGCCGAAGCCGACCACCCCCAGCGTCTTGCCGTAGAGCTCGGCGCCCTTGAACTTGCTGCGGTCCCAGCGGCCGTCGACCAGGGAGCCGTGCGCCTGGGGAACGTTGCGGAAGAGGGACAGGGCCAGCGCCAGCGTGTGCTCGGCGGCGGCGACGGAGTTCGACTCGGGGGCGTTGGCGACGATGATCCCGCGGCGGGTCGCGGCCGGGATGTCGACGTTGTCGACGCCGGTGCCGGCGCGGCCGATCACCTTCAGGTTCGCGGCCAGCCCGATCAGCTCCGCGGTCATCTTCGTCGCCGAGCGGATCAGGATCGCGTCGTAGCCGCCGATCTGGTCGCGCAGCTCCTCGTCGGTCATCTCCAGGCCGAGGTCGACGTCGAACTTCGAGCGCAGCAGGTCGACGCCGGTGTCGGCGATCTTCTCCTTGACCAGAACCTTCACGAGGCGACGCCCTCGACGTTGCCGAGCACCCACTCGATGCAGGCGGTGAGCGCCTCGACGTCGGCGGGGTCGACGGAGGGGAACATGCCGATGCGAAGCTGGTTGCGGCCGAGCTTGCGGTAGGGCTCGACGTCGACGATTCCGTTGGCGCGGAGCGCCGCGGCGAGCGCGGCGGCGTCGACCGAGTCGGCGAAGTCGATCGTGCCGACGACGAGCGAGCGCTTGGCCGGGTCGGCGACGAACGGGCTGGCGACGTCGCTGCCCTCGGCCCAGCCGTAGAGCCGCTGCGAGGAATCGGTGGTGCGGGCGACGCACCACTCGAGACCGCCGTTGGCGTTCATCCACTCGACCTGGTCGGCGAGCAGCAGCAGGGTCGCCAGCGCCGGCGTGTTGTAGGTCTGCTGCTTGCGCGAGTTCTCCAGCGCCGTCTGCAGCGAGAGGAAGGCGGGCTGCCAACGGTCGCCGGCGCCGTCGAGCTGCTCGATCCGGGCAATCGCGGCCGGGCTCAGCAGCGCCAGCCAGAGGCCGCCGTCGGCGCCGAAGGCCTTCTGCGGGGCGAAGTAGTAGGCGTCGGCCTGGGAGACGTCGACCGGCAGGCCGCCGGCGCCGGAGGTGGCGTCGATCAAGACCAGGGACTCGCCGGCGCCCTCAGGGCGGCGGACGTCGACCATGACCCCGGTCGAAGTCTCGTTGTGGGCCCAGGCGAGGACGTCGGCGGCGGGGTCGGCGACCGGCGCCGGAGCGTCGCCGGGCTCGGCCTCGACCACGATCGGGTCGGCGAGGAAGGGGGCGGCGGCGGTCGCCTTGGCGAACTTCTGCGAGAACTCGCCGTAGGTCAGGTGCAGCGCCCGCGAGCGCACGAGCCAGGCGCAGGCGGCCTCCCAGAAGGCGGTGGTGCCGCCGTTGCCGAGGACGACCTCGTAGCCGTCCGGCAGGGAGAAGAGCTGGCCGAGCCCCTCGCGGATGCCGCGCACGAGGTCGCGCACGGGAGCCTGGCGATGCGAGGTCCCCATCAGGGCCGCCTGCTCGGCGACGCGGGCCAGCGCCTCGGGGCGAACCTTCGAGGGGCCACAGCCGAAACGACCGTCGGCCGGCTTCAGCTCAGCGGGGATCCGCGCGGTTCCAGCGGTTTGCGGTGCCATCGGGCGACAGGTTATTGACAGGCGCGGGTGGACCGCCGCCGGGGGCGAAGTTAGGCTGGACGGGCCGTCCCGGGAGCCCAGTCAACGAAAGAGGAGAGTCATGTATCCGATCAGCTACGAAGCCGATTTCAACCCGACGCCCAACCGGGCGACGACGTTCTTTCGCCTGCTCCTGGCAATTCCGTGGTTCCTCGTCGGGATCTTCTGGGGCGTCCTCTTCATCTTCACCCACGTGATCGCCTGGATCGCCGTGATCATCCTCGGCCGCTATCCGCAGTGGCTGTACGACTTCAACTCCGGCGTGGTCCGATACGCCATCAGGACCGGCAGCTGGCTCTACCTGCAGACCGACGAGTGGCCTCCCTTCGGCATCTCCGACGACCCCAGCTACCCGATCCGGGTCAACTTCCCGCCCCCGGCCGAGCGGCAGAGCCGCCTCAAGGCCCTCTTCCGTCACATCCTCGCCCTGCCGGTGCTGCTCGTCCTCAGCTACGGGACGAGCTACATCGTCTTCGCCGGCGCCGCCGTGGCCTGGGTGACGATCGTCTTCCGCGGCTACATGCCGGAAGGGATCAACAACGCGCTGACCTATTGCCGCAGCTTCGAAGCGCGGGTGCTCGGCTACCTGGCGATCCTCACCGACGACTACCCGCCGATCGGGCTCGAGGCCGCGAAGACGGCTGGGACCACTCCCCCGCCCGCGGCTCCCGCCGCCCCGGCGGCCTGAGGAGGCTGCGATGAGCGACGCGGGCGAGACCAAGGCAACCGTGGGTGAGGGCTACGCCGTCGCCCACCTCGACGACCTCGGCGAGGGCCCGGGCTTCCGCAAGATCAGGCGCGAGCTCGGGGTCGCCGAGTTCGGCATCAACGCGATCGTGCTCCCCGCGGGCTACGCCACCGGCCCCCACTTCCACGACGAGCAGGAGGAGCTCTACTTCGTCCACAGCGGCCGGATAGAGATCGGCTTCGGAGACGGCACGAGCCACGAGCTGGGCCCCGGCGGCATCGCCCGCGTCGACGCCCCCACCCACCGCAAGGTCCGCAACCTCAGCGACACCGAGGAGGCGGTCTACGTGGTGGTCGGTGCCAAGGGCGGCTACGTCGGGCGCGATGGACGAGAGCCCGAAGGCGAGACGGCGCGGCCCACTCCGCTCGACTGATTCGCCGGGGACGGGCTGGGGCCCGAGGGCGGGTCCGGTTGTACTCCGGGCATCGCCCGAGGATGGGTTCGGTCACCCTCCGTGCGAATTTAGTCGCGCACCCGAGGGAGCGCTCGGGGGTCCCTCCTGCTTGCTGGGATTTTCGCCGTTAACCACACCTCTCTCGCCGAGATCTCCGCGGCGAAAATCAGGACGCCGCTGCGCTGGAGGGACCCCCGACCACTCCCCAACGAGCCGTCAATGATCAGCTGAAAGCCAAAGGGCTCAAGCCCGCTCCCCGGCGCCAAGTAGCGGCAGCTATTTCGCACCAGCTGGGCGGCAAGCGACGACCTGGGCCAGGAAGGGGCCGGGTGCCCCTCCGAACGTTTTGCGCAACTTTGCCGGAGCTCACTCCGTGGACGAATGCTCCCGCACCTCAAAGGATGCGAGTGAGGAGGGGCACCCGGCCCCTTCTCGCATCTGCCCTCGTCCCTTGGCGATCAGCTGGTGGCGTCGAACTTCTGATCGATCCAGGGCATCATGTCGCGCAGCTCGCCGCCGATCTCCTCGACTTCGTGGCCGGCGCCCTCCTTGCGCATGCGGTCGAAGTTCTCGCCGCCGGCGCGGTTCTCGGCGATCCACTCGCGGGCGAACTCGCCGGACTGGATCTCGGAGAGGATCTGTTTCATCGCCGCCCGGGACTCCTCGCCGATCACCCGTTTGCCGCGGGTCATGTCGCCGTACTCGGCGGTGTTGGAGATCGAGTAGCGCATTCCCTGAATGCCCTTTTCGTACATCAGGTCAGCGATCAGCTTGAGCTCGTGCAGGCACTCGAAGTAGGCCAGGCGCGGGTCGTAGCCGGCCTCGACCAGGGTCTCGTAGCCGGCGCGGACCAGCTCCGAGGCGCCGCCGCAGAGCACGGCCTGCTCGCCGAAGAGGTCGGTCTCGCACTCGTCCTTGAAGGTCGTCTCGATCACCGCGGCACGGCCGCCGCCGATCCCGGAGGCGTAGGCGAGCACGAGGTCGTGGGCGTTGCCGCTGTCGTCCTGGTGGACGGCCATCAGGCAGGGCACGCCGTTGCCTTCCTCGTACTGGCGGCGGACCAGGTGGCCAGGGCCCTTGGGCGCGACCATGCCGACGTCGATGCTGGGCGGCGGCTCGATCTCGCCGAAGTGGATCGCGAAGCCGTGGGCGAAGAGCAACAGGTTGCCGGGGGCGATGCCGTCGGCGATCTCCTCGCGCCAGACCTCGGCCTGCTTCTCGTCCGGCAGCAGGATCATCACCACGTCGCCGCGGCTGGCCGCTTCGGCGACGTCGAGGACCTCGAGCCCGGCCGCCTCCGCCTTGGCGCGGCTGGCCGAACCCGGCCGCAGGCCGACGACGACGTCGACGCCGGAGTCCTTGAGATTGAGGGCGTGAGCGTGCCCCTGGGAGCCGTATCCGAGGATCGCGACGGTCTTGCCGTCGAGCTTGCCGAGGTCGGCGTCTTTGTCGTAGAAGATGTCGTCAGTGCGCATGGGCCGGCAGGCTACCGGAGCGCCCTGCGCATCAGCTTGCCGGAGGGCGTCCGCGGCAGCGCCGCGGCCAGCTCCACCCGCTTCGGCACCTTGAACCCGGCCAGCGAGTCGGCGCAATGGCGACGCAGGTCGTCGGGGGTCGTGGCGGAACCGCTCTCCAGCACCACCACCGCGGTCACGGCCTGCTGCCACTCCGGGTCCTCACGGCCGACCACGGCGGCGTCGGCGACCTCGGGGTGGCGCAGCAGCACCTCCTCGACCTCGGCGGGAACGACGTTCTCGCCGCCGCTGACGATCAGGTCGTCGATCCGGTCCTCGACGTAGAGGAAGCCCTCCTCGTCGATGTGGCCGAGGTCGCCGGTGTGCAGCCAGCCGTCGGCGTCGGCGTGGCCGGGGGCGACGGTCGGGCCCTGGACGAGGATCTCGCCCTCCTGGATCCGCAGGTGGGTGGTCAGCAGCGGCCGCCCGGCGGAGCCGAGCTTGCGGGCGGCGTCGGCCGGGGCCAGCGTCGTCACCTGCGAGCAGGTCTCGGTCAAGCCGTAGGTCTGGACGACCGTGGCGCCCTTGGCGATCGCCTCCTTCAGCGGCTCCTCCGGGACCGGGCCGCCGCCGACCAGGATCGCCCGCGGGCCGGAGAGGTCGGCGCCGGCCTCGAGCAGGCGGGTCAGCATCGTCGTCACCAGCGAGAGCACGGTAATCCCGTCCCCTTCCAGGGAGGCGGCGACGCGGTCGCAATCGAAGCCGTCGTGGACGACCGCGGTGGTGCCGTAGATGGTCGAGCGCATGACGATCCCGAGCCCGGCAATGTGGCTGAGCGGGACGCAGCAGAGCCAGCGGTCGGCCGGGTCGACGCCGATGTTGAAGGCGGAGCCGACCGCGCTCCAGAGGAAGTTGCCGTAGGTGAGCCCGATCGCCCGCGGCGCGCCGGAGCTGCCGCTGGTCAGCACCCGGGCGCAGACGGCGTCCATGTCGTGCTCGCCGAGCAGCGGCAGGTCGGCCTCGGTCTGGGTCAGCTCGCCGGGGTCGTCGAGGTCGGCGATCGGCTCCTCGGCGTCGACGATCGCCGCCCGCTCGGCCTCGGTCAGCCGCGGGTTCAGCGGCAGCAGGGCGGCGCCGACCTTCATCAGCGCGTGGGCGAGCACGACCTGCTCGCGCCGCGGGTGCATGGTCAGGGCCGCGGTCGAGCCGCGGCGGACGCCGTGGGCGGCGAGCCGCCGCGCGACCCAGGTCGCCTCCGCCTCGAGCTCGGCGTAGGTCATCTCGGCGCCGTCCGCCACCAGGGCGGTGCGGTCGGGACAGCTTTGGGATCTCTGGGCGAGCCAGTCGTCGAGCTTCATCGGCCGGATATCGTGCCCATCATGCCCAAACGCCACAAGGACGCCCTGCCCGAGTCCGAGCTCTACGCCCCGATCGCGTGGCAGAGCGCCGGAGAGTTCGCCGACATCCGCTACGAGAAAGCCGACGGGATCGCCAAGATCACGATCGACCGGCCCGAGGTTCTCAACGCGTTCCGCCCGCAGACGCTGGTCGAGGTCGGGGCCGCGCTGGAGTCGGCCCGCGAGGACACCGAGGTCGGAGTCATCGTCCTCACCGGCGAGGGCGAGAAGGCCTTCTGCTCCGGCGGCGACCAGAACGTGCGCGGCGACAGCGGCTACGTCGCCGAGGGCGCCTCGCTCGGCCGCTTCCACGTCACCGACCTGCAGGTGCAGATGCGGCGACTGCCGAAGCCGGTGATCGCGATGGTCGCCGGCTACGCGATCGGCGGCGGCCACATCCTCCACGTCTGCTGCGACCTGACGATCGCCGCCGACAACGCCGTCTTCGGCCAGACCGGCCCCCGGGTCGGGTCCTGGGACGGCGGCTTCGGCGCCTCGCTCCTGCGCGACCTGGTCGGGACCAAGAAGGCGAAGGAGTTCTGGATGCTGTGCCGCCAGTACGACGCCGCCGAGGCGCTGGAGATGGGGCTGGTCAACTCCGTCGTCCCGGTCGCCGAGCTGGAGCGCGAGACCGTCGCCTGGTGCCGCGACATGCTCGCCCTCTCCCCCTTCTCGCTGCGCCTGGTCAAGGCCAGCTTCAACGCCCACGAGGACGGCTACGCCGGGATCCAGCAGCTCGCCCACGACGCCAACCTGCTCTTCTACGGAAGCGAGGAGGCGGCCGAGGGGCGCGAGGCGTTCAAGGAACGGCGCCAACCCGACTTCTCGAAGTTCCCGCGGCGGCCATGAGCGTGCGCGCAAACGGAGGCCTCGGATGAGGATCTGGCTGATGGCGGCGCGTCCGCGGACGCTGCCGGCGGCGATCGCGCCGGTCCTGGTCGGGACCGCGGCGGCGGTCCAGTGGGCCGGCGAGCTGCCGCGCTGGGGCGCCTTTCTCGCCGCCCTGGTCGGCTCGATCTTCATCCAGATCGGGACCAACCTCGCCAACGACTACTCCGACGCCAAGCGCGGCGCCGACAGCGCCGACCGGCTCGGGCCGGTCCGGGTTACCTCGGCCGGCCTGGTGACCCCGCAGCGGGTGCTGCGGGCGACCTGGATCGCCTTCGCCGTCGCGATCGCCTGCGGCATCTACCTGGCGACCGTCGCCGGGGTGGTGATCCTGGCGATCGGCGCCGTCTCGATCGCCGCCGGCGTCCTCTACACCGGCGGCCCCCGTCCCTACGGCTACGCCGGCCTCGGCGAGGTCTTCGTCTTCCTCTTCTTCGGCCTGGTCGCCGTCAACGGCTCCTATTACGTCCAGGTGGAGGCGCTGGACGCGCTGCCGCTGGGGCTCTCGATCTCGCTCGGCTTCCTCGCCACCGCGATCCTCGTCGTCAACAACGTCCGCGACCTGGAGACCGACCGCCGGGCCGGCAAGATGACGCTGGCGGTGCGGATGGGACGCGCCAGCGCGGTGCAGCTGTACCGGCTGCTGATCTTCGGCGCCTTCGCGACCCTGCCGATCGCCCTCCTCGCCGGCGACTCCAGCCTGCTGCCGATGATCGGGCTGCTGGCGCTGCCGCTGGCGGCGAGACCGATGCGGGCGATGAGCGAGCGCACCGACGGCCCGGCGCTGAACGCGGCCCTGGCGGCGACCGGCGCCGTGCTCGGCGCCTACAGCCTGCTGGTGACGGCTGGTTTGCTGATCTCCGCCTGAGTACCGCCGCGGGCGGCAGGGATGCGAAGCTGAGGCTGTGCGACTCGCCTCCGTCGAAGTCATCCCCTACGCGCTTCCCTTCGCGGCGCCCTACGTCACCGCCCGCGGCGAGCTGGAGGAGCGGGAGTTGGTGCTGCTGCGGATCCGCGACGAGGACGGCCTGACCGGGCTCGGCGAAGCGGTGCCGCTCTCGCTGCGCGGCGGCGCCACCCTAGAGCACGTGGTCAAGGAGCTGGGGGCGCTCGACGAGAGCAGCGCGCTCGACCGCGCGATCCGGACGCTCGCCGGAGATGACTCCTTCGAGCCCGGCGGGGAGCGCTTCGAAGGCGAGGAGCTGGTTTCCGCCCCGGCCCGCTGCGCGGCGCTGATGGCCCTGCGCGACCTCTGCGAACGGCAGCGCCATGCCCGCGGGGAGGTCGTCGGCGCCAACCATGACCCGAACCCGGTCGCCTGCAACGCAACCCTGGTCTCCGGCGCTCCGGGGGCGGTGGCGGAGGACGCGCTGCACTGGGCCGCGCGCGGCTTCACCACCTTCAAGCTCAAGCTCGGCGCCGGCGAGGACGTCGCCCAGGTCCGCGCCGTGCGCGAGGCGGTCGGGACCGAGGCGGCGATCCGCGTCGACGCCAACGGCGCCTGGCCATTGCACACCGCCGGCCGCGTCCTCAAAGAGCTGGAGCCCTACGGGATCGAGTTCGCCGAGCAGCCGGTCGCCGAGGTCGAGGAAGCCGCCGAGCTTGCCTGGCAGACGACGATCCCGCTGGCCGGCGACGAGAGCGTCGGCAGCGCCCACGACGCCGAGCGGGCGATCCTGCTCGGCGCCTTCCGCCTGACCGGGGTCAAGCTCTCCAAGGTCGGTGGGATGCCGGAGGCGATGCGGATCGCGGACATCCTCCACCCCTACGTCACCAGCGCCCTCGACGGACCGGTCGGGATCGCCGCCGGGGCGCGGCTGGCGCAGACAATCGCGCGCGAGGCCGCCAACCCCTTCGCACCCAGGTTTGCCCACGGCCTCGCCACCCAGCGCCTCTTCGCGGGGTCGATCGCCGCGGTCGAGTGCGAGCTCCGCGATGGGATGCTCCACCCTCCCCCCGGCCCCGGCCTCGGGGTCGAGATCGACGAGGACGCGCTGCAGGGGCGCCGGCTCTAGCCTGATTGGCGCTTTACTCGGCATATAGCCGAGAAAGTCGACACGTGGACCCGACCAACGCCAACACCGCCCTCGCCTCGGCCTTCGCCGAGGAGCTGGCGCGCGGCGGGCTGCGGCGGGCGGTGATCTCGCCCGGCTCGCGCTCGACGCCGCTGGCGGTGGCGCTGTGGCGCCAGCCGGAGATCGAGGTGACGGTGATCGTCGACGAGCGCTCGGCCGGGTTCTTCGCGCTCGGCGCGGCGCAGGCGAGCGGCGACCCGGTCGCCCTGCTCTGCACCTCCGGCACCGCGGCTGCGAACTACCACCCGGCCGTCTGCGAGGCCGACGAGTCGGCGCTGCCGCTGCTCGTGCTCAGCGCCGACCGGCCGCCGGAGCTGCGCGGGATCGGCGCCGGCCAGACGATCGACCAGGTGAAGCTGTTCGGCTCGGCGGTGCGCTGGTTCTGCGAAGTCGGCACCCACGAGGCCAGCGACGACGGGCTGCTCCACTACCGCGGGGTCGCCTGCCGGGCGCTGGCAACCGCGCGCGGCGAGACCCGTCCCGGCCCGGTTCACCTCAACCTGCCCTGGCGCGAGCCGCTGGCGCCGGTCCCTGTCGAGGGAGCGGTGAGCGCGACCGAGCCGCTGGCGCTAAAGGGGCGCGGCGGGCGACCGCTGACCGCGGTGACCCGGATCGACCTCGAGCCCTCGGCCTTCCTGCTCGAGGAGGTGGCTGGACACATCGGCGACGCGATCGCCGGCGTGATCGTCGCCGGGCGCCAGCTCGACCCGGAGCTGCGCGAGCCGCTCGCCCACCTCGCCCGCGTCTCCGGCTTCCCGATCCTGGCCGAGCCGACCTCGCAGCTGCGCTGCGGCCCCCACGACCGCTCCCACGTCGTCTCCACCTACGACCAGCTGCTGCGCGACGAGCACTTCGCCCGCTCGGTCGTCCCCGACCTGGTCCTGCGCTTCGGCGAGATGCCGACCAGCAAGCCGCTGCGGGCCTGGCTCGCGGCCAGCGGCGCCGAGGAGATCGTCGTCGACCCGCTTGGCGGCTGGAACGAGCCGAGCCGGCAGGCGGCGGCGCTGCTGCGGGCCGACCCGACCGAGCTGGCGGCGGGCTGGGCGGCGCGCCTGGACGGCTCCGACCGCGGCTCACCCGAGGCCTGGCTGGCGGCGGAGCGGGCGGCGCGGGCCGTGCTCGATACCGAGCTGGAGGACCACGAGCAGATCTCCGAGCCGGCCCTGCACCTGGCCCTTGGCCGCGCCCACGATGACGGCGACCTCGTCTACACCGCCTCCAGCATGCCGATCCGCGACCAGGAGGCCTTCCTGGCGCCGTCGCAGACCGACGTGGCGTTCCTCTGCAACCGCGGCGCCAACGGCATCGACGGCCTGCTCTCCTCCGGAATCGGCGCCGCCCAGGCCAGCGGCCGCCCGACCACGATCGTCAGCGGCGACCTCGGACTGCTGCACGACATCGGCGGCCTCGCCGCCCTGCGCGAGGTCTCGACCCCGGTCCGGATCGTCGTCGTCGACAACGACGGCGGCGGCATCTTCCACTTCCTGCCCCAGGAGAAAGCGCTGCAGGGGGACGAGTTCGAGGCCCTGCTGGGCACGCCGCGCGGCGTCGACGTCGCCAAGGCTGCCGCCCTCTTCGACATCCCCCACCGCCGCCTCTCCTCGCTCGCCGAGCTGCCCGAGGCGCTCGCCGCCGGCACCGGCCTGATCGAGGTCAAGACCGACCGCGGCACCAACGTCGAGCTGCACCGGCGCCTCGCCGAGCGCGTCCACACGGCACTCGGCGCCGACCGCTAGGTCGCGGCCGCGCCCGCGGCAGACACGGCCGAGCCGGCGCCCGGCTAGGAGGTCCGCCGGGGCCGGCTCGGCTGCTGTCCGCTGGCTTGAGCTGGGTTCGTGGGTAGCTGGAGCGAACCCGCCAGCGGTGGACGGCGGGGGTGGAGTCGGTCATCCCCGCCGAGCTTTTGGCGCGCACCCTGATTACTCAGTGGATCACAAGGCAAACACTCAGGTACGTAAAGCGGACAAATATCCTGCTCTTTAGGAGAGAAGCGGCAGCAGCGCTTCGAGCTTGACCTCGGTCTCGGCCAGCTCGGCGGCGGGGTCGGAGCCAGCGACGACGCCGACTCCGGCGAAGAGGTGGGCGTCGCGGTCGCGCAGCAGGGCGCTGCGCAGGGCGACGCAGAACTCGCCGTCCTCGGTCGCGTCCATCCACCCCACCGGCGCCGCGTACCAGCCGCGATCCATCCGCTCCAGCTCGGCGATCGTGCGGCCGGCCGCGGGCCAGGGCTCGCCGCCGACGGCGGGGGTCGGGTGCAGCATCCCGGCCAGCTCGATCGCCGAGTGCGGCTCGGCCAGCTGCGCGATCACCGGCGTCGCCAGGTGCTGGATGTTCGCCACCTTGACGATCTCCGGCTCCGCCGCCGCCTCGACCCAGACCGCGTGCGGGCGCAGGGCGCGGACGATCCGCTCGGCGACGATCCGCTGCTCGCGCCGGTCCTTGTCGCTGCGCAGCAGCTGCTCGCCGAGATGGTCGTCGACCGCCGGGTCGGAGCTGCGCCTGGTCGAGCCGGCGAGGGCGACCGTGGAGACGCTGGCCCCGGAGCGGCGCACCAGCAGCTCCGGGCTGGCGCCGATGAAGGCCGCCTCGGGGGTGCCGCAGCAAAAGCAGAAGCAGGCGGGGAACTGAGCCCGCATGCCGCCGAAGACGGCGGCCGGGTCGTGGGCGCGACCGGCGCCGACCACGACCTCACGGGCGAGCACGACCTTGCTCAGCTCGCCCGCGGCGATCCGCTCTGTGGCCGCGGCGACGGTCGCTTCGAACTCGCCGGGGGTGCGGACGCTGCGGATCTCGGCCGCCTCGGTCGGGTGCGGGTCGAGCAGCGGCAGCGAGGTGCCGGTGCGCAGCGAGGCCAGCCGCAGGCCGATCTCCTCGGCGCAGCGCTCGGCATCCTCGCCGGGGGCAACGACGAGGTTCACGGTCAGGTAGGTCTGCTCGCCGGCGCGGCAGAGCGAGACCTCGGGCAGGACCAGCGAGGCCGGCGGCAGCGAGGACCAGGTCGAGGAGGAGCCGCCGTCGGGCTCGAAGGCGAAGCCGCCGAGCCAGACCGGGCCGGCACCGGCGGGGAGCCCGGCCGGCTCGACCAGGATCGCGTCGCGGCCGCCGCGAAGGCACTCCTCGGCGGCGTCGGCGAAGCGGCTCTCCCCGCGCGAGGAGACCTCGTGGGCGACCCCGAGCCCGGCCAGGGCGAAGCCGCGGTCGGGCTGCTCCCAGCAGAACCAGCGGTCGGAGGCGAGCCGGGAGGCGAAGACCGCCGCGCAGGGATCCTCGACGTCGCTCTCGACCGTGACGCTGACCAGCGTCCGCCGCGCCCGCCGGGCGCCCTTCGCCAGCGCGTCTAGGAGGAGCTCAGTCGCTGCCACGGGCGATGGCGATCTCCCCCGTGCGGACCATTTCGACCAGCCCGTGGGGCCGGACCATGCGCTCGAATGCTTCGATCTTGTCGGCCGATCCGGTCACCTCGATCGTCATCGTGCGGCGCGCGACGTCGACGATTTTGGCCCGGAAGATCTCCGCGAACTGGATGATCTCGGCCCGGTTCTCGACCGCCGAGGAGACCTTGAACAGCGCCATCTCGCGGGCCACCGTCTCGTCCGGCTCCATGTCGCGGATCTTCAGCACGTTGACCAGCTTGTGCAGCTGCTTGGTCACCTGGTCGATCGGGTGCACGGCGCCGTCCAGGGTCAGCGTGATCCGCGAGATGCTGGGGTCGTCGGTCGGCCCCACCGCCAGGGTGTCGATGTTGAAGCCGCGACGTGAGAAGAGGCCGGCGACCCGGGCCAGCACGCCCGGTTTGTTCTCGACCTGGATCGAGAGGATGTGCTTGCGCCCGCTCAGCTGCCCCGGCAGGTGCAGGTCCTCGAGCTTGACCGCCTGCGGGGTGCCAGCCTCCATCAGCGCACCGCCCCGCGCGGCGCCTCGACCATGTCGCGCGCGGCCTGGCCGGGCGGGATCATCGGGTAGCAGTTCTCTTCTTTGGAGACGCGGACGTCGAGCAGGACCGGGCCCTCGGTCTCCAGCGCCTGGACCATCGTCTCCTCGAGGTCGGCGGAGCTCTCGCAGCGCATCCCGGTGGCGCCGAAGGCCTCGGCCAGCTTCACCCAGTCGGGGCTGGCGCCCATCTCGACCGAGCTGTAGCGGCGGTCCCAGAACAGCTCCTGCCACTGGCGGACCATGCCCATGTAGCCGTTGTTCATGAGGAAGATCTTGACCGGGATCCCCTCGGTCACGCAGGTCGCCATCTCCTGGACGTTCATGATCAGGCTGCCGTCGCCGCCGAGGCAGACGACCTGCTCGTCGGGGCAGGCGACCTTGGCGCCGATCGCCGCCGGCAGGCCGAAGCCCATCGTCCCGAGGCCGCCGGAGTTGATCCAGCGACGGGGTTTGTCGAAGCCGTAGTACTGCGCCGCCCACATCTGGTGCTGGCCGACGTCGGAGGTGATGATCGCGTCGCCCTGGGTGGCGCGGTGCATCGCCTCGATCATGAACTGCGGTTTGATCTCGCCGTCCACACCGGGCGCGTAGAAGAGCGGGTGCTCCTTCCGCCAGCCGCGGATCGTGTCCCACCAGGCGTCGAGCCGGGTCGAGTCGGTCTGCAGGGCCCGGTACTCGCGGGTCAGCGCCGGCAGGACCAGCTTGACGTCGCCGACGATCGGAATGTGGGCGCCGACGTTCTTGGAGATCTCCGCCGGGTCGATGTCGATGTGGATCACCTTGGCGTGCGGCGCGAACTCGTCGAGCTTGCCGGTGATGCGGTCGTCGAAGCGGGCGCCGATGGCGACGATCAGGTCGGCTTTGTCCATCGCCCAGTTGGCGGCGACGGTGCCGTGCATGCCGAGCATCCCCAGCCAGTTCTCCTCCGAGGCGGGGAAGGCGCCGAGGCCCATCAGGGTCGAGGTGACCGGGAAGCGGTCGGAGGCGGCGAGCTCGCGCAGCTCCGCGGCCGCGTTGGCGTTGACCACGCCGCCGCCGCTGTAGAAGATCGGCCGGCGGGCGTTGGCCAGCGCTTTGGCGGCGATCCGGATCTGTTTGATGTTGCCGTCGCTCGAGGGCTTGTAGCCGGGCAGCTCGACCGGCTCGGTGCGCGGCTGGTAGTCGATGTCGGCGCGCGAGAGGTCCATCGGGATGTCGAGCAGGACCGGCCCCGGCCGCCCGGTCGAGGCGACGTGAAAGGCCTGGTGCACGTACTCGGGGATCTGGCGCGCGTCGGTGACCTGGAAGGAGTGCTTTACGAACGGCAGCGTGGCGCCGAGGATGTCGGCCTCCTGGAAGCCGTCGGTGCCGATCAGGTCGGTTCGGACCTGGCCGGTGATGAACACGGTCGGGACCGAGTCCATCATCGCGTCGGCGATCGCCGTGACCAGGTTGGTCGCGCCTGGGCCGGAGGTGGCGAAGGCGACGCCAACGCGCCCCGAGGCCTGGGCGTAGCCCTCGGCGGCGTGGCCGCCGCCCTGCTCGTGGCGCACCTGGACGTGCCGGAAGTCGGCGTCGACCATCGCGTCGTAGGTCGGCAGGTTGGCGCCGCCGGGGATCCCGAAGACGTCTTTGACGCCCTCGGCCTGCAGCGATTCCATCAAGGTGTCGGCGGCCCTCATGAGACTGGCGATGGTACCAGTGGGCCGCTGCTTGGCTGCGCCGACGCTATGCCTGGGCAGCAGGCGATTTGGCCGGGTTCCAGCGGGTGCGCGGATCGATGTGTCCCTCGATCACGCGCTCCTTGTGGCGCTCGATGATGTGGATCATCGACTCGACCAGCTCCTCGCCCAGCAGGGTCGGCTCCAGGCCGAGGTCGAGCAGCTTCGTGTGGATCGCGTTGTAGTAGTGCTCTTCCTTCTCCACGCGTGGGTTCTCGCAGTGCTGGATCTCGACCGAGTAGCCGAGGTGCTCGCCCGCGTGCTTGACCAGGTGGGCCAGCTCGAGCACCGAGAACTGCTCGGTGAACTGGTTGTAGACGCGGAACTCGCCGCCCTCGGCGGGGTTCAGCGCCGCCAGTTCGACACAGTTGAGGGTGTCGCGGATGTTGAGGAAGCCGCGGGTCTGGCCGCCGGAGCCGTAGACGGTGAGCGGGTGACCGATCACCGCCTGCAGGCAGAAGCGGTTGAGCACGGTGCCGAAGATCTCGTCGTAGTCGAAGCGGGTGATCAGGCGCTCGTCGACGGCGGTCTCGTCGGTCTCGATCCCGTAGACGACCCCCTGGTTGAGGTCGGTCGCGCGCAGGCCCCAGGTGCGGCAGGCGAAGTGGATGTTGGTCGAGTCGTGGACCTTGGAGCAGTGGTACAGCGAGGCCGGCAGCTTCGGGAACGGCAGGTTGTCCTTGCGCCCCTTGTGCTCGATCTCGATGTAGCCCTCCTCGATGTCGATGTTGGGCTGGCCGTACTCGCCCATCGTCCCCAGCTTCACCAGGTGGCACTCGGGGACGTGGTCGCGGATCGCGAAGAGCAGGTTGAGGTTGCCGATCACGTTGCCGTACTGGGTCTCGACCGCCTGCTCGCGAGAGGCCATCGAGTAGGGCGCCGAGGCCTGCTGGCCGTAGTGGACGACGACCTCGGGCCGGGTCTCGGCGACGACGCGGTCGAGGAACTCGCCGTCCTCGACCGAGCCGGCGAAGCTGCGGATGCGGTCGCCGGAGGTCTCCGCCCAGGCGTCGATGCGCTCGTCAAGACCGAGGATCGGGGTCAGCGAATCGCTGCCCACACCGTCCACCCAGCGGCGGCGGATGAAGTTGTCGACGACGGCGACCTCGTGGCCGCGGGAGGAGAACCTGAGGGCGGTCGGCCACCCCAGGTAGCCGTCACCCCCGAGGATGAGGATTCGCATAGGCGGGGCAGCTTAGACGACCCGTCGGCCTAGTTGAATCCGCCGGATGGGAACCGGACTGGTGGCGCGCAACGGTGGGAGGATCGGAGTCGTCGCGCTGGCCGCGATCCTGCTGCTCGGGCTCGGGCTGCGGGTCGGGGAGGCGTGGGACGGGCGGGCGCCGGTGTATGACGCGGCGGCGTACGCGGCGATCGCCAGCAACCTCAGCGACGGCGACGGCTTCACCGTCGGGGCGGCGGCGACCCAGCCGTCGAGCAATTACTCGCCCGGGCTGCCGCTGTTCGTCGCCGGCGTCTACAAGGTCACGGGCGGCGAGCACGAGCGGACGGCCCGCCTGCTCCTCGCCCTGATCGGCACCCTCGCCATCCCCCTCACCTACCTGCTGGGGCGCCGGCTGGCGCGACTGGCGCGCCCTGTCGATCCACCCCAGCTGGGTGAGGTGGATCGACAGGGCGTTGCGGCGGGGCTGATCGGGGCGGGTGCTGTGGCGGTGTACCCCGCTCTGCTCGAGTACCAAGGGATGCTGATGAGCGAGCCGCTGGCGGCGACGCTGTTGGCGGGCGCAATTCTGGGGATCCTCTGGGCAGGGGACGGGAAATCGCTCCTGCGGTGGCCGGGGCCCGGTGTGCTGCTTGGGGCGCTGGCGCTGGTGCGGCCGGAGTACCTGGGGGTCGCGGTGATCCTGGCGCTGGTGATTTTCGGCCGCGGGGTGCTGCGCGGTTCCTTTTTCGCTCCAGGCGACCAAAAGGAACCGCGGGATGGCTGGCGGGTGTCGTTGACCCGGGCCGCGGTTCTCCTCTTCGGGGTCGCGGTGGTCGTGGCGCCGTGGACGATCCGCAACGCGGTCGCGCTCGATCGCTTCGTCCCGATCTCCACCGGCGGCGGCCAGGTCCTCTTCGCCGGCACCTACCTGCCCTCGGACGGAGACCCGGAAAAGGTCGGGGCCGAGGTCGTCGCGGAAAACCCGGCGCTGTTCTCGCCGGGAGACGCGGAGCGGCTGCGGCTGGAGCAGATCCTCGCGGTGCTCGCCGCCGACCGCTACCCCGGCCTCGAAACTGACAAGGCGCTGTCGCGGATGGGACGCGAACAGCTCTGGGACGACGTCAGCGAGGAGCCGGTCGAATACGCCGGCTTCGTCGCCACCAAGGTCTGGCGGATCTGGTCGCACGGGCCCCGCGACGTGATGCGCGAGCCAGGGTGGGAGATCTTCCACTGGGCCCTGGTCGCCTCCGGGCTGGTCGGCCTCGGCGTGCTCGCCTGGCGGCGGCGCTGGGAGGCGCTGCTGCTGGCCACCGTCTTCCTCTCGATCACCGCCGTCAGCGCCCTGCTCGTCGCCTCCCCCCGCCGGGTCCTGGTGATGCTGCCCCTCGTCGCCGCGCTCGCGGGCGTCGGCGCGGTCCGGGCCTTCACCGCATCCGACCTTTTACGTCCTATAGCCCGTAAAAGGTCGGCTACGCGTGCGGGATAGCCTGAGCCGACCTTGACCGCCGCCCGCGAATGGATTCGAGCACTGCCCGCGCGCTACGGGCGGCGGACGCTGATCGCACTGGCGCTTATCGCGGTGCTCGGGCTCGGGCTGCGCGCGGTCGCGGTCGTCGACCCGGTCGACGACCCTGCCGACGACTCCCGCGCCTACTACGCGCTGGCCAAGGCGCTGTACGAGGAAGGGAGCTACGGCGGGCCCGAATTCCGCGACTCCAGCGACTGGTCGCCGGGGGCACCGCTGCTCTACGCCGCCGCCTTCTACGCCACCGGCGGCGCCCGCGAAGGGACGGCGCGGATCGTCGAGGCGCTGCTCGGGGTCGCCGCGATCCTCGTCGTCTTCGCCCTCGGCAGGCGGCTGGCGGAAGCGGTCGGGCGACCTCAGACCGCCTCGACCGTGGGCCTGCTCGCCGCCTTCGCGGTCGCCGTGTACCCGCCGTTCATCCACTCGACCGGGGAGCTGATGAGCGAGCCGCCGGCGATCCTCACCCTGCCCGCCGCAGTGCTCGCCTGGCTCTGGGCAAGCGAACGGGAGCGACCGTGGGCGTGGCTCCTCCCCGGCCTGCTGTTCGGGCTGACGGCGATGTTCCGCCCCGAGTACCTGCTGGTCGGCGTCGCCTTCGTCGCCCTCACCATCCTCCGCCCGCGTTCGCAGTTGCGGACGGATAAGGGCGAAAACTGCGAACGCCCGGGGGCGTTCCGGGCGCGGGTTCTGCCGGCGCTGGTGGTGCTGGGCGGGATCGTCGCGGTGATCCTGCCCTGGGCGATCCGCAACCAGGTCGTGCTCGACCGCACCGTGCCGATCTCGACCGGCGGCGGCAAGGCGCTCTACGTCGGCACCTACCTGCCCGCCGACGGCGAGTACCAGCGGGTCAAGGCGATCCTCGCCGAGCGCTACCTGGGCCGCGACCTCGAGCCCGGCTCGGCGGCGCTCGACGCGGTCGACCCGGCCCCCCTCTTCGACCGCGTCGCCGAGCGCTATCCCGACCTCCCGCGCGACTCCGCGCTGGGCAAGATCGGCAAGAAGAACCTCTCCGACTACCTCTCCGAAGACCCGGTCGGGTACGCAGCGATGACCGTGCGCAAGGCGGGGCGGATCTGGTCGAGCGGCGTCGGCGAAGCGATGAGCAGCACCCCCGGCCGCGTCGTCCAGATCCTGCTCGTCGCCCTCGGCCTCGCCGGTTTCGTCCTGCTCGGGCTGCGCCGGCGCTGGTGGGAGCTGGTCGCGCTGGCGACCCCGATCCTGCTCGTCACCGCGGTCGGCACCGCCTCGCTGGCGGCCCCACGGCGCAACGAGGTGCTGATGACGCTCGTCTTTCCTCTCGCCGCGCTGGCCCTGTCATCGGCCGTCGCGGCCATACTCTCTGGCCGCGAATGGTCCCCAGAGCAGGCATCTTCCCCTCCGAGCTGACCGCGCTGCGAAGCGCCGGTCTGCTGATCGGCATCGCGATCGTGCTCTACGCGGTCCTGCGCCGGCACTCGCTGCGCAACGCCGAGGTGCTGATCCTGCTCGCGGCCGGCCTCGGCCTGGTCCTCGTCTCCGGGACCGAAATCACCGACGCGCTGCTCTCCGCCTTCTCCTTCGAGAAGGGCAACGGCGGCCGCATCCTCGGCCTCGCCGTATTCGCCATCTTCATCCTCTTCGGGCTGATCCTGCGGGCGCTCTCGGTGGCGGCGCGCAACTCGCGCCAGCTGGCGGCGGCGCTGGAGGGGCTGGCCTGGGAGGAGTTCCGCCAGGCGGGCCTGCCGGAGCGCTTCCGCGGCAAGGTCGCGATCCTCGTCCCCGCCTACAACGAGGCCGAGAACATCGCCCACGTGCTCGACCAGATGCCGGCCGAGGTCTGCGGCGTGCGGACCGAGATCCTCGTCGTCGACGACGGCTCCCGCGACGGCACCGGCGACGTTGCCGCCGAGCACGGCGCCCTGGTCGCCCGCCACGTCACCAACCGCGGCGGCGGCGCGGCGCTGCGCACCGGCTACCGGCTGATGGTCGAATCGGGGGCCGAGGTCGTCGTCACCCTCGACGCCGACGGCCAGCACCTGCCCGCGGAGATGGAGCGGCTGGTCAAGCCCGTGCTCGACGGCGAAGTCGACGTCGCCCACGGCTCCCGCGTGCTCGGCCACGCCGACCGCAACCACTTCGCCCGCGAGCTCGGGATCGTCTTCTTCAACCGCCTCGTCTCCTTCATCACCCGCACCCACGTCACCGACTGCTCCAACGGCTACCGCGCCGTCCGCACCACCGTGCTGCCGCAGCTGGTCCTGCGCCAGGAGCAGTTCCACACCTCCGAGTTCATGATCGAGGCGATCAAGCGCGGCATCCCCGCCCGCGAGGTGCCGATCACCGTCGAAGCGCGGCTGCACGGGCACTCGAAGAAGCCCGCGGTCCTCCGCTACGGCGTCGGCTTCGCCAACGCGATCGTCCGCACCTGGCTGCGCTAGGGCCTGCGCGCCCTAGTTCTCGACGCCGGGGTGGCGGACCGCGGCGGGGTCGGGCAGGTAGAGGTCGGTGCCGCAGCGAGGGCAGACCTGGACGTAGAGCTTGACCGTCTTGCGGCAGGTCGGGCACTGGCGTTCCGGTTCGTCCTTCTCGACCCGGTAGAGGACGACCGCGATCAGGCCCAGCAGCGGGATCACCGCGCCGACGATGAACCAGATCCAGAACGAGCTGCCCTTGCCGCGGCCGATGATGCCGGTGGCGAGGCCGAAGAAGAAGGCGATGACCAGATACTCCATGCGCCCATTCTTGCGCGCTAGCGAAGCGGCTTGGGGTGGCCGATCGAGCCGAGCTCGGAGAGGTCGCGCCGGAACGGCAGTCCGGCGGTCCAGTCGAGCACCGCGTGGACCTTGCGAGCGGTGCCTGGGATCTGGCTCATGTGGTAGCTGCGAGCCAGCCACCAGGCCGGGAAGCCGCGGAAGGTGCGCTCGCCGATCCGGCCGACCGCCTTGTAGCGGCCGAGGTTGACGAAGGAGGCTTCGCTGCGGTACTCGAACGGGCGCGCCGAGCCGACGCCGAGCTCGGCGGCGATGTTGCGCGCCGCCACCGGACCCTGGCGCACGGCGTGCTGGGCGGTCGGCGGGCAGGTGCCCCCGCGCGGGTCGGGCGCGGCGGCGCAGTCGCCGATCGCCCAGACCGAGTCCATTCCCTGCACCCGCAGGTGCTCGTCGACCGGGACCCGGCCGCGCTCGTCGAGCGGCAGCTCGAGCTCGCGCAGGACCGGCTGCGGGGCGACGCCGGCGGTCCAGACGACGGTCCGGGTCGGCAGCGTCTCGCCGCCGGAGAGCCGGGCGGAATCGGCCTCGACCTGCTCCAGGGTCGTCTCCAGGCGGACGTCGATGCCGCGGCCGCGCAGCTCTCGCACCGCGTACTCGGCCAGCTCGGCGTCGATCTCCGGCAGCACCCGGTCGGCCGCCTCGACCAGGACCCAGCGCATTCCGTGCAGGCGGGCACGGGGATAGGACTCCATCGCATCCGCGGCGAAGTCCTGCAGCTCGGCCAGCGCCTCGAGGCCGGCGTAGCCGCCGCCGACGAAGACGTAGGTGAGGAGTTCGTCGCGGCGGGCGGGGTCCTCGGTCGCGTTGGCTTCCTCCAGGGTCTCGACAACGTGGTTGCGGAGGTAGATCGCGTCGGCCAGGCTCTTGAACCCGACCGCGTGCTCGGCCAGGCCCGGCACCGGCAGGACACGGGAGACCGAGCCGAGCGAGAGCAGCAGCTGGTCGTAGGGCAGCGTCTCGGTTTCGCCGTACTTGGCCCGCACCGTGACCGTCTTCGCCTCCGGGTCGTGGCCGACGACCTCGCCCAGCCGCAGGTAGGTGCGGTCGAGGATCTCGCGCAGCGGCGTCACCACGTGCCGCGGCTCCAGCGTCCCCGCGGCCGCCTCCGGCAGGAACGGCGTGTAGAGCATGAAGTTGGTCTCGTTGACCAGCGTCAGCCGCGCCGACTGCTTCGGCATCAGCTTCTCCAGCTCACGCGCGGCTGCGGCCCCTCCGAACCCACCGCCGACGATGACTACGTTCCAGGCCATGCCTGAAACTTAAAGCCCGAGCTGCTCCTGGATCAGGCGATTGACCTCGCCGCCGTCGGCGCGGCCCTTGGTCTCCTTCATCACGGCGCCGACGATGGCGCCGATCGCCTTCGGGTTGCCGGCCTTGATCTTCTCGGCGGCGTCGGGGTTGGCCGCGACCGCAGCGGCGACGATGCCAGCCAGCTCGCCGTCGTCGCCGGCCATCTGGGCGAGGCCCTCGCGCTCGACGATCGCCTCCGGGTCTCCCCCCTCCTCGACCAGGACCGCCAGCACCTGCTTGCCGCTGCCGTGGGAGATCTTCTTCGCGGCGACCAGCCCGATCAGGGTGGCGAGACTCGCCGCTGGCACGGTCGGGTCGGCGAAGTCCTCGTCCTCGTCGCGCTGGCGCAGGGCGGCGGTGAGGTCGCCGGTGACCCAGTTCGCGACCGTGCGCGGCGCCGGCTCCGCGCCGACCTTCGCCCCACCCGCCTCGCAGACCGCCTCGAAGTAGGCCGCGACCTCGGGCTCGCGCGCCAGCAGCGCCGCCGGCTCCGGGTCGAGGCCGAGCTCGCCCTCGTAACGCGCCGCCCGCGCCGCCGGCAACTCCGGCAGCGCCTCGCGGGCCTCGCGCAGCATCTCCTCGGTCGGGGCCAGCGGAACCAGGTCGGGCTCGGGGAAGTAGCGGTAGTCGTGGGCTTCCTCCTTCGAGCGCAGCGAGGTCAGCTGGCCGCTGCGGGGGTCGAAGTGGAGCGTCTCCTGGGTCACGGTCCCACCCGAGGCGACCAGCTCGCGCTGGCGCTCGATCTCGGCTTCGACCCCGCGCTGGAGGAAGCGGAAGCTGTTCATGTTCTTCAGCTCGGTCTTCGTGCCCAGCTGCTCGGAGCCGGCCGGGCGCACGGAGACGTTGGCGTCGACCCGCAGGCTGCCCTCCTCCATGTTCACGTCGGAGACGCCCAGCTGGCGCACCGTCTCGCGCAGCAGGCGGGCCCACTCGGCCGCTTCGGCGGCGCCGCGCAGGTCGGGCTCGGTGACGATCTCGACCAACGGCGTGCCGCCGCGGTTGAAGTCGACCAGAGAGGCGCCGGAGCCGTGGATCCGGCCCGACTCGCCGACGTGGATCATCTTCGCCGCGTCCTCCTCGAGGTGGGCGCGGTGGATGCGGACGTCGCCCAGCTTGCCCGCCCCGGCGATCGGGATGTCGTACTGGCTGATCTGGTAGGCCTTCGGGCTGTCGGGATAGAAGTAGTTCTTGCGGTGGAAGATCGAGCGCGGCGCCACCTCGCATTCCAGCGCCGCGGCGATCTGCAGCGCGTAGCGGATCGCCTGCTCGTTGACGGTCGGCAGCACGCCCGGGTGGGCGAGGCAGACCGGGCAGGTGTGGACGTTGGGCTCGTCGCCGAAGGAGAGCTCGCAGCCGCAGAACATCTTCGTCCGGGTCGCCAGCTGGACGTGGATCTCGAGCCCGATCACGGCCTCCAGCTCAGCCACCGGAGCCCCCGTTCCAGGGCCGGCGCGATCCGGCCTCCTGCTCGAACCCGATCCCTTGCTCCAGGGCGTAGGCGGCCTCCAGCAGCTTCTGCTCGGCGAAGGCGGGAGCGGCGATTTGGAACCCGACCGGCAGCTCGTCGCCGCCGCCCTCGGGCTGGGCGAGGCCGGAGGGGATCGAGATCGCCGGGATCCCGGCCAGGCTCATCGGCACGGTGAAGAAGTCGTTGAGGTACATCGAGAGCGGGTCGTCGGTCTTCTCGCCGAGCCCGAAGGCGACCGAGGGCGAGGTCGGGGTGACGACGAAGTCGACGGCGCCGAAGGCGGTCGTGAAGTCTTCGGCGATCCGCGTCCGCACCTTCTGGGCCTGGCCGTAGTAGGCGTCGTAGTAGCCGGAGGAGAGCGCGTAGGTGCCGAGCATGATCCGCCGCTTCACCTCGGGCCCGAAGCCCTCGGCCCTGGTCGTCTCGTACATCTCGACCAGGTCGCCGCCGCCGCCCCTGCGCATCCCGTAGCGGACGCCGTCGTAGCGGGCGAGGTTGGAGGAGGCCTCGGCCGGGGCGATCACGTAGTAGGCGGAGATGCCGTGCTCGGCGCTGGGCAGCGAGACCTCGGCGATCTCGCCGCCGAGCGCCTCGATCCGCGCCAGCGTCGCCTCGAAGCTGGCGCGCACGCCGGCGTCGATCGCGTCGCGGGAAAGCTCGGCGGGGACGCCGAAACGCAGGCCCTTGAGGTCCTCGCGGCTGGGGGCGACGATGCCGCCCTCGATCCCGACCGAGGTCGAGTCGCAGGGGTCGCGCCCCTGCAGCGCCGCCAGCAGCAGCGCCGCGTCGGTGACGTCGCGGGTCAGCGGGCCGCACTGGTCGAGCGAGGAGGCGAAGGCGATCATCCCGTAGCGGGAGATCGATCCGTAGGTGGGCTTGAGGCCGACGATGCCGCAGAGCGCGGCCGGCTGGCGGATCGAGCCGCCGGTGTCGGTGCCGATCGCGCAGGGCGCGAGGCCGCCGGCGACCGCGGCCGCGGAGCCGCCGGAGGAGCCGCCGGGGACGCGTCCGCGGTCCCACGGGTTCAGCACCGGCCCGTAGGCCGAGTTCTCGTTCGAGGAGCCCATCGCGAACTCGTCCATGTTGGTCTTGCCGAGGACGCGGGCACCGGCGGCGTCGAGCCGGCGCACGGCGGTCGCGGTGTAGGGCGGCTCGTAGCCCTCGAGGATGCGCGAGCCGGCGGTGGTCGGCGTGCCCTCGGTGCAGAAGATGTCCTTGACCGCGACCGGGATCCCGCCCAGCGGGCCCTGCTCGACTTCGTAATCGGCGGCGTTCTCGACCGACCAGAGGTAGGCGTTGAGCTCGTCGCCCGCGGCGGCCGCCTGCCAGGCCTCGAAGTACTCGGCGGCGGAGAGCTCCCCGGCGGCGATCCGCGCCGCCGCCTCGGCGACGCTCAGCTGCCCCAGCTCGCCCATCAGGACTCGGCGGCCTGCGGCGAAGGAACCCGGAACGCCCCATCAACTGGTTCCGGAGCCGGGGCCAGCACCGCCTCCCGCGGCCAGCTCGGCCGCGGCTCGTCCGGCCTCAACACGTTCTCAAGCTCCACCACGTGCGAGGTCGGCTCAACGCCCTCCAAATCAAGGTTCCCGATCCGGTCGACGTGCTCGAGGATCCCCGAGAGCTCCCCCGTCATCCGCTCGACTTCCTCGTCGGAGAGCCGCAGCCGCGCCAGCTTCGCGACGTGTAGTACCTGCTCCCGATCGATCACCGCGCGGATTCTAGGGAGCGTCCAGGGACGAAGTGGACGCGCTCGCTTCCTGGCTGCCCGGCCAGTATTGTCATCGCGATGCAGGGGCCGAAGGCAGAGAGATTCGTCGTCGCCAACCTGCGCCTGCTCGCGGTCACCTTCGCGGTGGTGGGGATCCTCTTCATCGCCGTGCCCAGCGGCGTGCTCGACGTGATCTCCGACGTCGGCGAATGGTTCGGCAACGACCACCGGGCGCCGCACACCCAGGTGTACCTGTGGTTGGCCCTGTCCTTTGCCTACATGGTGGTGATCACCGGGATCTGCATCGTCGCCCAGGCGGACGTCGTCCGCTACCGCCCGCTGCTGCTCGTGCTCGCTGCCGGCAAGACCGCCTCCTCGCTCGGCTCGCTGCTCTTCTTCGTGATCCAGGAAGAGGTCTTCATCTACCTGCTCAACTTCCTGGTCGACGGCTACCTCGCCGTGCTCTCGCTCTGGCTCTGGGTCCTGGCCGGCCGCATCGGCCGCCCGCCCGATCCGGGCTGAAAGCGCGCGCCAGGGCTCTCAGCCGCTGAGCAACGGACCCTGAGCGCGATCTGCGCGGCGATGGCGCCGGGAATCGACGGTCTGCCGCAGGCCGAGCGCGACGTCGACGTCTCCGGCCCGGTCGCCCGCTTCCTCGGCTCGATCTCCCCCCGCACCCTGATCCGGCTCCGGCTCGGCCTCCGCGCCTTCGAGTGGCTCCCCTTCCCCTGGCGCTTCAGCCGCCTCGACCAGGCCGCTGCCGAGGACTTCCTCAACCGCCTCGAGGGCTCGCGCTTCTCCCTCCACCACGACCTGCTGCTGATGGCGAAGCTGTTCTCGACCCTCGGCTACGCGGTGACGCCGGAGGTCGAGGAGCGAATCGGGTTCGAGATCTCCTGCGCCCTCGGCGACGGCACAGTGCCGGAGCCGGCCGGGACGCTCGGCGACACCGAGCCGAGCGGCGCCGGCGAGGACTGCGACGTGGTCATCGTCGGCTCCGGTGCCGGCGGCGCCGCCGCGGCCGCGGCCCTGGCCGAGGCCGGGCTCGACGTGCTCGTGCTCGAGGCCGGCGGCCACTACAACCGCGAGAACTACCCGAGCGACCACCTGGAGGCGATCGCCGAGCTCTACCGCGACGCCGGCCTGACGATCGCCGAAGGCCGGCCGCCGATCCCGGTCCCGGTGGCGAAAGTGGTCGGGGGCACCACGGTGATCAACTCCGGCACCTGCTTCCGCGCGCCCGACGCCGTCCTCGAGAGCTGGCGCCAGCGCTACGGGATCTCCTGGGCGCGCGACCTCGACGCCGACTTCGCCGAGGCCGAGGAGTTCCTCCGCGTCACCCAGCTCGACCCCGAGCGGATGGGCCGCAACGGGCAGCTGGCGATGGAGGGGGCGGCGGCGATCGGCGCCAGCGCCGCGCCGATCTCCCGCAACGCCGGCAACTGCGTCCAGTGCAGCTCCTGTCCCTTCGGTTGCCGGATCGACGCCAAGCGGGGGATGCACGTCAGCTACCTCCCCCGCGCCGTCGCCGCCGGAGCGCGGATCCGAACCGGGGTCGAAGCGAGCCGGGTCCTGATGGAGGGAGACCGCGCGATCGGGGTCGAGTGCCGGGTCCGCGGCGGCCGCGGCTACACGGTGCGGGCACGGCGCGCGGTGATCGCCGCCGGCGGCGCCCTGGGGACGCCGGAGCTGCTGCTGCGCTCGGGCCTCGGCGGCGACCAGGTCGGCCGCAACCTCCACATGCACCCCGCATGCTGGGTCGGTGCCCGCTACGAGCAAGAGGTGCGCGGCTGGGAGGGCGTGATGCAGAGCTTCTACGTCGACCAGTGGGAGCAGCTGGGCGTGCTCCTGGAGGCGACCTTCACCCCGCTCGCCTTCGGCGGCGCCTGGCTGATGGGAGCGGGCCGGCGCCACCAGGAAGCGATGCTCGACTTCGCCCACGTCGGCTCGATCGGCGTCCACCTCGGCGACCGCTCCTCCGGCCGCATCGGCCTCGGCTCCGAGGGCTCGCTCCGCGCCAGCTACAAGCTGACCCGCGAGGACGCCGAGCGGATCGTCTTCGGGATCTCCCGCGCCGCCGAAATCCACTTCGCCGCCGGCGCCACCGAGGTCTACCCCAACATCGCCCGCGCCAAGGTGCTGCGGCCGGGCGACCTCGCCAGCTTCGAGGCGACCCGGTTCAGCCCGGCGGAGCTGCGGCTGGAGGCCTTCCACCCGATGGGAACGGCCCGCATCGCCGCCGAGCCGGGCGAGGGCGTCTGCGCCCCCGACGGCTCGGTCAACGGCACCCGCGGCCTCTACGTCGCCGACGCCTCCCTCTTCCCGAGCTCGGTCGGGGTCAATCCGATGATGACCATCATCGCCTTCGCCAAGCAGGTCGCCCGCGGGATCAGTGCGCGGGAGGGGGCGGCGGAGGCGGAGGCGGCGCCTGTGGGGACTGCGTAGGCGTACCGTCGCCGGGGCCGCCCAGACGATCGGCGCTGCCGCCGAAGGAGGCGCCCTCCTCCTGCATCGCCATGTAGCCGCCGACCGCGATCGCGATCGCCGAGGCGAGGCCGAGCCAGACGCCGAATTTGCGGCCGAGGTCGACTTCGCTGCCGAGGCCGCCAACATCGACTCCGGGCGGGAAGATGATGTAGATCAGGACGATCACCGAGGAGAGACCGCCGAGCACGGTGGTGACGACGCTGAGCGGGATCGCGGCCCGCGCCACGTCGCTGCCGAAGAGGGCCAGCGACATCGCCGCGAAGCAGGTGAAGACGAGGAGGATGTTGACCCAGTCGTCGAAGACGTCGAACGCGTCCCCGCCCCGGAAGCCCTCGAAGCCGTACCAGGCGAACAGGAACATGACCAGGATCAGAACCAGGCCGGCGATGCCGGCGATCTGCTCGCCGCGGCTCAGACGTTCGCTCACGATGCCCTCCTTTGCTGCATAGCCAGCAGTTCTCCCCGACCCGTGCCGGGACCGGGCTCCAATCAGATGGTTTCGGGCCCTCGCCTCTAGTTCCTGCCGGCGGTTGAGCGTGCCCGCGCCGCCTGCAGGGTGTTGGAGAGCAGCATCGCGATAGTCATCGGGCCGACGCCGCCGGGAACCGGCGTGATCGCCGCCGCGACCGCGACCGCCGCCTCGTAGTCGACGTCGCCGCAGAGCCCATCCTCGAGGCGGTTCATGCCGACGTCGATCACCGTCGCCCCCGGCTTCACCGCGTCGGCGCCGAGCAGCTTGGGGACGCCGACCGCAGCGACCAGGACGTCGGCGCGGGCGCAGACCGCTGCCAGGTCGCGAGTCCGCGAGTGGCAGATCGTGACCGTCGCGTTGGCGGCGAGCAGCAGCCGCGCCACCGGTACCCCGACCAGCTTCGAGCGCCCGACCACGACCGCCTCCGCCCCTTCCAGCTCGACGCCCTCGTGGCGCAGCAGCTCCATCACCCCGGCCGGCGTGCAGGGGACCAGGCCCGGGGTGCCGTGAGCGAGCAGGCCGGCGTTGGCCGGGGTAAGCCCGTCGACGTCCTTGCCCGGGTCGATCGCGGCCACGATCGCGTCGGGATCGACCTGCTCGGGGACCGGAAGCTGCACGAGGATGCCGTCGACGTCATCGTCCGCGCCCAGCCCGGCGACGAGCTCCAGCACCTCCGCCTCGCTCGTCGTCGCAGCCAGCCCGTGGTGGACCGAGCGCATGCCCACCTCCTCGCAGGCGCGGTGCTTGTTGCGGATGTAGATCTCCGAGGCGGGGTCCTCGCCGACCAGCACCGTGGCCAGCGTCGGCGTCCGCCCCGCCTCCGCCTCGTAGGCGATGACCTCAGCGCGCACCCGCTCGCGCACCGCCGCGGCTACGGCCTTGCCGTCGATGCCTCGCGCCGTCAAGTGCTCACCGTTTCCGGATCGGGGCGTAGTCGGCCATCAGCTTGCGCTCGGAGCCGTCGCCGGAGAAGCGGACGACGACAACTCCGCCGGGCTCAGTCGCGGTGACGACGCCGTCGCCGAAGCTGGCGTGGACGACGTCGTCGCCGATCTGCATCTCCAGCGCCGGCCCGGGGTCGAGCGGCTGCGCCTCCGTGCCCTCGCTGGACACCGAGGTGCTCCAACTGGTGCCAAGGCTGCTGGCTGCGGTCGAGTGGCTCTCGGTCAGCTCGCTGGGCAGCTCGTCGACGAAGCGCGAGGGCAGGTTGCGCTCGACCCGGCCGAAGAGGCGCCGTTCGCGCGCCCAGGTCATGTAGAGGCGTTTGCGGGCGCGGGTGATGCCGACGTAGCAAAGGCGGCGCTCCTCTTCTTCACCGCCCTCTTCGAGCGCGCGCATGTGCGGGAAGGCGCCCTCCTCGCAGCCAACGATGAAGACGGTGTTGTACTCGAGCCCCTTGGCGTTGTGCAGGGTCATCAGCGTCACCAGCTCCTGTTCGGCGGCAAGCGCGTCCTGCTCGGTGAAGAGGGAGATTTTCTGCAGGTACTCCTCCAGCGGCGTCACCTCGCTCTCCCCCTCCTGCTCGCGCTCGATGTCGAACTCGACTGCACCGGTGATCAGGGTCTCCAGGTTTTCCGCCCTGCCTTCGGCTTCGACCGTGCGCTCGGCGGCGAGCGCTTCCATGTAACCGCTCTCGTGCAGCACCGCCTCCATCAGCGTCGCCACCGGCCCGCCCTGTTCGGCGCGTTCGCGCAGGCCGGCCATCGTCTCGTAGAAGCGGCCGACCGACTTGATCGCGGCGCCGCTCAGGCCCGGCACCTCCTCGACCCGCTCGATCACCTCCCATACCGGCATCCCGGTGGTGTTGACGTGGGCGGCGATCCGGCCCTGGGTCGTGTTGCCGATCCCCCGCCGCGGCGAGTTGACCACACGGCCGAAGGAGACGAGGTCGGCCGGGTTGGCCAGCAGGCTGAGGTAGGCGATCGCGTCCTTGATCTCGGTCCGTTCGTAGAACTTGGTGCCGCCGATCACCTGGTAGGAGACGTTGAAGCGCTGCAGGGTGTCCTCCAGCACCCGGCTCATCGCGTTGGTCCGGTAGAAGACCGCGACCTCGGAGCGGCTGACGCCCTCCTCGTCCTCGAGCCGTTCGATCTCACCCGCGACCCAGCGAGCCTCCTGACTCTCGTCGGTCAGCTCGTTGAGCTGGACCAGCTCGCCGCCCTCGTCTTCGGTCCAGAGCTCCTTCTTCAGGCCTTCGCGGTTGCGTTCGATGACGGCGTTGGCGGCGGAGAGGATCGTCTGCGTCGAGCGGTAGTTCTGCTCGAGCTTGACCACCTCCGCATCCTTGAAATCGCTTTCGAAGTCGAGGATGTTGCGGACGTCGGCGTGGCGGAAGCCGTAGATCGACTGCGCGTCGTCGCCGACGACCATCAGGTTCTTGTCCTCGCCCGCCAGCAGCTGCAGCAGCCGGTACTGGGCGTGGTTGGTGTCCTGGTACTCGTCGACGAGCAGGTGGCGGAAGGTCTGCTGCCAGCGCTCGCGGACGTCTTTGAACAGCTCCAGCACGTTGACGGTGCGGACCAGGAGGTCGTCGAAGTCCATCGCGTTGGCTTCGCGCATCCGCTTCTCGTAGAGCGGGAAGGCTTCGGCGACGACCTCCTCGAATTCGGCGTAGGCGGAGTCGTTGTAGGAGTCGGAGTCGATCAGCTGGTTCTTGGCGCCGGAGATCTTCGAATGGACCGCCCGCGGCGGGAACCGTTTCGAGTCGACCCCGAGCTCGGTGAGGCAGCGTTTCAGCATCCGCAGCGAGTCGGATTGGTCGTAGATCGTGAAGCTCTTCGAGTATCCGAGGCGCTCGGCGTCGACTCGCAGCATGCGGGCGCAGGAGGAGTGGAAGGTGGTGACCCACATCGCCCGCACCGAGCGCCCGACCAGGTTGCCGACCCGCTCGCGCATCTCCGCCGCGGCCTTGTTGGTGAAGGTGATCGCGAGGATCTCGCCCGGCCGCGCGGCGCCGGTCGCCAGCAGGTAGGCGATCCGGTGGGTCAGCACCCGGGTCTTGCCCGAGCCGGCCCCGGCCAGCACCAGCAGCGGCCCCTCGCTGTGTTCGACCGCCGCGCGCTGGGGCGGGTTCAGCCCCGCCAGCAGGCGCTCGACCCGGTCCGCCCCGGGCTCCGTCGGAGCACCCCCGGCGGGGTGCTCGTAGCCCCCCGGCGGGGTCTCGGAATCGGCCTGAAGACTCACCCGCCGAGCATAGCCACGAGCTCGGCGGGGCTCAGATCGCCCGCTATTCGCAGGCTTCGGCGAATTCGACGAACTTCTGGTTGGAGCCTTCGAGCAGCAGTTCTTCGATTTCGCCCTGCGGCGCTTCGCGGATCCCGTCGCCGATGCAGGCGATCTGGGTCGGGGTGATTCCTTCGGAGGCTTCTTCGAATTTTTTTTCCAGCGTCGTCGCCAGGGCCTCCGGATCGAGATCGGCGAAGGCGGTGATTTCGTCCAGCTTCCAGCTCTCGTCCCCTTCGACCAGTGCCACGGCGACGGTCTGGCCGTCGAAGCCGCCGCCGACGAAGGCGACCTCGGCGGTTGCGCCGGCGCCGTCGACCTCGATTTCGGAGACGGTGACCGAGTCGGGGTCGTCGCTGGTGTCTTCGGCCTCTTCCTCGCATTCCTCCAGCGCCGCGTCTCCGCGGAGGCCCGAGTTCTGGTTGCGGAAAGTGGCGGTCATCAGGTCGGTGCATTTGGCCGGGTCGGTGCTGGTGACCGAGGTCTCGATCGCCACTTCGACTTCGCCCTCCGAGTCGGAGTCACCGCCGCCGCAGGCGGTCAAGGCGAGGGCCGAGGCAAGCAGCAGACAGGGGACGAGCAGGAGGGCGAGACGCGTTCTCAAGTCGATCCTTTCGCTTGGGACGGGACGGACTGCGCTTCGTCGGACGCTATCTCAGCCGCCGGCCGACGAACGGCCGGCGCGACGGGGAACGGCAGGCACCTCGTCCTCCGGCCCGGACTCGCCGTCGATCTCGGCCAGCCGCTGCTCGATCGCCGCCAGCCGCTCCGAGAGCGACTTGATCGCGTCGGCGATCGGGTCCGGCAGGTGGATCCAGTCGGCGTCGGGCCCCTCGACCCGCTTGCCCTCGACCCGCACCGGGTGCCCGGGGTTGCCGACCACGGTCGCGCCGGCGGGCACGTCCTCGACGACGACCGTGTTGGCGCCGATCTTGGCCCCGTCGCCGACCGCGATCGGGCCCAGCAACTTCGCCCCGGAGCCGACGGTGACGTTGTCGCCGAGCGTCGGGTGGCGCTTGCCCCGCTGGAAGCCGGTGCCGCCCAGGGTCACCCCCTGGTAGAGGGTGACGCAGTCGCCGATCTTCGCGGTCTCGCCGATCACCACCCCGGAGCCGTGGTCGATGAAGAAGGAGCGTCCGATCTGGGCCGCCGGGTGGATCTCGACCTGGGTCACCGCGCGGGTCAGGTAGGCGATCGTGCGCGGCAGCACCGGCACCCGCGCTTCCAGCAGAGCGTGGGCGGCGCGGTGGACGAGCAGCGCCTGCACCCCGGCCCAGCTGCTGAGGATCTCGAAGCTGGACACGCCCTGCGCGGCGGGGTCGCGATCGCGCGCCGCGGCGACGTCGGCACGTACCTCGGAAACGACCCTCCTCCACCTGCTCATGGTGAGAAGAAGGGTAGGGACATGTAGCGCTCGCCCGAGTCGCAGACGATCGTCACCACCCGCTTCCCGGCCATCTCCGGGCGGCCGGCGACCTGCAGCGCGGCCCAGATGTTGGCGCCGGCGGAGATCCCAGCCAGAACCCCCTCCTCGCGGGCGACCAGGCGCGCCGTCTCCAGCGCGTCCTCGTCGCTGACCGAGAGGATCTCGTCGACCACCGAGCGGTCCAGCACCTCGGGCACGAAGCCGGCGCCGATCCCCTGGATTTTGTGCGGGCCGGGGCGGCCGCCGGAGAGCACCGGCGAGCTCGCCGGCTCGACCGCGACCACCAGCGCCTCCGGCGAGCGCTCCTTCAGCATCTGGCCGACCCCGGTGATCGTGCCGCCGGTGCCGACGCCGGCGACGAAGGCGCCGATCTCGCCGTCGGTGTCGCTCCAGATCTCCTCCGCGGTGGTGCGGCGGTGGACCTCCGCGTTGGCCGGGTTGGAGAACTGCATCGGCATGAACGCCTTGCGCTGCTCGCGGATCTCCTCGGCCAGCGCCACCGCCTCGTTCATCCCCCCCAGCGAGGGCGTCTCCCGCACCTCGGCGCCGTAGGCGCGCAGCAGCTTCGCCCGCTCCCGGCTCATCCCCTCGGGCAGGGTCAGGATCAGCTCGTAGCCGCGCGCCGCGCAGACCATCGCCAGCGCGATCCCGGTGTTGCCGCTGGTCGGCTCGACCACGACCGAGCGCCCCGGCCGCACCAGCCCCTGCTCCTCGGCCGCGTCGATCATCGCCACCCCGATCCGGTCCTTGACCGAGCCGCCGGGGTTGAAGTACTCCAGCTTCGCGCAGACGTCGCCGCCGACGTCGCGGCCAAGCCGGTCCAAGAGAACCAGCGGCGTGCCGCCAACCACTGCCGAGGCCTCGGCGCCGATCCGCATCGGCCCGAGCTTAACCGGCTATGCGCCCTCGTAGAAGCCGACGTTGAGCTCGATCCAGTGCTCGACCGCGGCGTCGGTGGCCTCGCGGTCTTCGGTGGCGAGCAGGTCGAGCAGGAGGCCGCGCATGACCGCGACCCCGAGGCGGGCGGATGGACGGGCGACCGTGCCCGGTACACCCTGCGCTTCGGCGTCGGCGACCACCGGCTCGACCCAGGCGTCGACGATTCCGTCGAGCAAGCCGACCGCGTGGGGCTGTCCCTGCAGGGCCTGCCCGTATATCTCGAAGAAGAGGCGCTCGTTGGGCCAGAGGGAGGGGTCCGAGAGGTGGCTCCAGACCGCTCGCAACCGGTCCGCAAGCGACGCGCTCGCATCGGGTACGAGCTCGGCGATCGCCTCGCGCTGGCTCCGCTCGACCTCCTGCACGATCGCCACCCACAGGCCCTGCTTGCTGCCGAAGTGGTGGCTGAGCATCCGGTGACTGGTGCCGAGCTCCTCCGCCAGGCCCCGCATCGAGACGTCGGTCAGCCCGTTGGCAGCGACGTAGTCCATCGCGGCATCGAGCAGTCGCTGTCGGGGATCGTCGGACGTGCGGGGAACCTACCAACGTCAGCGGCCTGGTGTACCATCCGGTACATGCCAAAACCAGTCACCGTCAGCGTCGAGGTTCCGCAGAGCCGCGAGCAGGTCTTTGCCTTCATCGACGTCATGCCGAACCACGCCGGGTACAACGATCACTTCCTCACCGACTGGGAGTTCTCCGGGCCGGAGCGAGGCGTCGGGGCGAAAGCGCAGGCGAAGGCCAGTGCTCTCGGAATGACGCAGACCGTCGATATCGAGGTGATCGAGGCGGAGGCGCCGGTGCGGACGGTCGAGCGCAACACTGCCGGCGGTCGGGTGGCGCAGGGGACCTACACCCTCGACGCCCTCCCCGACGGCGGCACGCGGATCTCCTTCGAGTACCGCTGGATCGAGACCCCCTTCGCCGAGCGTCTCACCGCCCCCCTGGTCCGCTCCGTCGTTCGCCGCGCCGTGGACGAGTCGCTGCGGCGTCTGGCTGAGCAACTGTCGTAACGCGCTCCATCCCGGCAGCCCACCTGCATCTACTCGCGGAGGCGCCATAGCCGCGCGCCGAGCGGCAGCGCGACGGCGAGGAAGATCGCGATCCCTAGCGTCTCGGGCGCGAGCTGAGCGGGGACCGCGGAGGCGTCGGTCCGGTTCATCGCCGCTGCCGTCGCGATCGCCGGGGAGATCCCGAGCGGGATCGAGAGCACCACCGCGCCGGTGAGGAAGAGGACCGGCACCGCACGGGTGCGGACGACCGGTTCGCAGACCAGGGCCGCAAGGCCGCTGCCGGCGGCGCCGCAGAGGAAGTTGGCGTAGAGGATCAGCCCGACCTCGCCCAGGTGCGCGGGGTGTTCGAAGCGACCGGTGAGAATCGGGAAGGCGGCAGTGAAGACCATCGCTATCGCCAGCAGCCCCAGCAGGCCGAGCAGGCGGCCACCGGCAAAGCGAAGGGGGCCGGCGGAGGCGACGATCGTCTGTCGCTCCCCCGACTCCTGGGTGTTGAGGAACGCGAACGCCCACCACGCCTGAGCAGGGAGCATCCAGGCGGCGGCGGTGCCGGCAGTCGAGAGGACCGGGTTCGGCGGCTGCGCGTAGAGGACGACGACGCCGCTGGCGAGAAAGAGAAACGGGGCGACCCAGCGGCGGGAGCCGAGGTGCTCGGCGAGCATGTACCTGGCGACGGCGCTCAAGCGGGGTCTCCCCAGTACACGAACTCGGCGTCACTCCCGCCGAGTTCCTCGTGCAGCACTCCCGCCGCGATCTCCCAGCGCTCGGACGCCGCCAGCCGCCGGCCGCCATCGCGATGGTCGCTGAAGACCACGGCAGCGCCGTCCCGTGCCCGCTCGGCGAGCAGCCCGGCCAGCGCCTCCTGAGCGCTGACGTCGAGCCCGGTGAACGGCTCGTCGAGCACCAGCAACCGCGGCGCGCCGAGCAGCGCCCCGATCAACGAGAACTTGCGCAGCGAGCCCTTCGAGAGGGTGGTCAGCGGCTCTGAGAGGAAATGCTCGCAGCGCAGCGCCCCGGCCAGCTGCTCGACCTCCTCCCCCGCCCCGGTCCCAAGTCCGCGCAACCGGGCGTGGTGGCGCAGGTAGCGCCCGCCCGAGAGGCCCCGCGCAGGGCTGGTGGTCTCCGGGACGTAGCCGACCCCGGCCCCGGGCGCGAGCCGCCGATCGCCATCGGTGGGGACGCTGGCGCCGGAGACGATCCGCAGCAGCGTCGACTTCCCAGCTCCGTTGGAGCCGCCGACGTGGACGATCTGCCCGGCCGAGACCTCCGCGTCGACCCCCTTCAGCACCCAGGGACGGTTGAGCCCGTAGCGCTTGCGCACCCCCGCGCAGCTGACCACGCGACCGTTGTCCACCGTTCTCAACAGCGTGCTCAGTCGACCAGGATCGTGACCGTTCGTACGGTCGGCTTGGAACTGTTGCCGGCGGCGTCGCGAACCACGAGGGTGAGGCGGTAGGTGCTCGGTTTCAGAGGCCTGGCGCCGATGCGGCCGCTGAGCGCGACCCGGCCAGGCCCCGCCGCGATCGCGCTCGTCAGCGTGAAAACGTGGGAGCGGGCCCTCGAGCCCCGACGCACACGTTCGATCCGGATCGAAAGCGTCCCTGCCTCGCTGCTAACAAAGCGCAGCACCGTCCCGGGCTTCGCCCGTGCCGCGATCGCCGTCGCAGCTTTGGCGACCCGGAACGAGGCGCGCGACAGGGACACGCCACTCAGCACCGGCGGCGTCAGGTCGGCGACGGGCGGGGTCGGATCAGCCCCGGGAGGGGTCGGATCGTCGCCGGGCGGGGTGCCACCGCCATCGGCCGGTCCGTCTTCGGGGTCCGGCGGCGAGGTGGGACGGGGTTTGATGAACCCCTCCGGGCCGCAGAGCGGCGCCGGCCAGCTGTCCCCCGTCGAGGTGATCGGGCCGAGCACTCCGCCCTGGCTGTCGACGTTGTCGCAGAAGATTCCGTGCGTGACGCCGGTCGCGACGTTGTCGGAGGTGTCGAGTGTGCCGGCGCCGAAGTTCGAACCCGAGGTGGAGACCGCGGCTCGCAGCGGGCCGCTGAAGGTGTTCCTGTCGACCCGCACGTCGGTGGTGCGAATCCCGGCGGTGCCGGCCGAGCCGAGTGCGAGCACGCCCCGCATCACGTTGACCACCGGCCCCGCGTAGGTGATCGTGTTGTCCCGGACGTTCAGACCGACGAGGCCGCTGCTGGTCACGACGTTGGAGCTGGTCTGCTGCACGAGCGTGTTGCCACCGATTTCGAGGTGGTCGGGTGTGCCCGAGTTGTGCGGCCCCGCGGCGATCACCGCGCCGGGCCCGGCGCTCGGGACGCGTGTGATCGAGTTGTCGAGGATGCGGTTGCGGGCGCTGTCTTTGGTCACCGCGATCGCCGGCTCGCCCGTGGTTTGGGTGAGCGTGATCTCGTTGTGGTCGATCTCGACATCGTCCGACTGGAAGACGTCGATGCCGCGCCCGTCGAGCACGTTTTCGGTCACACGCGCGCGCTCGACCAGCTGCAGCTGGATCGCGCCGACACCGTGCGGCCCGGGCGACATCGTGAACGTGTTGCGCTGGATCAGCACGTCGCTGGTGTCGCCGGTCCCCTCGAAGTCGAGGTCGCTGTTGCCGACGTCGCCGAAGCGGTTGTCGACGATCTCGAGCTTCGTGGTCCCGCTGTGCACGGCGACGCCGCTGCGATCGCAGTGGAGAAAGTCGTTGTCGCGGATCGCTACGCGCGCGATTTCGCGACCGTCGTTGAAGCCGACGATCTGGACGCAGTCGCCGGACTTGCTGCCCACGCGGATCGGGTGGTCGAACGACACGCCCGAGATCTCCGCGTCGGTTGCCGGGCCGAGGAACCTGACCGCGTGGGTCTGTTCCGCCGTGTCGCTGATCGCGCCGGTGGTGATCGAGAGGTCATGCAGCCTCGAGCCTGCCCCCGCCATGCGGATCCCCTCCCAGTCCTGGCCACCGGTCGAGCCCCTGAAAGCGAGCACGGTGGCCGCGCCGTCGCCGTACAGCTCCGCGCCGGAGGCATCGAGCATCATCGGCGCTCGGCGGGCGGGCGGCGTGAAGGGAATCGAGTCGACGTCGTACCTGCCGGCCGGCAGGTACGCGCATCCCTGCGAGCTGAGCGCGTTCTGGATCGCGACCCGATCGTCGAAGCCGTCGCCCGGGATCGCGGCTGGAACCGAGCACGCGGCGTCAACCGCGCTGGTGGTGCCGTCGAGGGCGATCGCGCTGCCGGCCGATGCCAGAGCGCCGGCGGAGACCACGAGGGCAAGCGCGAGGAGAAGAGCGCGGGGCCTACGAGCAATCTCGGCGCCAAGGGGGTGCGTGCTACGAGGGGAAATCAAGGAGCCTCCGGGGGATCGATCGGGACGAGACCGTGGATTGAAGGAATACGGAAGAGCGGTTCTCGGCGTTCAAGCGCTTTGGGCCCTTCCACGAATGTCCGGCGGAGCGCTGCGGACCGCTAGGACACCCGCCAGCGGAAGACCGCCGGGGTCGGATCGGCGCTGCCGGCGCCGTCGACCGCCCGCACCTGGAAGCTGTGGCGGCCGCGCTTGACCTTGGCCCCGTAGGGCGATCGGCACGATTTGAAGCGACGGCGATCGAGCTTGCACTCGAAGCGGGCAGTCGGCTGGTCTGACCTGAAGCTGAACCTTGCCTTGCGTGAGGAGGTGCGTTTCCGCGGGTGCTTTGCGATCTTCGTCTCGGGCCGACTCCCCGGACGAGGAGGCCCGATCGGCGGCACGGAACCGCCCCCTTCGCCGGGGCTGGTGGTAGGCGGGGAGTTGTCGACGAGGACCGGAAGGGCGGTGGTGAACACGATGTTTGAGGACGAATCGGCGACGGCGAGCGAGATCGTGTGCGGGCCGTCCGAGACCCTGGTCGTGTCGAAGGAGATCGACCTACTCACCTGAGGTTTGCAGGGCACCAGATCCTTGAAAGGTTGCCGGCATTTGCCGCCGTTGTCGTCGCGGCTTTCGCCGATGATTTCTCCGCTTTTATCCCGTACGAAGTCGAGGACGAGAAAAACGGCCGAGACCCCGGAGCCAACGTCCTCTGCTTCGTAGGGGATCTCGACGGTCCCGTGCAGCGGAGTCGTCGGCGAGGGCGGCTCGACGGAGATCGTCGGGTTGATCGTGTCGGCGATACGGACGAAGAAGTTCTTCGAGCGGACGAGCGTCCGGGACCCCGTGTCACCTCGGCAGCCCGCCTGCACAGGGCACACCAGCCCTCCCGTCACCCGTTCCGAGTTGACGGGGAATGTGACGACCCCGTTCGGCGGCGGCGTCGTGCCCGCGCCCACGCTCTCGATGACACTGCCGCCAACCCTGCTGACCCGCCAAACCATGCCGTTGGAAGGCCCTTCGAATTCGAAGCTTCGTTCGAATGTGACTTCCTGGATCGTCGTGTTCGGCGGCGCCTCGATCTCCCATCCGCCGCTTCCCAGCAATGGGCCTCCGGCGCCGTCGTTGGCGAGAGCCACCACCCGAATGGCACCGTCGAAAATGTTTCCGCAAGGGAACAGCGCCCCAGTGAAGTTGAGGTTGAGGCGCCTGACCACCTGTTCCCCAGGCGTGTTGCCGGGCGTGCAGCCTTCGACCACGTAGGTGCCTGCCGAGGCCACGGCGGGCAGGCCCAGTGCGGCTGCGACCAAGAGGGTGAGGAAGGCAGGCACTCTGATGCCCGGCCTACGGTCGGACGGCCCTCCAGGTTCGATCAGATGAAGTACATGCCCGAGTCAGCCTCTTCGGCCTCGCGGCGAGCGACTTCGGCGATCGTCGTCTGGCCGAAGACCTTGCGCAGGGCGGTGACTCCCTCCGCCCAGATGCCGCCGGCCTCGTCGGCCTCGGTGCCGACTTTGCCGTCCAGGGTCTGCACGACGTCCAGCACGGTGATCTCCTCGGCCGGCCTGGAGAGCGTGTAGCCGCCGCGCATCCCGCGGTGGCTGGTCAGGAGGCCGCCGCGGCGCAGGGTCGAGAAGAGCTGCTCGAGGAACTGCTCCGGGATATCCCGGCGCTCGGCCAGCTCCTTGATCGGCACTGGCCTGTCGCCAGAGCGCGCGAGCTCGGCGAGGGCAACGACCGCATAGCGCGACTTCGAGGTGATCGAGATCACAGGGGGTTTCTACCGCACCCATGCCCCCTGGGCTAGGATCGGAATCAATGGGGTACAGGGAAGGGACCCGCGCCCGAACGCCAATGAGTGATCGGAAGCAGGCATGAGCGAACGGCCGAACTGCCTTGTGATCGATGATCACCCCTTGGTCCGGCTCGGGGTCCGCGAGGTGCTCGAGGACGACTTCGAGGTGCACGAGTCCGCCAGCCGCGAGGAGGCCCTGGACCTGGTCCGCGACATCGGCGATTTCGACGTCGCGATCGTCGACATGCGCCGGCACCAGAACGGCATTGACGACACGATCAGCGGCGCGGAGACGATCCGCGTGCTGCGCCGCACCTCCGGCGCGATCGGGATCGTCGCCCACGGCCCGCTGCCGGAGGCCCACCTGGCCAGGGCGGCGCTGAAAGCCGGCGCCAGCGCCTACGTCTCCCGCATCGCCTGCCCCACAGAGCTACGCCGCGCCGTCGACGCCGCCGCCGCCCAGGAGCGCTTCGTCGACCCGGCGGTGCCGCCCAGGGGCAGCCGCGGCAAGATCACCCGCCGCCAGCGCCAGATCCTGCAGCTGCTGGCCAACGGCGAGTCGACCACCGTCGCCGCGCGCGAACTCGACCTCAGCGAGGAGACGATCAAGACCCACACCAAGAACACCCTGGCCCGCCTCGGCGCGAGGAACCGCACGCACGCGGTCGCGATCGCCCTGCGCGAGTCCCTGATCGATTAGAGCGGCCGCGGCCGCTCAGGGCGGCGGCCGAGGGGCTTAGATCCAGCCGCGGTCGCGGGCGGTGAGGACCGCCTGCGCACGGTCGACGGCGCCGATCTTGCCGTAGACGTTGTGCAGGTGGGTGCGGATGGTCGAGACCGAGAGGTGCATCTCGCCGGCGATCTGCTTGTAGACCATGCCCTCGGAGAGGTGGCGGAGGACGTCGAGCTCGCGGGCCGAGAGCGGGCACGGCTCGCTGATCCGCGAGGGGTCCTGGCGCGGCAGCGGCATCTCGTAGAGAAGGTCGCGGAGGGCGTCGGGGCCGAGGCCGCAGCGCTCGGCGCTGGCGCGCAGGCGCTCGGGCGAGATCGCCTCGCCCTGCGAGTAGTGGGCAACCATGTCGGCGGTCGCGACCATCGCCGCCAGGCCCTCGGCGTCCTCGGCGTGGTGGCGCTCGATCGCGACCGCGATCCGCTGCGGCAGGTTCCAGCGCCGGGCGAGAACGCCGCCGACGAGCGCGTGGTCGATGCCGAGCTGGTCGCGTTCGTCGCGCAGGCGCTGCTCGGGGGTGCGCGAGATCGCGTCGAAGTAGACCTTGTAGCCCGGGTGCAGGCGGGAGATCACGAGGCGGCCGACGTCGTGCAGCAATGAGGCGACCGCGAGCTCGTCGCGTTCGACCCACCCGATCATGCGGCCGATCTGGTCGGCGGCGCGCTGCGCGGCGAGGGCGTGGACGCGGAAGCGCTCGGGCTTCAGCTCCCAGCCGCCGTTGGACTCGAAGAAGTCGAAGCTCGGCGCGGTGCCGGCGATCGCCAGCACGCCGGAGGGCTTCAGCACCTCGATCGCCTCGGGGATGCCGGCGACGCCGCCGGCGACGAGGCCGCTGCGGTTGGCGAAGCGAAGGACGGAGATCGAGAGCGAGACGTCGGACTCGACCGCCTCGACCAGGTCGCCGACGCGGGCGTTATCGGCGGTGGCGGCGGCGATCACGCGCTCGCGCGACTCGATCAGGACCGGGAAGCGCTCGACGGCCTCGAAGGCTTCGGCGAGGCGGCTGCCCGGTGCGGCGGAAGCGCGTCCGTCGGAACCTTTAGCGGAAGCCTCGGGAGTGGCCGAATTACCGTCGGTCTGGGTGGACGTAACTGCCATTGCCCCCACACATCGGCAGGTTGGGACATTTGGTTTAGCCGAATGTAGGCTTCTGATCGGACAAGTGAATTCGTCTATTTGTCCGCAGCAGGGCGGGAAATGCGGGCCGCGGCGGCGGCGATTCGCTCCACAGCAGGCTCCCGTCCGAGTACCGCCAGGGACTCAAATATGCCGGGCGAGACGGAAGTCCCGGTAATTGCCACCCGAATTGGCTGAAAAAGCTTGCCCGGCTTCAGCTCGAAGCGGTCCAGCAGGGGCGCCAGCGCCGCCTCGATGGTCTCCGCATCGAAAGGATCGGTGGCGGCAAGCGCCTCCGCCGCGGCCTCCAGCGGCGGCCCGGCGCCGTCCTTCATCACCTTCGCCCAGGCCTTGGGATCGTCCACCGGCGACTCGAAGAGGAAGCGGATGAGCGGCCAGACCTCGTCCAGGGTCTGCGCTTTCTCCTGGGCGATCTCGCAGGCGGCCCGCAGGCGCTCGTCCGCGTCGCGTCCAAGGTGGCGGGCGACCGCGGCCGTGTAATCGTCCAGCGGCAGCTCGCGCATGAAGCGGCCGTTCAGCCAGCGCAGCTTCTTCTCGTCGAAGATCGCCGCGGCCTTGCCGACGTCGGCCACCTGGAAGCGCCTGACCAGCTCCTCGGTCGACATCAGGGTGGTGTCGTCGTCGGTCCCCCAGCCGAGCAACGCCAGGTAGTTGCGGACCGCGGCCGGCAGATAGCCGGCGGCGCGCAGCTCCTGCACCGAGGCGGCGCCGTGGCGCTTGGAGAGCTTCTTGCCGTCGGGGCCGTGCAGCAGCGGCAGGTGGGCGTAGCGCGGCGGCTGGTGGCCGAGCGCGTCCAGCACCAGCAGCTGCTTCGGGGTGTTGGAGAGGTGGTCGTCGCCGCGGACCACCTCGGTGATCCCCATCTCGGCGTCGTCGACCGCGACCGCGAAGTTGTAGAGGACCGAGCCGTCGCCGCGGGCGATCACGAAGTCGTCGTAGCTGGCGTTGGGGAAGGCGACCGGGCCGCGGATCAGATCCTCGACCACCGTCTCCCCCGCGTCTGGCACGCGCAGGCGGATCGCCGCCCCCGGCTCCTCGCTCGGGGCGCCGCGGTAGCCACGGCCGGCGCCGTGCTCGGCCTTCCAGGCCTCGACGTCCTTGCCGGTCGCCGGGTCGCGGTAGGCGTGCCCGGACTCGAGCAGGCGCTCGAGGGCGGCCGCGTGGCTCTCGGAGCGCTCGACCTGCGAGAGCGGACCGACGTCCCAGTCCAGCTCCAGCCAGCGCAGCGCGTCGAGGATCTGCTCGACGTTCTCCGCGGTCGAGCGCTCGCGGTCGGTGTCCTCGATCCGCAGCACCAGCTCACCGCCGTCGTGCCTCGCAGCCAGCCAGTTATAGAGTGCCGTCCTCGCTCCGCCGATGTGCAGCGCACCGGTCGGCGAGGGGGCAAATCGGAGACGGAGGGTTTCGTTAGTCATGTTGATCGGGGCGCATGTGTCCACCGCCGGCGGACTCGCCAATGCAGTCGAGCGCGGCGCCGAGCGCGCCTGCGAATCTATCCAGATCTTCCACCAGAGCCCGCGGATGTGGCGGCCGACCGCCTACGGCGAGCACGACTTCGCCGCCTTCCGCGAGGCGATGGAGGCCTCCCCGGTCGAAGCCGTGATCATCCACGCGGTCTACCTGATCAACTGCGCGACCAAGGACAAAGAGCTGCGCAAGAAGTCCCTGGCTTCGCTCACCCACGCGCTGCGGATCGGCGACGGGATCGGCGCCGCCGGCGTCGTCCTCCACCCCGGCGCCCAGAAAGGCGAGCCGCACGGCCCCTCGATGAAACGGGCCGGGAAAGTGATCGGCGCCGCCGTCGAGGACAGCGAGAGCTGCCCGCTGCTGATCGAGCAGACCGCCGGCCACAAAGGCCTCCTGGGCCGCAATTTCGACGAGACCGCCGAGCTGATCGAGATCGCCGGCGGCGGCAAGCGCCTCGGCCTCTGCCTCGACTCCTGCCACCTCTTCGTCCAGGGCTACGACGTCACCGACGAGAAGCACCTGGACGAGGTGCTGGACGAAGCCGACGCCAAGGTCGGCCTCGACCGCCTCGGCGCCCTCCACGTCAACGACGCCGCCGCCCCCCTCGGCTCCTGCCGCGACCGCCACGCCAACATCGGCAAAGGAGAGATGGGCAAACGCGGCCTCTCGGCCTTCCTCTCAGACCCCCGCTTCGAGGGCCTGCCGGCGACCCTGGAGACGCCGGGGCCGGACAAGAAAGGGACGGACCGCAAGGAAGTGCTGGCGGCCAAGCGCCTCCGCAAAGATGGCCTGAAGCGGCGCAAGAGCTAGGAACGCCAACGGGCAGAAATGAGGCCGGCGACAAGGGCCGGCCCTGCCGGCCGGCCCTTGCTCTCCCGCCGTAAGTTCGCTATTTGATGTGGACGCCGGAGATCGCGCGGGAGATGACCAGGCGCTGAATCTCTGAGGTGCCCTCGAAGATCGTGTAGATCTTCGAATCGCGATGCATCCGCTCGACCGGGAACTCGCGGGTGTAGCCGTTGCCGCCGAGGATTTGAATCGCCCGCTCGGTCGCCCAGACGGCGACCTCGCCGGCCTTCAGCTTCGACATCGAGCCCTCGGCGTTTTCGAAGGTGTGGCCGTTGCGGCCCATCCAGGCGGCGCGCCAGACCAGCAGGCGGGCGGCGTCGATCTCCATCTTCATGTCGGCCAGGGCGAAGGCGATCGACTGGTTCTCGACGATCGCCTTGCCGAACTGGCGGCGCTCTTTGGCGTACTCGAGCGCGTACTCGTAGGCGGCACGGGCGATCCCGAGCGCCTGGGCGCCGACCACCGGCCGGCTCGCCTCGAAGGTCTGCATCGCCGCCTGCGACTTCGACTTCTTGCCCTCGCGGACCCGCGCCAGGCGTTCGTCGAGCTTCTCTTTGCCGCCCAGCAGGCAGGCGCCGGGGATGCGGCAGTCGTCGAGGTGGACGTCGGCGGTGTGCGAGGCGCGGAGGCCGTGCTTCTTCACCTTGGCGCCCTGCTCGCAGCCCTCGGTCTCGGGCGGGATCACGAAGGCGGCGTGGCCGCGCGAGCCGAGCTCGCGGTCGACCGAGGCGATGACGACGTGGACGTTGGCGATGCCGCCGTTGGTAGCCCAGGCCTTCTGCCCGTTCAGCACCCACTCGTCGGCCGCTTCGTCGTACTTGGCGGTGGTGCGGATCGCGGAGACGTCGGAGCCCGCGTCGGGCTCGGAGGCGCAGAAGGCGCCTAGCTTGACGTCGTCCGGGGTGCCAAAGCACTGCGGGATCCACTCCCCCATCTGCTCCGGGGTTCCCTGCCCGAAGATTGCGGCGACCGCGAGCGAGGTGCCCATGATCGCCATGCCGATGCCGGCATCCCCCCAGAAGAGCTCCTCGTTGGCGATCGGCAGGGTCAGGCCGGTCTCGTCGGCCCAGAACTGCCCCATCGCTTCGAAGCTGTAGAGGCCGATCTTGGCGGCCTCCTGGATCACCGGCCAAGGAGTTTCCTCGCGCTCGTCCCACTCCGCGGCGGCGGGTCGGACGACGCCCTCGGCGAAGCCGTGCACCCACTCGCGGATGTCCTTCTGATCCTGGTTGAGCTCGAGCGTGAACTTCGGCCCGGTCGACTCGGCGGCGTCCCCGGCCACCCCACTCAGGATGTCGTTCGCATCCACCTCGGCGACTGCCGCAGTCTCGGCCATGGCCGGAGTATTACACGAATCCGTGTCGTTGTCAGCAGTTTCAGACGTCGCGCAGGTCGAAGGCGCGCAGGCCCTCGCTGCCGCCGTCGGTGCAGTCGAAGAAGCGGCGGTTGACGCAGTCGTAGGACTCACCGGCGCCCTCGTAGGCGCGCTCGACCGCGAACTGGCAGTGCGGCAGCGGATCGCCCGTCATCTTCACGCCGCCGAACCCGCCCGGCTCCAGCACCGCCGAGATCTCGACCTCGGCCGCGAAGACCTCCTGCATGCAGCCCACGTACTGGCCGCCGGTGAAGCGGTCGACGTAGCTGTAGAGGTAGCGGCACCCGAGTTCGACGCAGCCCCGCGGCTCGACCATCTTGTCGCAGAAGGAGCGGCACTGACGGCACTCTCCGACCTCGGTGCGGGTGGCGGTCATAGTCAGATTCTAGGCCAGCTGGGCCGCGTCAAAACCAAGCAGGTCGGTGGACGCAGGGAGCGTGGCGTGCTCTGCACGCGAGCGACCGAGGACGCCGAGATGCGCCGGTTTCACGCGGCCAGAGCGAATGAACTCAAAACCTGGTCGATCTCGTTGCGCAGCCCTACCGAGGGCCGGACCCTGTACTCGCTGCCGAGGCGGACCCGCCTGGTCCCGGAGCTGGTCTCGATCACCAGGTGGACGTCTGCCTCCCCTTTGTGGTGCTCGAAGACCGCCTTCAGCTCGTCGACCAGGCCCGGGATCGCCAGCCTGCCGGGGTCGATCGGGAGCTCCAGCGGTCCCGTCGGGACCGCTGCGACCTTGCCGGCCTTGGCGATCTCCTCGCTGTCGGGTTCGAAGCGCTGCGCCTCCTGGACCACCAGCTTGGTCTCGCCGCGGTCCTTGTGGTCGAGGCGGCCGCGGACGACGACGATCGCGTCGGGCTGGATCACCGCCGCGCTCTCGGCCTGGTCGGCCTTGAAGACCAGCATCTCGACCTGGCCCTCGACGTCGTCGAGAGTGGCGAACATCATCTGACTGCCGCTCTTGGTGCGGATTTTCTTGCAGTCGACGACGATGCCGCCGACGGTGACCCAGGAGCCGTCGGCCTTGCTGCCCAGCTGCGCCAGGCTGCAGTCGACCCGGGCCCGCAGCGCCGGCCCGACTTCGGTCAGAGGGTGCGAGGAGAGGTAGGTGCCGAGCGTCTCCTTCTCCAGCGCCAGCAGCTCCGCCCGGTCGAACTCGACGCCGGAGATCGGCGGCCGGCTCTGGGCCTGGGACTGCCCCGCCCCTCCCCCGGCTTCGTCGCCGAAGTCGAAGATCGAGCCCTGGCCCATCTGCGCGTCCTCCTGCGCCTTCTGCCCGGAGGACTGGGCGGACGGAAGCGCCTCCAGCATCCCCTGGCGGGTGGCGCCGGTGGAGTCGAGGGCGCCGCACTTGATCAGGCATTCGATCGCCCGTTTGTTCACCGCGCGCGAGTCGACCCGTTCGCAGAAGTCCCAGATCGATGCGATCGGCCCGTCCTCGCGTGCGCGCAGGATCGCCTCCACCGCCGAGTGACCGACGTTCTTGACCGCGTCGAGGCCGAACCGGATCGCCTTCTCGTTGACGACGAAGCTGTGGTCGGAGGAGTTGACGTCGGGCGGCAGCACGTCGATCCCCATCTCCGAGCAGCGGTTGACGAAGAACGGGACCTTGTCTTTGGTGTTCATCACCGAGGAGATCACCGCCGCCATGTACTCGGCCGGGTAGTTGGCCTTGAGGTAGGCGGTGCGGTACGAGATCAGCCCGTAACAGGCGGCGTGGGACTTGTTGAAGGAGTAGTCGGCGGCGGCTTCGTTGAGTTTCCAGAGGTCCTTGGCGACGTTGGCCGCGGTGTTCGATTCCGCCAGCCCCTGCATGAATTTGTCCTTCATCGTCGCCATCAGCTCGCGCTTCTTCTTGCCGATCGCCTTGCGCAGATCGTCCGCCTCGGCACCGGTGAAGCCGGCCATCGAGCGCGAGATCTCCATCAACTGCTCCTGGTAGATGACGCAGCCGTGGGTCTCCTCGGTGATCGCGCGCAGGCGCGGGTCGGGGTAGGTGACGGAACCGGGGTCGCGCTTGCCCTTGGCATAGGCGGGGATGTAGGCCATCGCGCCGGGGCGGTAGAGCGAGACGAGCGCGACGATGTCGTCGAATTCGGTCGGCTTGACCTTCTTCATCGCCTCGCGCATGCCCTCGGACTCGAGCTGGAAGACACCGGTCGAGTCGCCCTTGGCCAGCATCTCGTAGGTCTTGGCGTCGTCGATCGGGATCTGCTCCATCTCGATCTCCTCGCCGCGCGAGCGGCGGATGATGTCGATCGCGTCCTCGATCACGTCGAGGTTGCGGAGGCCGAGGAAGTCCATCTTCAGCAGCCCGATCTCCTCGATCGGCCCCATCGAGTACTGGGTCACGATCTTGTACTGGCGCTCGGGCTTGCCGGACCCGTTGCCGTTCGGCGCCGCCGGGGCGCTGCGGTCCTCGGCCAGCTGCAGCGGCACCACCTCCTGCAGCGGCCGGTCGGCGATCACCACCGCGGCGGCGTGGATCGAGTTGTTGCGGATGATCCCCTCCAGCCCCTGGGCGACGTCGATGATCTTTTTCGCGTCCGGCTCGGCGTCGTAGGTCTGTTTCAGCTCCTGGCCCGACTTCAGGCACTCGGCGAAGGACGGGCTGCGGCCCATGATCGGCTCCGGGATCTGCTTCGCGAGCCGGTCGCCGGTGCCGTAGTCGTAGCCGAGCACGCGGGCGGCGTCGCGGGTCGCGGCACGCGGCGCCATCTTGCCGAAGGTGATGATCTGGGCGACCGATTCGCGGCCGTACTTCTCGCCGACGTAGCGGATCATCCGCTCGCGGCCGCGGACCGAGAAGTCGATGTCGATATCCGGCATCGATTTGCGGCCGGGGTTGAGGAAGCGCTCGAAGATCAGCCCCTGCGAGAGCGGGTCGAGGTCGGTGATCCTGAGGATGTAGGAGACGATCGAGCCGGCGGCGGAACCACGGCCGGGGCCGACGGCGACGCCGTTCTCCTTGGCGTAGCGGACGAAGTCCCAGACGATCAGGAAGTAGGAGGAGAAGCCCATCTCCTCGATCACCCCGAGCTCGAACTCCATCCGCTCGACCGCCTCGGCCGGCGGCGGGTCGCCGTAGCGGGCGCGCAGCCCCTCGGCCGCGATCCGGCGCAGCATCTCCTCCGGCTGGGAGCCGTCCTCGGTCGGGTATTGCGGCAGCAGCAGGCCGCCCAGCTCGATGTTGAGCGAGCAGCGCTCGGCGATCTCCAGCGAGGTCGGCACCGCCTCCGGCCACTCGGCGAAGGACTCGATCATTTCCTCCGAGCTCTTGATGTAGAACTCGTTGGTGTCGAAGCTCATCTTCGGCGCTTCCAGGGTCGACTTGGTCTGCACGCAGAGCAGCGCCGCGTGGTGTTCGAAGTCCTCGCGCCGTAGGTAGTGGACGTCGGCGGTGCCGACGACAGGGCGCTTGAGCTCACGGGCGTAGCGGACGATCCCCTCGTTCGCCTTGTCCTGCTCGGCGATCCCGTTCTTCTGCACCTCGAAATAGACCTGGTCGGCGCCGAAGGCCTGGATCAGGTCGTCGAGGTGGGCGCGGGCGTCGTCCGGGCGCTCTTCGACCAGGCGGCGGCAGAAGCGCGACTGCAGGCAGCCGGTGAGGACGATGACCCCCTCGGCGTGCTGGGCCAGCAGCTCCATGTCGACGTTGGCCTTGCCGCGCGAGAAGCCTTCGAGGAAGCCGGCGGAGGTGAGCTTGACCAGGTTGGAGAAGCCGAGGTCGCTCTCGGCCAGCAGCGTCAGGTGGTTGCGCTCGTAGCGCGTCTGCTCCTTGATCGCGCGGCGGTCGTCGACCAGGTAGGCCTCGAGCCCGACGATCGGTTGGATCCCGTGCTTGTCGCAGGCCTTGTAGAGGTCAACCGCCCCGTTCATCACCCCGTGGTCGGTGAGCCCCAGCGCCGGCTGCCCCAGCTCCGCCGCCCGCGCCGCCATCGCATCGATCTTGCAGGCACCGTCCAGCAGCGAGTACTCGCTGTGGGCGTGGAGATGGACTGCGGCGGGCGTGCTCACGGGAGGATCGATCCTGCCAAACGGAGTGGATGGCACGGCTCGGGTTCGTGAGGCTTTCGCGCTAACTCCGAGACAGAGTCGGGCGGAATCGCCCGGAGGGGGTCGGGTAGGGCTTTCGCTTAACTTTTTTGCGGGTCAAGCCCCGCCCGTCCGAGCTTCGCTGACGCAAAAAAGTACAAGACGCTTCAGCCCTGCCCGACCCCCTCCGGGTGGTCCAGCCGAGGACCGGGTGGCTGCCTCCCTTCTAGAGCCGGGTGGCGAGGATGCTGCCGATCACGCCCACGAGGCAGATGATCGTCGCTCGCTGGCCAATGATCATCGTTCGGTGCATCGCGTCGAAGCGGGCATCGACCGCGTTGAAACGGGCGTTCATTGCGCCGCGCAGCTCGCGGAATTCGGTGTCTACGCGTTCGAACCCCCGATTCGTTCGGTCGCCCAGCTCGCGAAATTCGGTGTCAACGCGCTCGAACCCACGGTCCGTTCGGTCGGCCAGCTCGCGAATGTCGGAGTCGACACGTTCGAACCCACGGTCCGTTCGGTCGGCCAGCTCGCGAATGTCGGAGTCGACACGTTCGAACCCATGGTCCATCCGGGTCACCAGATCGCGGATGTCGGTATCGACCCGGTCGAACCCGCGATCCATCCGGACCGTCAGGTCATCCAGTCGCTCGTCCGTCCACGCTTCCCTCACGGCCTCCATACTGCCAGTTCTACAGAACGTTTTGTCTCATCTGGCGCGCACAAAGCAAATCCTCTGCGCCGAAACCGAAAATTCTCTCCGCAGCCAAGGAGAGCCAGCCATCGCCGACGAGGGTCCCGGACCTGAATCTTCGGGAGAGGCCCGTCGGGAGGGTGTCGGGTAGGGCTGAAGCGTCTTGTAATTTTTCGCTCCAGCGAAGCTCGGACGGGCGCTGCTCGACCCACAAAAAAGTTAAGCGAAAGCCCTACCCGACACCCTCCCGGGGAGCCCCTACCCGCAGACCCAAGCCCCGGGACCGGAGTCAGCCCAGATTTCGGCCGCAATCCGGTCCTGTTCCTCCTTGGAGGCGTTCTGCGGCTCGCCCTGGCCGCCGTAGAGGGCCCAGGTGGAGGGGATGATTTGGTAGGCGCCGCCGGCGCCGCTGGAGGGGTTGAGGGCGCTGTAGTTGCCGCCGGACTCGCACATCACGATGTAGGTCGGGATCGAGTAGGGGCCGCCGAGCCAGCGGCCGACTTCTTCTTCGGCTTCCGCCTGGCTGGCCGCCCGGGCTTCGGCGGCGCGGGCTTCCTGGACCTGCTCGACCCACCTGCCGATGTCCGTTTTCAGCTCTGCCAGCGAGGCTTCGCGGGCGGCGCTTATCGATTGCAGTTCGGCCGCCGACGCCTGGGCCGCTTCGCGGACGGTGGCGATGTTGGCGCGGGCGGCGGCGAGGCGCTCTTCGTAGGCGACGGCGCGCCGGTGCAGCTCGTCGACCCGGTCGACCTCGTGGTGGACCTGTTCGCGGACCTGGGCGACGCGGTCGGCGAGGGCGCTGTCGGCTTCGGCGATCGCCCGCAGGTAATCGGCCTGGGCGACCAGATCCTCGTAGTCGCCGCCGCCGAAGACGATGCTGGAGGTGGTCGGGGTACCGCTCTCGTAGATCGCCACCAGCCGCTGCGCGAGGGCACGGTGAGCGCGGCGCAGGCGGGCACGGGCGGCGAGCAACTGGCGGCGGGTGCGATCGAGCTCCGCGCTGAGCTCGGCGGTCCGCTGCTCGCCTTCGGCGAGCAGGCCGGAGAGGCGCTGCTCGCGCGCTTCCGCGGCGGCGGCTTCCCGCTCGGCCACGGCCAGTCGTTCGTTGCTCGCGCGCAGCTCGGCGGAGATCGCGCCGGCCTCTTCGCGGGCCGCGACGAGCTTCGATTCGAGCTGCTCGGAACCGGCGGCGCCGGCGCGCGGGGCGAGCCCGAGCAGGGTCGCGACGAGGCCGCACAGGAGTGCGGCGGCGCAGACGAGAAGGAGATCCTTGCGAAGCCGAGCCGAGCCCAAGAGGGCGCTGAGGCTAGCGGACTTTGTTAGCGCTTCCTCACAAGTTGTCCATAAGGCGCAAGGAAAGTTGCGAGCCCGCCGCGGGCGGTCCGGTTCAGCCCTCGCGGACTTCGCGCGTCGCCAGGTAGGCGCCAACGCCGATCGCGACCACCGCGACCCCGGCGCCGATCCTGATCTCGCGCCGGTAGCGGCGGCGCAGGTAGCGGACGGCGAAGCGCAGCGCCGCCTTGCCGAGCGTGTCGTACATCAGCCCTCCCCCTCGCCGTTGCGCTCGCGGATCCCGTGCGCCATCCGCGACTGCAGCGACCAGAGCTCGATGAAGCCGGGCGAGGCGTTCTGGTCGAAGAGGCCACCGGACTCCGAGAAGGTCGCCAGCTGGGCGTCGTAGACGGCGTTGGGCGAGGAGCGGGTGACGACGCGCACGCTGCCTTTGTAGAGGCGCAGCCCGATCTCGCCGCTCACCTGGGCGTTGACGGCCTCCATGTAGGCGTCGAGGTCGGTCCGCAGCGGCTCCCACCAGAGCCCGGCGTAGACGAGGTAGCCCCACTTCTGGTCGAGCGCCGGCTTGAACTGGTTCTGGTGGATCGTCCCGACCAGCCGCTCCAGCTCCTGGTGGGCGGTGAGCACGATCGCCGCCGCCGGCACCTCGTAGATGTCGCGCACCTTGAGGCCGACGATCCGGTCCTCGATGTGGTCGACGATCCCGACCCCGTGGCGGCAGCCGATCGCGGCCGCCTTTTCGAGCAGGTCGACGAGGCCGAGGCGCTCGCCGTTGAGAGAGACGGGACGGCCGGCCTCGAACCCGACGGTGACGATCTCCGCCTCGTCGGGGGCCTCCTCGGGGCGGGTGACGAGCTGGAAGACGTCGTCCTCGGGCGCGTGGTCGAGCTCCTCGATCCAGCGACCCTCCGAGGAACGGCCCCAGAGGTTGTCGTCGATCGAGTAGGGCGCGACCTCGGTCCCGCCCTTGACCGGGATCCCGTGCTCGCGCGCGTAGGCGATCTCCTCCTCGCGGCCCATCGCCCAGGAGCGCACCGGGGCGATCGTCTTCAGCTCCGGCGCCAGGGTGACGACGGTGGCCTCGATCCGCACCTGGTCGTTGCCCTTGCCGGTGCAGCCGTGGGCGATCGTGTCGCAGCCCGAGCGGCGCGCGTACTCGACCGCCAGCTGGGCGATCAGCGGCCGTCCGAGGGCGGTGAAGAGCGGGTAGCCGTTGCCGTAGACGGCGTTGGCGCGGATCGCCGGCGCCAGGAAGTCCTCGGCGAAACGCTCGCGGGCATCGACGACGTGGCACTCGACGGCGCCCAGCTGGCGCGCCTTGGCCTCGATCACCTCGTAGTCCTCGCCGGGCTGGCCGAGGTTGACGGTGAGGCAGACGACCTCGGCCTCGTAGTGATCCTGGATCCACTTCAGCATCACGCTGGTGTCGAGCCCGCCCGAGTAGAGCAGGAGGACGCGGTCGACGCTTGCCGGATCCGCCTCGTAGGACGCGGTCGGCTGGGAGATCGGCTGCTCGGTACTCACGGTGGCGCAGTCTGGCACGGCCTGGGCGGGCGCGGCGGGACGCTACGGCGCTTCGAGGCCGCCGCTGTCGCCTTCGTCTTCTTCCACCGGCGGTTCTTCTTCGGTCGGTTCGGTCGGTTCGGTTTCTTCCGTCGGTTCGGTCGGTTCCGTCGACTCGGTCGTCGGTTCGGTCGTCTCGCTGGTTTCGGTCGTCGTTTCGGTGGTCGGCGCCGATTCCGCGCTGGGGACGGTCGAGCCGCCGTCGTCGTTGCCGGCGATCACGACGACGGCGATCACCAGGCCGACGATGATCGCGATCAGGCAGGCGACCAGCAGCCGCATGTTGCCGTGCGGGCGCTCGCCATCGCCGCGGCCGGGGCCGCGGTCGTCGGGCCCCATCAGCCTGGTCGGGTCCTCGTGCACCCGCTCAGTCCTCCGGCCCGAGGATCGCGTCGAGGATCGCCGCCGGGTCCTCGATCTCGAACCCGCTCTTGAGCCGCTGCGAGATCTCCTCGCGGCTGGAACCGGAGACCGCCATCTGGGTCGCCAACAGGCGGGCGCCGGCGAGGCCCCCGCCGCGCTCCTCCCCCGGATTGGCGACGGCGGCGAGGTGGGACGCGCGGGCGGACTCGGCCCGGCGCTCCGGCCCGCTCTCGGAGCGCGGCTTGCCGCCGAGCTCGTCTTCGGCCCGGCGCAGCGACTCGACCATCTGGCCGGCCTGCTCGCGCAGCGCCTCGGCCTCGGCCAGCAGCGAGGCGATCAGCTCCGCCTGGGAGCCGCGGCGCTCGGCGGCCTCGCGGTCGGCCTCGGCCCTGGTCTCCTCCAGGTACCGGCGCGCCTGGGCTTCGGCGTCGTCGATCACCGACTCGGCGGCCCGCTCGGCCGCCTCGACGATCGCGCCGATCCGCTCAGCGGCGCTTGCCACCAACGGCCTCGGGGTTGCCTGGCTCTTCTCGCGCCTCACGCAGCAGAGAACACTAGAAGCGATTCGCCGATCAGTCCAACCGCGTGCTCGATCTGGGAGTCATCGACCACCAGCGGCGGCAGCAGCCGCAGCGTGTCGGGGCCGGGCACGTTGACGACCAGGCCGCGCTCCAGCAGGTCGGCGCCGACCCTCGCCGCGTCGATCCCGTCCTCGAGGCCGACGCCCACCATCAGGCCCCTCCCCCGCACCTCGCGCACGCCCTCCAGCGCAGCCAGAGCGCGGCGCAGCTCCTCGCCGCGCTCGCGCACGCCGCGCAGCAGGGCCGGGTCGTCGACGACGTCGAGCACGGCCAGGGCGGCGGCGGTGGCGACGGGGCCGCCGGCGAAGGTGGAGCCGTGGTCGCCGGGCGCGAGCACGTCGGCGGCGGCCGGGCCGGCGATGCAGGCGCCGATCGGCATGCCGCCGCCGAGCGCCTTGGCGCTGGTGAGGACGTCGGGCCGGACCGGGGTCTGCTGGTAGGCCCAGAGCGAGCCGGTGCGACCGATCCCGGTCTGGATCTCGTCGAGGATCAGCAGCGCGCCGGCCTCGTCGCAGGCCTGGCGCGCCGCCAGCAGTGCCTCATCCGTGGCCGGGTGGATGCCGGCCTCGCCCTGGATCGGCTCGATCAGCACCGCCGCGGTGCGCTCGCCGACCGCCTCGCGCAGCGCCGCCGCGTCGTTCCGCGGGACCGAGCGGAAGCCGGGCAGCATCGGTCCCAGCGCCTCGTTGCGGGCGAGGCCGGGGGTGGCGGACAGCGCGCCGTAGGTGCGGCCGTGGAAGTCCCCCTCGAAGCTGACGATCTCCGGTTCGGAGACGCCGCGGGCGTGGGCGTGCTTGCGGGCGATCTTGATCGCGCACTCGTTCGCCTCGGTGCCGGAGTTGGCGAAGAAGACGCGGCCGCCGAGGCTCGAGTCGGCCAGCCGCTGGGCGAGCCGCGCCATCGGCTCGGTGTAGAAGAGGTTGGAGACGTGCATCAGCTCGCCGGCCTGCTCGCGGACCGCGGCGAGCACCGCCGGGTGGCAGTGGCCGACCGAGCAGACCGAGATCCCGGCGAGGAAGTCGAGGTACTCCTTGCCGTCGGCGTCCCAGAGTCGCGCCCCTTCGCCGCGGACGAAGTCGACCGGCGCGCGCCTGTAGGTGCGCATCAGGTAGCGCTCCTCAAGGGCCTGGGTCTCGACCAGGGTCACGGGACCACCATCGTGCCGATGCCGGCGTCGGTGAAGAGCTCCAGCAGCAGGCTGTGTGGCTTGCGGCCGTCGATGATGTGGGCCGACTGGGCGCCGCCGCGGATCGCATCGACGCAGGCCTGCAGCTTCGGCCGCATGCCGCCGTCGATTCCCTCCAGCGCCGCTTCGACTTCGGCGACGGCGGCGCGGGAAATGAGCGAGCCCTCGTCGGCGGGGTCGGCCAGCCAGCCCTCGACGTCGGTGAGGAAGATCGCCTTGGTGGCGCCGAGCGCGGCGGCGACCTTGCCGGCCGCCTCGTCGGCGTTGACGTTGTAGGACTGGCCGTGGCGGTCGGAGGCCGAGGAGGCGATGACCGGGATGTAGTCGGCGGCGATGTGGTTGAGGACGTCGACGTCGACGCGGTCGATCGAGCCGACGAAGCCGACCTCGTGAGCGTTGACAGCCGGGGTGATCTCGAACAGCGTCCCGTCCTCGCCAGCGAGGCCGACGGCTGACTGGCCGTGGCGGTTCAGCCGCTGGACTATTTCGCTGTTGAGCTTGCCGACCAGGACCATCTTCGCCACCTCGACCGTGTCGGCGTCGGAGACGCGCATGCCCTCGTGGAAGCGGACCTCGAGCCCGAGCCGCTCCATGTACTTGGTGATCTCGGGACCGCCGCCGTGGATCACGACCGGGTTGAGGCCGACGTACTTGAGCAGGACGACGTCAGCGGCGAAGGCCTCGCGCAGGTCCTCGTCCAGCATCGCGGCGCCGCCGTACTTGATCACGATCGTGCGGCCGTGGAACTCGCGGATGTACGGGAGCGCCTCGAGCAGGGTCTCGACGCTGGCTTCGCCCGGCTTCACGTCGTGTACTCCGCGTTGATCCGCACGTACTCGTAGCCGAGGTCGGAGAACCAGACGTGGGCGCGGTGCTCGCCCCGCCCCAGCCGCAGCCCGATCTCCGCCTCCGGCACCTCGGCGCCGAGCTCGGCGGCGTCGATCGCCTCAGCGCCGATCTCCTCCAGGTCCTCGCCGGCCAGGGCGGCGCCGGCGGCCTGGGCGATCCGGCCCCAGTTGGGATCGCGGCCGAACAGCGCCGTCTTCACCAGCGGCGAGTTGGCGACGGCGCGGGCGACCCGCTCGGCCTCGGCGGCGGAGGCGGCCTCGGTGACCTCGATCCGGGCGACCCGGACCGCGCCCTCGCCGTCGCGGACGATCTCGATCGCCAGCTGGGTCAGGACCGCCTCCAGAAGGCCGTCGGGCAGCGGCTTGCCGGAGGCACCGGTCGCCTGCAGGAGAACCATGTCGTTGGTGCTCATCTGGCCGTCGACCGTGATCCGGTTGAAGGATGCGTCGACCGCGCCGCGCAGGGCGGCCCGCGGATCGGCGACGACGGCGTCGGTCTGGACGAAGCAGAGCATGGTGGCCATGTTCGGCTCGATCATCCCCGCTCCCTTCGCCTGGGCCGAGAGCGTGACGCCTCCGGTACGCAGCGTGCAGCGCTTCGGCCAGCGGTCGGTGGTGAGGATCGCGTCAGAGAAGGCGGTGGCACCGTCGGCGGAGAGACCTGTGGCCGCCTCCTCGATCCCCAGCAGGACGGCGCCGATCGGCAGCGGCACCCCGATCGTCCCGGTCTCGGCGACGGCGACGCTCCCGGTCTCCAGCCCCAGCGCGTCGCCGGCGCGCCGGCACATGTCGAGTGCGTCGTCATAGCCCTTCTGGCCGGTCTCGGCGTTGGCGTTGCCGCTGTTGACGACGGCGGCGCGGACCCGGCCGGCATCGACGACCTCGCGGCAGACCCGGATCGGCGCCGCCGCGGAGCCGTTGCGGGTCAAGACCATCGCCGAGCTGACGCTCTCCTCATCGCAGACCAGCAGCCCAACGTCGGTCTTGCCGCCGCCCTTCAGCCCGCAGTGGGCGCCGCCAGCGCGGAAGCCGGGGGCGAGCCGGCCCGGGTCGAGCTCCTCCACCCCAGCGGGAGCATCGACCCAGCGCGACCTGAAGAACCGGTCGACCGGCTTGCTCCGCTGGGCGTCAGCGGCGGAGCTCATTGCAGCCCTTCGGTCTCCTCCAGGCCCAGCATCAAATTTAGGTTCTGCACGCCCTGGCCGGAGGCCCCCTTCCAGATGTTGTCGATTGCCGAGAAGGCGAGCACGCCGCCGTGCTCCTCGACGGTGACATAGAGGTGGCACTCGTTGGTGTCGCGCAGCGCCCGCAGGTTCGGCGGGCCGTCGAGGACGCGGACGAAGGGCTCGCCGGCGTAGCGCTCGCGGTAGAGCGCCTGCACCGCCTCCTTGGTCAGCGGCTCGGCGGTTCGCACGAAGCAGGTCGCAAGCTCGCCCTGGTCGAGCGGCACTAGGTGCGGGACGAAGGCGACCGGCGCCGGGCTGCCCAGCGCCGCCAGCTCCTGTTCGATCTCCGGCCGGTGGCGGTGGCCCTCGGTCTTGTAAGGGAAGGCGTTCTCGGTCATCGCCGAGAAGTGGACGAGGTCGTCGCTGCTGCGCCCGTAGCCGGAGGTCCCCTGCATCGCCGTGATCGCGACCTCCTCCACCAGGCCCTTCTCCGCCAGCGGCGCCAGCCCGAGCACGGAGGCGGTCGGGTAGCAGCCGGGCGTGGCGACGAGCTTGGCCTCGCGCAGCTGCTCGCGGTAGAGCTCGGTCAGGCCGTAGACGCCCTCGCCGAAGATCTCCGGTGCGCCGTGCTCGCCGTACCAGCGCTCGTAGGTCTCGCGGTCGCGCAGCCGGAAGTCGGCCGAGAGGTCGACGACGAACAGGCCGGCGGCGCGCAGCGCGGCGACGGTCGGGGCCGCGGCCCCGTGCGGGTAGGCGACGATCGCGGCATCGATCCCGTCGAGCCGGTCGAGGTCGAGCTCGCTCAGCTCGAGCGGCACCGGGTAGCGCGGGTAGAGGCCGGCCAGGCGTTTGCCGGCGTCGCTGCGCGAGGTGGCGGCGACCAGCTGCAGGCGCGGGTGGCCCCAGACGATCGCGGCGGCGAGGGCGCCGGTGAAGCCGGAGGCGCCGACGACCAGGACCCGGGCGGCCGGGTCGCCGTTGAGCGGCTGGGCGGCGGAGTCAGCCACGAAGCGACCCCCCGATCGCCTCCAGGGCCGCCTCGATCGAGTCGCGCAGGCCGGAGACCTCCTCGTCGGTCAGGGTCCGGTCCGGGGCGCGGAACTCGAGGCCGAGGGCGAGGCTGACCTTGCCCTCGCCGACCTGATCGCCCTTGTAGAGGTCGAAGACCTCGGCCGAGTGCAGCAGCTCGCCGCCGGCCGCGAGGACGGCGGCGCGGACGTCGACCGCGGCAACCGTGTCCGAGACGACGACGGCGAGATCCTGGTAGACGGCCGGGAAGGTGGTGACGTCCTCGTAGGTCTCCTCGCCGGCGCCGGCGGCGGCGATCAGCGGCGCCGCGTCGAGTTCGAAGGCGACGGCGGCCTCGATGCCCCACTCGCGGCAGACCAGGGGATGGATTTCCCCCAGCCAGCCGGCGGGGGCGCCAGCGACCGAGACCGCGGCCGCGCGGCCAGGGTGCAGGAACGGCTCCGTCGCCGCGGCGAAACCGAGCTCGGTGCCGAGCTGGCGGGCCAGCGCCTCGGCGACGCCCTTGAGGGCGAAGAAGCCGGCCGGCTCGGCGGCGCCGCGCCAGGAGCGGGCCCCGAGCGGGCCGAGGGCGAGCGCGGCGAAGCGGTGCGGCTCGACGAACGGCGCCGGCTGGTCGCCGGGGAAGCGCCCGGCGAGCGGATCGACCCGCTCCCCTTCGTGAGGTCGTACTTCGTCCCGCATTCCGGGACCAACTACGACCTCACCGGGGAGGTAGGCGCGGCCGGACTCGAACAGGGACAGCCGCTCGGCCCCGCGGGCGACGTTGCGAGAGGCGACGTCGAGCAGCGAGCCGAGCAGGACGGTCCGCATCGCCGACTGCTCCTCGGAGAGCGGGTTGGCGACCATCACGAACTCGGCGCGCGGGTCGCCGGCGCCGATCCGCAGCCGCCCGGCCTCGCCGGGGCCGGTGAAGCTCCAGCCGACCACCTGGTCGAAGCCGAGATCGCGCAACCCGTCCTCGACGCGGCGCCGCAGCCGTTGCGGCCGGCTGAGCCCGCCGACCGGGCCGGAGATCGCCGGCAGCGTCGTCGGCAGGTGCTCGTCGAGCCCATGCACGCGCGCCACCTCCTCGATCAGGTCGACCTCGCGGGTGACGTCCGCGGAGCGGTCCGGCGGCACCGTGACCCGGAGGTCGGCGCCGTCGGCCTCGACGCCGAAGCCGAGGCGCTCGAGGTAGGCGGTCTGATCGGCCTGGGAGATCTCCATGCCCAGCAGGCCGCTGACCCGGGCGGCGCGCAGGCCGATCCGCAGCGGCGGCGGCACCTCGGCCGCGACGTCGATCGTGCCGGGCACCAGCTTGGCTCCGCAGAGCTCGACCAGGAGCCGCGAGGCGATCCGCTGCGCCCGCAGGCAGAGGTCCGGGTGCAGCTGCTTCTCGAAGCGGGAGGAGGCCTCGGAGCGCAGGCCGAGCTGGCGCGAGGTGCGGAGAATGTTGGTCCCATTCCAGTTCGCCACCTCGAGCAGGACCCGGGTGGTCCGCGCGGATACCTCGGAGACCTGACCGCCCATGATCCCGGCGATCCCGGAGGGGCCGTTCTGGTCGCAGACCAGGACCGTCTCGGCGTCGAGGCTGCGCTCGACCTCGTCGAGCGTGGTCATCTTCTCGCCCTCGCCGGCAGTGCGGACAACGAGCTCCCCGTCCGGGACCTTGTCGAGGTCGAAGGCGTGCAGCGGCTGCGCGGTCAGCAGCATCACGTAGTTGGTGATGTCGACGACGTTGTTGATCGCCCGCTGGCCGGCCGCGGCCAGCCGCGCCTGCAGCCACAGCGGCGAGGGACCGATCGTGACGTCGGTGAAGACCCGGGCGGTGAAGCGCGGGCAGAGCTCGGGGACCTCGACCGCGACCGAGGCGAGGTCGTTGACGTCTCCCCCGCCCTCGGCGGCGGCGTCCTCGGCCCAGGGCTCGGCGGCGAGCGGCGCGGCGGAGATCGCGTGCACCTCGCGGGCGACGCCGAAGACGCCGAAGCAGTCGACCCGATTCGGGGTCACCTCGATCTCCAGCACCGGCTCGGCCAGCGGCAGCACCTCGGCCAGCGGCGTGCCGGCCTCGATCCCGTCCTCCAGCTCGAGGATCCCGTCGTGGTCCTCGCCGATCTCCAGCTCGGAGACCGAGAGGATCATCCCCTCCGAGGCGACCCCGCGCAGCTTCGCCTTGCGCAGCTTCTCGCCGCCCGGCATCCGCGCCCCGGGCAGCGCCACCGCGACGGTCTGGCCGGCGGCGACGTTGGGGGCGCCGCAGACGATCGTCCGCTCGCCCTCGCCGGTATCGACCGTGCAGACCCGCAGCCGGTCGGCGTCGGGGTGCTGCTCGGCCGCCCGCACCTTGCCGACGACGAAGTTCTCGCCGCTCGCCGGGCCGACCACGGTCACCCGCTCGACCTCGGTCCCGGTCATCACCAGGCGGTCGGCCAGCGCCGCCGGGTCCATGCCCGGGTCGCAGTACTCGCGCAGCCAGGAGTAAGGGACCCTCATGAGAACTGCTCCAGCATCCGCACGTCGTTGTCGAAGAAGCGGCGCAGGTCGGGGACGCCGTGGCGCAGCATCGCCACCCGCTCGATCCCGAGCCCGAAGGCGAAGCCCTGGACCCGCTCGGCGTCGTAGCCGGCGCCCTCGACGAAGCCGAGCACGTTGGGGTCGACCATGCCGGCGCCGAGGATCTCGATCCAGCCCTGGCCCTTGCAGAGGTTGCAGCGGGCGCCGCCGGCGAGCTCGCCGCTGCCGCCGCACTGGAAGCAGGAGACGTCGACCTCGACGCTCGGCTCGGTGAAGGGGAAGAAGTGCGGCCGCAGGCGCACCTCGCGCTCGCCGCCGAAGATCGCCCGCACCATCGCCAGGAGCGTCCCCTGCAGGTCGGCGAGCGTGATCCCCTCGGCGATCGCCAGCCCCTCCATCTGGTGGAACATCGGGCTGTGGGTGGCGTCGGAGTCGCGGCGGTAGACCTTGCCGGGGACGACGACGAAGATCGGCGGCGGCTGCGTCTCCATCGCCCGGATCTGCATCGGCGAGGTGTGGGTGCGCAACAGCACCTCGGGGTGCGACCGCACGTAGAAGGTGTCCTGGAGCATCCGCGCCGGGTGCCCGGGCGGGTGGTTGAGGGCGGTGAAGTTGTAGTAGTCGTGCTCGATCTCGGGCCCTTCGGCGACGTGGTAGCCGAGCCCGACCATGACGTCCTCGATCTGGCGCGTGGTGCGTGCGATCAGGTGGGCGTGGCCGACCGGCCGCGGCGGCGCCCCGGGCAGGGTGACGTCGACCCGGTCGGCGAGCAGCTGGGCGTCGAGCTCGGAGGCGTCGAGGTGACCGGCGCTCTCCTCCAGCAGCGCCTCCAGCTGCTTGCGCGCCTTGTTGGCGGCGCCGCCGACCTTGCCGCGTTCCTCCGCCGGCAGCTCGGCGATCCCGCGCAGGATCGAGGTCAGCTCGGCTTTGCGGCCGAGGTAGCGGACCCGCAGCTCCTCCAGCTCCGCGGTCGAGCCGGCGCCGCCGATCGCCGCGGTGGCCTCGCCCCTGATCTCCTCGATCCGCTCAAGCATCGGGGCTCTCCTCCGGCATGGCGGGCGACGATATCCGCTTCGCCGCGGCCGCGCGCTCGCAGGCGATCGCCGCGGCGGCGGCGACGTTGAGCGACTCGGCGCCGCCGGGGTGCAGGGGGATCGTCGCCTCCGCCTCGCACTCGGCCAGGACCGCCGGCGGCAGGCCCTCGCGCTCGGCCCCGAGGCAGAGCGTCGCCGCACCCTCCAAAGCCTCCATCCCGGCGCCGCCGTGGGCGACGAGGCCGACCCGCGGCGCCGGGGTCTCCCCCAGCTCCGCCCGCAGCGGCGGCCGCGCGAACAACGAGCCCATGCTCGCCCGCGCCGCCTTCGGCGAGAAGGGGTCCGCGCAGCCCGGGCCTAGGACGACGGTGCCGCCGAGCAGCGCGTGGGCGTTGCGGAGGATGGCGCCGACGTTGCCGGGGTCGGCGACCCCGTGCAGGTAGACGCAGGGCGCGCCCGCCGTCTCGGCCCAGCGCAGCGGCCAGACCGCGAGCGCCCGCGTCCCCGAGCCCAGCGAGGAGGCGGCGGCGAGCAGCTCCGGCTCGACCTCCTCGCCGCCGAGGCCCGCGCCCGCCGCGGTGAGCAGGAAGCGCGGCTCGGCGCCGGCCGCGATCCCGGCCTCCAGCAGATCCTCGCCCTCGGTCGCGAACAGCCCCTCGCGCTCGCGGTGCTTGCGCTCGCGCAGCCTTCGAACCAGCTTCAGCTTCTCGTTATGGGGGCTGATGATCGTCATCTCGGCGTCGGATCTGTCATTTCGGTTCGGCGGTTCGGTCTCCTGGAACGAAAAAGCGGGCCGTTCTCACGGCCCGCCCGGGAAAGTGGAGTGTCGGTGAGCCGTCAGGCGGCCGCACCCTCCCGGGCTAGCTCCACAAATCGGCGGAAGGCCTCGCGGTCGGAGACCGCGATCTCCGCCAGCATCTTGCGGTTGACCTCGACCTCGGCGCCCTTGAGGCCGTGCATCAGTTCGGAGTAGCTCATGCCCTCCATCCGCGCGGCGGCGTTGATGCGGGTGATCCAGAGGCGACGGAAGGTCCGCTTCCTGTTGCGGCGGTCGCGGTAGGCGTACATCCCCGAGCGCTGCACCTGCTCTTTGGCGAAGCGGTAGGAGGAGTGCTTGCGGCCGAAGTAGCCCTTCGCTTCCTTCAGCACCTTGCGGCGCTTCTTGCGCGCGTGGACGGAGCGCTTTACCCGGCTCATCTACTTGCCTCCGAGCAGCTTGCGCACGGTCGGTGCGTCGTGCGGCGAGATCTCGACGGGACGCGACATCTGCCGCTTCCGCTTCGCCGACTTTTTCTCCAGGATGTGGCTGGAGTAGGCACGACGGCCACGCAGCTTGCCGGTGGCGGTCTTGCGGAAGCGCTTCTTGGCGCCCGAATGGGTTTTCATCTTCGGCATCGGGTCCGCTATTGAAGCAGAAGCGGGCCTTTGAACCCAGCCTGGCCAGGGGGGCCGGGTGATGGCCACCGCCGCGAGTACCCTGGCGCCGCGATGAGGATCGTCTACGTGGTCGGGACGCGACCGAATTTCGTCAAGACGGCGCCGGTGATCGGCGCCCTGCGCGCGCGCCTGCCCGAGGGCCGCCACGCGATCGTCCACACCGGCCAGCACTACGACCGGCTGATGTCGGAGATCTTCCTCGAGGAGCTCGGCGTGCCCGCGCCCGACCACATGCTCGAGGTCGGCTCCGGCAGCCACGCCGCGCAGACCGGGCGCACGATGGAGCGGCTGGAGCCGGTGCTGGCGGAGGAGCGCCCGGACCTGGTGATCGTCCCCGGCGACGTCAACTCGACCCTGGCCGCGGCGCTGACCGCGGTGAAGATGGGGTTCCCGGTCGCCCATGTCGAGTCCGGCCTGCGCAGCTTCGACATGACGATGCCCGAGGAGGTCAACCGGATCGTCGCCGACCGCTTCGCCTCCTACCTCTTCCTGCACAGCGAGGAGGCGATCGAGAACCTGCGGGCGGAAGGGATCGCCGAGCAGCGCATGCACTTCGTCGGCAACACGATGATCGACACCCTGGTCGCGCTCGAAGACCGTTTCCGCAGCGCCGGGGCCGCGGCCCGGCTCGGGGTCGAGCCCGGCTCCTACGCGCTCGTCACCCTGCACCGACCGGCCCTGGTCGACGGCCCGCTGCTGGCGGAGACCGTGGGGCAGCTGGCGGCGCTGGCGCGGGAGATGCCAGTCGTCTTCCCGGTCCACCCGCGCACCCGCAAGATGATGGAGAGCGTCGAGTCCGGCCATCCCGGCCTCTCGCTGATCGAGCCGCTCGGCTACCTCGACTTCCTCTCGCTGCTGGCCGACGCCGGCGCCGTCCTCACCGACTCCGGCGGGATACAGGAGGAGACGACCTACCTCGGCATCCCCTGCTTCACCCTGCGCGCCAACACCGAGCGCCCGGTCACGGTCAACTCCGGCACCAACACCCTGCTCGGCCTCGACCCCGCGGCGATCGCCAGCATCCCCGGAGCCCTCGCCAGCCGCGACGCAACGCCAACGGAGCCTCCCCCGCTCTGGGACGGACAAGCCGCGGAGCGAATCGCCGACATAGTCGTCGCCGACGCGTAGCGCCCGTCCCGGCAGGGGCGAAGCGTCTTGTACTTTTTCGGCGCGACCCACCTCGGACGGCCGGTGCGCGCCGACGAAAAAGTTAAGCGAAGCCCCTACCGGGACTGGCGCTCAGGACTCAGCCGACGCCTCCGCCGGCCCATCGCCATCCACCCGCGCCGCCGCATCCGCCTGCGGCGCGTCGGCCGGCGCGGCGTCATCGGCCAGCTTGTCAACCTCTTTGCTGGGGGCCAGCAACATGCTCATGTTGCGCCCTTCCTGCAGCGGCGCCGACTCGACCACGGCGATGCCGCCGAGGTCCTCGAAGAGCTTCTGCAGCAGTGCCCGTCCCCGCTCCGGGTGGGCCTGCTCGCGGCCGCGGAACATGATCGTGACCTTGACCTTGTCGCGGTGCTTGAGGAAGCGCTCTACGTGACCCTTCTTGGTCTCGTAGTCGTGCGTCGCGATCTTCGGCCGCAGCTTGATTTCGCGGATGTTGACCTGCTGCTGGTGCTTGCGCGCCTGCTTCTGCTTCTGCTCCTGCTCGTACTTGTACTTCGAGTAGTCGAGCAGGCGGGTGACCGGCGGCTTCGAGCCGGGCGCCACCTCGACCAGGTCGAGGTCGGCGTCCTGGGCGCGTTTGAGCGCGTCGGCGATCTCGACGATCCCGAGCTGCTCGCCGTCGGCGCCGATCAGGCGCACCTGGGGGACGCGGATCCGCTCGTTGATCCTCGTCGTGTCGCGCTCTGGTGGGCGCCGATCGAACCTGCGCGGGACAGGCACTATCGAGAGGAACGGTGGAGCTTCAAGAGGACGAGCGGTCGGGTCACAGGCACGGGGCGCTCAGCGGCGGCGGTGGTTTGGCGTGCCAGCAGTCAAGTGCGTCGGAGTATAGAGGCAGGGCGCCGCTTCGCAAGCGCTCACCCTCAGCCCGCCTCGGCGTCGGCCTTGACGCGGGCCGCGAACTCGTCCAGCGACATCTCCCCCAGATCGCCGTCGCCGTGGGAGCGAACGGCCACCGCGCCGTTCTCCTCCTCACGGTCGCCGACCACCAGCATGTAGGGGTAGCGGCCGATCGAGGCGTCGCGGATCTTGCGCCCGATCGACTCCGAGCGCTCGTCGAGGGCGACGCGGACGCCGGCGTCGCGCAGCGCCGCCAGCGCCTTCTCCCCGTAGGGGTTGTGGCGGTCGGAGATCGGCAGCACGATCGCCTGCACCGGCGCCAGCCAGACCGGGAAGCGGCCGGCGTAGTGCTCGATCAGGATCCCGGCGAAGCGCTCCATCGAGCCGAGCAGGGCGCGGTGGATCATCACCGGGCGGTAGGGCGCGTCGTCGGCGCCCGTGTAATAGAGGTCGAAGCGCTCGGGCATCTGGAAGTCGAGCTGGCAGGTGCCGCACTGCCAGGAGCGGCCGAGCGCGTCGGTGACGTGGAAGTCGATCTTCGGCCCGTAGAAGGCACCGTCGCCGGGGTTGAGCTCGTAGGCGCGGCCCTGGCGCTCGAGCGCCTCGGTCAGCGCCGCCTCGGCCTTCGCCCACTGCTCCTCGCTGCCCATCGACTTCTCCGGCCGGGTCGAGAGCTCGACGTGGACGTCGGTGAAGCCGAAGCGGGCGTAGAGCTCGTCGATCGCCTCGCAGATGCTCGCCACCTCGTCGGTGATCTGCTCCTCGGTGCAGTAGACGTGGGCGTCGTCCTGGGTGAAGGCGCGAACCCGCAGCAGGCCGTGCAGGACCCCCTCGCGCTCGTTGCGGGAGACGCGGCCAAACTCGGCCAGGCGCAGCGGCAGCTCGCGGTAGGAGTGACGATCGGAGCCGTAGACGAGGCAGGCGCCCGGGCAGTTCATCGGCCGCAGCGCGAAGCGGCGCTCGTCGTCCTCCATGAAGTACATCTCGTCGCGGTAGTTGTCCCAGTGCCCGGAGCGGTGCCAGAGCTCCTCGTCGAGGATCTGCGGGGTGGCGATCTCCTGGTAGCCGCGCTTCAGCAACTGCTTCTGCACCTCGTCCTCGATCAGGTGCAGGAGCGTGGTGCCGTTGGGCAGCCAGAACGGCATCCCCGGCGCCTCCTTGCGCAGCATGAAGAGGCCGAGCTGGGGACCGAGCCGGCGGTGGTCGCGTTCGCGCGCCTGTGCGAGCCGCTCCTCGTGCGCGTCGAGATCCTTCTTGGAGAAGAAGGCGGTGCCGTAGATCCGGGTCAAGCGCTCGCGGTTCTCGTCGCCACGCCAGTAGGCGCCGGCGACCGAGTCGAGCTTGACCGCCTTGATGCGGCCGGTCGAGGGAGCGTGGGGACCGCGGCAGAGGTCCTCGAAATCGCCGTTGCGGTACAGCGAGACGGTCTCGACCCCTTCGTCGCGGACCAGGTCCTCGATCAGCTCGACCTTGAAGCTCTGGTCCTGGCCGCGGAAGATCTCGATCGCCTCGGCGACCGGGACGTCGCGGCGCCCGAACTCCTCGTCGGCGGCAATGTGGCGGAGCATCGCCTCCTCGATCTTGCCCAGATCCTCTTCGGTGACTTTTGTATCCGGGGGGAACTCGAAGTCGTAGTAGAAGCCGGACTCGATCGGCGGGCCGATCGTCACCTTGGTGCCCGGGTAGAGCTCCATCACCGCCTCCGCCATCACGTGGGCGGCGTCGTGGCGGATCAGCTCCAGCGCCTCGGGGTCGCGGTCGGTGACGATCGCCACCTCGGCGCCCGCCTGCGGCAGCGGCGCCGCGAGGTCGCGCAGCTCGCCGTCCACCTTGATCGCCAGCGCAGCCTTGGCCAGGCCCGGGCCGATCGCCGCGGCGGCATCAGCGCCGCTGGCGCCGGCCGGCAGCTCCAACGGCTTGCCGTCGGGCAGGGTGACGGTGATCTTCTCGGTCGCGGCCTCCATGCGTGGGGATGGTAGGTGGTTACGGGAGCGACCAGCTTCGCCCACCCCTTCGCCTGATCTATGCCCCAGGGGTGGTCGCTGTCGCGCCTACTTCCGCCCACCTCAGCGGGCAGGGCCCTGGCGCGCCTGGCGAACGGCGATCAGCGGGCAGGGGCTCTTCGCCGTGACCGTGCCGCTCGGCTCCCAGAGGACGTAGGGCGGCGCGAGGCGGCGCACGCGGAGCCTCGGGTAGGGCCGATCGCCCGCGTCGCCTCGGGTGACGACGAAGCGCACGCCCGCGGGGGGCGTCGCGTCGATTTCCGATTCCGCCGCGATGCAGACCCGCCCCCCGCGCAGCTCCCAGGCGATATAGGGCGTGCCGTGTTCGTCGGCGATCAGCGAGTCGGAGGCGATCACCAGGGTCGAGTCGTCGGCGACCAGCGGCCGCAGCCCGGTCAGCGCCGGCGAGTAGGTCGTGGGACCGACCGGCGCGTTGGCGAGCGCGAGCGCCGAGCAGGCGCCGGCGGCGAGCAGGAAGACCGCGGCGGCGGCCCGCGCCACCGCCGGCGTGGCGCCTTTATCGGCTATAGGCCGAGAAAGGCGCCAATCGGCCTCCCAGAGCAGCGGCAGGAGGATCGTCAGGGCGACCAGGGGCGCGGCGATCTCGATCGCCTTGGCGGCGGTGTACGGGGTGCCGCCGAGGCGGGCCGCGGCGTAGGCCAAGGCGACCGCGGCGAGGCCGCTGAGGATCGCCGTCTCGCGGCGCTGCCAGCTGCGGTGGATCCCATGGATGAGGAGGACGAGCGCGAAGACGGCACCGAGGTAGTAGCCGACGGCGGGCATGGCGCCGTCGCCGGGGGCGAGGCGGAAGTCGCCCGAGGGCCAGATCCCGAGCGCCTCGAAGGGCGATAGCTGGCCGAAGAGGTTGCCGAGGCCGGGACCGTCGGGGTCGAAGGTCTCGAACTGCTTGAAGTCGACGAGGCGGCCGAGCTCGGGGGCGATGAGGACGACGAAGACGAGGATCGCAAGGCCCAGCGGGCGCCACGGCAGGCGCCCGCGGGTGGCAACGGCTTCCACCGCCAGCCAGATGACCAGGGCGGGACCGAGCCAAACGAGCGAGGGGAAGCTGTAGGTATAGATCGAGCCGGCGGCGATCAGCGCCGCGGGGACGAAGCGAAGGGAGAGATCCCTCCAACTCGTGGTCGCCTCGCGCAGGGCGAGGACGAAGGCGAGCAGGAAGAGGGCCTCGATCGTCTCCTTGAAGGCGCCCTGGGCGAAGTAGGAGGCGACGACGTAGGCAAGGCCGACGACCAGTGCCGCGGCGGTGCGTGGCAGGGGGCGCAGCTCGGCGAAGGCGGCGAGGGCGGTCAGGGGAGCCAGCACCGCGACGGCGACGGTGATGCCGCTGAAGCCCTGGACGAGGCCGATCCCCAGCCCCTTGTTCACGGCGACGGCGACGGCGTGCGGGCCGAGCGGATAACCCTGGCGCAGCAGCTGCGAGGCCTCGCCGTCAGCGAGCCGGTCGGCCGCCAGCAGGTGCTGGGACATGTCCGGGTTGAAGCTGGTGCCGAGGATCCCGAAGTGGCCCTCGACGAGGAACGGCAGCGAGGCCGCCAGCAGCGCCACCAGGGCGACCGGCCAGCCGGCGCGGAGCGCGTCCCCCCCGCCCTCCAGCCGCCCCCACAGATAAGCCACCGAGCCCGCCGCGGCCAGCGCCACGACGATCGCCGAGACCACCCCGTCCCCCGGCAGCCGCACCGTCGCCCAGCAGATCGCGCAGATCAGTGCCAGTCCGACGGCAGGCGCCAGCCAGGACCAGCGGCGCCAGCCGCAGAGCCCGATCGCCGCCTGCCCGATCGCAAGCGACGCGCCGGAGACGGCCACCACGGCTGCATAGGTCCCGATCACGAGGCCGCGAGCCTAGACTGCCGGCATGGCGTTCGTACCCCCCGCCAGGCACCTGCTGCGTGCGAGGGACCTCGCCGACTCGCGGTATTTCGAACCGCTGGACGTCGCTCAGCTGGCCGCGGCTGCCGGGCTTTCGCGGGCGCACTTCAGCCGCGAGTTCCGCCGCGCCTTCGGGGTGACGCCGCACGGGTATCTGCTGACGAGGCGGCTGGAGCGGGCGGCGGCGCTGCTGCGGACGACCGACAACTCGGTCGCCGAGATCTGCATGGCGGTCGGCCTGCAGAGCGTCGGCTCCTTCACGACCAGCTTCAAGCGCACCTACGAGATGACCCCGACCGAGTACCGCGAGGCCTGGCCGCCCGCCGTCGCGGCCGCGGTCGTCCCGGCCTGCATCGTGCGCGCCTACGGCCGCCCCCAACACCGCACGTTTGGAGAAGACAAGGCCGAGACCCCGGCCTAGCATCGCCCCCAAGTCGATCTCAACCGAATCGAGGAGGACAACGATGCAGGTCTCAAATGCGCAGGTATGGGTCCACGACCAGGACGAGGCACTCGCCTTCTACACCGAGAAGCTCGGCATGGAGGTCCGCAACGACGTGACGCTGGCGGAGATGGACGACTTCCGCTGGCTGACGGTCTCGCCGCCCGGGCAGGAGGACTTCGCGATCGTGCTGATGGCGATCCCCGGCCCGCCCGTGTTCGAGGAGGAGACCGCGCGGCAGATCGAGGCGCTGATGGCCAAGGGCGTCTCCGGAGGGATCTTCCTCACCACCGACGACTGCCAGGGGACCTACGAGGAGCTGAAGGCCCGCGGCGTCGAGTTCACCGAGACGCCGGAAGAGCGCCCCTACGGAATCGATGCGGGCTTCCGCGACCCCTCCGGAAACAGCTTCCGGCTGACCCAGGTGAAACTGCCGGCGACGGCCTGAAAGGCGCCGCGAGCGGCGGCGCAGGAGAACGGAAAAGGGCCCCTGAGAAGGGACCCTTTGTTTCCGAAGGACGTACCACCAGAGAGTTCGAAGTCGCTGGCTCGTCGGTCCTCGAGCTTGGAAGTTCTATTTGCCGCAGCTTGCGCGACGCTCATAAGAACACCGACACGCGACAAAAGTTGCAGCCCCTACATCGGCACCTGCGGCGGATTCCTTGAATGTGCCTGGAACCAGCCTGCCGGCCACGCTTTTCCGCTGCTAGATTCAGGCATCCCGGGCGTTTAGCTCAGTTGGGAGAGCGCCAGCTCGACAAGCTGGAGGTCACTGGTTCGAGCCCAGTAACGCCCATTCCGGACCGCGCTGCAGAGCCAAATTTCAGCGGGTGGTTCGAGCCCACTCAGACATGGTCTGAGGGCAGGTGCCAGCGGCGGGGGGAGATCAGCTCGTCGGTCTCCGGCGGGCCCCAGGAGCCGGGCTCGTAGACGTGCACCGGCGGCGGGTCGTCCAGGACTGGCCGGGAGATCTCCCAGAGGCGCTCGATCGCGGCGGAGCCGGTGAAGAGGGTGCGGTCGCCGACCATCACGTCGTGGATCAGCCGCTCGTAGGCGTCGAGCGCGCCCTCGGCGCCGTTGAAGGTGTCGGCGTAGCTGAAGCGCATGTGCGCCTCCCCCAGGCGCAGCGTCGGGCCGGGGACCTTGGCGAGGAAGGAGGCGGAGATGCTGCCGGGGTCGCCGAGCTCGAAGCTGAGGTGGTCGTGGCCGAAGGACTCGGCGATCTGGTCGCAATCGAGGGGGAACATGCGGCGCGGTGGCTGCTTGAAGGCGATCGTCAGCAGGTGGCGGCTCTGCGCCATGCGCTTGCCGGAGCGCAGGTAGAACGGCACCCCCTCCCAGCGCCAGTTGTCGACGAAGGCGCGGACCGCGACCAGGGTCTCGGTCTCCGAATCGGGGGCGACGCCCTCCTCCTCGCGGTAGCCCGCGTACTGGCCGCGGACGACGTCGGCCGGGGAGAGCCGCGGCATCGAGTCGAAGACCTTCTCCCGCTCCAGCCCCAGCGCCTTCGGCTGCCACGAGGTCGGCGGCTCCATGGCGACGAAGCCGAGCACCTGGAGGAGGTGGGTGACGACCATGTCGCGGAAGGCGCCGGTCTGCTCGTAGAAGCTGCCGCGCATCTCGATCGAGAGCGTCTCCGGGATGTCGATCTGGACGTGGTCGATGTGGTTGCGGTTCCAGACCGGCTCGAACATGCCGTTGGCGAAGCGCAGCGCCAGCAGGTTCTGCACCGCCTCGCGGCCGATGTAGTGGTCGATCCGGTAGATGCAGCGCTCCATGAACACCTCGTGCAGGAGCGCGTTGAGCTCGCGGGCGGAAGCGAGGTCGATACCGAACGGCTTCTCGACGATCACCCGGGCGCCCTCGCCGATCCCGAGCGCGCCGATCTGCTCGATCGCGCCGGCCGCGGCCCGCGGCGGCAGCGAGAGGTAGATGAGGACGCGGGGCTCGCCGCCGATCTCCTCGCGGGCGCGGGCGACGGCCTCGGCCAGCGGGGTGAACCCGTCGCCGACGCCGACGAACTCGAGCGCATCGGAGAACCGCGCCAGGGCCTCGGGGTCGGGTGAGCGCCGCTGCGATCCCTCGACCGCGTCGCGGGCGAGCTGGCGGAACTCGTCCGTCCCCAGCGGGCTGCGGGCGACACCGAGGATGCGGAAGCGCTGCGGCATCAGGCCGACCCGGGTGAGGTGGAAGATCCCCGGCAGCAGCTTGCGCCGGGCGAGGTCGCCGGTCGCCCCGAAGAGGACGATCACCTGGTCCTCGGGGACCTGGGCGGCGGAGTCCTGGGAGACCGCGGCTTCGGTGACGGTGCTCACCCCTTCAGGCTGACAGATGCCGGCTTTCCGTCGGTCGCAACCCGTCGCCTATCCTGGCGCGATGGCGAGCGGCGAGACCCGGAACGGCGTGCGCTTCGACTCGGCCCGGCTGGACCCGGTGGAGCGGCGCTTCTGGCGCGAGTGCTACGAGGCGGTGCCGGCGGAGATAGCTGCCGGGCACGGCATCGAGCGGCGGGACTTCGGCCCGGTGCAGGCGACGATCGTCGCCGGCTTGGCCGACGTCCCGATGCTGAACCTGGTGCTCGGCGCGACCGAGCCGGGCGCGGTCGAGGGCGGCCACCTGGCGGCGGCGACCACCTGGGCCGGAGAGCGCGGGGTCGATCCCTACGTGCCGGTGGCGCCAGATACGCCCGGCACCGTGGCCGCCGAGAGGTGGCTCGAGGGCAACGGCTTCGCCACCGGCTACGCCTGGATGAAGTTCGTCCGCAATGCCCACCCACCGCTCTTCCGCGAGCCGCGGGGCGTCGAGGTGGTCGAGCTGGACGCGGGCTCGGAAGAGCCGTTCGGGACGATCGCCGCGGTCGGGTTCGGGCTGCCGGCCTGGGGCGCGGCCTTCTTCGCCGCCCTGCCCGGTCGCGAGGGCTGGCGCTGTTACGTGGCCCGGGTCGACGGCGAGGCCCAGGCCTGCGCGGCGATGCTGATCGAGGGCGAGGTGGCCGAGTTCGGTGTCGCCGCGACCCTGGAGCCGGCCCGCGGCCGCGGCTGCCAGCTGGCGCTGCTGCACCGCCGCATCCGCGACGCCGGCGAGGCCGGCTGCCGCACCCTCTTCGTCGAGACCGGCGAGCGGGTTCCGGGCCGGCCCGCCGGCAGCTACCGCAACCTGCTCCGGGCCGGGTTCGAGGAGGCCTACCTGCGGCCCAACTGGCAGCGCCCCTCCGGCTGAGCGGGCGCTGGGCCGGTTACGAGCCGGCGGTCAGGTCGACGTCGAATTCGCAGCCCGCCCCTTTTCTCGCCATTCCTTGTCAGACGTCCGTCCGGAAAACGAATTCCGCCGACCCAACGGGGCGAGACGGGCATAGCATCGCCCGCTCAAAAACGACTGAGAGGAACGGGGATGGCTCGCTCGGAGGACAAGATCAAGGCCGGCGCCAGGGCCCTTTTGGAGCCCGGCGAGGAGATCCTGGCGGCGGCCTGCGCCCGTCCCCGTGGCTGGACCCAGGCCAACGCCCGCGGTGGGGTCGACGGCGCGATCAGCGGCGCTCTGGGCGCGAAGAAGATGGGTGGCCACGTCGAAGCGGCGCGCGAGGCCGGCTTCGAGCTCGGCAGTCCGATGGCGCTGGCGGCGACCAACCGGCGCCTACTTTCGATTCAGATCTCCAACCCGGTCGGGTTCGGCATCGGGCTGAAGGTCAAGCACCTGATCTCGGCGGTCCCGCTGGCCGAAGTCGACGCGATCGAGTCGAAGCGGCTGGCGGCTGGCAAGGTTCTGACGGCGACCGTGCGCGGTGTCCCCTTCAAGCTCGAAATCGGTGCCGGCGGCAACGTCGACGGGATCATCGAGGCGCACACACGGGCGCGAAACGAACTCGCGACCCCCAGCCACCACTAGAGCGTGGCGCTCCACCGGCCGGCGGGGAACCCCCCGGGAACCGGTCAGCTGACCAGTTACCCTCGAGCGGTGACTGAATCAGGGGCACTGGCTTTTAAGCCGGATCCCGCCACATCTGCAGAACGTTGGGGCCGTCTTCCGGCAGCTCAAACTCGCCGCACGGCCTAAAGCCGACCCGTTCATAGCGCTTGTCGTTTGCCCGATTGGTGGACTCCAGGTAGACGGGGATGCCCTCGGCATCGATCCGCTTGAGGTTGTCGGCCAACAGGCCCATGCCAAAGCCATGGCCAGCGTGGTCGGGATGGGTTGCGAGCAGGCTCAGGTAGTAGTAGGGCTGTTGCAGCAGCTCGATGTCGTGAGAGCGTTCGAAGCATTCCCAGGTCGCAAAAAGCCTGGAGGCGTCCTCGCCCATCAGCTGCCTGACCATCGACTCGAATCGATCCTCCTCCTCTGGCTTGAGCTCGCGCTTGCCGGGCGGGATCCACACCGCGGCCGCGGCGTAGCCCTCCGTGCACCAGACCCAGCCATAGTCAAGCGCCGAATCGGCAAGGAACTCCCAGGCGGCCCGAAGCGGCTCCGGCCCCCGCTCGGAGACTCTGAACGCCCAGCCCCAGACGGGGTCCTGGTTGAAAGCCCCCGCGAGCGTCTCGGCAACGCCGTCAAGATCGTCCTGAGCGGCGACCCTTGCTCGCTGGTGCTGCTCCTGCGACATCGTTGAGAGTCTGGCGCACGGCCGGTCGACGAGTTGCACCGACTTCGTTGAGGTGGTGTGCCGGGGTGGAGCACGGCGGCTTCAGTGGGTTGCTGTGCGGATGCGTGGCTTGTGCCTTGCTCGCCTTCAGGTGACTGCCGGAGCTGCTGGAAATCGACGATCTCTCCAACTACTCCAAGGCGGTACGACTCCCGAGCCATTTGATGATTTCGTTGGGAGTTGCTTCGCCGGCCGCGATCTTCTCCACGATCGGAGCGTCTGTGTCGGGATCGGCATCAGGAATCGGCCGTCCGTGAGCCGCCAGGAAGCGCTCCACGGCAAGGAAAGCGCAGCGCTTGTTGCCGTCGGGGAGCGGGTGATTGCGGGCCAGGTGCTCTACTAGAACAGCGGCCTTCTCGATCAGGGTCGGATAGGCATCTTGGTCGCCGATCCCAGCGCGGGGAGATGCCAGCGCAGAGTCGGCCAGTGCAATGTGTGAGGGGTTCTTCGGTTGTTTGCTGTAGGGGCTCTCCTCTAGGTCTGGTCGATTGCAGCCTTGGTCTTGTGCTCTTGCGGGCCTAATCCTTGCTCTGATTTCCTGACCTGCTGGTCCTTGCCCTTGGACTTCCTGGGCCTTGCTGCTGGTCCAGTCGGTGCTGGTTTCCGACGCAGCCGCCGGCCGCCGAGCGTCCGGCTGGCGATTCGCACAGCGGTGCGCTTTTCTTAGTCCCCGGCCTTTCCGTCAGCCGGCCCGATGGATGCCTGATGAAGAGCTCGGCACTCCTTGCGAAGTAGCTGAAGACATACACGCGCTTTCCGTCCGCGCTGACGGTGGTGTCGTTCGCTTCACCTAGCGATTCGGTCCTGGCGCAGCCCTCGCCTTCGCCGCCGAACATCGCAAAGCAGCCGGGGCGGCCCTTCTTTTGCGCCAAGGTGCCGTCGGGGAGCCGGTCGAGGATCGTCACGACACCGTAGTCGCCCCGGCCAGGACCGCGGCTCCCCGCGCTATATACGCTGCGGCCGTCCGGACTGATCGACAACCCGAATACGATCAATTCACGGCCGCGGCGACAGCCGCCCTGCCCTTTCTCGGAGACGCACCCAGCTCGACCGGGGACGCGAGTCAGGGCGCCGGTGGCGGGATCGCGATCGAAGGTCTGAATTCCATTCGGCTCGAAAGTGACCGCATAGACGTTCCTGCCGTCGGGGCTGACGATCACGTCTCCGGCGGCTCGTTTCGCGCCTCCGGGGCCTGGCTTCTGGGTTAGCGCTCCCGTCGTGGGATCGCGGTCGAAGACGGCCAGCGAGTCCCCTCCGACGTAAACGTTCATGCCGTCGGGGCTGGTGGCTATGCCTCCGCTGAAGAGACCCCGAGCTTGGGCGCAGGTCGGGTTCTTTTTGTTGCGCTTGGAAGTGATGCAGCCGGCGACGCCGGCGGGCTGCGTCAGCTCGCCGGTCGTCGGGTCGCGATCGAAGATTGCTATCGCGTCTTCCGTGGCGGCGTAGACGTTGCGGCCGTCGGGACTGGCCACGATGTCGGACCCGTCGCGCAACGCCCTGCCTCCTACGCAGCCCTTCCTCCTGCCCTGGGCGATGCAGCCCGCCGTCCCTTGCTTCTGCACTAGAGATCCCGTAGTCGGGTTGCGGTCATAGGTGTAGACGCCCCCTCGTTCGAGGTCCGGCCCAAAGAACCGGATGATGAGGTAGCCGTTCTTGCCGTCAGGACTGATCGCCAATTCGTCGTTTTCGATCGATACCCCAATCCCACAATCGCGACCGGATTGACCAGTGACGCATTCGACTCCAGGCCTTTTCGCGGAGACCGAAAAATGCTGCGGCGTGGCCGAGCTGTGCGAAGCCTGACCCTCCCCCCAAGCTAGCCCCGCAACAGCGAGGACCGCCGCGAGCGACTTGACGACCATGCCTCGGATACGCGTAGCGGCGCCCAAGAGTTCAAGGGGGGCGCCGCGTGGGCCAGCCGTGGGCCAGTGAAGCCACGAAATAGCCGGTTATAACCGGACTCAACCGGACAAGCCACGGCCGAGAATCTGGCTGCAAACGGCTCCACCAAGCCAAAATCCCTGCTCAGATGCGAAAGGCGCCTACCGGAATCGAACCGGTGTAAACGGCTTTGCAGGCCGCTGCGTAGCCACTCCGCCAAGGCGCCGGGAGGCGGGTGAAGCGTAGCGGCGCAGGCGTGGGCGCGAGGGTCAGCCCGAGGTCGGGGAGGCCAACGGGGGAGCGGCGGCAACTGGCTCGCTCGGCACCGCCGCGCGGGAGAACCGCATGACGCCGTCCTCGAGCGGGCCGTAGCGCAGGGTGCGCAGGTCGACCGGGTAGTTCTGGCGCAGCTTCCACGGCTCCTTCGAGCCCTGCTTCGGCAGCTTGTCGAGCGAGCGCTGCACGTAGCCGGAGGTGAAGTCGAGCAGCGGCTCCTCGGTCAGGCTCGGGTCGGAGGCCTCCGGCACGCAGGTGTCGTAGCGGCCGGCTTCCATGTGGTTGAGCAGGCGGCAGACGAATTCGGCGGTGAGGTCGGCCTTCAGGGTCCAGGAGGCGTTGGTGTAGCCGATCGTGAAGGCGAAGTTGGGGATGCCGTCGAGCATCATCCCCTTGTAGGTGAAGGACTTGCCGATCTCCGGCTCCACCCCGTCCACCGAGAGCCGCATGCCGCCGAGGAAGAGCAGATTGAGGCCGGTGGCGGTGACGACCACGTCGGCCTCGATCTCCTCGCCGGACTCGAGCCTGATCCCCTGCTCGGTGAAGGTCTCGATCTGGCCGGTGGCGATCGCGGCCTTGCCGGCGGTAATCGCCTCGAAGAGGTCGGAGTCCGGGACCATGCAGAGGCGCTGGTCCCAGGGGTCGTAGCGCGGCTTGAAGTGGGTGTCGACGTCGTAGCCTGGCGGCAGCGAGTTGACCAGGCCGCGGCGGATCAGCTTCTTCATCAGCTCCGGCCGGCGGCGGCTGAGCCGGTAGCTGCCGAGCTGCAGCATCACGTTCTTCCAGCGCACGATCGCGTAGACGGCGCGGTCGGGGAGGAAGCGGCGCAGGCCCTTGGCGATCGGGTCCTCGGCTGGCAGCGAGACGACGTAGGTGGGCGAGCGCTGCAGCATCGTCACCTGCTCGGCCTGCGCCGCCATCGCCGGCACCAGCGTCACCGCGGTGGCGCCGCTGCCGATCACGACCACGCGCTTGCCGGCGTAGTCGAGGCTCTCGGGCCAGTGCTGGGGATGGATCGTCTCGCCGCCGAAGCGCTCGATCCCGGCGAAGTCCGGCAGGTAGCCCTGGTCGTAGCGGTAGTAGCCGCTGCAGACGAAGAGGAAGTCGCAGGTGACGACGACCGGCTCGTCGCTGTCGGAGCGCTCGGCGGTGACCGTCCAGCGCGCCTCCTCGCTCGACCACTCGGCGCCGACGACGCGATGGTGGAAGCGGACGTTGGCCTCGATCCCGGCCTCGCGGGCGGTGTCGTGCACGTACTCGAGGATCGCCTCGCCGTCGGCGATCGACTTGGCGGCGGTCCAGGGCCGGAAGCGGTACCCGAGCGTGTGCATGTCGGAGTCGGAGCGGATCCCGGGGTAGCGGAAGAGGTCCCAGGTGCCGCCGATGTCGCCGCGCGCCTCGAAGATCGCGTAGCTCCTGGCCGGACAGCGGTCCTGCAGGTGATGGGCGGCGCCGATGCCGGAGATGCCGGCACCGACGATCAGCACGTCGAGATGTTCAGCGGACAAGGTCTCTCCTCGGGTCTACGCCGGCTCCAGCACCCGGAACACTATGCCGGCGTTCTGCAGCCGAGTGAGAAGCTTGTCACCCATCGCGGTTGCGGTGGTGACCTGGCCCGCGGTCTGCGGCAGCTCGTCGAAGGCGAGGCAGAGGCCCGACTCGGCCAGCATCTTCGAGGTCTCGCCGTAGCCGGGGTCGCCGCCGGAGACCTCGGTGACGACGCGCTTACCGCCGCCCTCACCGACGAATGTGACTTTGAACCAGCTGCGCGCCCGCTCCTCCGCGCTCGGCCCCTCGCCGGGGGATTTCAGCTTCAGCAGCAGCTTGCGGGTCGGCGGCAGCGGCGCCATCAGGGCAACGGTGCCAACCCCTGCACCGAGCGCGCCGATCGTCGCCAGGCGCTTGGCGAGCAGGTGGTGGCCGTAGGTGAATTCGGGGCCGTAGCGCTCCAGCGCGGCGGCGGAGCGGCGGACGATGGCGCCGTCGATCGTCGGCAGCGGCGCCACCCAGCCGCCGAGCTCGGGGTCGCGGCGGACCCTCGCCGGCGAGGAGTGGATCGCGCGGCCCGGCGGGCGCGGCTCTGCGCGGCGCCGCTCTTTCGCCGCCGCCATCGTCTGGCGGCCGCGGGCGAAGCCGTTGATCGCCGAGTGGTAGGTGCCGCCGGAGAAGCTGGCGCTGGAGCGGACGTGGCCGTCGACCCGCAGCGGCACCCCCTCGGGCAGCTGCTGGACGGTGAAGTAGGCGCCGAGATCGTGCGGGATCGAGTCGAAGCCGCAGCAGTGGACCAGGCGGGCGCCGGTCCGCGTCGCCTCCTCGCGGTGGAGGAGCCACATGCGGTCGACGAACTCGGGCTCGCCGACGAGGTCGACGTAGTCGGTGCCAGCGGCGGCGCATGCGGCGACCAGCGGCTCGCCGTACAGAGCGTAGGGACCGACGGTGGTGATCACGACCCTCGCGGCCTCGGCGACCTTGGTCAGCGCCGCGAGATCGGCGGCATCGGCCTCGAGCAGATCGGGGGCGGGAACCGCCGAGGAAAGCCCGGCAAGCTCCGCCGCGACCGCCTCCAGCTTCGCCCGGTTGCGCCCGACCAGCGCCCAGCGCAGGCCCTCGGGGCCGTGCTCGGCCAGGTACCGAGCGGTGAGCCCACCGGTGAAGCCGGTGGCGCCGAACAGGGCGATGTCGTATTCGCGCTCCCCCCTCACCAGCGGGAGTCTAAAGCGGGCGCCGTGGCCGACACCAGTAAACGACCACGGCACCCGTTTCTGGGTCTCAGACCTGTTGAGACCGCAGCTTTGCCGCCGCGACGACGCAGCGGGAGTACGGCGTCCCCTTCTCGCCTTTGACGTGCTTCTTGCTCAGCGCTTTGCACGCCTGCTTCGGGGTGAGGCTGCTGTCGGTGGCAGCCTTTGCCATCGCGGTGACGCAACGGCTGAAGGCGGTTCCCTTCTCGCCTTTGACGTGCTTCTTGCTCTCGCCCTGGCAGTAGCGGCCGTACGCTTTCGCCTTTTCCGGGAGTCCCGCCCCGGGGCCCGGCGTCGGCGGGTTCGGATTGTATTCGGGCCCTTGGGCCTGGCCGTTCCCGTTGCCCGGTTCGGCGGGCTGTGCGGCCAAAGCCGCCGCCGGCACCGCCGCGAGCGCGAGCGCGCCGACGATCAAAGCGATCTTGAACTGAAGCTTCATCGTGCCTCCATCGACTTGGGCCGCCCGTGGGAAAGGCGACCATTTGCATATCTCGGAGGCTGAAACGGAGCAGGGCCGGGTTTGTCAGGGCAAACCCGAAAAGATTTCCAGTGGTTTCCTAGCCGAGGGCCGATGGGGCCGAGCGAGAGCCGGCGGACGTTTCCGGAGGCGGCGCCGGCTTGCCGCCCCCGGCGGACTCAGGGCCCGCCGGGGCACTGGGCTTGGGAGGCGGTTCGGGTGCGGGCGGCGGTTGGGCCTGCTGCGGGTTCGCGGCGTGCTCCTTTGGCGCGGTGCCGCCGCCACTGCCCTGGCCGGAGCCGGTGCCGTGGGCGGCACCCTTCTTCTTCCCCTTCTTGGGATGACTGGCGCCGCCGCCCCGATGCCCCGGGGCGCTGGCCCCGCCTTTGTGGCTTGCCGCGGTCTCCTGGCCATGATCGGCGGCGCCCGGTGGGTTCCCGTGCCGGCCGGCGTCCTGGCGGTGCGCGCCCGAGGCACCGGGGGCCGTCGGCGCTTCGCCGGGCGTCCGGGCCGTTCCGCCCTGCCCGGACCTACCAGTTGCCGAGGGGTCCTGGCCTGCTCCGTGCTTCGCCGCCGCAACGCCGCCGCCTACAGCCCCCTTCGCCGCGCCAGCCCCGCCGGGGTTGGCCTCGGCTGAGGTTCCCGGGGCCAGTCCAGGCTGTCCCGCGGACGCACCACCGGGCCGCGCGTCGGCCGAGGCGTCCTTCGAGCCACCGCCGGGCAGGCCGACGTCGACCAACCCGCCCCGGTCCGCCACCTTGACTCCGATCACCGCGACCACCGCCACCGTCACCGCCGATTTCGCCAGAATCGAGCCGCCGAGCGCCGAGCCCCCGACCACCTTCCCGGCCGCCGCACCCCCGGCCGAGCCCGCCGCCGCGGCCCCGCCGGACCCACCGGCGCCGACGAGGCCATGCAGAATCCCCGCCGCGGCGACCGCTGGCAGCGGCGCGATCGCGGCGAAGTCGGCGCTGCGGCTTCGCATTCCGGCGGCGAAGTCGTGGCAACTACTGCACTCGCGCAGGTGCGCGCGCAGATCGCGGCGTCTGGTGACGCGACCGTCGGCGTCGGAAAGCGCTCTCATCACCTCGTCGCAGTTCAGCTCACGGCCCTCCTCCATCTGCCGCAGGCTCAGCCGCGCCTCGTAGAGCGTCTGCCGGGCGACCGCCGGCGAGGTGTTCAGGGCCGCCCCGATCTCCTCGAAATCGAGGCCGGAAAGCTCCCGCATTACCAAGGCGCCCCGCTGGCGATCGGGCAACTCGCCCATGTCGACGACGAGGCGCCGCATCCGCGCCCGCTGCTCGGCCTGATCGGGCGGAGTCGGCGCCGTCCCCGCCAGCTCGGGGTCCAGCTGCTCGGCGGCAGGGCGGTGGCGCAACACCTCGATTGCCTCGTTGTGGGCGATCCGGTAGAGCCAGGGCTTCAACCGGATCTGCCGCTGCTCTCCCGGCAGCGCCCGCATCACCCTGACCATCGTGTTTTGCAGCGCGTCCTCGGCGTCCTCGGAGTCGCCCACGATCGCGACGCAGTAGCGGTAGAGGTCCTGGTGGTAGCGACGGAAGATCGCCGCGAAGGCCCGTTCGTCCCCAGACGTCGCTCGGTGCACCAAGCGCTCGTCGGAGAGCAGCCAAGCAGGCCCGGCAGGCAGCCCGAACCCCCCTGGCACCGCTGCTTCGCTCATCTGCGGACCTCGTCCTCATCGCGGCACATCCCCACAAGGGTAGGCATCCATCCGCCTACACAACGGAAATGTGGCCGAAATGTCAGGACCGAGACGCGGCGATCCGATTGCGGGCACAGGAAAGCCCGGCCGGAGCGGGGCTTTCCCGTGACCTTTGCGATGGCTCTGTCTAACTAGCCTTTCGGGCCGCGGGAGACCGTCAGCTTGACCTTGCTGCCAGCCGGCAGGACCTGGCCGCGACGCTTGCCGGCGCGAATCACCTCGCCCTTGGCCTTCCCGCTTTGGCGCCGGCTGACCTTGCCGGGTTTGCAGTTGGCCGCCCGCAGGGCTTTCTTTGCCCCTTTGAGGCCACGCGTCCGGAGCTTCGGGACCACGCACTGAGCCAACCTGACCCTGGCGCTGTCGTTTCCGGGATTGCTGTCGATCGCCTGACTGGAGACGGTCGCGGCATTGACCACCCGACGCAGGGGCGCCTTCAGCTTGATCGTCAGGCTGGCGCTCGTGCCGCTCCGCAGGACACCGAGGTTGCAGGTGAGGGTCGCGGCCGCGACACACGCCCCCTGCGACGTCGCCGCCGAGATCAACCTCGCGCCCGCCGGCAGGGGGTCCGACAGCACGACCTCGCCCGCTCGTTCGGGCCCGTTGTTTTTCACTTGGATCGAGTAGGTGATCTGGCCGCCTTTGACCACTTTCGCGGACATCGAAGGCGAGAGATCGGTCAGGTTGCGTTCGGTGTAGCGGGCGAATTCGGTGCTTCCCTCACCTTGGATCATGTAGACGCCTTCGAGGCCGGGAAGGGCGACGTAGGCCATGCCGCCATCGTCGACAGTTGCGAACGGCAGCGTGCTCGTCGACCATGAGCCGGCTTCGATGTCGTACCGGTAGAGGGCTCTCCCTTCATAGGGGCCATAGGTGAGGTAGGTGTGCGTGAGCGGATTGATCGCGCTGCCCAGGATGGGGCCTCCTTCCCCTCCCCCTGCCGGCAAATTCGGGGTAAGCGGCAGTTCCAGCCAGCTGTTCGCGGCGATGTCGTACACGGCGAAACCAATACAGCCGTTCCCCTGGTGCGCGTAGATCTTGCCGCCGTCGACCTGCAATCCACCCCAGGCCTCGAAGCCTTTATCGCAGAATTCTCCCAGCGGGACGAATTTCGGTGGTTCGGCGAGGGGCGCAGCAATGCCCGTCGCCGGGTCGTATGCGACGAATTCGAAACCCACCGCCAGGTACAGCTTCCCGCCCGCAGCCGCGATGTCGCCGGTGCCGTCTCCCAGCGGATTGTCGATCGTGTCCCAGCTGTTCGAGCCAATGTCGTAGACGGCGAGCTCGACTGCGTGGTCGGCGTAGGAGACATAGATCTTCCCGCCGAGGTAGGTCGCACCGCCGTTGTTGCCGCTGTCGAGTGGCGCGGGGGGAAGCTCAGTCCAGGCATTCGTGCGCGGGTCGTAGCGGAAAAACCTGGTGCCATCGTCTTCCTGGCCGTACAGCAGACCGGTCCCGGGATCGGCGACGAACGCCGTCAGCGGCACCGGGCTCGGCGCCAGGGGCTGGAACGCTTCCACTCTCGCCTGCGCGCGGGGAGCGAACGCCGTCGCCAGCAAGAACCCCAGTAAGGCCATAGCGGCTATCGCCGCAACCATGCCGCGGGAGATGCCTCCACGAAATGCAGCCAACTTCAGATCCTCCTGTTCGACGCCGGCGGGAAGTGGGTCGGGACTATAAACGCGGCAGTTCGTCGCGCCGCCGATCAGGCGCTGACGACGTGGACGCGGCTGCCGTCCAGGACCAAGCCCGCAGGGCCGCACGCTGATCGAGCCCCTGTCGGGTCGGTCGTCGTCCGACCGCGGGCGACCCTATTGTGGCGCGCCCTTGTACGACGCCTCTCAGCATCCAATCGGCGGCGGGGCGCGTGCCGGATCGCTTCCGGATTGGCCCGGTGCCCGACCCCTCCGCTCGTGGCAGCAGGAGGCGACCGAGGCCGTGCGGGCGCACTCCGCCACCAGCTTCCTGGCCTCGGCCACGCCGGCGGCCGGCAAGACCACCTTCGGCCTGCACATCGCCCACCGGATGCTGAGCGCCAAGTTCGTCTCACGCGTTGTCGTCGCCGGCCCGACCACCCACATCTGCCGCCAGTGGGCCGCCGACGCGGGCCGCTACGGCATCGACCTCGAGCCGAACAGGCCAAACTCGGACGGGCCGGAGTCGGCCGACTTCCACGGCGTCGCCGTCACCTACCAGACGATCGCGGCCGGGCCGGATACGCACCGGCTGGCCGCCAGCCGCCAGCCGACACTGCTGATCGCCGACGAGCCGCACCACATGGGCGATGAGGCTGCCTGGGGCCTGCAAACCCGCAGGGCCTTCGAAGGCGCCCGCTTCCGGCTGCTTCTCTCGGGCACCCCCTTCCGCTCCGACAACTCGGCCATTCCCTGGGTCACCTACGACGAGGACGGCCTCAGCCGGGCCGACTACGTCTACGGCTACCCGCAGGCACTGGTCGACCGGGTATGCCGCCCGATCACCTTCCTGCCGTATGACGGCGAGATGGAGTGGCTCTCGGACGGTCGGCTGCGCAGCGCCGACTTCGACCTCGCCTTGCCGGCCGCGGAGACGGCCCGGCGCCTGCGCACGGCTCTCAGCCCGGAGGGCGAGTGGATGGGCGAGGTCCTGCGCGACGGCGATGCCAGGCTGAGCGAGGTGCGAGCCGACGGGCACCCTGACGCGGGCGGCCTGGTCATCGCCTCCAATCAGGATCACGCGCGGGCGATTGCGGCGCGGCTCGGGTCGATCTCGGGCGAGCGACCCGAGCTGGTGATGAGCGACGAGCCCGATGCCAGCCGGCGCATCGCCGATTTCGCCTCCTCCGATCGACGCTGGCTGGTCTCGGTCCTGATGGTCTCGGAGGGCGTCGACATCCCCCGCCTGCGGGTCGGTGTCTACGCGACGGCGGCCCGGACCGAGCTCTTCTTCCGCCAGGTGGTCGGTCGCTTCATCCGCACCACGCCGGGGCCGCGCCGCCAGATGAGCTACCTGCTGATGCCGGCCGACTCACGGCTGAAGGCACTCGCCCACGAGATCGAGCTGGAGCGCCGGCACGCGCTCGACCTCTCCCCGGGCGCCGAGGAGGAAGAGCTCGAAGAGATGGACGACCCCGCTCCGGAGCGGGGCGAGCCGGGTGACGGCTTTGCCGTCCTCAGCTCGGGCGACGCCGAACTGGACGAGGCGATCATGAGCGAGACCACGCTTCAGCTCTTCCCGACCGATGACCCCAAGAGTGGGACGAAGAAGGCGACCGCCCTCGCCAGGCCCAAAGCCGCGCCGGAGAACGTCGAACCCGAGCGGGAGTCGGCCTATGCGGCCCGAGAGCGGCTGCGCGGCGAGCGTAGGCGCCTGGTCGCCGACGTCGCCCGTCGCACCGGCAAGTCGCACCGGGAGGTCCAGGCCCGGATCAATCGCGACACCCGAACCCGCTCGGTCGCCAGCGCCACCATCGAGCAGCTCGAGCGCGGCAATGCGCTGCTGCGCCGCGAGCTGTGGCGGTGATTTCAGGGCAGCTCAACGATCTTCATTCGTTTGCACCCCCTCCCCTCGTTGCCCGAAGGTCAACGATGCGACAAGGGAACCCCTCGGCGTTGTCGATGATCTCCGGGTCGCCGGTCCAAAGCTCAGCGTCGAGGCGCTGCGCGGTCGCGACGCAGAACGCATCGGCATAGGCGAGACCACCGGCCGCCTTCAGCCCGGGTTTCCGTGATATCAGTCGTGCGGCGGTCTATCAGCCAGTGACCTTGAAGTCCGTGACCTGGCCGGATTCCAGATGCCCCGGGATGTTGCAGAACAGCTGGTAATCGCCAGGGTCAAGCATGATCGTTTTCTCGATCGTTTCGCCCGGATTGATGATCTCGGCAATCCCGGTGGCCTCGTCGTCGGACGATTCGACCGGGGCGACACCCGCCAGCAGAGCGTGCGGCGCGGCGCCCTCGTTGGTGATCGAGAACGAGATCTCGCCGGCGCTGACCTCCGGCACGTTGGTCTCGACGTACATCTCCCCCATCGTCACCCCTACGTCGGCATCGACGGCCGGGACCTGGTCCGTGCCGTGGTCGTATTTGCCGTGGTCCATCTCCGGCGCGGCCGGGGCGTTCTCGGTTTCGAACACGCCGATCGCCCCCTTGACGGTGTCGCCGAAAGCGTGGGTCACGAACGGGTATGCGCCCTCCCGGTCGAGCGTGAATTCGACGATCCCGCCTTGGGAGGGGGCCAAGTTGACGGTCTGGGCATGAGAACCCTCTACGCCCTCGATTTCGGTGCGGTCGAAGACGGTGCCGATCACATGGAACGCCGACCAGATCGACGGACCGGAGTTCAGCACGAAGACCCTGACCCGCTCGGCCCGCCCGACCTCGATCGGGGCCTCCTGGTACTGGGCGGCATAGCCGTTGAAGGCGATTACGTCCGGTTCTTTGGCCTCCATCTTTTCCAGGTCGCCGTCGCCGCCGGGCTCCCCGATGTAGTACTCCTGCTGGTTGATCCAGAATTCGTGGTCGGCCGGCGGCAGGTTCCGCGGCTTGACGATCATCATCCCCACCATGCCGGAGCCGGTGTGCTGGAGCACCGGCTGCGTGGCGCAGTGGTACATGAACACACCTGGATGCTTGGCGGTGAATTTCAGGGTCGTCTTCTCCCCCGGGGCGATCGTCCTGAAGGCCGTCTCGGGATTGAGCTCGGAGGAATGGAAGTCGATCGAGTGCGGGACGCGCACCTGCATCGCCTTGCTGCTGCCGTTGAAGAGCGTCATCTCGACGCGATCGCCCTGTTCGACGACCATCGGGGTCGAGACGCCGTTGCCGCGATGGAACTCGCCGTTGACCGCATACGACCAGACCCGCGTCGGCGGGAAATCGTCGGAGACCTTGGTGACGTGCTCGTAGACGTCGACTTTGAACTTCTTCACCGCTCCAGGCGGGATCGGGGGAAGCGTCGGGTCGGCTCGTTTGAACGTCTCAGAGTTCGGCACTTTCACGTCGGCGAGAGCGGTCAGGTCCTCTTCGGGCTTGTAGGACGCTGAGCCTGCCGGCGCCACTGCAGCGGCCGTGGCGGTGGAGGCCGCCGCGGTGACCTCGTCGCCTTGCTTGGCTGCGTAGTACGACACCACCGCCACCAAGGCGATCAAGATGGCGAAGCCGAGTATCCGCATGATCCACCCGTCGATCCGGTGGCTCATGTCGTTCCCATCCCGCTCACTGGGAACCGGACCCTCGTCGTGCCCTGATTCGGTCGGGTTACCTGACGACATACCCACTCCCCTTCCAGATGTGCTCTTTGCAGAACGTTCTTAGTTCACGAGACGAGGGTGTATCACTCGAGCACGCTTTCGATCAGCCAATCGAGCGGCTCGCCTGGCCGAGGAACGGCGTCAGATAACGGCCGACGATCTCGTGCGAGGAGATGAGCACCGCGCAGCCGCGCTCGCGCTCCTCGCGCACCAGGGTGAGGAACTCCTCCTTCATCAGCGGATCGAGGCCGCTGGTCGGCTCGTCGAGGATCAGCAGCTCGGGTTCGTGGAAGAGGGCCAGGATCAGGCCGACCTTCTGGCGGTTGCCGCGCGAGAGCTGTCCGAGCGGGCGGTCGAGGTCGGCGCGAAAGCGCCGGGCGAGCGCCTCCGCGCGGTCGAGGCCGACGACACCGCGCAGGCGGGCGAGCAGCTCCACGGCCTCGCGCCCGCTGGCCCTCATTCCGTAGCCGAAGTCGCCGGGCAGGTTGCCGAGGCGAGCGCGGATCGCGACGCTCTCGCGGCGGCTGTCGAGGCCGAAGATCCTCGCGCTGCCGCTGGTCGGGTGGAGCAGGTCGAGCAGCGTGCGGATCGTGGTCGTCTTGCCAGCCCGATTGGGGCCGAGCAGGCCGAAGACCTCCCCGGCCTCGATCGAAAAGGTTGCGATTGCAAGGTATACGGCGGTCGACAACAGTCCAAGTGCGGGGAAGTCGCGAAAAAGCGGCTGAAGGGATTCGAACCCTCGGCCTTCTGCTTGGCGACGCCGAGAGCGCCGACCGCGCGAACCCGGAAGGTATGGCGGCCCGGCTTCACGGTGGTCCTGAAGGGGGACGAGCAGCGCTTGAACGAATGGGCGTCAAGTCTGCACTCGAACGTAGCGTCGCCTTGGTCCGAGGCAAAGAAGAACGCGACGGCGCGATCCGCGTCTCATCGGCCGAGGCGCTTGCCGCAGCCGCGAAGACCGAGCCGGCGATCAGAAGGGCGAGCAGCAGAAACTTTCCAAGTAGAGGCCGGACTGGCATTCCTTCCACGAGTGACCTAGAGCCAGGCGACGGGGCGCTCGAGGGGCACCTACTCACCCGGCTCCGGTCGGGAGGCTGAAGCGCACCCGGGTCCCGTGGTCTGCCGGCGCCAGCCAGATACGCCCGCCGTGGGTCTCCACGATCGCGCGAGAGACAGCGAGGCCGAGGCCGGCACCGTCACCGTGCCGCGATACGTCCTCGTTGCCGCGGAAGAAGACGTCGAAGACCCGCTCGCGCTCCTCGGCGGGAATGCCGTCACCGGTGTCGGCGATCTCGATCTCGACCCCTCCCTCTCCCGCCTCGGCCCGCACGGTGACGCTGCCGTCGGCGGGCGTGTGGCGGATCGCGTTGCGGATCAGGTTGAAGAGGACGCGCTGGATCTTCTCCGGGTCGGCGCGCGCGGACAGCTCCGCCTCACCGAGCTGGGTGTGAATCTCGACGCCCTTCGCGCCGGCCTCGGGCTGCATCGCGGTGACGGTCTCGTCGACCAGGAGCGCCAGCTCAACCTGTCGCATCGACCAGTCGATGTCCCCCGCTTCGATCCGCGAGAGCTCGAAGAGGTCGTCGATCATCGCGCTCAGCGAGTGGATGTGGGTCTGCATCGTCGCCAAGTAACGGCGCCGCGTCTCGCCGTCGACGATCTCGTCGTCGACGGCCTCGACGAGCAGGCGCAGCGAGGCGATCGGCGTGCGCAGGTCGTGGGAGACGGCGGCGACCAGCTGCCTTCGCGTCGCCTCGGCCGCAGCGCGCTCGCGCTCGCGCTCGGCCAGCGCGGCGATCCGCAAGGTGACGATGCCGATCCCGAGAACGAGGATCGAAAAGAGCAGCGCGTCGCGCTCGGACACGTACATCATGTGCGCGGCGGTGAAGATCGCGACGAGAACCCCGACGACGACGACGGTCGTGATCGCCGCCTGGCGGCGCAGCGAGCCGAAGCGCGAGGAGCTGGCGGGGGGGCCAAGCAGCGAGGGAGTCATGGCTGGAACCTGTAGCCGACTCCCCAGAGCGTCTGGATGAAGCGGGGGCGCTCAGGGTCGGGCTCGATCTTCGCCCGTAAGCGGCGAACGTGGACGGTGACGGTGCTGGTGTCGGCGAGCAGCGCGGAGCCCCAGACCCGATCCATCAGCTGGTCGCGCGAGAAGGCCTGGCCCGGATTGGAGGCGAAGAACTCCAGCAGGTCGAACTCGCGCTGGCTGAGCTGCACTTCCTCGCCATCGAACTCGACCCGACGGCCACGGACGTCGATCTCGAGGCCGTCGAAGCGCAGCGGCTCAGCATCGATCCCGGGCGGGTGGATTCGGCGCAGCACGGCGTCGACGCGGGCGACCAGCTCACTCGGCGAGAACGGCTTGACGACGTAGTCGTCAGCGCCGCTGCGCAGTCCGGCGAGCTTGTCTTCCTGCTCCCCCTTCGCGGTCAGAAGGATCACCGGAGTCGGGCCGTCCTCGCCTTCGCGCAGGCGACGCAGCACCTGCAGGCCGTCCAGCCCGGGCAACATCACGTCGAGCACGACGAGGTCGGGGCGGCGCTCGGCGGCGAGGCGGACCGCCTCCAGCCCGTCGGCCGCGGTCGTCGCACGGTATCCGGCCCGCTCCAGGTAGCGCGAGACGACCTCGGCGATCGTCGGCTCGTCGTCGACGACGAGGACGGAACGGCGACCCTCCTGGCCTGGCATGCGCTCAATTGTCCCAACCGTGCCGATCATCCGAAGGTGAAGGCGTAGCCGGTGATCCCGGGATCGAGCTGCAGCGAGAGCACGTGGCGCTCGGCCCGCGGCAGTTCGACCAGGCGGTAGAGGCGCTCGCCGCGGATCGTCGCGACACCGTCGTGGACGTCGGCGCCGGCGAGGCGCTGCGGCAGCGGCTTGCCGTCCAGCAGCAGCCGCACCTGCCGCGGCTCCCCCCCACGGGAGCCGAGGACGAGGAAGACACGCCGTGCGCCGAAGGCGAGGTGCAGCGAAGCCCGGTCGACCGAGGTGGCGCCGTCGGGAGCGATCCGCCACCTTCCCTCGTAGGCGAGGCTGTCGGGCGCGAGGCCGGATGCGGGCACCGCGAAGCTCTGGGTGCCGGAGGCGATCGGACCGTTGACGAAACGGTCGGCGCGAGCCGAGCCGAGGTAGCTCTCCGGCGTCGTCACCAGCGGCGAGGCGGTCTCGGCCCGGGCCTCGGCTAGGGCGGCGCCGGGGCGCTGCCCCGCCTCTGCCAGGAGCTCGCGAATCGCCGCCTCGGTCTCCTCGTATTCGCCCTCGCCGAAGTGGACGTAGCGGACGTTGCCGTTAGCGTCGATCAGGTACTTCGCCGGCCAGTACTGGTTCGCGTAGGCGTTCCAGGTCGCGTACTCGTTGTCCTGAGCGACGGGATAGCGGATCTCGTTCTGCTCGATCGCCTCGGCGACGTTGCCGGCCTCGCGCTCGAAAGGGAACTCGGGGGTGTGGACGCCGACGATCGTCAGGCCGCGGTCGCGGTAGCGCTCGTCCCACGCAGTCAGGTAGGGAAGGGTGCGGATGCAGTTGATGCAGGTGTAGGTCCAGAAGTCGACGAGGACGACGCGCCCGCGCAGCTCGGTCAGCGAGAGCGGCTGCTCGCCCGGCGTGTTGAACCACTGCTGGGTGCCGGTGAAGTCAGGTGCCCGGCCGAGCACCGGCAGGGCCTCGGCGCCGGAGTCCTCATCGGTTTCCGCCGCGACGGCGCCAATCCCATCGTGCTGGGTGCGCAGGCCGGAGAGCTCCTCGCGCACCCCATCACGCTCCTCCAGCTCCTTGGTCGGGTTGACGACGAAGTCGGGCAGGTCGCTGGCGATCGCGGTCTGGAAGCGCGTGTCGTAGTCGCCGGCCATGAGCATCGCGACGACGACCATCACCGCGCCCATCGCGATCTGCAGCCGCCCCCCCTGGGGAGCCAGGCGGGCGGTGAGCCGCCGCCCGCCGAGCATCAGGAAGTAGAGGACGGCGGCACTGCCGACCGCGTAGGAGAGGGCAACGCCAAGCCGCCCGGCGGTGAAGGGCTGGGAGGCCGAGACGGTGATCACGCCGGCCAGGATCGGTCCGGCACAGGGCGCGTAGACGAAACCGAGGCTGCCGCCGAGAAGCAGCCCGGAGCGGAAGCCATCCCCGCCGCCGGTCTGCGGGGTTGGGACGACCCGGCCGATCCAGGCCTCCACTCGCGCCGCGAGTGGAGGCGCCAGCAGGAGCAGGCCGAAGCCGAGCAGGACGGCGATCGCGAGATTGCGGAGCAGGTCGCCGGGCAGCCCGAGCGCGTCGATCACGTAGACGAGCGCCACGGTCGCGAAGGCGAAGGAGAGGGTGAGTCCGGTGACGACGCCGAGCGGCCGCCGCCGCCCGCCCGTGACCCCTGCCGAGAGCGCCACCGGGAGGACGGGCAGCACGCAAGGCGAGAGCGCCGTCGCGGCTCCGGCCAGGAACGCGAATGCCATCAGTGCGATCACGGAAGCGACCCTGCCAGGCGGCGATTACGAGTTCCTTACGGGTTGGACGCGCCGTAATGGAGTTGTAAGGAACGCGACCGATACTCGGGCGAATGACCCCCGCGAAAAGGAGCTCGACCATGAGGCGCTTTGCATTTCTATTTCTCCCGCTCGCCGCGGCGGCCCTGATCGCCGCCGGCTGCGGCGACGACGAGGCGAACGGCAGCGGCAGCGCGTCGAACTCGGACGCGGCGACTACGAAGACCGAGGGCGAGGCAATGAAGTCGGGTGAGGGGATGAAGGCCGAGGTCTCGATGGCAGCAAACGGCGCCCGCGTCAAGGTCGTCAGCTCCGACTACGGTCGCGTCATCGCCGACGGCAAGGGCGAGGCGTTCTACCTCTTCGACAAGGAGAGTTCAAAGAAACCGCGCTGCCATGGCGCCTGCGCCAGGGTTTGGCCACCGGTGCTGACCAAGGGTAAGCCCGTCGCCGGAAGCGGGGCCAAGCAGAGCCTGCTGGGGACCACCAAACGGGCCGACGGCAAGCTGCAGGTGACCTACGCCGGCCACCCGCTCTACTACTACGCCGACGACGCCCCCGGCACGATCCTCTGTCACGACGTCCAGGAGTTCGGCGGCCTCTGGCTGGTGGTGAAGCCGAGCGGGCAGGGTGCAGGCTGACCAACCGCGCCCCACGGAAATAGACCAGCGAGGGCGTAAGTCAAACCGTCGCGGCGGCGGCCTAGCCGCTGCCGATCACAGAAAAGCCCCGCCGGAGCGGGGCTTCCCTAAGAGCGGCTGAAGGGATTCGAACCCTCGACCTTCTGCATGGCAAACGATCCACCGAGCAGCCGTGCGCGCACTCTAGAGCCAAAAGTCGATCAGCGTGGCGAGAAGAGATCCGCTGAGTCAGGCACGGTTCCGCTCGGTTTGGGCAGCGAAAGCCGCCCGCTGCCCAATCGCTAGGAGCCGTGGCAAGCCTTGAACTTCTTGCCGCTCGCGCAGGGGCAAGGCGAATTGCGGGAGATCCCCGCTCGCTCTGAGTCCGTGAGTTGCGCGGACGCCGCCAAGGGTCCTCCGAGGATGAAGTTCGGAAGATCGCGATGCAGCGTATCCAGCAACTCAAACGCGATTTGCCGCATCGTGGCCATCACGATGCCGGGGATATCAGATGACGATCCATCCTCATCAACAGTCTGGACCGAAAGTGATGCACCAGAGGTGAGCAGCCGAAACGCTTCGGGGATGGCTTTGGCGATATGCGCACCCCCGTCCTTATTTGCTACGTCCAGCACGACCGATCTGCGGGTGATCGGTCTGTCGCTCGTGTCCTTAAGGAACGGCTTTCGCCACCACTGGTCGAAATCGGCGGGCGGATTGATTCGGCCCTCTCCTTCCGGCGCAAGCACAGGCGCATAGGTCCATGAACCAGACGCGGTCGTCTGCCAACCAACCAGCCCTGCATGCTTCGTGATCGTGGCCGCATGGAGTCCTCCGCCAAGGTGTCTCGTTTCGCGCTCGTTGTGGATTGCCGTGTCGGTATAGCCGAGTGCAGTCTTCACCCCTAGCTGGCCGAGAAGCGAATGCGAATGGTCCGTGTCATGGAGAAGCACTCGCGCACCTAGCGCCAAGCGCTCGCCCTCGTCCTCATTGCCTTCATCGAATAACGCCGACGAGCGTTCCAAGAATCCGACCTGGCTTCGGAGCTTGGTCAGGAGTTCGGGATAGGACCTGGCTACATCTCGGCTGGCCATTGGCGAAGTTTTCCAGTCGTACCTGCCGGGTTTGTGCCCCGACGGCCTCCTTAGAGCCAAGGGCACCGGACCTAGCAATAGGCTGCCTCCGTGCCGAAGGACGCCAAAGCGAAAGCCCTCGCTGATGCGAAACGCGCCCAGACGGAATACGAGCGGAACCTGAATGCTGCCCGGGAGGCGAGGCGCAAGAGCTTCGCCCGAGCGCAGAAGGCCGGATCGTCCCTGGCGGACATCGGCGAGGCTGTCGGCCTCCATCGCTCGCGAGTCGGGGAAATCCTCCGAGGCAAATAGAACTGTAGTGAATTTCCCTACAGTCGTGCTACGCTGCCAGTCACTCTGAAAAGCGGCTCCCGGCGGCGCGCTCACGCCAACCGGGAGCCTGACCACAAGGAGACGTGGCTCCTCATGGCTGACGAGAACCCTACGGATCGCGGGTCAAGCGAACGCCGTTCCTCCGCAGCAAATCTCCGCACCGAGAGCGTGGTCCTGACCCTGCTTCTCGATGAACACCCGGCACTGTTGACGATGGACGAGCTGGTCCTGGTCCTCCACGCCGATCCCGACAACGGCGACCCTGAGAACTCCGCTCAGAAGGCGGTCACCGAACTGGTTGGCGCTGGGCTGGTCAATCGTCACGGCCGAATCCTCTCTCCGACCCGGGCAGCGCTCTACTTCTGGCGCCTGCCGATCCTCTGATGGCCTCCCGGAGCAAGAGCTACAGACAGGCGGCGGCGATCCGCATCGGAGAAAACCTGCGGCGCCAACGCAGGGGGCTGCTGATCTCCCAAGAGGAGCTTGCCCGCCGGGCGGACCTGCACCGAACCGAGATCGGCATGTTGGAGCATGGGGACCGCCTGCCGCGCATCGACACGATGATCAAGCTCGCCTGCTCCCTAGCGGTGCCGATTGACGATCTGGTCGAGGGGCTGAATTGGGTGCCGGGGCAGGCAAGGCGCCGGGGCAAGTTCATTGCGCCTCGGCGGGGCCTGGGTGCGTAGCAGCGGATTCAACCATTCGTTGAATATTCGTTGAAAAGCATGTCCACTTTCGCCCCTCGGCGCCCTGTTGTCGTGGATGCGCCTAGGAACCCCATCTCAGATCGCCCGCCCGCCAGGGAGGCTGACGCGAACTTTTGGGACATTTCTCCGCCTCGTTCGTCAAGGAGGTGTGGGGCGAGGAACCGAACCGCAAGTTAAGAAGAGGGGTCCACTTTCTCCGCTCGCTGCTCTGTTGAGTATGGGAGCAGAAGGCTCATCTCCACTTCGCTTGGCGCTTCGGCCAGGGCTTCGCCCTTGGTTTCGGCTGTCGTTTCGCGACGGGATTAGGCCCAAGGGCGGTCAAGCCCCATCCCAGCGCCGTTTGCGGGCCTGGCGAGTTGCCGACATTCCTACGCCACTCCCAGGTCTGAACATCAAGGGGGTCGGGGCGGTCGTCATCTCCGTCCGGATCTTCTCCGCGTCCTTTGCACTCGACGCCTGCGCTATCGCCTCCGCGCTGGCTCCACAGCGCTTCTCGATCAGCCTCGCCGTCGCTCTGCTGATCTTCGCGGTGCTGGCAGCGCGGCTCGTTTTCACTCGCCGCGTCCGGAGGTCCGCGTGAGTTGGGAGGCCGCAGCGGGGCTGCGGCTGCCGGAGGCGGCAAGCGCTGTCCTTTCCTCGATTGGCGAGCATCGGGTTCTCTCGACGGCCCAGGTGCAAGCGATCCACTTCCCGGATTGCGGTCCCCGCCGCTGCCAGCAGGTCCTCGCTTACCTGGAGCGAGCCGGCCTGGCCGCCTACGTCGAGACTCGCCGTTCTCCTCGCCGGGTCTGGTTCCTGACCGAGCGCGGCGCCGAGTGGGTGCTGGACGCCGGCGCCGACCGCCAGCCCAAGGTGCTGAGCCCCGAGAAGGCAGCCGGGCCACTCCGCGCCCACACTCTCGGCGTCAACGAGGTCGGGATCAGCTTCCTGCGGGCGGCGCGGGAGCGCGATGAGGAATTCGGCCCGCTCTCCTGGCGCCATGAGGTCGCCCATCCTCTGAACCGGGGACGGGGCAGCGCCCGGCGGACGCTGATCGCCGATGCGGTGATCACCTACGTCCGCGCCGAAGAGCATCACTTCGTTGTCGAGCAGCGCTTCATTGAGGTGGACCGGGCGACCCTTTCCCTCGAACGCCTGGTCGCCGAGCTTGCTCGCTACGGCGAGCTTTACCGGGCGACCGGGAAAGACAGCAAGGCCCTGTGGCGCCGTTACTACCCGAGCTTCCCGCCAGTGATCTGCGCGCTGACCGGCGCTTCGCGCGAGGCGCTTCAGCGCCGGATGCTCGCGGCGCTTGCGTGGCTCGGTGATCACCCGGCGCTCGACCGCGCCTACGGGGTGAGCATTTCCTTCTGCCACCTGGACGATCTAGTGGAGCGCGGACCGTTCGCGCCGATCTTCCGTTCGGTGGGAGAGTCGGAGCGGGCGGTGGACTGGATCGGGCAGGACGGGCAGCCTGCAATGACTAGTGATCAGACGGGCTGCGGCGATTGGGCCTGACGGAAGCGGAGATAGAGGCCGTGGCTACTCGAGTCGCTGATCTCCTTCAGAGGCAGCCCGCCGACGTCGAACTGGTCGATGCCGCGACGATCGCGCGCCGCTTCGGCGTAAGTCGCGATTTCGTCTATCAGCACGCCGACGAGCTCGGCGCGGTGCGGCTCGGCCGCGGCCCCAGGGCTCGACTCCGATTCGATCCGGTCAATGCTGGACGAGCCGTCCAAACACAACATGAGATGGCCGCGCCGAAGACTCGCAGCCGAAAGTCTCGGCGCAAGCCATCCCTTCTGCCCATTCGGGACCAATGAGACTTGTCGCCGTCCAAGAGCGGGTGTACCGTCCTTCGGACATAAGCGGCTCCCGGCGGCGCGCTCACGCCAGCCGAGAGCCTGACCAAAAGGAGACGTGGCTCCTCATGGCTATTGGCGATCCTATGGAGCGCGGTACCGCCGCCGCTCTTTCATTCATCCCTAGCGGTTGCGACCCCTTCACCCTGTCGAGGGGTGATCACTGATGCCCCGCAAAGCCAGCGGCGGTGTCATCGAACCGAAGCAGGGCCGTGCATGGGCAATTCGGTTTCGGGCCTATGGAAAGCGCCGTTATGTCGCGCTCGGTCCTTCCAAGGACGGCTGGACGCGAGAGAAAGCGGAAAAGAAGCTCGGCCACGTTCTCGCCGATGTGGAGCGGGGCATCTGGAAGCCGGAAGCGCCACCGCCTGATCAGGGACTGGCCACCGAGCCGACCTTTCACGAGTTCGCATCTGAGTGGTTCGAGGGAGTCGCCCCCGAGCTTCGCGAACGTACGCGGACCGACTACCAGTGGCGGCTCTCCAATCACCTGCTGCCCTACTTCGCCAAGCATCGCCTGTCGGCGATCACTGTTGAGGAGGTGGATCGCTATCGGCGGGAGAAGGTGCGCGAGAGCAAGGCGGTTGCGGCGGCGCGGCAGCGGCAGCTTGCGATGCCGGAAAGGGATCGGAAGCGGCTCGTTCGGCCTCTCTCCAACGGCTCGATCAACAAGACGATTCGGCTGCTCGCCGTTGTTTTGGAGCAGGCTGTTGAGTACGGCTACCTAGACCGGAACCCGGCCAAGGGGCGGAAGCGGCTGCTGAAAGAGGACAAGCCGACCCGCAGCTACCTACAGCCGGATCAGGTCGCGGCGCTGTTGAGCGCCGCCGGGAGGATCGACGCCGATGCGCGAGGGGGCGACACTCGCCGCCGCCGCCCGCTGCTCGCCACTCTGACGCTGGCGGGCCTGCGAATAAGCGAGGCGCTTGATCTGCGCTGGCGGGACGTGACCCTCGACGCGCGCCGCCTGCGGGTCGCGGCGGCGAAGACTGACGCAGGCGTCCGCGAGGTCGATCTGACTCCGGCGCTGCAAGAACTGCTCGCCGACTACCGGCGTCGCAGCCCGTACACGCAACCGGGGGATTTGGTCTTCCCGACCGGCGCGGGCAAGCGAGACAACCCGTCCAACGTCCGCAACCGCTTCTTGGATTCGGCGGCAAGGCTCGCCAACGCCGATCTGCGGGCGTCCGGGCGAGAGCCGATGCCGGACGTGACGCCGCACTCGCTGCGCCGCACCTTCATTTCCCTCCTGCTCGCAGCAGGGGCCGATGTGCCCTACGTCATGGCGCAGGCGGGACATACCGACCCAAAGATGACCCTTGGTCTCTACGCAAAGGTGATCGCCTCCAAGACCGATCATGGAGCGGCCCTGGATGGCATTGTGAAGGCGGCAGCTTGAGCAAGCTGCACTGCATTAGCACAACCGCTCGGTGCCGGCACGAACGAGGTCGGCGGTGCTGTGGCAGCCCGGCATCGGAGACGCTCCCACCCCGCCATCGCGATATAGATTCGCTTATCAACCACGCCTCCGGCTGAGAGGCGGTCGGGCGTCACATCAACCGGATCGAATTCACGAGAGGGCCTCCTTGAAGCACCGTCTGCCGCACCGAGCCGTCGCCCTGGCAGTCACGCTGCTGGCCATGGCGTTCTGTGCCGAGGCCTACTCCGAGACGCCGCCCCGACCCCTGGCAGGCGATGTGCCGGCACACGCCTCGATCGGCTTCGAACCGACCCCCCTTTCGCTCGCCACCGACGCCGCCGGGCACGTCTTTCTCTCGAACTTCGCCTCGGACTTCATCTCGAACCGCCAGACGTCGAAGCAGGTGCAGGAGTACTCCTCCGACGGCAGGCTGCTGGCGTCCCTGGGGAGCTCTGCCCTGTCCGGCGGCTTCCAGACCCGCGCCATCACCACGGACGCGGCGGGAAATCTTTGGGTCGCCGGCGGCGAAGGGGGGAATGTGGTCGAGCTAGGGAGCGACGGGGGCGTGCTCCGCACCTGGGCGGCCGAAGGCCGCGACATCGCTATCGGCCCGACCGGCGATGTCTATCTGGTCGGGGTCACGGGAGTCGGGCGCTATTCGCCCGACGGCAACCTGATCTCGAAATGGGGCGGACCGGGCGGACCTGGCAGCTTGGCCGATGCATGGGGGATCGACGTCGGACCGGACGGGCTCGTCTACGTCGCCGAGCCCTGGGCCGAACGGGTCGATGTCTTCGACGCCGACGGCACCTTCGTCCGCAGGTGGAAAGCCGACGGCCTCCCGTATGGGATCGCGGTCGCTCCCTCCGGCAACGTCTACCTCGCCGACACCGGCGCCGACCGGGTCCAGGAGTTCAGCTCGACCGGCTCCCTGATCCGCACCTGGGGCCGCACCGGCGCCAGAGCCGGCCGCTTCTACACCCCGACCGCGATCGCGGTCGGCCCCGAAGGCGACGTCTATGTCGCCGACGCCGCCGAGGAATATCCGGATGAAGGAACCGCACGTGTGCAGAAATTCACTTCCGACGGACGGTTCCTCACGCAATGGGGGGACCTGCCGATCGCCCGCCCCAGCATCACCACCGGCCCCTCTCCGAAGACCACTAAGGAATCTGCCGTCCTCGCCTTCTCCTCACCGGGAAAGGTGACCTCCTTCGCGTGCCGTCTGCGCGGCCATCTGGTACCTGCAGCGAGGAAGCGCCTCCGCCGCTGTTCGTCACCGAAACGCTACGGACACCTGGCGCCGGGTCGCAAGACCTTCGAAGTGCTCTCGATGGTGGACGGGAGATATGGACCACCATCGCGGCGAGCCTGGACGGTCCTGGCTCGCCCGGGATGAGGGTCGGCTTGGGATGACGGCCCTGGCCTCCGGGACGAGTCCGCGTAGGACTAGCTCAAGGGCCCTGCGCGCGGCTCTCGTAGCGCGTCGGCTTTCGGCCAGGTCGGCGGTGATGAAACCCGGCAAGACGAAGGCGATGGCGATTACGAGCCCAAGCAAGGTGCCCAACATTTCGCGAGCTTAGAAACTCCCGGCGAGGTATCCGAGGTACCCAAATACCCCCGGGATTGGGCAGCAATGGGCAGCGAGGGTGGAAGTCAAGAGGTCGCGGCGGTCGCGTGGCTATTGCCCGAACACAGAAAAGCCCCGCCGGAGCGGGGCCTTTCCTCAGAGCGGCTGAAGGGATTCGAACCCTCGACCTTCTGCATGGCAAGCAGACGCTCTAGCCAGCTGAGCTACAGCCGCGAGGCGGTGGATTCTACCTGGCGGACCCGTGGATGCGCGGTAGCCTGGTCGAATGCTCTTCCGCCAGATCATCCACGAGGACCTTGGTTGCGCTTCCTACCTGGTCGCGGACCGGGAATCGGGGGTCGCGGTGGTCGTCGATCCGCAGTGGGACGTCGAGCCCTATCGGCGGCTCGCCAGCCTGCACGGAGTCCGGATCGGGCACATCCTCGAGACCCACACCCACGCCGATCACGTCTCCGGACACGGGCGCCTCGCCCAGGCGACCGGGGCGACGATCCACATCCACGAGCTGGCCGGGGCCGAGTATCCCCACGATCCGTTCGCCGACGGCTGGATGCTGGAGCTGGGCGACCTCTCGGTCGAGGCGATCCACACGCCCGGCCACCGGCCCGAGCACACGGCCTTCCTGCTGCGCGACGCGAGCCGCGACGGCGCACCCTGGGCGGTGCTCGGCGGCGACTCGCTGTTCATCGGCGACGTCGCCCGGCCCGACCTGGCGGTGGAGCCGCGCGCGGGCGCCGCGGACATGTTCCGCTCCCTGCACCAGCGCCTGCTCGTGCTCGACGACGAGGTCGAGATCTGGCCCGGCCACCTCGGCGGCTCGCTCTGCGGCGGCTCCGGGATCGACCTCAAGACCTCCTCGACGATCGGGTTCGAGCGCCGCCACAACCGGGCGCTGGCGATCGCCGACGAGGCCGAGTTCGTCGAGGACGCGGTCGGCTCGCTCGGCGACCGCCCGCCCAACGTGGAGCGGATCGTCGCGCTCAACCGCGGGCCGCTGGTCGAGAGCTTCGGCACCCCCGCCTGCCTGACCCCGCACGAGGTCGAGCAGGCGGTCGCCAACGGGGCCTGCGTGATCGACGGCCGCACCAACGACCAGTTCGACGAGGCCCACATCGCCGGCGCCCTCAGCGCCTCCGCCTACGACACCGGCTTCGCGACCAAGGTTTCCAGGGTCGCGCCGGAGGGGGCGGAGATCATCGTCGTCGCCGCCTCCGACGAGGTCGAGCGGACGGCGGCCGAACAGCTGGCAGCGGTGGGGATGCGGGTGCGGGGCTTCCTCGAGGGCGGGATGACCGCCTGGCGCACGGAGGAGCGCGCCGTCAGCCGGATCGAGCTGATCGACCCCGAGGAGCTGGCGACCCGGGTCGGGGGCGCCGACTCCCCGCTGGTCCTCGACGTCCGCAACCGCACCGAGTACGCCGGCGAGCACATCCCCGGCTCGCTCCACATCCCCTACGGCGAGCTCGCCGGGCGCTTCGACGAGCTGCCGCGCGAGCGCCAGATCGCGACGATCTGCCGCGGCGGCAAGCGCAGCGGCCTCGCCGCGTCGATCCTGCAGCGCGAGGGCTTCGAGGTCGTCCACGTCGGCCAGGGCGTCGGCGTCTGGCGCGACGGCGGGCACCCGGTCGAGAGCGGTGCCCCCAGCGGCGCCACCGCCTGACTCAGGCGCGCTCGGCCATCAGCGCGTCGAGGTCGAGCGGGCGCACGAACATCTCCACCCTCTGCCCCGGTTTCGGCGGCGGCCACTCCTCCTTGGGCCGGTCCCAGTAGAGCTCGATCCCGTTGCCGTCGGGGTCGGCCAGGTAGAGCGCCTCGCTGACCCCGTGGTCGGAGGCGCCCTCGAGCGGGACAGCGGCATCGATCAGCCGCTGCAGGGCGTCGGCGAGGGCGCGGCGGGTCGGGTAGCGGATCGCGGTGTGGTACAGGCCGGTGGTACCGGGCGGCGGCGGTGAGCCGCCTTTCGACTCCCAGGAGTTGAGGCCGATGTGGTGGTGGTAGCCGCCGGCGGAGACGAACGCGGCGTCGGCGCCGTAGCGCTGCATCAGCTCGAAGCCGAGCACGCCGCAGTAGAACTCGATGGAGCGGTCGACGTCGGCGACCTTGAGGTGGACGTGGCCGATGTCGACGCCGGGATCGATCGGCTGCGGCTCGGGCGACATCCCGTCCTTCTACCCGCTCAGGCCGCGTCCAGCGCCTGGTTGACGAGGCGGTCGGCCTCGGCGTTCTGCTCGCGGCGGACGTGGCTGATCGACCAGCTATCGAAGCCGCGCAGCGCCTTCTTCACCTCGGCGTGCAGCTCGCGCATCGTCGCGTCCTTGACCTTGTAGCGGCCTTCGACCTGGCGCACGACCAGCTCCGAGTCGCCGCGGATCTCCAGCTCGGTGGCGCCGTTCTCGGCCGCCAGCTCGATCCCGGCAAGGAGCGCCCTGTACTCGGCGACGTTGTTGGTGGCGCGGCCGATCGTCTCGCTGCGCTCGGCGACCACCTCGCCGTTGCCGTCACTCAGCACCGCGCCGATTGCGGCCGGGCCGGGGTTGCCGCGGGCGCCCCCGTCGACGTTGACCGTGAGTTTGCTCATGCTCAGCGGATCGCGGCGATGCGGGACGGCGGCAACGGCCGAGTCGTGAGCACGATGCGGCCGTCCTCCTCGGCTGTGGCGTTCCAGTGGCGGGCGGCGGCGTCGAGCTCGGTCACCTCGCGACCTTTCGCCAGCTCGACCACGGGACCTGCCTCGTCCCGCAGATCGACCCCCCACTGGTACCAGGAGAGCTCCCAGGCGACGGTCACCCGCACCACCTCGGGCGAGCCGGCGGAGGCGCCGACGGAGACCCGCGGCCTGCCCAGGGTCCGGGTCAGGCCGGCGACCGTGTGCCCGGCCTCTGAGGCGTTGAAGCGGGCCGCGGCCCGTTCGAACAGCCCATCCGGGGTCGGGTCGGAGCTGTGGCGGAGGCGCCAGCGCACCGGCTCAGGCCTGCTGGAGGTGGGACTTCAACCGCATCACGGCCTTGGTGTGCAGTTGGGAGACGCGCGACTCGGTGACGCCGAGGACCTCGCCGATCTCGCGCAGGGTCAGGTTCTCGTAGTAGTAGAGGGCGACGACGAGCTGCTCGCGCTCGGGCAGCGAGGCGATCGCCTCGGTCAGCCGGTCCTTGACCTCGCTGGAGTCGAGCGCCTCCTGCGGGTCGCTGGCGGCGTCGTCGGCGATCGTGTCCAGCAGCGAGACCTGGTCGCCGGAGGAGTCGGAGACGGTCCAGAGCTCGTCGAGCGCGTAGACGGAGGAGTTGGCGATCTCCAGCAGTGCCGACTGCAGTTCCTCCTCGGTCATGTTCAGTTTGCTCGCCAGCTCGGCCTCGCTCGGGGCCCGCTGCAATTCGTGCTCGAGTTTTGCCTGAGCGCCTTCGATCTCCCGCGCCCGCGAGCGCACCGAGCGCGGCACCCAGTCCAGCGAGCGCAGTTCGTCGATGATCGCGCCGCGGATCCGGGTCATCGCGAAGGTCTCGAATTTGATCTGGCGCTCCGGCTCGAAGCGCTCGATCGCGCCGATCAGCCCGACCAGGCCGTAGGAGATCAGGTCGGCGTCTTCGACATGGGACGGCAAACCGGCGCCGAGGCGGCCGGCGACGAACTTGACCATCGGCGAATAGGCGACCACGAGCCGCTCGCGAGCGGTCTCATCGCCCTCGTCCTTATAGCGGCGCCACAAATCGCGCAGCTCGACCTCTTTTACGCCGGTTTCCATCGCCTGCGCTCGATTCTAGGCTCGTTTGGGAATTTCGTCGTCATGCCCGGGGGTGGCTGGCCGCATAGCTGTCGCGCAACCGAGCCGCGTCGACGCGGGTATAAACCTGAGTGGTCGAGATAGATGCGTGTCCCAATAGCTCCTGGATCGTACGCAGGTCGGCACCTCCCTCGAGCAGATGCGTCGCGAAGGAATGTCGAAGTGCATGCGGGGAAACGCCCGCCGCCAGAGCCGCCTCGCGGGTCCAGAGCCCGAGCCGGCGGGTGACGTCGGAGTTGGAGAGGCGGCGGCCGCTCTTGGAGAGGAACAGCGCCTGCTCGCGCGGATCGCCGGCGAGGGCGCGGCGGCCACGGTCCAGGTAGCGGCGCAGGGCGCGCTGGGCGGGCTCGCCGACCGGCAGGATCCGCTCCTTGGAACCCTTGCCGAGCACCCGCACCTGCTCGCTCTCGAAATCGACCGAGCCGGCGTCGAGGTTGACGATCTCCTCGCAGCGCAGGCCGCAGGAGTAGGCCAGCTCCAGCATCGCCCGGTCGCGCAGCTCCAGCGGCGTGCGGGCCGAGATTCCCTCCAGCAGCGTGCGCATCTGCTCGCTGCTGAGGACGTGGGGCAGCTTCTGGGAGCGTTTTGGGCTGGAGACCAGCTCGGCCGGGTTCTGCCCGGCCCGCTCGGTGCGGACGAGGAAGCCGTAGAGGCCGCGGATCGAGGCCAGCTTGCGGGCGACGGTCGCGGCGGCGGCGCCGGCCGAGGAGAGCCCGGCGGCGTAGCGGCGGACGTCGCGGTGGCGGACGTCGCCGGGGCCGAGCCCCTGCGGCTTCGCCCACTCGAGGAAGCCGGCGAGGTCGACCCCGTAGGCGCGCCGGGTCCGCTCAGCCGACCCGCGGGCCCGCAGATCGCGGTCGTACTCGGCCAGCGCCGTCTCCCAGTTCACATGCTGTTGTTCGCCCCCCGGCCCCCACGTCCTCCGCAAAGGGGCAGGGAGACCGCGTCGCTAGCCGATGTAGATGGGGGTGCCGACTTCCACTTCGTCGTAGAGCTCTTCGACGTCGGGGATCGCCATGCGGACGCAGCCGTGGGAGGCGGCGGTGCCGAGCGAGTAGGTCTCTTCGGTGCCGTGGATGCCGGCCCCTTCGAAGATTCCCATCCAGCGCGCCTTGATCGGGTTCGAGGGACCGGGCGGGATCGATTGCCCGGCCAATGACCCTGCCCAGTCGGATTCCGGCACGTTCCAGGTCGGGTTTTCTGCCTTTTCCTGGATCGCGTAGAGGCCTTCCGGCGTTTCCAGGCCTTCCTGGCCGACCGCGACGGTGTAGGTCTTGACCAGCTTCAGATCCTTCCAGAGGCGCAGGGTGTAGCTGCCGCGGTCGAGCGTCAGGTAGGACGGGTACTCCGAAGCGACCTCCTGCTTGGTCACCTCCGGCTCGGTCGAGTGCACGTGGGCGACGATCGTCCGCGGCGCGTCGGCGTTGAGGACGGCGGCGTTGAGGTCCTTGATCAGCAGGTTGTCGCGCAGCTTGCGGCCCAGCTCGCCGGCGACCACCTGCAGCGAGTCGCCGCTCGGGTCGACGCTGGCGTTGCGCGGTTCGCGGTCGATTTCGTCGGCGACGTGGTTGACGAACCGCTTCACCGCCCGTTCGGAGTAGACGATCTCGGGCGAGATCTTCTCCTCGACTTCGTCGCCGGTGACGTAGCGGACCAGCCGGCCCGGCAGGCCGCCGTCCTGGCTGTCGGCGACCGCCTGCTCGACCGCTTCGGAGACGTCGGCACGGACTTTCAGGCGCTCGCCGGCGAGCTTCCAGCTCTCGCCGTCGAAGCTGACCCGCAGCGAGTGCTGCAGCGGGCGCAAGAGCTCGCGGCGGACCAGCGCCGCGGCTTCGTCCTGGTCGAGCCCGCCGACGTCGACGCCGGCGATCACCACGCCCTCGGCGATCTTGTCCTTCTGCGAGCTGTCGTAGGCGTAGGCCCCGGCGGCGCCGAGAACCACCAGCACGGCAATCGCGATCACCGCTATCCGAGTCTTCCGTCCCATCGCTTCCTACAGCTCACCCTCTACTCGACTTTGCGTCTATTCGAAAAGTCTAGGCATCTGGATCATTCTGCTCGCATATCCGTCTTCCCTGCAATTTGGCACCTGCCTCGGTCTCTTTATCGGCGGGCGAGCCGGATATCTTTGGTCGATGCGCTCCAAGGACGAGGTTCGCAAGGAGGTCTGGGAGGCGATGGAACGCGAGGGCGTCTCCCGCTTCCCCGGCGCAGAGGGCCGGATCCCGAACTTCGCCGGGGCCAAGCTGGCGGCCGAGAAGCTCGCCGCGCACCGCCTCTGGAAGCGGGCGCGGGTGGTCAAGGCCAACCCCGACTCGCCGCAGACGCACGCGCGGCGCATGGCGCTGGACGAAGGCAAGACGGTGATCATGGCGGTGCCGCGGCTGCGCGACCCGCACCCGTTCCGCGTCCTCGACCCCGCCAAGCTCTCGAAAGCGGCGGTGAAGGAAGCGGCGACGATCAAGGGTGCGCTCAAACACGGCCGCGTCGTCGCCCTCGACGACCTCCCGGACATCGACTTCGTGCTCTGCGGCTCGGTCGCGGTCAACCTCAGCGGCGCCCGCGTCGGCAAAGGCGGCGGCTACCACGACCTCGAGTACGGGATCCTGATCCACGCCGGCAAGATCGACGCCCACACCACGGTCGCGACCACCGTGCACCCGATCCAGATCCTGCGCCAGCACCTGATGGTCACCGAGCACGACCTCCCCTGCGACCTGATCGCGACGCCGCGCGCGGTGATCGAAGTCGAGCGCCAGTACGAGCGCCCCCGCGGCATCCTCTGGGACCACCTGCAGCCCCCCCAGATCCGCGAGATCCCCGTGCTCGAACGCATGGGCTACGCGTAGGCAACCGAGATCCCCACCCTGATCGCCTCGAGATCTTCGAGCGCACCGGGCATTTACCCCAACTCGAGCGCCCCCTCCGCTTCAACCGCCTCCTAGGAGAATTCCTCGCCTAGCGGGGTGCGGGGTAGGGGTGAAGCGTCTTGTACTTTTTCGGCGCCTTCCACCTCGGACGACCGCCAAACGATCCGCGAAAAAGTTAAGCGGAACCCCTACCCCGCACCCCGCTAGCCAGTAATCGCGCCCTTGGCGGCAGATGAAACGGTGGCGGCGTACTTGGCCATGACGCCACGGCCAAAAGGCGACGGCGGCGACTCGTAGCCGGCGACGCGCTCGGCGATCTCCTCCTCGGAGAGGGCCACGGAGAGGGTGCGGCTGTCGATGTCGACGGTGACCTCGTCGCCCTCGCGGATCGCCGCGATCGGGCCGCCGACCGCCGCCTCGGGGGCGACGTGGCCGATCATCAGGCCGCGGGTGGCGCCGGAGAAGCGGCCGTCGGTGACCATCGCCACGCTCTCCCCCAGCCCCTCGCCGACGATCGCCGCGGTGACCTGCAGCATCTCCCGCATCCCGGGGCCGCCGATCGGGCCCTCGTTGCGGATGACGACTATGTCGCCGGCTTTGATCTGCTGGTCCTTGACCGCGCGGAAGCACTGCTCTTCGGACTCGAAGACCCGGGCCGGACCGGTCTGCTGGCGGCGCTCGGTGCCGGCGACCTTGACCACGGCGCCCTCGGGGGCGAGGTTGCCGCGCAGGATCGCCAGGCCGCCTTCGGGCTTCAGTGGGTCGTCGAGCGGGCGGACCACTTCCTGGCCCGGGGCCTCGGTTGCGGCCTCAGCCTCCTCGCCGATCGTGCGGCCGGTGACGGTCAGCGCGTCGCCGTGGAGGATGCCGGCGTCGGCCAGGCGCTTGAGGATCACCGGGACGCCGCCGGCGGCGTAGAGATCGGTGGCGACGAAGCGGCCGCCGGGCTTGAGGTCGGCGTAGAGCGGCGTCGCCCGCGAGATCCGCTCGAAGTCGTCGAGCGTCAGCTCGATCCCCAGCTCATGGGCCAGCGCGATCAGGTGCAGGACGCCGTTAGTCGAGCCGCCGGAGGCGCAAACGCAGGCGATCGCGTTCTCCAGCGAGTCGCGGGTGATCACCTTGCTCGGGGTGATGTCCTCGGCGAGGACGCGGATCACCAGCTCGCCGATTTTCTCGGCGACGGTGTCCTTGTCGTCGTCTTCGGCCGGGACCATCGCCGAGCCGCCGGCGCTGATCCCCAGCGCCTCGAAGGCGCAGGCCATCGTGTTGGCGGTGAACTGGCCGCCGCAGGCGCCGGCGCCGGGGCTGGCCACGCCCTCCAGCTCGTGCAGTTCCTCGTCGCTCATGTCGCCGGCGTTGTGGGCGCCGATCGCCTCGAAGATGTCGAGGATGGTGACGTCGCGCCCGTGCCAGTGGCCGGGGGCGATCGAGCCGCCGTAGAGCAGCACCGAGGGGACGTCGAGCCGGGCCAGCGCCATCGCGCAGCCGGGGATCGTCTTGTCGCAGGCGCAGAGGGCGATGATCGCGTCGAACTGGTAGCCGCGCGCCATCAGCTCGATCGAGTCGGCGATCACCTCGCGGCTGATCAGCGAGGCCTTCATCCCCTGGGTCCCCATCGTCACCCCGTCGGAGACGGCGACGGTGTTGAACTCCATCGGCGTGCCGCCGGCGGCGCGGACGCCGTCTTTGACGTGCTCGGCGAGCGCGCGCAGGTGGAAGTTGCAGGGCATCGCCTCGGTCCAGGTGTTGGCAATCCCGATCGTCGGCCGACTGAGCGCGTCGTCGTCGAACCCGATCCCCTTCATGTAGGCGCGCGCGTGGGCGCGGTCGGGACCGTCGAACACGGTCGCGGAGCGGGGACGCGGAAGGGCGGTCTTGGCGCCGTTTGAGCTCATGCCTGAAATCTACTGAGGCGGTCCAGAGGTGAGATCGAAGACGTCGACCGGGCCCGGTCCGCTGCCAATCTCCCGCAGACCGGAGCCGACCGCAGCGGAGGCGACCTCCCGCGCTCGCTGCGCCGCCTCCAGCGGCCCCAGTCCACGGGCGAGGAAAGCTGCCAGGGCCGAGGAGTGGGTACAGCCGGAGCCGTGAGCAGCGCCGTCCGGGTGCCGCTCGCCGGGAATTTCGACCATCCGCTCGCCGTCGAAGAAGAGGTCGACCAGATCCTTGCTGTGTCCGCCGGTGACGACAACCGCCTTCGGTCCCAGCTCGAGCATTGCCTGGGCCAGCTCTTCCTGGGAAGCGCGCTTCCCCGCCCCGGTAAGCTCTCGCGCCTCCGGGATGTTCGGGGTGGCGATCGTGCAGCGCGGCAGCAGCACCTCAACGAGCGCCTCCCTCGTCTCGTCGTCGAGTAGGACGGCTCCGCTCTCGGCAACGATCACCGGATCGATCACCACCGGTGCGTGCTCGACCCCCATGTAGGTGAGCCCAACCGCGACCGCGTCGATCGTTGCCGCCGAACCGAGCATGCCGATCTTGATCGCGTCGGCCCCCATGTCCTCGGCGATCGCCAGGATCTGACTGAAAACCATTTGCGGCGAAACCAACTCGACCCGCTCGACCGCAGCAGTGTTCTGCGCGGTGATCGCGGTGATCGCGGTCATCCCGTGCACCCCGCAGCGGGCGAATGCCTTCAGGTCGGCCTGGATGCCGGCGCCGCCGCCGGAGTCCGAGCCGGCGATCGAGAGGGCGGTGGGAACGCGTCGCGTGCTCACGGCCCGCAGACTAGATGGAACGAGTCTGCATTTACCCCCGCGTAGAGGGGGTGGGAGCAGACGCGGGTCCGCGGCCGCGGTCATGGCCTTGCCCCCAGCAGCGTCCGCGTGTGGGTTCCCATCGTCGAGCAGGTGACGTAGCCGAGCAGCTCGAGGCGGGCCAGCGCGGCGGCGGCGTCCGGCCCCGTGAGACCAAGCGCGGCCGCGACCCCGTCGCAGGTCCCCTCCCCCGCCTCGACCGCGGCGAGGACGGCGGCGAGCGTCGGGTCGAGCTCGGGCCCGCTGCGCTCGATCTCGCGGACGCCGGCGCCGAGCATCGCGTCGAGCACGTCCTGGGCGTCGCGGATCACGCAGGCACCGCCGGCGAGCAGGTTGTTGGGACCGGCGGAGGCGCGCGAGGTGATCGGACCGGGGACGGCGCCGAGGTCGCGACCGAGGTCGGCGGCGAGGTCGGCGGTGATCAGCGAGCCGGAGCGCGCCGCCGCCTCGACCACGACCGTCATCCCCGCCAGCGCCGCCATGATCCGGTTGCGGGCCGGGAAGGTCCAGCGCCAGGGGGCGGCCCCGGGCGGGAACTCGGAGATGACCAGGCCGGTTTCCGAGATCCGCCGCCAGAGCGAGCGATGCGCCGCCGGGTAGGCGACATCGGGACCGCAGCCGAGCACCGCGATCGTGCGGCCGCCGGCGTCGAGGGCGCCGCGGTGGGCGCAGGCGTCGATGCCGAAGGCGAGGCCGCTGACGACGACCATCCCGGCGCTCGCCAGCTCGCGGCCGAGCTCCCGCCCCACCTCGCGCCCGTAGGAGGTGGCCCGGCGCGAGCCGACGATCGTGACCGCCCCGAAGGGCTCGATCCCGTCGAGCAGGCCCGGGTCGCCACGGCCGATCAGCGCCCATGGGGCATCGGCCGCGTCGCGCAGCGCCGCCGGGTAGAGCTCGCCGTGGCGACAGCAGGCCCAGCAGCCGCCCAGCTCCAGCTCGCGTGCCAGGTGGGACTCCGGCAGCGCCTCGACCCGGCCGAGCAGCTGAGCCGCCACCTTCGGCGCCGTCGCCTCGACCAGGTCCTCGTTGGAGAGCCGCAGCAGTTCGGGCGAGCGCGAACCGACTGAGCCGGTCGCCTTGCGCTCCAGGTAGGGACCGAGCAAAGCCAGCAGCCAGGAGCGGCGCAGGCACTCGGGACAGGCGCGCGGTTCAGTCACGATCGCGCCTCCGCAATTGCAGGGCCTGTGCCATCTGCTCCTGGCCGATCGCCTCAGCACCTTCGAGGTCCGCGAGAGTCTGCGCAAGCCGCAGCGCCCGGTCGTGGGCGCGACCGCTGAGCCGCCGCCGCGAGTAGAGCTCCGCCAGCAGCGCCGCCGCCTCGGGCCGCAGCGTGCACTCGCGCGCCTCGGCCGGAGCCATCTCGGCGTTGCAGCGGCCAGGGCCCAGGCGCGCTTCCTGGCGCTCGCGGGCGACGGTCACCCGCCGCCGAACCTCCTCGGAGGGCTCGCCCGGGGCACCGCCGATCTCCTCCGCGCTCGGCTGCCTGATCGCGGCGAGGATGTCGACGCGGTCGGCGAGGGCCCCGCTCAGCCGGCCCTGGTAGCGCCGCACCGCGACCGGAGCGCAGGTGCAGTCCGGGTCCGCCTCGCCGCGACCGCAGGGGCACGGGTTCGAGGCGGCGACCAGCATGAGGCGGCAGGGCAGGGTGAGGCCGCCGGCAGCGCGGGCGATCGAGACCTCGCCGGCCTCCAGCGGTGCCCGCAGCGCCTCCAGGGCGTCGCGGCGGAACTCGCAGAGCTCGTCGAGGAAGAGGACGCCCCGGTGGGCGAGCGTCGCCTCTCCGGCCCGCGGCGGGCTGCCGCCGCCAACCAGGCCGGCCGGGCTGATCGTGTGGTGCGGCGCCCGGAACGGGCGCCCGCCCGGCGCCACCGCGCCGAGCCTGCCGCAGGCGCTGGCGATGCGAGCCACCTCCAGCGCCTCCCCCGGCGCCAGCGGCGGCAGGATCGAGGGCAGCCGGCTCGCCGCCAGCGACTTGCCGGCGCCCGGCGGCCCGATCATCAGCAGGCTGTGCCCACCCGCCGCGGCCACCTCGAGCGCGTGGCGGAGGTGCGGCTGGCCGCGCAGGTCGGCGAGGTCGGGGGCGCCGCCGGGCGCGTCGAGGCGCAGCGGCAGCGGCTCGGGACGCTCCGGCCTCCACTCCCCCGCGACCAGCGCCGGGAGGCGCCCGAGGGCGTCCAGCCCCACCACCTCGATCCCCGTGACCAGCGCCGCCTCGGATCCGTTCTCGGCCGGCAGGACGATCGCCTCGGCCCCGCCCTCCCGGGCAGCCTCGGCGATGGCCAGGGCGCCGGGGATCGGCCGGGTCGAGCCGTCGAGCGCCAGCTCCCCGGCCAGCGCCACGCGCGAGAGCCGCTCCCACTCGATCTGGTCGGAGGCGGCGAGCAGCGCCGCGGCGATCGCCAGGTCCATCCCCGGCCCCGCCTTGCGCAGGCTCGCCGGCGCCAGGTTGACGACGATCCGCTGCAGCGGGAACTCGAAGCCGCAGTTGACAAGCGCGGCCCGCACCCGCTCGCGCGCCTCCCTGACCGCAATGTCGGCGAGGCCGACGATCGCGAAGCCAGGCAGCCCGCGGTGGACGTCGACCTCGACCCGGACCGGGCGGGCGGAGATGCCGTCGAGGGTGAAGGTTTTGGCCGTGGCGAGCACGACCACGACGCTAGGGAGCAAGAGCGCACGCGTTGCGCGCAAAAAGCAAATCTTCCGGGCCAAAAGTGGGGAGAGATGCGCGCGCCCGGGACTTAGGGGCTCGAATGACCGTCGCCCGCCTCAGGATCGGCCGCCGCGCCGAGGATCTGGTCGCCCACCGGCTCGCCGCCGCCGGCTGGGAGATCGTCGAGCGCAACGCCCGCACCCGCTACGGCGAGATCGACCTCGTCGCCCTCGACGGAGCGGCCCTCGTCTTCGTCGAGGTCAAGGCCGGCCGCACCGGCTCAGCCTTCGGCCCCGAGCGCCCAGTCCTCGCCGTCGACAACCGCAAGCAGCGCCGCATCCGCCGCCTCGCCGCCGCCTGGATGGCGGAGCGCCGCGGCCTCGCCCGCTACGACCGGATCCGCTTCGACGCCGTCGGCGTCACCTTCGACCGCGCCGACCGGCCGCTCGACGTCGAGCACATCCCAGACGCTTTCTAGAGCTCTAGCTGGGCGTACGCCACGGATTGAAACGACCGCCGGTGCAAAGGCGAGATCCCGCGCTCCTCGATCGCCGCCCGGTGCTCGGGGGTCGAGTAGCCGACGTGCTCCTCGAATCCCCAGCCCGGGTGTTCGCGGGCGGCCGCGTGCATGTAGCGGTCGCGGGTGACCTTGGCGATCACCGAGGCGGCGGCGATCGCGGCGCTGGTCGCGTCGCCCCGGACTACGGCCCGGTGCGGGACCGCGCAGCGCGGCAGCGAGAAGCCGTCGACCAGCGAGATCGCCGCCTCCCCCGGCCCGAGCCGCTCCAGCGCGATCGAGAGCGCTTCGATATTGGTCACGTGCAGGCCGCGGCGGTCGATCCCCGCCGCCGAGCGGACGACGACGCTGACCCGCTCCGCCGCCCGCAGCACGCACGGGTACATCTCCAGCCGCCGCTCCTCGGTCATCTGCTTGGAGTCGTGCAGGCCGCTGAGGGCGCGGCGATCGCCGTGGGAGAGGCGCTCGTAGTCGATCAGGACCGCGGCGGCGACCAACGGCCCGGCCAGGCAGCCGCGCCCGGCCTCGTCGGCGCCGGCGACGTGGCGGCTCTGCAGCCCGCGGTCGAAAGCAAACAGGCGGCGGCTGCGGGCCAGCCGGCGCAGGTGGGTCTTCGGCTTAGAAGATGCCGACGCGGTCGGGGGGCCAGTAGGTGGCAAAGGCCTTGCCGATGATCCAGTCTCGGGGGACGGGTCCCCAGAAACGGCTGTCGTCACTTGCCCCACGGTTGTCGCCCATCATGAAGTAATGATCGGGTGGAATCGTGATCGTACGCGGCATGTTGCAGGCGCCGGCGTTGCCACAGGGGTTGATGTAGGGCTCGTCGGTCTTCTCGACCCCGTTGACGACCGGGTGGCCGTTGCGCACGGAGAGCGTGTCCCCGGCCCGGCGACGATCCGCTTGATGAAGTTCTGATCCGACTGCCCCGCGGTCGGCCGCGGGCACGCTTCGCCGGCTTTCGGCTGCACGCCGCACTCAGTGCCGCTGTCGGCCCCGGCGGGCGGGTGGAAGACGACGATGTCGCCCGGCGAGGGGTCGCTGAAGTGGTAGAGGAAGCGGTTGACCAGGACCCGCTGGCCGACGTCGAGGGTCGGCTCCATCGACTCCGAGGGGATCTGGTACGGCTTGATGATCCAAGCCTGGATCCCAAGCGCCAGCCCCAGCGCAAGCGCAACGATGACGACCAACTCGATGAGCCCGCCGCCTTTGCCTTTCGGCTTCGGGAGCGAGGGATTCAGGCGGGCGAGTCCTCGTCGGAGTCGCCGGCTTTTGCCGGCTCCTCGTCCTCGGCGTCCTCGGGCGCTGCGTTGTCCTCGGTCTCCCCAGCCTCGGGCGCTGCCGCGTCCGCCTCCGCCTCCGCATCGTTCCCAGTCTCGGCCGCCGGCTGCTCCGCCTCGGCCTCGGGGGCCTCGGGCTGCTCGGCAGCCTCCGGCTCGGAAGTCTCGTCGCTCGCCTCGGGGGCCGCGGCCGCGGGCTCCTCGGGCGCCTCCACTGGCACGACCTCGTCCTGGCCGACGCCCTCGGCGTCGATCGCCTCGGTCGCCTCCGGGGTGGAAACCATGTCCTCGTCGATACCCCAGCGCCGCTCGGCGACGCGGGCGGCCTTGCCGATGCGGCCGCGCAGGTAGTAGAGCTTGGCCCGGCGCACGTCCCCGCGCGCCGCGACCTCGAGTTTCTCGATCTTTGGCGAGTGCAGGGGGAACGTCCGCTCAACCCCGACACCGAAGGACTGCTTGCGGACCGTGAAGGTCTCCCTCACGCCCGAGCCCTGCCGGCGCAGCACCACGCCCTCGAAGACCTGGGTCCGTTTCCGGCTTCCCTCGATCACCTGGAAGTGGACGCGCACGCGGTCGCCGGGGCCGAAGGAGGGCAGGCCCTTCCTCAGCTGGTCGCGCTCGATTTTGTCGATTACGGAGCTCATCGCGAGAAAAAACCGCCGGACCCAGTTGCGGGAACCGCGCGGCTCGCGGAATGGTAGCCCAAAGGATCGTCTACCGGCGTCACCCCGATGACCCGCTCGGGCGGCGAATCGACGCTATTGGCCGAGCTTGACGTTGACCTTGGCGCCCGGCGCCAGGATCTTCCCCGCTTTGGGGTTCTGTTTGACGACTACGCCGGTTTTGGCCGTCACCCCTTCGGTCTTTTTCACTTTGCCGACCCTGCAGCCGGCTTTGCGGATCCGTTTCTTCGCGCCTTTGAGCTTCTTGCCGGCCAGTTTGGGCACGACGCAGGCGGTGTAGGTGAACTGATCAGCGGCGACAACCGGCGTCGTCCCCGCTGGCGTGGTTACGGTGACGTCAACCGGCCCGAGTGCTGGACCCGCTGGTGCGACGGCGCTGATCAGGTTTTCGGACTGGACCACGAAGGAGGCCGCCGGAACCGAACCGAACCTGACGGCGCTGACCTCGATCAGGTTGGTCCCAGAGATCAGAACCGGGGTCCCGCCCTTGATCGAGCCCGCATTCGGGCTGAGCGCCGTGAAGGCCGGGGGAGGCAGAACCTCGGCGTTGAAGGTGAACTCTGCCCCCACGGCCGGGCCTACGGCGGTACCGCTGGCGCCGTTTGCGAGGGGCGGAACGAAGAAGGAGTAGCTGCCCGTGGGCGCTAGGACGACGCCGATTTTGTCGCTGCCGTTGGCGTTGTCGACCGCGATCGTCTGGCCCGCATTGATCGGCAGGCTGGCGGAGAAGGTTTCCGTCCCAGGGCCGAGCGGCACCGAGGGGCCGCTGGTGCCACTCCCGAGGAAGTTCTGGCCACCCAGAGGCGAAAGCACGCGAAGCCGGAACGGACCGCCGGCGAAGCCCGTGGCGTGCCAGCGGATGATCGTGCCGGTGACCGGCGACGTCACATCCGCCCCCACCTCCCCCAGTGAGCTGTTCAACAGCGTCGCCGGGCTGCCAATGGTCGCCGGAGTGGACGGAGCAGTCGATAGAGATCCGACGGTGACGATCCCCGCCTGAGCGCTGGCGCAGACGACCAAAGTGGCCGCGACCGCACCAAGTAGAACCGGAAGCCTCTTGACCTTGCCCATGCTCCTGCTCCTAACCATTCTGTTTGAGGATCTGGGCCTGGGCGCTCGTGCAGAGCGCCAGCGTGGCCAGGGCCGTGACGATCAGTACCGGAAGGGGACGGGACGAGTACACATTCCGTCTGACGCTTTCAGATCAGGCGGACGGTGTCAATCCCGGTGCTGCTCGGCGCGGAGCCGGCTCTGCTCCATCCGCCACTGGCGCACCTTCTCGTGGTCGCCGGAGAGGAGGACCCCGGGGACGTCCCAGCCGCGGTAGTTCGGCGGCCGCGTGAAGTGGGGGTACTCGGGCATGCCCTCCAGCACCTGGCTGTAGGACTCCTCGGCGGCGGAGTCGGCGTGGCCGAGGGCGCCGGGGAGCTTGCGCATGAGGACGTCGGCGACGACCATCGCCGGCAGCTCGCCACCGGCGAGCACGTAACGGCCGATCGAGAGCTCGTCGTCGGCGAGGTGCTGGTGGACGCGGTCGTCGAAGCCCTCGTAGCGACCGCAGAGCAGGGCGACGTGGGGTTCGCCGGCGAGCTCGTCGGCGATCGGGTCGTCGAGCAGCCGCCCGGTCGGCGAGAGCAGGACGATCCGCGGCCGCTGCCCCTCCCCGTAGGCCGCCTGCAGAGCAGCGTCGACGACGTCGACCCGCAGCACCATCCCCGCCCCGCCCCCATACGGCGAGTCATCAACCTGCCCCGCCGTCAACGGCGTCGTCTCGCGGTAGTCGAAAAACCGCAACTCGTTCCCTTCGCCGATCGCGTTGGTCACGGATCTCTGCCCGCGAAACCAATCGAACGCCGCTGGAAACAGAGTGAAAACGTCGAGTTTCATGAGCGTGAGCGGGGCCCGGGTAGGGGTGAAGCGTCTTGTACTTTTTCGGCGCCGCCAACCTCGGACGGCAGCGAACGACCCACGAAAAAGTTAAGCGAAACCCCTACCCGGGCCCCGCTCACGCGCACGTCAGTCGAGTATGTCGACAATGACCCGGCGGTCGATTCGCACAGCGGCCGCCTTGGCGATCGTGCGGATCGCGTTGGCGACGCGGCCGCCTTTGCCGATCACGCGACCGAGGTCGCCGTCGGCGACGGTGATCTCGTAGACAAGGTCGCCGTCCTCTTCCAGCTCCTCGACGACGACGGCCTCCGGCTCCTCGACCAGAGCCTTGACCAGGAACTCGAGCAGCTCGGTCATCGCGGCGGCAGCGGCTAGCTGCCGGAGGCGGCGATGCCCTTGGTCCGCAGCAGCCCGGCGACGGTCTCCGAGGGCTGGGCGCCGTGCTCGAGCCAGTGGCGCGCGCGCTCCTCGTCGAACTCGATCAACGAAGGGTTGGTCTGCGGGTTGTACTGGCCGATCGTCTCGATCGTGCGACCGTCACGCGGGGAGCGTTTGTCGGCGACGACGATGCGCCAGATCGGGTTCTTCTTCGAACCCACTCGTCTAAGTCTGATTCGGACTGCCATTGGACGCGGCAGATTAGCGCCTGCGGACCTTCGGGCGCGGCGCGGCGCCGCTCATCTGGGCCAATTGCTGCTGGTTGGGCATCTTGCCGTTGGCCATCGAGCGCATCATCACCCGCATCTGGTCGAACTGCTTGAGCAGCTGTTTGACCTGCTGGACCTTGGTCCCGGAGCCGTTGGCGATGCGTTTGCGGCGGGAGCCGTTGATCAGCCCCGGGTTGGCCCGCTCGGCCGGGGTCATCGAGAGGATGATCGCCTCGACCCGGTCCAACTGGCCCTCGTCGACGTCGGCGTTCTTCAGCTGCTTCATCGCCCCCATCCCCGGCAGCATCCCGATGATGCCGCTCAGCGGCCCCATCTTCCGCACCTGCCGCATCTGGGTGAGGAAGTCCTCCAGCGTGAACTGGTCCTTCCTCATCTTCTCCTGCAGCTCTTCGGCCTGCTTCTCGTCGACCTGCTGCTCGGCTTTCTCGATCAGGCTGAGGACGTCGCCCATGCCGAGGATGCGCGAGGCCATCCGGTCGGGGTGGAACTTGTCGAAGTCCTCCAGTTTCTCGCCGGTCGAGGCGAACATGATCGGCTTGCCGGTGACCGCCTTGACCGAGAGCGCGGCGCCGCCGCGGGCATCGCCGTCGAGCTTGGTCATGACGACGCCGTCGAACTCGGCCGCCTCGGCGAAGGATTCGGCGACGGCGACGGCGTCCTGACCGGTCATCGCGTCGACCACGAGCAGGACGTCGTGTGGCTTCGTCGTCTTGCGGATCTTGGTCAGCTCCGACATCAGGTCCTGGTCGATGTGGAGGCGGCCGGCGGTGTCGACGATCAGCACGTCGCGGCGCTCGGCGCGGGCCTGGTCAAGCGCCCAGGAGGCGATCTCGACCGGGTCGGCTTCGGTCCCCTGCTGGTAGACGTGGGCGCCGGCCCGCTCGCCGACCGTGACCAGCTGGTCGACCGCGGCGGGGCGGTAGACGTCGCAGGCGGCGAGGGCGACGTCCTTGCCTTCCTTGCCGAAGTGCTGGGCGAGCTTGGCGCAGGCGGTGGTCTTGCCGGAACCCTGCAGGCCGGCCATCAGGATCACGGTCGGGCCGCTCGATGCCATCGCCAGCTCCGAGCCGGTGCCGCCCATCAGCGCCGCCAGCTCCTCGTTGACGATCTTCACCACCTGCTGGCCGGGATCGAGACTGTCCAGCACCTCGGAGCCGAGGCAGCGCTCCTTCAGCGTCTTGGTGAAGGTTTTGACGACCTTGAAGTTGACGTCCGCCTCGAGCAGGGCGAGGCGGATCTCCCGCATCGCCGCATCGACGTCGGACTCGCTCAGCTTGCCGCGCGAGCGGACGTCGGAGAGCGTCGATTGCAGCCGGTCAGAGAGCTGGTCGAACATCAGCTCAGCTTAGCCCCATGCACTTTGTCACCCTCTGGGTTACAAAAAGCATCGGGTCACTCGGCGAGCAGTGCCTGGGCGTATTCGGAGGGGTCGAACGGGCGCAGGTCCTCGAGCGTCTCCCCCACCCCGATCAGCTTCACCGGGATGCCGAGGTCGGAGGCGATAGCCAGCGCGATGCCGCCCTTGGCGGTGCCGTCGAGCTTGGTCAGCACCACGCCGTCGACCTCGACCGATTCGGAGAAGACCTTGGCCTGGCGCAGCCCGTTCTGGCCGGTGGTGGCGTCGATCGAGATCAGCGTCTCGTGCGGGGCCTCGGGGATCTGCTTGGCGATCACCCGCCGCACCTTGGCCAGCTCCTCCATCAGGTTGCTCTGGGTGTGGAGGCGGCCGGCGGTGTCGACGATGACGACGTCGGCGCCGCGGGCGCGGGCGGCGGAGATCGCGTCGTAGGCGACCGCGCCGGGGTCGGCGCCGGCCTCGCCGCGGACCAGCTCGGCGCCGGCCCGGTCGGCCCACTCGGCCAGCTGCTCGGCGGCGGCGGCGCGGTAGGTGTCGCCGGCGGCGAGCACGACCGAGAGTCCCATCTCCTTGCTCAGGTGCCAGGCGACCTTGCCGATCGTCGTCGTCTTGCCGGTGCCGTTGACGCCGACCATCATCAGCACCGCCGGCTCGCCCGAGAGGTCGATCGGCGCCCGGCCCGTGGAGGCGACCTCGGCGAGGATCTCGATCAGGCGGTCGCGGACGGCGACGCCGTCGGCGGGGACGGTCCCGGAGTCGACCTCGTGCTCGAGCCGTTCGACCACCGCGGCGGTGGTCGGGGCGCCGGCGTCGGCGAGGATCAGCGCCTCCTCCAGCCGCTCCCAGGTCTCGTCGTCGATGCGGTCGAAGAGGCTGGCGGAGATCTCCTCGGTCAGCGCCTGGCGGCTTTTCGAGAGGCTCTCGCGCAGGCGGCGGAAGACACCGCGGCGCTCCTCGGGCTCGGCCTCAGGCGTCGGCGAGCCGTTCGCGGTCTCGCGCGAACCGAGGTCGATCATCTCCGGCCAGCTGGTCGCCATCGACCGGGGAGGCTATCTGCGCGGCGGCCCGGAGCTCCTCGACGGAGGCGGCGAGGTGGGCGTTGAGGCGCTCGGCGCCGGGCAGCGCCTCGGGATCGGCGAGCAGGCCGAAGCTGACGGCGCCGTTGTAGCTGAGGATCGCGATCGCCAGCGCGTGGCGGCGGGCGAGGAAGCCGACCGGGTGGATCGCGACCAGCTCGCGGCCGAGCACGTAGAAGGGGATCTGCGGTCCGGGGAAGTTGGTGACCAGCAGGTTGAAGAGGCGGGTGGAGAAGTTGATCGCCGCCGTCGGCGCCAGCAGGACTGGCGGAGCGAAGTCCCGGAACCAGTCGTTCAGCCCCCAGATCGCTTCTGCCCCGAGCGGCTGCTTGGAGGACTTCAGCGCGTCCATCGCGGCGGTGACGGTGCGCAGCCGCTCGACCGGGTCGGCGATGCCGACCGGCAGCGGACCGCGCATCGCCGTCAGTTTGTTGCCGAGCTCGCCGTGCTCGTCGACGGTGCGGATCGAGACCGGGACCAGGGCCTTCAGTTCGAGGCCGTCGACGGCGACGTCGCGCTCCGCCAGCCAGCGCCGCAGGGCGCCGGCGGCGACCGCGAGGGTGACGTCGTTGACGGTGCCGCCGAGGGCGTTCTTCATCTGTTTGAACTCGCCCAGGTCGAAGGTCGACCAGGAGAAGCTGCGGCTGCTGCCGATCTCGGTGTTCCACGGGGTCGCCGGCGCCGGCCGGGCGAGGTTCCAGGTCACCTCCCAGAGGCCGGCGATGCCGTCGGCGGCGCGGCGGCGGGCGCGTCCGGGCTGGCGCAGGGCGCGGCGCAACCAGCGGCCGAGCCGAGCCAGCGAGGCGAGCATGCCACTGCCGGCGCGCCCGATCAGCGCCGGGCGCGAGGGAGTCCGGTGCGGCCGCCAGGGGGCGACGTCGCGGTCGGGCTCGGCCCGCGGCTCGACGTCGAAGAGCAGCATGCCGATGTCGACCGCGGAGATCCCGTCGGCCATCGCGTGGTGGGTCTTGTAGACGATCGCGAAGCGGTCCTCGGCGAAGCCCTCGACCAGGATCAGCTCCCAGAGCGGCTTCGAGCGGTCCAGCGGCGGCGCCAGCAGCTCGCCGACCAGGGCGCGGAACTGGGCCTCGTCGCCCGGGGCCGGCAGCGCGACCCGGCGCACGTGGCGGTGAATGTCGAACTCGGCGTGGTCGACCCAGAACGGCGTCCCCAGGCCCAGCGGCGGGTAGAGCAGGCGCTGGCGCAGCCGCGGCAGCTGGTGGACGCGGCTGAGGATGTGGGTGAGGAAGTCGTCGGGGTCCGGCGCCTCGCCCTCGCAGACGAGGACGGCCCCGATCGCCATGTGCCCGTTCGCCTTCTCGTTCGCCAGGAACGACGTGTCGAACGACGTCAGCCTGTCCATGTGGCGGTGCGACATCCCAATTCCTCCCCCAGGGAGGTTACGGGGGTGCCTAAGCCACAGCTGAAAGCGTGCTGCCGCCCTCGTCCGCGTCCTCGCCCTGCTCGGCTACTTCGCGCGGGAGGCGGCGGGAGACGACCTTGGTCACGCCGTCGCCGCCCATGCTGACCCCGTAGAGGACGTCGGCGGCGTCCATCGTCCGTTTCTGGTGGGTGACGATGACGAACTGGGCGCGGTCGGAGAAGCGCCGGATCAGCTGCAGGAAGCGGTCGATGTTGGCGTCGTCGAGGGCGGCCTCGACCTCGTCCAGGATGTAGAAGGGGCAGGGCCGGGCGAGGAAGACGGCGAAGACGAAGGCGAGTGCGACCAGCGACTTCTCGCCGCCGGAGAGCAGCGAGAGCTTGCGGGTCTGCTTGCCGGCCGGGGTGACCTCGATCTCGACCCCGAGCTCTTCGCGCTCTTCTTCCTCCTCGGGCTCGGGCTCGGCGTCCTCGCTCGGGACCTCCTGCTCGCCCGCCGGCCGCTCGGCCTCGCGCACCGGCCGCAGCGCGACCCGGCGCAGGCGCCCACGGCCGCCCGGGAAGAGGTGCTCGACCATCTCCTCGAAGTTCTTCGCGGTCGCCTCGAAGGTCTGCTCGAAGGCGCGCTCTATCTCCTCGTCGATGTCGCGGATCAGCGTCTCCAGCTCCCGCATCGCCCGCTCGGTGTCCTCGCGCTGGGACTGCAGGCTCTCGACGTGCTCGCGAGCTTCGTCGTACTCGCGCTCGGCCAGCGGGTTGACCGGGCCGATCTGGGCGCGGCGGCGGTCCAGCCGCTCCAGCCGGCGGTCGATCTCCGCCCGCTCCTCGTCGCTGAGCGGCTTTTCGGCGGGCGCGATCTCCTCGCCGAGACGCTCGGCGATCGAGGCCAGCTCGCGCTCGGCCTCGGCCCGGCGGTCGCCGAGGTGGGCGGCCTCGACCTCGGCTTTGGTCAGCTCGTCGGCGACCGACTTCATCTCCGCCTGCAGCTCGAACTCCTGCTGCGAGCAGGCGCGCAGCTGCTCGGCGATCACGTCGCCGTCGCCCTCGCCGCCGACGACCTTGCCCTCGGTGCGCTCGACCCGGGCCCGGATCGCCGCCCCGGTGGCCTCGACCGCGGCCAGCGCGGCGCGGACGTCGTCGAGCAGCGCCTCGCCGTCGGCGACCCGTTTGCGCAGCGCCTCGCGGTGGCGCTCGCCGAGCAGGCCCTCGGCCCGGCGGGCGTGGCGCGAGGCGTGCTCGGCACCGGTGCGGAGCTCGGCCAGGGCGGCCTCGCGGGCGGACTCGGCGGCCGCGGCGGAGCGGGCGACCTCGAAGCCCTCGTTGGCGGTGCGCAGACCGGCGTCGATCTCCCCCAGCTCCTGCTCGAGCTTGCGGGCGCGCTCGGCCGGGGCGGCGCCGGGGCCGACGTCGAGGGTGAGCGGGCCGAGCTCGGTCCGCAGCCGCTCCAGGCCGGCCTCGATCTCGGTCTCGCGCGAGCTCAGCCCGGCGACGCGGACGGCGACTTTCTCCTGCTCGCCGCGCAGCTTGGTCAGCAGTCCCCAGGCCAGGGTGCGCTCGCGGTCGCGGGCGGCAAAGCGCTCCTCCGCCTCGCGGCGGCGTTTGCCGACCTCGGCCAGCTTCTCCTCCAGCTTGGTCCGAGTGGCGCGGGCTTTGGCAGCCGCTTTCGCCGCGGCCTCGGCCCGGTCGGCGCCGAAGCGCAGTTCCTCGGAGACGAGCTGGGCGCGCAGCCCCAGTTCCTCGCGCTCGATCCGCGCACCCAGCTCCGCCGCCTGCGCCTGGCGCTTCAGCGGACGCAGCCTGGCGCGGGCCTCGCGCTCGACGTCGAGCGCGCGGTCGAGGTTGTCGCGGGCGGCGCGCAGCTTCAGCTCGGCCCGGCGGCGGCGCTTGCGGTGCTTGCCGAGGCCGGCGGCCTCCTCGACCAGGAGCCGGCGCTCGCGCGGCTTCGAGTGGACGATCGTCTCCACCCGTCCCTGGCTGATCACCGAGTGCATCTCGCGGCCGAGGTTGGTGTCGGAGAGGACGTCGGTGACGTCGGCGAGGCGGCAGCGGGCGCCGTTGAGGCGGTAGCCGCCGTCGCCGCCGCGGTCGAGCCGGCGCTGCACGGCGATTTCGGAGAACTCGGTCGCGGCGCGGCCGTCGGAGTTGTCGATCACGACCTCGACCTCGGCGCTGTTGCGCTGGCCGATACCTTTGCCGCCGGCGGAGATCACGTCCTGCATCGAGGCGCCGCGGATCGCTCCCGGGCTCTGCTCGCCGAGCGCCCAGAGCACAGCGTCGGTGATGTTCGACTTGCCGGAGCCGTTGGGACCGACGATCACGCTGACGCCAGGCGAGAACTCGAGGCTCACCCGCTCGGGGAACGACTTGAACCCCTTCATGGATATCGATCTCAGATACATGGTTTCCTCACTGCCGGCTCCCCAGATTCACGGTTGCCTCGGACGCCAATGAGGGCCTTTTATCCCCCTAATTGCGAAAGTGCGCGCTCCGCCGCGACCTGCTCCGCCGCCTTCTTGCTGCGCCCCTCGCCGCTGCCGACCTGTTCGGAATCGACGATTGCCGCGACCTCGAAGCGGCGCTGGTGCGGAGGCCCGGTGGCGGCCACCACCTCGTAGCTTACGCGCGCCCCGCGGCGGGCCAAAAGCTCCTGCAAAGCGGACTTGAAGTCGATCCGGGTCTCGGAGGCGAGCTCGATCCGCGGCGCGAAGGCGGCAGCCACGGCGGCGGCGGTGCGCTCGAACCCGAAGGCCAGGTAGCAGGCGCCGATCAGCGCCTCGGTCGCCTCCGGCAGCGGCCGCTCGCCGTCGAGCAGGACCTCGGCCGGGATCGCCGCGGTGACGTCCTCGGGCTCGTTCGCGCGGAGCATCTCCGGCACGCCGAGCTGACGCCCGACCTCGGCGCAGGAGACGCCGCTGACCGTCTGGTTGTGGATCTTGGTCAGACCGCCGGAGTCGATCTTGGGGAAGCTCTCGACCAGCTCCGTCGCGACCGAGAGGCCGAGCACGCTGTCGCCGAGGAAGGCGAGGCGCTCGAAGGAGTCGACTCGGCGCTCGGTCCAGGAGGAGTGGGTGAGCGCCTGCTTGCGCAGCGGCTCCGGCAGCTCTTCGATCAGCGCCGAGAGGGCCGCGGCCGGGGACTCGGGACCGGCCGCCACCTCAGGCGGGCGCGTGCTCGACCACGAAGCCGACCGCGTCGCCGACCGTCTTGATGTGCGTCGCCTGCTCCTCGGAGACGGCGACTCCGTAGCGGTCCTCCAGCTCCATCACCAGCTCGTAGAGGTCCAGCGAGTCGGCGTCGAGATCCTCCTTGAAGCGGGTCTGCTCGCCGATCCTGCCGATCTCGACTTCGAGCTCCTCGGCGAGGTGCTCGCGCACGAGCGTCAGGACTTCGTCGCGGTTCATCGCGCCACTTCCTATCACGCGCTCTCCCCGGAGGCCAAGGCGCCGCGGCCGGCGCCGCCCTCACGCAGCAGCGCCGCGGTGCGACCGACCGCGTCGAGCTCGGCGCAGCGGGCGGCGAGGCGGACGGCGTTGGCGATTCCTTCGGCCCCGGCGCTGCCGTGCCCGACCACGGCGATGCCGCGCAGGCCGAGCAGGATCGCGCCGCCGGTGGTGTCGGGATGGAGCTCGCGGCGCAGTCCGCCGAGCGCCGGCTTCAGCAGCAGCCCGCCGAGCGCGGCGACCGGGTTGGAGCGGGCGGCGCCGCCGACCGCGGCGGCGACGGTCTTGGCGGTTCCCTCCATCAGCTTCAGGGCCACGTTGCCGGTGAAGCCGTCGGTGACGACGACGTCGACCGTCGCCGCCGGCAGGTCGCGTCCCTCGACGTTGCCGGCGAAATCAATGCCCTGCGCCTGGCTGAGGACGCGGTGCGCCTCGACCACCTCCTCGCGCCCCTTGCCGGCCTCCTCGCCGACCGTGAGCAGCCCGACCCGCGGCCGCTCGACCTCCAGAACCGCGGCGCTGAAGGCGGCGCCGAGGAAGGCGAACTGGACCAGGTGCTGGGCGCGGACATCGACGTTGGCGCCGACGTCGAGGAACAGCACCCGCTTGCCGGGGACCGGCAGCTGCACCGCCAGCGCCGGCCGCTGCACGCCCTGGAGCCGGCGCAGGCCGAAGGTCGCCGCCGCCATTGCCGCCCCGGTCGAGCCGAGGCTGACCAGGGCCGCGGCGTTGCCCTCGGCGACGTCGCGCGCGGCGCGAACGACCGACGCCTCCTTTCCCGCCCGCACCGCGGCGACCGGGTCCTCCTCGTTGCCGATCCACTCCGCGGTCGGGACGACCTCGATCCCCTCCGTCCCGGAGAGGCCGAGCGCGCGCTCGGGGCCGAAGACGCGGACGCCGATGCCGTCGGCCGCGGCCAGGCGGGCGCCCTCCGCGAGCACGTCAAAGCCCTGCTCCGCCCCGTAGCCGTCGAGCGCAACCGTCACCGCGCGCCGGGGCGCCACGGCTACTCGGAGTCGGCGGTGGTCGCCGAGGCCTCGGCGACTTTGTGCGTGACGACCTCGCGGCCGGCGTAGGTTCCGCAGGTCGGGCAGACCCGGTGCGGCAGCCGCGGGCTGTGGCAGCGCGGGCAGTTGTTCAGGTTCGGCTTGCCGGCCTTGTGGTTGGCGCGCCGCTTGTCGCGGCGGGCGCTGGAAGTTCTCTTCTTCGGGACGGCCATCGGTCGCGGGATGGTACCCGGTTCCGCCGCTCCGGGCGGCAAGCGGCGCTCAGTAGGTCGCTCGGACCACGGCGAGATCGCCGGACTGCCAGGTGATCTCCCCGTTGCACCAGTCCACGAGGTCACTCAGTTGGGTTCCGACGAAGACGTCGCCGATCACCAGGGAGCGGGCCTGGGTCTTGACCTGGCGGCAGAGATTCTGCTTCTGCTCGTCGTTCAGCTGGTTGACCGAGAGCACGGAGATGACCAGGTCCCAGGGGCCGTCGGGCAGCGGGTCCTCCATCCGCGCGAGCTGGACGTCGTCGTAGGACTTGCGGGCGCGGAAGACCATGTCGGGGCTGGAGTCGAGGCCGATCACCCAGGCGTCCGGGAAGGACTCGATCAGCCGCCGGGTCGTCTCCCCCGTCCCCATCCCCAGCTCGAGCACGCGCTCGGGCGCGAACGGGATCGCCGCCACGGACTGCGACTGCAGATCGTCGTAGCCGGGGATCTCGGCGCGGATCCGGTCCAGGTAAACCTCGGGTGTCCAGTCGAATTGACCCATCTCGTAACCTCGTCGGGAGGGAGTCATCGTAAGCCCGTACCCCAGCGGAGGTTTGTCCATGTCGCCCACGCCCTCGACGATCATCGACCTCTCGCGCCTCTCGCTGGCCCATGGCGAGGGCAAGCGGCTGGAGGTTCCAGTGGCCCTGGAGCCGTTCGAGCTCGGCGGCCAGACCTACCTCGCCGACCCGTCGAACCCGACCGTGCGGCTGGAGGTGTCCCGCCCCAGCAACGGCTTCGCCTTCCGCGTCCGTTTCCCCGTCCACCTCGAGGGCCCGTGCATGCGTTGCCTGGAGCCGGCCGCCCTCGACCTCGAGGTCGAGGCGAGGGAGATCGACCAGGCCCGCACCGACGACCCCGAACTGCGCAGCCCCTACGTCGACGAAGACGAGCTCGACATCGGCCGCTGGGCCCACGACGCGACCATGCTCGCCCTCCCCACCCGCCTCCTCTGCCGCCCCGAGTGCCTCGGCCTCTGTCCCACCTGCGGCGACCCCCTCAACGATGCCGACCCCTCGGCCCACGACCACGGCAGCGCCCCCGACCCCCGCTGGGCGGCCTTGAACGACCTCAAGCTCGAGTAGCGCCCCGCGCGCCGGGGGAGAGTTTTCGGCGATGGCGCCTTATTCGGCATATGGCCGAGAAAAGCGCCAATCCAGATTGGGCGGTGTCGAGGGTTGCGGCGCGACAGCATGGTGTGGTGTCGATCCATCAGCTTCACGAGGCTGGCCTGAGCGACGACGCAGTGTTGGGACGAGTGCGAACCGGCAGGCTTCATCGCCTTCACCGCGGTGTTTTCGCCGTGGGACACCCTGAGCCGCCGATCGAGGGGCGATGGATGGCCGCCGTGCTTGCTTGCGGTGATCGGGCGGTGCTCAGTCACATCAGCGCCGCCGCGCTCTGGAGGCTGCTGGATCCGCGAGGCGGACCGATACACGTCGCGGTCCCAGGAGACGGCGGGAAGCGGAAGCAGCGCGGCATCCGCATTCATCGCCTCGTAACCCTCCATCCCGACCAGATGACGCGGAAGCGCCGCATCCCCGTGACCACGCCAGCAAGGACGATCATGGACCTGCGGCGACTGCGGCCGCCCGTCTCCGAGGCGACGCACCGGCGGGCGGTTCGGCAGGCAGAGGTGCTGGGACTGCGGACGGGACTCGGGGAAGCCGTCGCCCCCACCCGCAGCGAGCTCGAGGACTGCTTCCTCGCGCTCTGCCACCGCCACCGCCTGCCTCTCCCCGAGGTCAACGTCCGCGTCGGCCGCTGGGAGGCCGACTTCCTCTGGCGCGAGCAGCGCCTCGTCGTCGAAACCGACGGCTACCGCTTCCACCGCGGCCCCACCGCCTTCGAGACCGACCACGTCCGCGACCTGGACCTGCGCATCAGCGGCCACGACGTCCTCCACTTCACCTACGACCAAGTGACCAACCACCCGTCCCAAGTCGCAAATGTCCTCCACCGCGAACTCGAAGCCCACCGCAACGCCTCGTCCCTAACCAGCTAGCTGACGGACGAGCGTCCCTAGCCACCCACCCTCTGACGAGCATCCCTATCCAGCTAGAGAACCCAGGCGTGCGTGGGTGGGTCGGGAGGGTTCGATACCCCTCCGAACGGCTTGTACTGTTCGGCGGAGCACAACCTCGGACGGCCCCCGCCCCTTCCCGAAAAAGTTGAGAGAGGAGGGGTATCGAACCCTCCCCACTGACCTACGGCTGCTCGAGCTCTTCCGCCGCGGGTTGTTCGTCCTCACGGCCCGCCAGACGATCGCGCCCGCGCTGCACGGCCGCGAGGAACTTCTGAAGGTTGACTTCAAGCGTGTTGAGGATCTCGTCGGCGTAATCCTCGGCGCCGAGGCGGATTTCGCGCTCGCGGGTGCGGGCGTCCTCGACGATCTCGTCGGCGGCGCGCTCGGCCTGCTTGGTGACCTCCTCGTCGGAGATCAGACGGGCCTGCTGCTCGCGCGCCTCGCGGACGATCCGCTCGGCCTCGCGTTTGGCCTCGGCCAGCATCTCCTGGCGCTCCTTGACGATCCAGCGCGCCTGCTTGATCTCCTCGGGGATCGTCGCGCGCATCTGGTCGAGGAGGTCATAGATCTCCTCGCGGTCCACGCGCACCTGATCCGTCAGTGGGACGGGTCGGGCGTTGTGGACGACATCGTCCAGCTTGTCTATGAGAACGAGAACGTCCATTTGCAGGTCGTAAGCCTACGTGTACGCGGGTTTTTTGGTGAAGATGCAGTGATTCAGGCCGGTTTTTGCAAGCCGTCGCCCACCGCAACCAGACATTGAGCTACAGCCTACCTTCCGGCCAGGCGCTCAGAAAGCGCCGCGGCCACGGGCCCGGGAACGAGGTCGGAAACGTCGCCGCCGAAGGTCGCCATCTCCTTCACCCCGGTGGAGGAAAGGAAGCTGTAGTGCGGAGAGGCGATCACGTAGATGCTCTCGATCCCGGGGTCGAGCTTGCGGTTCAGCTGCGCCATCTCGAACTCGTACTCGAAGTCGGAGATCGCCCGCAGGCCCTTGACGATCGACTTGGCATTGTTGTCGCGGGCGAACTCGACCAGCAGGGTGGCGAAGATCTTCACCTCGACGTTGGGCAGGTCGGCGGTCGCCTCGGCGATGAAGTCGCGGCGCTCTTCGGCGTTGAAGAGCGTCTTCGACTTGCGGACCGGGTTGTTGACGACGCCGACGACGACCTTCTCGAAGACCCGCGAGGTCCGGGTAATGATGTCGATGTGGCCGTTGGTGACCGGGTCGTAGCTGCCCGGGCAGACGACGGTGCCGTTGCGCTCGGTCACCTGCCCATCCTCGCGTAGACGGCGACGTCGGCGCCGCCGTAACGGCGTTGCCGCAGCGATTCCAGCGGCGAGTCGAGCCGCACTGGCCCGCGGGCGCCGCTCTCGACCACGACGCGGCCGTCGGCGGCGAGCAGGCTCGGCAGGTGGGTGTTGAGGTCCTCGGCCACGCGGCCGGCGAGTTTATAGGGGGCATCGACGAAGATCAGGTCGAAGCGGCGGACCGAGGGGGGGAGAGAATCCTCTCCCAAAACCTTCCCCGGGTGGGGGAAAGCGGTGGCGGCCAGCCAGCGGCCGACATCGGAGCGGACCAGCTCCGCCCGCTCGCCGAGGCCGAGGTGCTCGACGTTGCCGAGCGCCGGCCGGGTGTCGCGGTCGACGAGGACGGCGCCGGCGGCGCCGCGCGAGAGCGCCTCGATCGCCAGCGCCCCGGTGCCGCAGTAGAGGTCGAGGACGGTGGCGCCGACGACGCGCTCGCCGAGGGTGGAGAAGATCGCCTCGCGGACCCGGTCCGACGTCGGCCGCACCTTCCAGCCGCGCGGGGCGACGAGGCGCTGGCCGCGCAGCTCTCCGGCGATCACTCTCACGTGACCATTAGAGCGGGATCGGGTCGGCGGCGCCGGCACCGAAGCGGCTGCGGGCCGCCTCCAGCAGCGGACCCAGGGCCGGGTCGGAGAGCGAGCCGTAGCGCTCCAGCAGGGCCAGCACCTCGTCGCGAGCGGCGATCAGCTGCTCGCCGTCCTCGGGCAGGCTGGCGACGGCGAAACGCGGCAGCCCCGACTGGCGGGTGCCGAGGATCTCGCCCTCGCCGCGCAGTTCGAGGTCGACCTCGGCGAGCTTGAAGCCATCGCCCTCGCGCGCGACCGCGTCGAGCCGCCGCCGCGCCAGCTCGCCCGCTTCTTCGTGGAACAGCAAGCACTGCGACGGATGCTCGCCGCGGCCGACGCGGCCGCGCAGCTGGTGCAGCTGGGAGACGCCGAAGCGCTCGGCCCCCTCGATCACCATCACCGTCGCGTTGGCGACGTCGATCCCGACCTCGATCACGGTGGTCGCGACCAGGACGTCGGTCTCGCCGGCGGCGAAGGCGGCCATCGCCGCCGCCTTCTCGCTGGAGTGCATCTGCCCGTGCAGGAGGCCGACGCGGAAATCGCGCAGCTCACCGGCCCGCAGCCGCTCGGCCTCGACCTCGGCCGCTTTGCCCGGCTGTTTCTCGGACTCGGTGACCAGCGGGCAGACGACGAACGCCTGGCGGCCCTCCCGCAGCCGCCGCCGGGTGAACTCGAACGCTTCCGCCCGCTGGTCCTCCTCGACGACGCGGGTGGCGATCGGCATCCGGCCCGCCGGCAGCTCGTGCAGCGCGGTCGTGTCGAGGTCGCCGTAGGCGGTCAGAGAGAGCGTGCGCGGGATCGGCGTCGCGGTCATGTGGAGGACGTGCGGGGCCATCCCCTCGACCCCCTTGGCGTCGAGAGCGCCGCGCTGCTCGACGCCGAAACGGTGCTGCTCGTCGACCACCGCCAGGCCCAGGCGGGCGAATTTCACCGTGGGCTCGATCAGCGCATGCGTGCCCAGGATGAGCCCCAGCTCGCCGCTGGCGAGCTGGTTCAGGGCTTGCCGGCGGATCGGCGCGGGGGTGGCGCCCGTCAGCAGGGCGAACGGGATCGCCTCCGCCCCGAGCAGCCGGCCCAGGGTGATCGCGTGCTGCTCGGCCAGCGTCTCCGTCGGCGCCATCAGCGCCGCCTGGTAGCCCGCTTCCATCGCCCGCAGCATCGAGTAGACCGCGACGACCGTCTTCCCGGACCCGACCTCGCCCATCAACAGCCGCTGCATCGGCTCGCCCGAGTCGAGATCCCCCTCGATCTCGTCGAACGCCCGCAGCTGGTCTCCGGTCGGCTCGAAGGGCAGCGAGTCCAGCCAGCGCGCGACCAGGTCGCCTGGCTTCCCGAACCGCGGCGCCGGCCGCGCGGTCCGGTGCGTCCGCTTCCGCGTCGCCAGCACCGCCTGGTAGAGGAAGAGCTCTTCGAAGACGATCCGCTCGCGGGCGGCGTCGGACTCGCCCGGGGTCTGCGGGAAGTGCGCGGCCCGGATCGCCTCGCCGACCCCAGCCAGGTGCCGGCGGGTCCGCAGCGATGCTGGCAGGCCCTCAATCGCGTTGGGGGCCCAGGCGCACGCTTGCTCGGCCCAGTCGCGGATACGGGCAGGCTTGAGGGCCTCGGTCGCGGGATGGACGGGGACGATGCCGGAGGATTGCTCCTCCCCGGCGGAGACGAGCTCCCATTCGTTCACGCCGAAGCCGCGCTCGGTGCGCTTGCCGGTGAGCAGCAGGCGCGCTCCCGGGGTCAACTTGCCGGCGACCCAAGGTTGGTTGAACCAGGTCGCGCGGACCGAGTCGGATTCGTCCCCGACTTTGACGCTGACGATGGTGAGCTTCCGTTTGCGGAAGGGGCGGGGCTGGGAGCCGAGCACGTCGACGAGGACGGTGCCCACTTCGCCCGGCTCGATCTCCGCCAGCTGGCGGAGCTGGCGGTTGCGGTGGCTGTGGGGGAAGCGGAGGAGAACGTCGGCGACGGTGTGGATGCCGGCCTCGGCGGCGGCGCCCGCCAGCTTTGGGCCGACGCCCTCGAGGGCATTGATCGAGGCGTCGAGGACGCTCGGGCGGGGCCAGTGCACGGGCGCCGCGCGCAGCTGAGCGGCAGTCAGCTCGCCGGCGCCGGCGAAGGCGCGCACTACTGGGCGGCCAGCAGCCACCACCAGCTGGGCTGACCGCCATCGTGGGTCTCGACCTCGACCCCCGCCGGAACGTGGGTGTCGATCTCCGAGAGCGGGATCGGCGCCCCCTCGCCGGCGATCACGGTGACGATCTCCGCTCCCTCGGCCAGGTGCTGGATCGTCTCGGTCAGGGTCGAGCCGGCGCCTCCCCAGGCGATGATCTCGCTGTCGGCGAAGCCGACGGCGTCGCCCTGCTTGAAGCGCCCCTGGGCGTCGTCGCGGGCGGCCGGGGCGACTCCCCCGGTCGCCATCCCCGCCAGCGCTCCCTCCAGGCGCTCGAGGTTCTCGTCGGCGGCGGCGGCCGGGTCGAACTCCACGAGCGCCAGCAGGCTCGCCTGCTGCGAGGTCGCCGGCAGCACCCGGGCCGGCTTGTCGGAGAGCTCGCAGGCGCGCTCGGCGGCCATGATCACGTTGGAGGAGCTGGGCAGGACGACGACCTCCTGCGCGCGGACGCTGTGAATCCCCGCCAGCAGCTCGTAGGTGGACGGGTTCAGGGTCTCGCCGCCGGGGACGACGTTGGCGCCGAGCTCGGCGAAGAGGCGCTCCATCCCCTCCCCCGCCGCCACCGCGAGCACGCCGCTGCGGCCGCCAGCGAGGCGGGCCTCGCGCTCGGCCATCTGCTCGCGCATGTCGGCGACGTCGAGGTTGGTCACCTCGCCGGCCCCCTCGAACAGCGCCACCGCGGCCTCGGGCTCGTCGGTGTGGACGTGGACCTTCAGGGTCGCTTCGTCGCCGACCACCAGGACCGAGTCGCCGAGTCCCTCCAGGCGCGGCAGGAACTCGCGGCTGCCGAGGCCGGTGCCGGAGACGATGAAGTTGGTGCAGTAGCGGTAGCGGCTGTCGACGTGGTGGGGCAGGCTCAGCCGCGGCGGCTCGTGGTGGGAGACCTCCGGCAGCTCGGCGCCGTCGCCGCGCAGGCCGGCGACGACCCCGGCGAGGATCAGGACCAGGCCGTAGCCGCCGGCGTCGACGACCCCGGACTCGCGCAGAACCTCGAGCTGCTCGGGGGTGCGGGCGACGGCACGCTCGCCCTCCTCGATCGCCCGTTCGAGCACCTCGGCGAGGATCGCGTCCTGCTGCTCTTCGCCGACCTCGCGGCCGAGCCGCTGCTTGTCGGCCTCGAGGTGGGCGAGCTGGCGGGTCAGCGAGTGGGCCATCTCGCGGAAGACGGTCAGCATCGTCCCCTCGGCCGGCTCGCGCACCGACTCATAGGCGGCGTCGGCGGCGCTGGCGAAAGCGGCGGCCACCAGGACCGGGTCGACCAGCTCGCCGGGGCGGCTGGCCAGCTCCTCGGCGGCGCCGCGGACGATCTGGCTGAGGATGACGCCGGAGTTGCCGCGGGCGCCCATCAGCGCCGCCCGCGCCAGCGCCTGGACCAGCGCGGTGCGGCCGACCTCGTCGACCTCGAGGCCGTCGAGGCGGTCGAGCTCTTCCATCACCGCCCGCATCGTCATCGCCATGTTGTCGCCGGTGTCGCCGTCGGCGACCGGGAAGACGTTGAGGTCGTTGACCTCCTGGCGTCGGGTCTCGAGGAAGGCGTAGGCAGAACTGATGACCCGGCGGAACCGGGCGATCGATGGATCGGGCATCTAGAGGGAATCTAGCCGCCCTCCGCGGACGCGAGTTCCAGGCACGGCGAACGCGGGCAGGCGCGGTTGCTAGCGTGGCCCGCCGATGCGTGCCTTCGCCACCTGGATCACCGGCCACCGCAAGACCGTGATCGCCGCCTGGATCGTCGCCCTGATCGGGATCGGCATGCTCGCCGGCTCGGCCGGGCCCGACTACAACGAACAGTTCAAGCTGCCGGCCTCCGACTCCCAGGAAGCCTTCGAGCTGCTGGAAACCAAGTTCCCCGCCCAGTCCGGCGACACGGCGACGATCGTCTACAAGGCCGGCGCCGGGGTCGAGTCGACGGCGGTGAAAAGCGAGATGGAGGGCGTCTTCGGCGAACTCGAGGAGCTGCCCCACGTCAGCGAAGTCGCCAGCCCCTACGCCGACGGCGGCGCCGCCGCGGTCAGCGAGAACGGCGAGATCGCCTACGCGACCGTCCAGTTCGACGTCACCACCGACCTGCTCGCCGACGACGAAGCCCAGAAGGTGATCGAGATCGCCCAGGCGGCGGCCGGCGAGGGCCTCCAGGTCGACGTCGGCGGCCAGCCGATCGAGCAGGCGCGGGGAGAAGAAGAACAGGACTCCTCCTTCGCGATCGGGCTGCTGGCCGCCGTCGTGATCCTCCTCATCACCTTCGGCTCGGTGGTGGCGATGGGGCTGCCGCTGGTCACCGCCCTCTTCGCGCTCGGCGTCGGCCTCAGCCTGGTCACCCTCGGCACCCACGCCTTCGACACGGCGGAGTTCGCCCCGCAGCTGGCGGCGATGATCGGCCTCGGCGTCGGCATCGACTACGCGCTCTTCATCGTCACCCGCTTCCGCGACGCCCTCAAAGACGGCCTGGAGCCGCGCGCCGCGGCGATCGCGGCGATCGACACCGCCGGCCGCGCGGTGCTGTTCGCGGGCATCACCGTGATCATCGCCCTGATGGGAATGTGGCTGCTCGGCATCAGCTTCCTCTACGGGGTGGCGATGGCGGCGGCTACCGCGGTGCTGCTGACGATGATCGCGGCCCTGACCCTGCTGCCGGCCTTCCTGACGATCGTCGGGCACCGGATCGACAAGCTGCGCATCCCCGGCTACGGCCGCCGCGCCGGCGTCGACGAGACCAGCTGGTGGGAGCGCTGGAGCGCGATGATCCAGCGCCGCCCGGTGATCGCCGCGGTGCTCTCCGGCGGCCTGCTGCTGGCGCTCTGCATCCCCACCCTCTCGCTTCGAATCGGCTCCAACGACGCTGGCACCGACCCGGCGGGGACGACGACGCGCGAGGCCTACGACCTGCTCGCCGAGGGTTTCGGGCCCGGGTTCAACGGGCCCTTCTCGGTCGTCGCGGCGCTGCCGGGGAAGGGCGAAGACCAGTCGCTGGAAGAGCTGCGGACGACGCTCGAGGGCGAAGAGGGCGTCGAGGCGGTGACCGACGTCACCCTCAATCCCGAGGAAACCGTCGGCGTCTTCCAGCTCTACCCGACCACCTCGCCGCAGAGCGCCGAGACGACCGAGCTGCTCGACCACATCCGCGACGAGGTGATCCCGGGAGTCGAGGAACAGACCGGCGCCCAGGTCCACGTCGGCGGCATCACCGCGATCTTCGAGGACTTCGGCGACGCGATCTCCGAGAAGCTGCCTCTGTTCATCGGCGTCGTCGTGCTGCTCTCGGCGCTGCTGCTGATGATCGTCTTCCGCTCGATCCTGGTGCCGCTCACGGCGACGATCGGCTTCCTGTTCAGCGTGCTCGCCACGCTGGGCGCCACGGTGCTGATCTTCCAGGAGGGCACCTTCGGCCTGATGGAGGGTCAGCCCATCGTGAGCTTCATGCCGATCTTCCTGATCGGCGTGGTCTTCGGGCTCGCGATGGACTACGAGGTCTTCCTGATGTCGCGGATCCACGAGGAGTGGGAGCACACCCACGACGCCACCCGCTCGGTCACCCGCGGCCTCGCCCTGACCGGCCGCGTGATCACCGCGGCGGCGGCGATCATGATCACCGTCTTCGCCTCCTTCATGCTCGGCGAAGACCGGATCATCAAGCTCTTCGGCCTCGGCCTCGCCTCCGCCGTCTTCATCGACGCCGTGATCATCCGCTCGGTCCTCGTCCCGGCGCTGATGCAGCTCTTCGGCACCCGCGCCTGGTATTTCCCCCAGTGGCTCGGCAAGATCCTGCCGCGGCTGCACGTGGAGCCGGCGGAGCCGCCGTCCGGGGAACAGCCGTTGCCGCAGGCTGACTAACCGGGCCCCGGGGAGGGGTCCGGTTGTGCTCCGGGCGAGGCCCAAGGAGCGGTCCGGTTGTGCTCCGGGCGAGGCCCAAGGAGCGGTCCGGTTGTGCTCCGGGCGAATTTAGTCGCGTCCCTTCGGGACAGCTCCACCCAGATGCTGCCCGCCTATGGCGGGCATGACATGAGATTGCATTTCGCCGCTTTCGCGACATTCGCTCGGAGCACAACCGGACCGCTCCCCACGTCACGTCCCTGGTCAGCTGAAAGCGAAAGGCTCGAGCCAGCCCCCCGGGAGAGGTTGCCGCTTGTAGCCCTGTGGGCGACAAACGACAACCGCTCGGTCTGGATAGCTGGATTGGGACGTTTGGAGTTGGCCGGGGACGCCGGTACCCCGAGGCGGGAATGTGGCCGAAGGCCGCGAAATGCAATCTGATTCCTGCCCGCCATAGGCGGGCAGCATCATCGGGAGCTGTCCCGACAGGGACGCGACTAAATTCCCGCGGAGGGGTACCGGCGGCGCTGGCCTTCGCCAGCGCTCGCTAGGCGGCCTTGGTGACCTTGTTCGACTTCAGGCAGCGAGTGCAGACGTAGGCACGCAGGGGGCGGCCGTTCTCCTGGATCCGGACCTTTTGCAGGTTCGGATCGAAGCGCCGCTTGGTCGCGACCATCGAGTGGCTCCGGGACTGACCGAACGCCGGTCCCTTGCCGCAGCTGTGGCATACCTTGGCCATCGGGTCGTGGATGGTACAGAGTGCGGCTTGGCCGCGGCCCCGTGCCTGTCAGCTGGCCAGCTCGCCCTTCAGCAGCGCCATGCGGGCGACGGTGAGGGCGGCGTTGCGGCCCTGGTCGCGTTTGTCGCCGCCGGCGCGGGCCAGGGCCTGCTCCATCGTGTCGCAGGTGATCACGCCGAAGGCGCAGGGGACGCCGGTCTCCAGCTGCACGTTCTGGATCCCGCGGGCCGACTCGCCGCAGACGAAGTCGTAGTGGTCGGTCTCGCCGCGGATCACGACGCCGAGGCAGGCGACGCCGGCGAAGTCGCCGCGCTCGGCGAAGAGGCGGGCGGCGAAGGGCAGCTCGTAGGCGCCGGGGACGGAGACGTCGGTGACGTTCTCCCCCGGCACGCCGGCCAGCTCGAAACCGTGGCGGGCGCCGCTGACGAGCCGCTGCGCGAGGTCCTCGTAGTAACGGCCGACACAGACCGCGAAGCGGCGGCTGGCCAGCTCGCCGCGCTCGGCGGCGCTGAACTCTTCGAGGAAGGCGCCGTCCCCGTCACCCATCGGCCTTCTCCGCGTCGCGCTCCTCCTCGTCGTGGATCATCTCCTCGTCGAGCGCCAGGCCCTGGTGGTGCAGCAGGTGGCCCATCTTCTCCCGCTTGGCCCGCAGGTAGGCCTCGTTGTGGGTGTTGGGCGCGGATTCGATCGGCACCTGCTCTGAGACCGAGAGCCCGTAGCCCTCCAGCCCGACGATCTTTTTCGGGTTGTTGGTGAGGATGCGGATGCTGGTCAGGCCGAGGTCGCCGAGGATCTGGGCGCCGATGCCGTAGTCGCGCAGGTCGGCGGGCAGGCCGAGCTTGAGGTTGGCTTCGACCGTGTCGGCTCCCTCCTCCTGCAGTTTGTAGGCGCGCAGCTTGTTCAGCAGGCCGATCCCGCGGCCCTCCTGGGAGAGGTAGAGGAGGACGCCGCGGCCCTCGCTCTCGATCATCGAGAGCGCCGCTTCCAGCTGTTCGCCGCAGTCGCAGCGCATGCTGTGGAAGACGTCGCCGGTGAGGCACTCACTGTGGACGCGGACCAGCACGTCCTCGGTGCCGTCGACCTCGCCCTTGACCATCGCCACGTGGTGTTTGTCGTCGACCAGGGAGCGGTAGCCGACCGCGGTGAAGTCGCCGAAGGTGGTCGGCAGCCCGGTGGCGACGACGCGCTCGACCAGCTTCTCGGTGCGGCGCCGGTAGGCGATCAGCTCGGCGACGGTGATCATCTTCAGCCCGTGCCGTTCGCAGTAGGGGACGAGGTCGGGGACCCGCGCCATCGTGCCGTCGTCGTTCATCACCTCGCAGATCACGCCGGCCGGGGTGAGGCCGGCGAGGCGGGCGAGGTCGACGCTGGCCTCGGTGTGGCCGGTGCGCTCCAGCACGCCGCCGTCTTTGGCCCGCAGCGGGAACATGTGGCCGGGCACGACGATCTCGCGGGGGCCGGACTCGGGGTCGATCGCGACCTGGATCGTGTGCGCGCGGTCGTGGGCGGAGATCCCGGTGCTGACCCCGCCGGCGGCCTCGATCGTGACCGTGAAGGCGGTCTGCAGCGGCGCCTCGTTCTTCGCCGCCATCAGCTTCAGGCCGAGCCGTTCGCAGCGCTCGGCGGTCAGCGCCAGGCAGATCAGGCCGCGCGCCTCCTTGGCCATGAAGTTGACCGCCTCGGGGGTGGCGAACTGCGCCGCCATCACCAGGTCGCCCTCGTTCTCGCGATCCTCGCCGTCGCAGACGACGACCATGCGGCCGCGGCGGATCTCCTCGATCGCTTCCTCGATCGTCGAGAAGGGGGTTTTCGTCTGGGCCTCGGTCATTTGGCTCACGCGCGTTCCTTTCCGGCGAATGGTGACACCAGTCGCTCCACGTACTTCGCCACGATGTCGCACTCCACGTTCAAAATATTTCCGGGCTCGGCCCCGCCCAGGTTCGTCCGCTCCAGGGTCTCGGGGATCAGCGACACCTCGACCCACTCCTCCCCCAGCTCGGAGACCGTGAGGCTGACCCCGCTGAGCGTGATCGACCCCTTCTCGACGACGTAGCGCAGCAGCTCCCGCGGGAGGCCGACGCGGACCCGGCGGGCGAACCCGTCCTCCCCCACCGCGAGCACCTCCCCCACGCCGTCCACGTGCCCCTGCACGATGTGGCCGCCGAGCCGGTCGCCGGCCTTCATCGCCAGCTCCAGGTTGACGACGCTGCCGGCCTCGACGCCGCCAAGCGCGGTGACCGCCAGGGTCTGGTTCATCGCCTCGGTCTCGAAGCCGCCCTCGTCGACGGCGGTCGCGGTCAGGCAGGCGCCGTCGACGGCGACCGAGTCGCCGAGCGCGATCTCCGCGGCGAGGGTGGTCTCGATCCGCAGGCGAGCGCCGTCGGCCCCGGCGTCGAGCGCCGCGACCCGGCCCACGTCCTCGATCAGTCCGGTGAACACGTCACCACTCCTTGTACCTGGCGGTGATCAGTGTGTCCTCCCCGACCGCCTCGCTGCGCGATTCGAGCGCGGTCAGCCGGACTGGATTCGCCTGCCAGGGTTGGCCCGGCCCGCCGCCGGCCGGTCCGAGCAGCACCGGCGCCACGAACGTCCTCGATTCGTCGACCTGCTCCGCGGCCACGAAGGCCGTCGCGAGCGTCTTCCCGCCCTCCAGGAAAAGGCTGGTGATGCCCCTGCGCCCAAAGTCGGCGAGTGCCGAAACCACGCGGTCGGCGCGGGTCCCGCCGCTGGAGACGACGATCTCCACGCCGGCGTCGCGCAGCGCTCGCAGGCGGCTGCCGTCGGCCGCGGGCGCGGTGACGACCAGGAGCGGCGACTGGTCGAGGCTGGCCAGCAGCTGCGAGTTGAGCGGCAGCCGCGCGTCGGAGTCGAAGACGACCCGGACCGGCTGGCGGGCGTCGGCATAGCGGGCGGTCAGCAGCGGGTCGTCGGCGAGCGCGGTGCCGATGCCGACGGCGATCGCATCGGCTTCCGAGCGCCAGCCGTGGACCAGGGCCCGACTCAGCTCGCCGGAGATCCAGGGGCTCTCGCCGGGCGCGGTCGTGGTCTCGCCGTCGAGCGACATCGCCAGCTTCAGCACGACAAGCGGCAGGCCGGTGCGGGCGTGCTTGCGGAAGGCCTGGTTCAGCTGCCGCGCCGCGGCCGCCTCGGGCCCGGCCGCGAAGGCGACCTCGACGCCGCCGTCGCGGAGGATGCCGGGACCGCGCCCGGAGGCCTTCTCGCTGGGGTCCTCGGAGGCGATCACGACGCGGCCGACGCGGGCCTCCAGCAGGGCGTCGACGCAGGGCGGCTGGTGGCCCTGGTGGGCGCAGGGCTCGAGCGTCACGTACATCGTCGCCCCGGCCGGGTCGTGGCCGCGGCCGCGGCAGTCGGCCAGCGCCGCCCGCTCCGCGTGCAAGCCGCCGAGCTCGGCGTGGAACCCTTCGCCGATAACCTCTCCGTCGCGCACCAGCACCGCGCCGACCAGCGGATTCGGGCTGACCCGGCCGCGCCCGCCCTCGGCCAGCTCCAGAGCCCGCCTCAGGTGCTCAGCGTCAGCCGCGGTTATTGATTGACCAGTCAATCAGTCAATTCTAGCTCCCATGCAAGGCCATACCGGCTCGCTCACGAATACTCTGGTCGGCCCTTGAAGCTGATCGTGCAAATTCCCTGCCTGAACGAGGAGGCGACCCTCCCCGCGACGATCGCCGACCTGCCCCGCCAGCTGGACGGGTTCGACGCGGTCGAGCTGCTGGTCGTCGACGACGGCTCCACCGACCGCACGGTCGAGGTCGCGCGCGAGTGCGGCGTCGACCACATCGTCCGCCTGACCAACAACAAGGGGCTGGCGGCTGGCTTCCAGGCCGGGCTCGACGCCTGTCTCAAGCTCGGCGCCGACGTCGTCGTCAACACCGACGCCGACAACCAGTACAAGGGATCCGACGTCGCCCGGCTGGTGGCGCCGATCCTCGCCGGCGAGGCCGACATGGTCGTCGGCGACCGCCGGGTCGGGACGATCGAGCACTTCTCCGGGGCCAAGAAAGGGCTGCAGCGGCTCGGCAGCTGGGTCGTGCGGCGGCTCTCCGGGACCGAGATCGCCGACGCCACCTCCGGCTTCCGCGCCTACAACCGCGAGGCGGCCCTGCAACTGCTGGTCGTCGACACCTACACCTACACGCTGGAGAGCCTGATCCAGGCCGGCAAGATGCTGGTCGCGGTCGACCAGGTCGAGGTCGGGACCAACCCGCAGACCCGCGAGTCGCGCCTGTTCGGCTCCACCGGCGCCTACGTGCGCCGCAACAGCGGCGCCATCCTCCGCATCTACGCCCGCTACGAGCCGCTGCGCACCTTCGCCGCCGCCGGCCTGGTCGTGCTGGCGCTGGCGCTGGCCGCCTGGACGCCGTTCCTGATCGACTGGATCTTCAACGGCGACTCCAGCGGCCACATCCAGTCGCTGATCCTCGGCGCCGTCCTCTTCATCGCCGCCGTCCAGCTCTTCGCCCTCGGCGTGATCGGCGACCTGCTCGCCGGCCAGCGGGTGATGACGCAGCGGGTCTTCGAGCGCGTGCGCAGGGTCGAGCTGGCGCTCGGGGTCGAGCCCTCGCACTACGAGCCCGGCGATCCGGGCGACCAGGCGAGCTGATGGAGGGGGGCAAGGGCGGCGGGCGCGGCTCGGCCAGCGCCGAGTACGGCAGGACCGCAAGCTTCCTCGCGGTAGGCGTCGGCCTCACCGGCCTGATCACCTACGCCTACTTCCTGATCGCCTCCCACGTCCTCTCCAAGCCCGACTACGGGCAGATCACGGTCCTCTGGTCGGCCGTCTTCATCACCATCTCCACCCTCTACCGGCCGGTCGAACAGCTGCTCTCCCGCCACGTCTCCGAGCGGCTCGAGCGCGACGAGTCGATCTCGCAGCCGCTGCGGGTCGCCTCGACGATCCAGCTCGGGCTGGCGCTGGTCTTCGCGGTCGCGGCGCTGGCCCTGCGGGGCCCGATCCAGGACGGCCTGCTGGAAGGCAACGAAACGCTCTACTGGGTCTTCTTCGGCGCCGTCCTCTTCTACGCCGCCAGCTACTTCGCCCGCGGCTTCCTCGCCGGCAGCCACCAGTTCGGCCTGTTCACGGCGCTGATCCTCTCCGAGTCGGTCTTCCGCACCCTCTTCGCCGTGCTCGTCGCGGTCAGCCTGCTGAGCGGCCAGTCGTGGGTCGCGGTCGGCATCGTCGCCGCGCCCAGCCTCAGCCTGATGGTCGTCCCCGCGGCTTTCCTCCGGCGCGCCCGCAAAAAGGCGTCTGAGAATCCGCCCGGAATCCCCGGACGCGAAGCGGAGGAGATGCCGGAGTCATCGAAAGGCGACTTCTCGATGAAGGAGGGTTCGGGGTTCGCCGCGGCAGTGCTGGTGATCATGTTCAGCGAACAGGCCTTCCTCAACGCCGGGCCGCTGGTCGCGCGCGGGCTGCAGGGGGCGGCGGCGGCGGGTTACATCTTCAACGTGCTGATGCTGGCGCGGGCGCCGCTGCAGATCTTCCAGGCGGTCTCGACCAGCATCCTCCCCCACCTCACCCGCCTCCACATCTCCACCGATCCCGACTCCGATCGCGAATTCCACCGCTCCGTGCGCGGCGTCCTGCTGGGAATCGTCGCCTTCACCGCTCTCACCGCGCTTGTCGTGCTGATCGACGGGCCGCGGCTGATGCAGCTCGCCTTCTCGAAGAAGTTCGAGTACGACCGGGCGGGCCTCCTGCTCGTGACCCTGGGGATGGGGCTCTACCTGGCCTCGGTCACGATCAACCAGGCCTGCCTCGCCCAGGGCCAGGTGCGGCGCGCCGCCGCGCGCTGGATCGCCTGCGCCAGCTTCTTCATCCTCTGGAACTTCCTGCCGATCGTCGACGACGAGTTCCGCCGGGTCGAGGTCGGGTTCGCGCTGACCGCCGGGGTGCTCCTGGCCCTGCTCTACCTCGTCTACAGGCGCCCGCACGAACGCGCCGAGGATGTGCCCGCGGCCGGCTCGCCGGAGGAGCTCGAGGCAAAGCTGGCCGCGATCGACGAGAACGTCTGAGCGTCGCCCAATAGGGTCCGACGATGGGCGGTCACGATGCCGAGCTGATCCTGATCGCCGGCGTCCTGCTGGCCGCCGGCATCGCCGGGGCGCTGCTCGCCGACCGGGTGCGGATCCCCGGCCTGCTGCTGTTCCTCGGCCTCGGCATGCTCGCCGGCTCGGAGGGGATCGGCGGGATCGAGTTCAGCGACACCGAGCTGGCGCGGACGCTGGGCACGATCGCCCTCGTCCTGATCCTGTTCGAGGGCGGGCTGACCGCGGGCTGGTCGGAGATCCGGCCGGTGCTGGGGACCGCCGCCTCGCTGGCGACGATCGGGACCGTGGTCACCGCCGCGATCGCCGGGCTGGCGGCGAAGCTGATCTTCGACCTCTCGACCCTCGAAGGGCTGATCGTCGGGGCCGCGATCGCCGCCACCGACTCGGCCGCGATCTTCGCCGTGCTGCGCCGCTCGACCCTGGAGAAGCGGCTCGCCCGCTCGCTCGAGGGAGAGTCGGGGATGAACGACCCGGTGGCGCTGCTGCTGGTGATCGGGTTCATCGAATGGATCCAGGAGCCGGGCTACGGCGTCGCCGACATGGCCGGCCTGCTGGCCCTGAAGATCGGGCTGGGGATCGCGATCGGGCTGGCCGTGGGCTGGGTCACGGTGCGGATCCTCGACCGGGTTCGGCTGCCGACCGACGGGATCTACCCGGTCGCGACGCTCGCCGTCGCCGGTCTCGCCTACGGCCTAGCCGAGGCCGCACACGGGTCCGGACTGCTCGCCGTCTACCTGACCGCCCTGGCGCTGGGCGGAGCGTCGATCCCGGCCAAGCGCACGGTCGTCTCCTTCCACGAGGGCCTCGGCTGGGTCTCGCAGATGGCGCTCTTCATCATGCTCGGCCTGCTGGTCTTCCCCAGCACGCTCGGCGACGTCACCCTGGAGGGGATCGCGCTCTCAGCGGTGCTGATCCTCGTCGCCCGGCCGATCGCGACGTCGCTGGCGACGGCGCGGTCGCCGTTCAACGCGCGCGAGCGGCTGATGCTCGGCTGGGCGGGCCTGCGCGGCGCAACGCCGATCTGGCTCGCCACCTTCCCCGTGGTCGCCGGTGTCGGCGCCGGCCAGGAACTGTTCGCGATCGTCTTCTTCGTCGTCGTCGGCTCGACCCTGGTCCAGGGGGCGAGCTTCGAGCCGCTGGCGACCCGGCTCGGCCTCACCACGGACGAACCAGCGCTGCCGCGGCGGCTGCTCGAATCGGGCCGGATCCAGCGCATGGGTGGGGACGTGATCGCGTTCCGGCTACCCGAGGGCGCGGCGGCGGCCGGGCACCCGGTGCGCGAGCTGGAGCTGCCGCGCGAGGCGCTGGTCAACGTGATCGTGCGCGAGGGCCACGCGATCCCGCCCCGCGGCTCGACCGAGCTGCAGGAGCGTGACGAGCTGCACGTGCTGGTCCGCAGCGAGCTGCGCGAGGAGGTCGAGGGGCTGACCAAGCTCTGGGTGAAGGGGCCGATCGGCAAACCGGCCCCGCCGCCGCTGCCGCGCCGCGGCGCCTCCCAGGTCTTCACCGTGCGCCCGGCCAGGGGCGAGGACCCGGTTGGGCGGCGCGAGGTCGACGGGGTGCCGGTGGCGGCGATCCTGCGCAGCCGCGGCGAGAGCGGTGCCGCCCTCGCCGCCCTGGCCGACGGCCGCTACGCGGTCACCGGCAGCGAGGTGATCGCGATCGGCGGCCGCAGGGCGGTGGCCGAGTGGTGCGAGAAGCGGGCCGAGCGCGAAGGCATAGATTCAGCCGAGCGCGCCTGGTGGCAGGAGGTCACGGGCGCGCTGATAGCGCGCGGGTGAGCGCTGCTCAGACCGCGCCGGCGGCCGCCGCGATGTCCGTGTAGGCCTGGGCCGGGTCGGGCGCGCCGAAGATGGCGGAGCCGGCGACGAAGAGGGAGGCGCCGGCGCTGGCGAGGCTGCCGGCGGTGCTGGCGTCGACGCCACCGTCGACCTCGATCCGGGCCTCGCCGGCCAGCGGGCGCAGGCGCTCGACCTTGCCGGGCGAGGACTCGATGAACGACTGGCCGCCCCAGCCGGGGTTGACGCTCATGCAGAGGACGATGTCGGCGAGGCCGCGCAGCTCCGAGAGCGCCTCGACCGGGGTGCCGGGGTTGATCGCGATCCCGGCTAGGCAGCCGAGCTCACGGATCGCGGCGAGGGTGCGGTGGGCGTGCGGGGTCGCCTCCTCGTGGAAGGTGATCGAGTCGGCGCCGGCCTTGGCGAACTCGGCGATCTGGCGCTCCGGGGCCTCGATCATCAGGTGGACGTCGAGGGCGCCGCCGGCGTCGTGGACCTGGTCGGCGATCGCCGCCGCGACCAGCGGACCGATCGTGATCGGGGGGACGAAATGGCCGTCCATCACGTCGACGTGGATCACCCGCGCGCCGGCCGCCATCACCTCCTCGACCTGCGCCCCGAGACGGGCAAAATCGGCCGAGAGGATCGAGGGGGCCACCCGGGGGGTGGCGATCAGCTCGCCCATCCGCTCACTCATGGCCGCCACCCTACTGAGCGCGTCCGGACGTGGCTGGCAAGGACGCAGGGAGCGAAGCGTGCTCTGCACGTGAGCGACCGAGGACACCGCCAGCCGCGTCCGGACGCGCTCAGGCGGCGCGCAGCATCGAGGCGCCGCATGACTGGCATTCCATGTCGGCGGTGTTGGTCATGCGGGCGATCGTCTGGTGCTCGCCGCAGTTGGGGCACTGCGAGACCAGTTCGAAGCGGCTGAGGCAGTTGACGCAGCGCAGGCGACCGGGCAGCTGCGTCGGCCGCAGCCAGGGCTCGCCGCAGTTGGGGCATGGCGCCCGCCCCAGCGGGTTATCGGCGCCGACGCTTTCTGAGCCGAGATCGCTCACCGGTCTAATCATCCCTCTTTAGTCGGCTGATGAAGAAACCGGTGGTCCGATCGCGGTCGGGACGCAGCTGCAGGCAGCGCGGCTGCAGCGGCGAAGCCAGCTCCGGCGCGCGGGCGCCGAGATCCTCCAGAGCCAGCCGCGGCACCTCCCCCGCGTCGCCCGCGGCCAGCAGCGACGCGACCCGGTCCTCGTTCTCGCGGCGGGAGATCGTGCAGGTCGAGTAGACGAGGACGCCGCCCGGCGCCAGCACCTTCGCCGCCTCGCGCAGCATCTGGTCCTGGACCTCGGCCAGGCGCTCGATCTGGCGCGGCGACTTGCGCCAGCGCGCGTCCGGACGCGAGGCGAGCGCGCCGAGGTCGGTGCAGGGAGCGTCGAGCAGGATGCGGTCGAAGCCCGGCGCCATTCCCTCCGCCGCGGCGCTGGCCTCGATCACGGTGACGTTGCGCAGGTCGAGGCGCTGGGCCTGGGCCGCGACTTCGGCCGCCCGCTCGGGGTCGAGCTCGACCGAGATCACCTCACCGCGGCCGCCCATCCGGGCTGCGATCTGGCCGGTCTTGATCCCGGGGCCGGCGCAGAGGTCGAGCACCTGCTCCCCCTCCCGCGGGTCGAGCACCTCGACCACCGCGGCCGAGCCGCGGCTCTGCGGGGTCAGCTCGCCGGCCCGGACGGCGGCCGGCACCGCCTCGCCGGTGCGGCCCTCGATCACGATCTGCTCGGGCGCGTCGAGCGGCCATCCGCCACCGGCCGGACCCGCCTTCACCCCGGCCTCCCGCAGTTTGGCCAGCGCCTGCTCCCGGTCGCCGTTCGCCCGCGTAGCCACCTCCGCCGGCTCGTTGCAGGACGCGAGCAGCGGACGGGCGACCTCGGCGCCGAGCTGCTCCCACCACATCCGCGCCAGCCAGAGCGGCGCCGAGTGGGCGACGGCGGCCGCCTCCGGGGTCGAGTCGTCGCCGAGCAGGGCCGCGGTCAGCTGCTCGCGCTCACGGGTCGCCCGCCGCAGGACCGCGTTGACGAGGCCGGAGGCGTGGCCGGCGCCGGCCGCTCGGACCAGCTCCACCGCCTGGTCGACGGCGGCGTGGTCGGGAGTGCCGTCGGCGAAGAGCAGCTCGTAGAGCCCTAGGCGCAGCGCCGCCAGGACCGGCGGGTCGAGCAGGCGGATCGAGCGGCCGGCGAGGCGTTCGATCGCGGCGTCGGTGGTGCCGCGCCGCTGCACGGCGCCGTAGGCGAGGCGCTGGGCCTGCGCCCGCTCGCGGCCGTCCAGCTCGAGCCGGTCGGCGCCGGCGCGGAAGGCGCGCTCGGTGTAGGCGTCCTGCTCGAAGCTCGCCCGCACGGTCTCGTAGGCAAGCGTGCGCGCCGGGGCGATGCTCGTTGCCGCGCGGCCGGCGCTCATGCGAGGCGTGGCGGCGTGTGGCCGCGCAGGTAGGCGTCGACCGGCATCGGCTTGCCGCCGGGCGGCTGCACGATCTCCAGCCGCAGCGCGCCCTCGCCGCAGCCGACCAGCAGCGCCTCCTCCTCCAGCCGCACCTCCCCAGCCGCCGGTCCCGCCTCGACCGCGGCGGCGCGACGCACGCCGAGGCGCTCGTCCCCCTCGGTCTCCAGGTAGGCGCCGACGTGTGGGGTGAGAGCACGGACGACGGCCGCCAGCTCGGCGGCCGGGCGGGCCGGGTCGAGCCGGCGCTCGGCCGGGTCGATCTTCTCCGCGTAGGTGACGCCGTCCTCCCCCTGCCCGACGAACTCGAGGCGGCCCTCGGCGAGCAGGTCGAGGGCGCGGACCAGGAGCTCGCCGCCGAGCGCCGCCAGCCGCGCCGCGAGCGCCTCGAAGTCCTCCTCGGGGCCGATCCCGGTCTCCTCGCGCAGCGCGACCGGACCCGAGTCGAGCCCCTCGGTCAGGCGCATGATGCAGACGCCGGTGCGCTCGTCCCCGGCCATGATCGCCCGCTCGATCGGGGCCGCGCCGCGCCAGCGCGGCAGCAGCGAGGGGTGCAGGTTGAGGATCGGGAGCTCGGAGAGCAGCGGCTCGCGGATCAGCTGGCCGAAGGCGCAGACGACCAGGGCCTCGGGCCGGGCGGCACGAATTCGCTCCAGGGCCGGCTCGGCGTTGACGTTCTCGGCCTGGGCCAGCTCCAGCTCCAGCTCGGTCGCGGTCTCGGCGGCGGGCGGTGGCAGCTCGCGGCGGCCGCGGCCGCGGCGCCGGTCGGGCGGGGTGAGGACGAGTGCCGGGCGGTGGGGAGAGCCGGCGAGGCGCCGCAGGACGGTGGCGGCGAACTCGGAGGTGCCGAGGAAGGCGGTCCTCACGCGTCGGTGCGTGGCTCGCGCAGCTCGCCCTCGTCGTCGTCTTCGTGATCGGCCGGCGGGCTGTAGCTGCCGCCTTCGCGCAGCGCACGCAGCGCGCCCTTGCGCTGTTCGCGGGTCGTGCGGTCGAGGATCAGGACCCCGTCGAGGTGGTCGATCTCGTGCTGGAGCACCCGCGCCTCCAGACCCGAGGCCTCGATCGCGATCTCCTCCCCCTCGGCGTCGCGGCCGCTGACCCGTACGTGCAGCGGGCGCTCGACGTCCATCGTCACCCGCGGCAGGCTGAGGCAGCCCTCCTCGGCGATCGTCGCGTCCTCGGACATCCACTCGACGACCGGGTTGACGAGCGCCGTCGGTTCGCCATCGGCGCCGGCCTGGAAGACCAGCAGCCGCCGCAGCACGCCGAGCTGGGTGGCGGCGAGGCCGACGCCCATCCCGTCGCGCATGATCCGGATCATCCGCTCGACCTCGGCCCGCAGCTCGGCCCCGAACTCGGCGACCGGCGATGCCCTGCTCTTCAGCACCGGGTCGCCGAACTTGACGACATAGGCAAGCGCCGCTTCGCGGCGCTCCAGCAGCTCGCTCTCCAGCTCCTTGCGCTCGCGCTCCTCGGCGTCTATCGCCTGCTCGTCGCTCACGGCAGCGATTGTATGGACTGGCCCCTCGGTTGAGGTCGTACTTCTATTCGGATAGCGGGCAAAAGTACGACCTCAACGGGGTGGGGCGCTACTGGGGGTCAACGTCGACGCCGATCGCGATCCCGCGCAGGGAGCGGTCGGCGGCGCGGCGCTCGACCGCCTCGCGGACCGCGGCGACGCCGCCCTCGCGGTCGACCGACTTGACCAGGATCCGGCGCCGGTGACGGTTGCGGACGCGGAACATCGGCGCCGGGCCGAGCAGCTCGGAGTCCTCCGGAAGCGTCCGCCGCAGCTCCGCCGCCAGCTCCGCGGCGGCGCCTTCCATCCGCGCCTCCCGCTCGCTGGCGAAGTTGATCCGGACCAGGTGCGAGAAGGGCGGGTAGCGCAGCGCCTCGCGGCGGCCCAGCTCGCCGGCGAGGAAGCCGGCGGAGTCGTGGTTGGCGGCGTGGGAGATGCTGGCGGCGCCCGGGGCCAGCGTCTGCACGATCACCTCTCCCCCGGCCTCGCCGCGGCCGCTGCGACCGGCCAGCTGGGCGACCATCGCGAAGGTCCGCTCCTCGGCGCGGAAGTCGGGGAAGCGCAGGGTCGCGTCGGCGTCGAGGATCGCGCTCAGGGTCACCTCGGGGAAGTCGTGGCCCTTGGCGACCATCTGGGTGCCGACGAGGACGGCGCTGGGCGCCTCGCCGAAGCGGGCGAGGATGCTGGCGTGGGCGCCGCGGGCCGAGGCGGTGTCGGAGTCGAGGCGGAAGACCGGCATCGGCGCCAGCCGCTCGGCCAGCAGCTGCTCGATCCGCTCGGTGCCGGCGCCGGCGCGGGAGAGCGTGGTCGAGGCGCACTCGCCGCAGGCGTGCGGCATGGGCTCGGCGTGGGCGCAGTGGTGGCAGACGAGGCGGCCGCTGTGGCGGTGGACGATCAGCGAGACGTCGCAGTTGGGACAGCTCCAGTGGTGCCCGCAAGAGCGGCAGGTCAGCCAGGGCGCGAAGCCGCGCCGGTTGATCATCACGATCGCCTTGGCGCCTTCGCGGCGGACTCCCTCCAGCGCCTCCCAGGTCTCCGCGTGCAGCGGCCCCGAGCGCGGATCGCCGTCGCGCATGTCGACCAGGTGGACCGGCGGCATGCGGCGGCCGTCGACCCGCCGCGGCAGCTCGATCCGCGGCAGCTCCAGCCAGGTCTCCGGGCGCGGCGTCGCGGTCCCGGCGACGAGCACGGCGCCGGACCCGGAGGCGCGGCGGCGGGCGACGGCACGGGCGTCGTAGGTGGGGTCGCCCTCCTGCTTGTAGGAGGGGTCGTGCTCCTCGTCGATCACGATCAGGCCGAGGTCGCGCACCGGGGCGAAGACGGCCGAGCGCGGTCCGACGCAGACGCTCGCCTCGCCGCTTCGCAGCCGCCGCCACTCGTCGTAGCGCTCACCGGCGGAGAGGGCCGAGTGGAGGACGGCGAAGCGGTCGCCGAGCCTGGCGCGGAAGCGGGCTACCGCCTGCGGCGCCAGCCCGATCTCGGGGACGAGGACGATCGCGCCGCGGCCGCGCTCCAGCGCCGCCTCGACCGCGGCCAGGTAGACCTCGGTCTTGCCGGAGCCGGTAACGCCGTGCAGGAGCTGGGAGCGGGGCGCGCCGGACTCGCCGTCGAGGGCGGCGAGGATCGAGGCCACCGCCGCCTCCTGCTCGGGCAGCAGCCGCGGCGCCTCCGCCGCCGCCTTCAGCGAGGAGCCGCCGGGGGCGCGGCGCAGGTGCGAGTCGCGGGTCGCGATCAGCTCGCGCCCCTCCAGCCGCCGCAGGGTCGCGCGGTCCGAGCCGACCGCGGCGGCAAGCTCGCCGCTGGAGAGGTCGCCGGCCCGCAGCGCCTCCAGCACCGCCCGCTGCTTGACCCCGAGCCGCTCGCCGCCGCTCAGCGCCGCCTCGCCCGCCGGCAGGATCGCCGCCCGCAGCTCGGTCTTGGAGCGGACCGTGCGGCCGCCGGTCCCGGTCCCCGGCGGCAGCACCAGCTGCAGCCCGCGCGAGGGCGTCGAGCAGTACTCGCGGGCGACCCAGAGGCCGAGCTCGACCAGCTCCGCCGTCGCCCCCGCCTCCAGCGCCTCCAGCGGCTCGGCGAGTCGCTCCGGCGGCAGCTCCGAGGCCTCGGCCAGCTCGACGACGACGCCGAGGATCCGGCGCGGCCCGAACGGGACCCGGACCACGCTGCCGACCTCCAAACCCTCCATCGCCTCCGGCCGGCGGTAGTCGAACGGGCCCCGCAGAGCGCGGGCGGTCGTCAGCGGCTCGACCCTGAGGATGGACACCCCGCGAGCGTATGGGCGGCGGGGGACGAGTCGCTCCGTGCCTCTGGCGGGTCGCCCGCGGAGCGCATATGCTGGCCCGGATGAGCCTCAACCTCAGCCCGGGTGAGCAGGTGATCTTCGAGGGGCACCCGTCCTGGCGGGCGATCCTCGGCTTCTACCTGAAAGGGATCGTGGTCGCGGCCGTCGTAGGGGTGATCGCGAAGCTGATCGACGGCAACGGCAGCGCCTTCCTCGTCGTCCTGGTGGTGATCGCACTGACCGTGCTGATCGGCTTCGTCAAGCGCGTCGCGACGACCTACACGATCACCGACCGCCGCCTCAACATCAAGCGCGGGATCGTCTCCCGCGAGATCCAGGAGACGCGGCTGGAGCGGGTCCAGAACGTCAACTACCGCCAGTCGGTCTACCAGCGGCTGATGCAGATCGGCGACGTCGACTTCGACACCGCCGCCACCGACGACTACAACTTCGTCTTCGCCGGCGTCGCCGACCCCGCCGACGTCGTCCACCGGGTCGACCAGGCAACCGGGACGCACGCCGCGGGCACGCACGGCTTGGGCGAGGCCCAGCCCCCAGCCGGCTAAGCGGCTATCTGATCCGGCTAAGCGGCGGTCGCGGCTTGACCCGCGGCCTCGCGCAGGGCGTCCGCCCGATCCGTCTTCTCCCAGGTGAAGTCGTCGTCCTCCCGGCCGAAGTGGCCGTAGGCGGCGGTCTTCTGGAAGATCGGCCGGTGCAGGTCGAGGTAGCGGCGGAAGGCGCCAGGGCGCATGTCGAACTCGGCCTCGACCAGGCGCGAGATCTGAGCGTCCGGCAGCTTGCCGGTGCCAAACGTTTCCACCATCAACGAGACCGGCTGGGCGACCCCTATCGCGTAGGCGACCTGGACCTCGCAGCGCTCGGCGAGCCCGGCGGCGACGACGTTCTTGGCCACGTAGCGGGCCGCGTAGGCGGCGGAGCGGTCGACCTTGGACGGGTCCTTGCCGGAGAAGGCGCCGCCGCCGTGGCGGGCCATGCCGCCGTAGGTGTCGACGATGATCTTGCGGCCGGTGAGGCCAGCGTCGCCGACCGGGCCGCCGATCACGAACTTGCCGGTCGGGTTGACGAGGAAGCCGTCGCGCAGCTCGCCCCCGTCGTAGCGGCCGGGGACCTCGGCCTCTAGCACGGGCAGGACCACGTGCTGCCAGAGGTCGGGCTTGATCGTCGACTCGGAGTCGACGCCCTCGGCGTGCTGGGTGGAGATCAGCAGCTTTTCGACCGCGACCGGGCGGCCGTCGGCGTAGCGGACCGTGACCTGGGTCTTGCCATCGGGGCCGAGGTAGGCCAGCGTGTCGTCCTTGCGGACCGCGGCCAGGCGCTCGGCGAGCCGGTGGGCGAGGTGGATCGGCATCGGCATCAGCGCCTCGGTCTCGTCGCTGGCGTAGCCGAACATCATTCCCTGGTCCCCAGCGCCGGCGACCAGGAACTCGTCCTCGGCCGCGCCGACCCGGGTCTCATAAGCCTTGTCGACTCCCTGGGCGATGTCGGGCGACTGCTTGTCGAGCGAGACCAGCACGGAGATGTGGTCGCAGTTGTAGCCGTAGTCGCCGTGGTCGTAACCGATCCCGCGGATCGTCTCGCGGACGATCTCGGGGATGTCGAGGTGGACCTCGGTCGAGATCTCGCCGGAGACGACCGCCATCCCGGTGTTGACCAGGGTCTCGCAGGCGACCCGGCCCTCGGGGTCCTCGGCCATGATCGCGTCGAGCACGGCGTCGGAGATCTGGTCGGAGACCTTGTCGGGGTGGCCCTCGGTGACGGACTCGGAAGTGAAGAGGTACTCGCCCTCGGCGAGCGGCTTTGAAGTTGACATGGCGGGAAGCCTAGAGGAATCGTCGCCGTTGTTGAGCGCCTCAGTCGGGCCGGCCGCGGCGTCCCGAATGGGGGACGAAGTCGATCACCAAAGGCACGCCCTCCAGCTCGTAGGTCTCGCGCATCCGGTTCTCCAGGTGGTAAGCCCAATCGCGGACGATCAACTTGCGGTCGTTGACCTGGATCGCGATCCGCGGCGGGCGCTCGCCGACCTGGGCCGCGTAGTAGAGGCGGAGGCGGCGGCCGCGTCGCGACGGCGGCGCGTTTTTGGCGACGACGTCGGCGACGAAGCGGTTCAGGGCCGGGGTCGGGATCCGCTCGGCGGCGCGGTCGGCGAGCTGCAGCGCCCGCGGCAGCAGCGCCGGAACGTTGCGCCCGCGGGTGGCCGAGCAGGTGATCACCGCCGGGCGCAGCCGCAGCTTGCGCGCGACCCGGGCGCGGGCATCGTCGATGTCGGTCGCGGTGAGGTCCCACTTGTTGAGCACGAGCAGGGTCGCGCAGCCCCCTTTCATCGCCATCTCGGCGACCCGCAGGTCCTCCGCCGTCACCCCCTCGGAGGCGTCGCAGACGACGATCGCGACGTCGGCGCGGTCGACCGCGCGTTCGGAGCGCAGCTGCGCGTAGTAGTCGACGGTGCCGGCAACCTTGGAGCGGCGGCGCAGGCCGGCGGTGTCGACGAGGATGACGCGGCGTCCGTCGACCTCGAGCTCGGTGTCGATCGCGTCGCGGGTGGTGCCGGCGAGGTCGGAGACGATTACCCGGTCGGAGCCGAGGAAGGAATTGACGAGCGAGGACTTGCCGACGTTGGGGCGGCCGATCACGGCGATGCGGACGGCGTCGTCGGGCTCGGCCGCCGGCGGCAGGTCTCCGAGCGCGACGACGATCGCGTCGAGCAGGTCGCCGGCGCCGAGCCCGTGGGTGGCGGAGACCGCCAGCGGCTCCCCCAGCCCGAGCGCGTGGAACTCGGCGGTGACGGCGTAGTCGTTGGGTCGATCGGCTTTGTTGACGGCGACGATCACCGGCACCTCCCCGGCGCGCAGAGTCTTCGCCAGGTCGGCGTCGCCGGCGCGCAGGCCGGCGCGGCCGTCGACGACCATCACGATCGCGTCGGCCTCCGCGATCCCCAGCCGCGCCTGCGTCTGCACGTCACGGGCCAGCTCCGCCTCGTCGTCGAGGTCGATGCCGCCGGTGTCGACCAGCTCGAAGGCGACCCCGTTCCATTCGGTGGCGAGGCGCTTGCGGTCGCGGGTGACCCCCGGCTCGGCCGCGGTCACGGCCTCGCTGCCGCCGACCAGGCGGTTGACCAGGGTGCTCTTGCCGACGTTGGGGAAACCGACGACGGCGACGGTCGGGACGCTGCTCACAGCCGCCTCCCTAATGGCGCCTTTTTCGGCCATATGCCGAGAAACGCGCCAATCACGCCAGGCCCCGATCGCGGGCGAGGGCTACGACGCGGGCGGCGACCTGTTCGAGCGAGAGGCCGGTGGTGTCGAGCTCGACCGCGTCGGCGGCGGCGCGGAGGGGGCCGTGCTCGCGCTCGGTGTCGCGGGCGTCGCGGCGGCGCTGGGCGTCGAGCACAGACTCGAAGTCCTCGCCGGTCTCGGCCGCGCGGCGGCGCGCCCGCTCCTCGTCGGTGGCGGTGAGGAAGACCTTCAATGGCGCCTCTGGACTCACCACGGTGCCGATGTCGCGGCCCTCGGCGACGTAGCGGCCCGCCTCGATCAGCTGCCGCTGGCGCGAGACCATCGCCTCGCGTACGGCCGGGTGGACGGAGACGCGCGAGGCCGCGGCGGTGACCGCGGGCTCGCGGATCTCGGCGCTGACGTCGCGCTCGCCGAGCAGGACGCGGCGGTCCTCGAAGCCGATCTCGAGTCCCTCGGCCAGCGGCCCGACCGCGGCGGCATCGTCAGGGTCGGCACCGGCCTCGGCCGCGGCCAGTGCCACGCAGCGGTACATCGCCCCGGAGTCGAGGTAGGTGAAGTCGAGCTCGGCCGCGACCGCGCGAGCGACGCTGGACTTGCCGGCCCCGGCGGGGCCGTCGATCGCGATCACCATGGCGGCAGCGTATGGATGCGGGGTCGCGGGCGTCGCGGCCGAGTACTCAGCGAGCGCCGCCGCCCAAGAGCGAGCCGAGGTCCGCCTCGAAGCCGGGGTAGCTGACCGCGGCGGCGTCCATCCCCTCCACCTCGACGCCCTCGGCCGAGGCGAGGCCGGCGACGGCGCCGAGCATCGCGATCCGGTGGTCGCCATGGGAAGAGATCGCGCCGCCGCGCAGGCCGCCGCTGCCCTCGATGACCATCCCGTCCTCGGTCGCCTCGACCCGGCCGCCGAGCGCGGTCAGGGCCGCGGTGACGGTGGCGACGCGGTCGGACTCCTTGCGCCGCAGCTCGGCGGCGTCGCGGATCGTCGTCGTGCCCTCGGCGAAGCAGGCGGCGAGGGCGATGAGGGGCAGCTCGTCGATCGCCAGCGGCACCTCGGCGCCGCCAACCTCGGTCCCGCGCAGCGGCGCCGGGCGCACCCGCAGGCGGGCGGTCGGCTCACCGCCCTGCTCACCGCTCTCCTCGACCTCGATCGCGGCGCCCATCCGCTCGAGGATCGCCAGCAGGCCGGTGCGGGTCGGGTTGACCCCGACGTCGAGGAGGACGACGTCGCTGCCCTCCACCAGGGTCGCGGCGACGGCGAAGAATGCGGCGGAGGAGATGTCGGCGGGGACCGTGATCGGGCCCGGTTCGAGCCTCTCGGCGGGGTGGATGACGACCGCGTCGCCTTCGCGCTCGACGGTGGCACCGGCGGCGGCCAGCATGCGCTCGCTGTGGTCGCGGCTCGGCAGCGGCTCGACGATCCGGGTCACCCCCTCGGCCAGCAGGCCGGCGAAGAGCAGGCAGGACTTGACCTGGGCGCTGGCGATCGGCATCTCATAGGTGGTGCCGTGAAGACGTGCGCCGATGATCTGGAGCGGCGGCAGACGGTCCTCCCGGCAGGAGAGCTCCGCGCCCATCGCGCGCAGCGGCACCGCGATCCGGTCGACCGGCCGCCGGCGGATCGAGTCGTCTCCGTCGAGGGTCCAATCCCCCTGCGGCTGTCCGGCGAGCCAGCCCGGCAGGAGGCGCAGCAGGGTGCCGGCGTTGCCGACGTCGATCGTCGCTGGGCCGGCGCCGCGCAGGCCGGCGCCGCGGATCCGAATCCGCTCCCCGATCTGAACCTCGGCGCCCAGCGCCTCCACCGCGGCGAGCGTCGAGCGGGTGTCCGCCGCGTCGAGGTAGCCGCCGATCTCCGTCTCCCCCTCCCCCATCGCCGCGATCAGCGCGGCGCGGTGTGAGATCGACTTGTCGGCGGGGGGACGGAGCCAGCCGCGCAGGGGCCCGGAGGGATCGAAGCGGGTCACTGGCCGCGACCCTACTCGCCGCTGCCGAGCAAGGTGACGGCGTGGCCGAGCTCGCGAACTTTGGCCGCGGCGCGCTCGGCCTGCTCGTCGCCGGCGACCCAGAGGGCGACGGCGCCGGAGCTCATGTCCGGCGCCGGGTGCAGGGCCATGTCCTCGATGTTGACCCCGGCCTCGCCGAGGCTCAGCGCCAGCTCGGCGATCGTCCCCGGCCGGTTGGCGACGACGATCCGCAGCTCGACCAGCGGCCCGGCGTCTCCGGCCGATTCGAGCAGCCGCTGGCGGTCCGCCGCGGCGGCCGCGTGCCAGCCGCCGAGCGCCTCGCGCTCGCCGACGCGGATCAGCGCCGCGGCGTCCTGCAGGCGCCGCGCCACCGACTCGACCGAGTCGGCGACGGCCTCGCGGTTGCTGGCGAAGATGTCGGCCCAGATCGCCGGGTTGGAGCCGGCGACGCGGGTGGCGTCGCGGAAGCTCGGGCCGACCTCGGGCATGCGCTCGGAGTCCTCGCCGAGCGCGGTCGCCGCCTCGGCCACCAGTGCGTCGGCGACGACGTGGGGCATGTGGCTGACGGCTGCCATCAGCCGGTCGTGGGTCGCCGGGTCGATTGCCTGCGGGCGGGCGCCGAGGCCAGCCACCGCGCGCTGCAGGCGGTCGTAGAGCAGGCCGTCGGAGCGCTCTGTCGGGGTCAGGTACCAGCGGGCGCCCTCGAAGAGATCCTCGCGGGCGTTGTCGACGCCGGCCGTCTCCGCACCGGCCAGAGGGTGGCCGCCGATGAAGCGCCTGTCCTCCCCCATCGCCTCCACCAGCTCGCCCTTGGTCGAGCCGACGTCGGTGACCACGGCATCGGGACCGCAGGCGGCGAGCGCCTCGCGCGCCTGCTCGGGCAGCGCCGCGACCGGCCCGCAGCAGAAGACGATCTCGGCCCCCTCGCAGGCCTCGGCGACCGAGCCGGCGCCGCGATCCAGAGCCCCGAGCTCGACCGCCCGCGCGATCCGCGCCGGGTTGCGACCGTGGCCGACGACCTCGGCCTCGAGCCGCCGCCGCGCCGCGAGCCCGATCGAACCGCCGATCAGGCCCACCCCGAGGACGGCGACCCGCGTCGGCACGCTCAGCCGCGCCGCGCCTCGACCGCGGCGGCGAGCCGGTCCAGCGCCGCGACCGTGTCCTCCCAGTCGAGACAGGGGTCGGTCACCGACTGACCGTAAGTCAGCTCCTCGCCGGCCTTCAGGTCCTGGCGCCCCTCGACCAGGAAGGACTCCAGCATCACGCCGACGATCGCCTTGTTGCCGTCGGCGATCTGGTCGGCGATTTCGCCGGCGGCGAAGAACTGCTTCTCCGGGTCCTTTTCGCTGTTGTCGTGGGAGGCGTCGATGACCAGCCGCTCCGGCAGCCCGGAGACCCCGAGGGTGACCAGCGCGTCCTCGACCTCGGGCACGTGGTAGTTCGGGACCCCGTGGCCGCCGCGCAGGATGACGTGGCAGTCGGGGTTGCCGGTGGTGTGGAGGATCGCCGGCTGGCCGGCGTCGTCGATGCCGGCGAAGGCGTGCGGGGCGGCGGCGGCGCGGACGGCGTCGACCGCGACCTGGACGTTGCCGTCGGTGCGGTTCTTGAACCCGATCGGCATCGACAGGCCGGAGCCGAGCTGGCGGTGGGTCTGGCTCTCCGCGGTGCGGGCGCCGATCGCCCCCCAGGCGACGGTGTCGGAGATGTACTGCGGCGTGATCGGGTCGAGGAACTCGCAGCCGACCGCCAGGTCGAGGTCGACGACCTCGAGCAGCAGCTTGCGGGCGATCCGCAGGCCGGCGTTGACGTCTCCGGAGCCGTCCAGATGGGGGTCGTTGATCAGGCCCTTCCACCCGGTCGTCGTCCGCGGCTTCTCGAAGTAGACGCGCATCACGATCAGCAGCCGGTCGCTCAGCTCCTTCGCCGCCGCGCTCAGCCGCCGCCCGTACTCCAGCGCCGCCTTCGGGTCGTGCACGCTGCAGGGGCCGACCACGACCATCAGCCGCGAGTCGAGGCCGTGCAGCACGTTGACGACCTCCTTGCGGGCCCGGATCACCGCCTCGGCGCGCTCCCCGCCCAGTGGCAGTTCCTCCAAAAGCCTCTCCGGCGGCGCCAGCTCGACCACTTTCGCGATCCGCTGGTCACGCACCCCGTCACGTTTGGCGCCCTCCATCCCGATGATCATTTTGCCTTCGCCTTTCTCCATACCGCTGAAATCGTACTTTCTGGTCGCTCGCCGCCATTCCAGGCGCGGCCCACGCGTACAACGAGTCGGCGCCCGGCCGAAGGGAAAGCTGGTTGCGGCGAGATGCCGCCAGGCCGGACGCCTAGCTAAATCGCCAATACCAATAGGTGGTGAAGCAGGCAGGGGCAACGACGGCACCGGGCGCGGGGCCGGTCGCGGATATGGCTTGATTCACCACCTTGCGGAACTTTGTACCACGGGGCGCGCGCTTAGTCGAGCAATTCAGACAGGGCGGCCAGAAAGCGGTCGTTCTCCTCCGCGGTCCCGTAGCTGACCCGGATGTGGCCGGGGCCGCCGAGGGGAGTACCGGGACGTACTGCGATCTGGCGCGCGGCCAGGCCGGCAACGACCTCGGCCTCCGCGGCGTCGCCCAGGTCGATCCAGGAAAAGTTGGCCTGGGTCTCGGCGGTGCGCAGGCCGATCTCCCGCAGCCCCTCCTCCACCCGCAGCCGTTCGGCGACCGTGGTCTCGACCCGGAGCAGGACGTCGTCCTGGTGCAGGATCGCCTCGGCGCCGGCGGCCTGGGCGAGGGCGTTGACGCTGAACGGTTGGCGCACCGCGTCGACCGCGGCGCGGAAGCCGGTGGAGCCGATTGCGTAGCCGACCCGCAGCCCGGCCAGGCCGTAGCACTTGCTGAAGGTGCGGAGGACGACCAGGTTGGGGAAGTCGTCGAGCAGGTCCAGGGTGACGTCGGGGTCGTCCTCGGTCTGGAACTCGACGTAGGCCTCGTCGAGCACGATCGTCACGTGCGGCGGGATCCGCTCGCAGAACTCCGCGATCGCCGCCGCCGTCAGGTGCGTCCCGGTCGGGTTGTTGGGGTTGCAGACGAGCAGGAGCTGGGTCGCCGCGGTCACCTCGCTCGCCATCGCCTCGAGGTCGTGGCGGTCGGAGCCGTCAAGCGGGACCCGGACCTCGCGGGCGCCGGTCAGCGCCGGCAGGTACGGGTACATCGAGAAGGACGGCCAGGCGTAGAGGATCTCGGCCCCGGGCTCGCAGAGCGCCTCGGCGGCGGCGAGCAGGATCTCGCAGGAGCCGTTGCCGACGGCGACGCGGCCGGGCTCGGCCTCGTAGCGCTCGGCGATCCGCTGCCGCAGCAGGGTCGCGTCGGGGTCCGGGTAGCGGTGCATCGCCGCCGCGGCGCGGGTGATCGCCGCCACCACCGCCGGGTGCGGCGGCATCGGCGACTCGTTGGAGGCGAGCTGGGCGATGCCGCCGGAGACGATCGCCTCAGGCGCCTGCCCGGTCGGGACACCGGCCTGGTAGCCCGGCATGCGGGCGAGCTTCTCGGCGAAGGTGACGGTCATCGGCGCCAAAGTGTGACGGACGCTGGCGGTCGCCTACTGGGCGGCTTCGAGATCGGCGCGCAGGTTCTGCGCCTCGCCGATGTAAGCGTGCGCCGGGACGTGGTCCTCGGGCGCGTAGAAGTGGAGCATCACCCGGATCACCCGCGGCATCGAGCCCGGCACCGGGATCTCGCGGCAGCAGAGCAGCGGCACCGCGTCGAGCCCGAGGTTGCGGGCGGCGACGGCCGGGAACTCGGCGTCGAGGTCGTCGGTGGTGGTGAACAGGCAGCTGACCATCGCCGCCGGCTCGAGGCCGCCGTTGCGGTCGATCAGCTCCCGCATCAGCCTTTCCGTCGCCGCCAGAATCGCCTCCGGCTCGTTCGCCTCGGCCTGTGTGGCGCCGCGGACCGCAAACAGCCGCTGCCGTGGCGGCTCGTGGTTCCCTTGCTCCGAGCTCACACCGGCATCTTCCCAGAGCCAAGCGCCCTCAGTCCCTCCACAGGGGGAAGACTTCAGGAATCGCGGTGACTTATCCGTCCATGGCGCGGAAAAGTAACCCCGATTCCTGGCATCGGGTAGCCAAGCTTGCGGACCGGCAGCAGGGAATCGTGTCTCGGGCGCAATTGCGCGATTGCGGACTAAGCCATGACGCGATCGACAGGGCGATCGGTGCCGGTCACCTGCACCGCGTATTCCGCGGCGCCTACGCGGTTGGGCGCTCCCGCGCCGGAGACCGAGGACGAATGTGGGCAGCGGTGCTCGCCTGCGGGGACGGGACTGTCGTCTCGCACCGGAGCGCGGGCGCACTGCTGGGTCTGCTGGACCGACCCCCCAAGGTTGTCGACGTGATTGCGACGGGATTGCGGGGACGAGCGATCGACGGCATCCGCGCTCACCGGGTGGGGCGACCGCGACGGGCCGAAACCGGCACGGTCGACGGCATCCCCTGCACCAGCCCGGCGCGGACTCTCGTCGACCTGGCGAGCTGCGTCACCGACAGCACGCTGCGGAGCGCGTTCGAGAGGGCGGCGGCGAAGCGGATGCTGGACCTCGACGCGATCGAGGCGGCGGGCGCCGGCAAGGGGCGCAACGGGGCCGAGACCCTGCGCGGCCTGGTCGACGAGTGGCGGGACGCGGCGCCGATCTCCCAGAAGGCACGGCTGAAGAGTCCACTGGAGGCGATGGTGCTGCCGCTGCTCGTCCGCGAGGGCCTGCCAGCACCCCGAGCGAACGCGCCGGTCGAGCTGGCCGGCGGGCGCCGGATCGAGGTCGACTTCCTCTGGCCCGCCCAGCGCTTCGTAGTCGAGGCCGACAGCCGCGACTTCCACGGCGCCGAGGTCGCCTTCGAGCGGGACCGGTGGCGAGACCGGGAACTGATGCGAGTCGGGTTTTCGACCCTGCGCGTGACCCGCCAGCAGGCCCAGCGAGAAACCGAAGCCATAGTGGACACGATCGCCGCCCGCCTCCAGGGATCCACCAACCGTCCCGCCCTTCAGGGGACCTAACCGCCCCGCCCACGAGGGAGCCGCCCTCACCCTCCTACTTGCTGCGTGGGAGGGTGAGGGCGGCTCCCTCTACTCAGACGCTTCTCTCAGCTGAGCGATCTCATCAACGGAGAGGCGGCGGGAGGCGCCCTCGGCTAGATCTCCGAGGCGCAGCGGCCCGAAAGCGACCCGCCGCAAAGTGACGACGCGGTTGCCGATCGCCTCGACCATGCGGCGGACCTGGCGGTTGCGGCCTTCGCGCAGGACGATCTCTACCTCGCGCGCACCGTGCTGGCGCACCTCGGCCGGGCCGGTCGGGCCGTCCTCGAGCTCCACCCCGCGCCGCAGCCGCTGCAGGTCGGGCTCGGCGATCGGGGCCCGCAGCCACGCCCGGTAGGTCTTGGCGACCTCATACCGGGGATGGGTGAGGCGGTTGGCGAGCTCGCCGTCGTTGGTCAGCAGCAGCAGGCCGGTGGAGTCGGCGTCGAGGCGGCCGACCGGGTAGAGGCGCGCCGGGGAATCGACCAGCTCCACCACCGCCGGCCGGTCCCCCGGCTCCCGCGCCGTGGAAACGACCCCCGCCGGCTTGTTCACCGCCCAAACCTCCCGCGCCTCGGCCCCCACAGGAGCTCCGTTCACCCGCACGTCGCTCTCGGCCCCAACATCCCGAGCCGGATCCGTCACCACCTCCCCGTCGACGGTGACAACGCCCTTGGCGATGATCTCCTCGGCCTTCCGCCGCGAAGCGACCCCGCCGTGAGCTAAGAACTTCGCGAGCCGCACTGAGGGTCGGTCCCGGTGGGGGTGAAACGTCTTGTACTTTTTCCGCGCAGAGAACCGCGGACAGCCGCAACCTGCCTTCGGAAAAAGTTAAGTGAAACCCCCACCGGGACCGACCCTCACTCCGCCCGCTGTTCCCCAGCTTTGAGCAGCCGCTCGCGCAGCTCCCGCTCGTCCTCAGGACTCGGGTCGAACTTCGCCGGGTCCGGCAGCTGGTCGAGCCCGGAGAGGCCGAACAGGCGCTCGAACAGCTCCGAGGTCTTGAAGATCGCGGCGCCGAAGCGCGAGCGTCCCGACTCCTCGATCAGGCCGCGCTCGGCCAGCGTCTGCACCGCCGACTCCGAGGTGACGCCGCGGATGCGGGCGATCTCCGGCCGCGAGACCGGCTGCAGGTAGGCGACGATCGCCAGCGTCTCGGCCTGGGCCTGGGTCAGCGGCGGCGTCCGCGGCTTCGCCAGCAGGCGCCGCGCCGCCTCCTCGCTGGCGGGGTCGGTGGCGAGGCTGAAGCCGCCGGAGACCTCGCGCAGGACGACGCCGCGCTTGCCCTCGGCGAGATCCTCGCGCAGCAGCCCGAGCGCCTCCTCGACCTGGCCCTCGGTCGCCTCGGTCGCCTCCGCCAGGTCGGCGGCGGAGACCGGCTGCGGCGAGAGGAAGAGCAGCGCCTCGAGGGTGCGGGCGAGGTCGCTCAAGAGGGCACCCGCTTGCGCACGGTGATCGGGCCGAAGGTCTCGCTCTGCTCCCAGGTGATCTCGCCCTTGCGGTAGAGCTCGAGCAGGGCGAAGACGGTGACCGCCTGGGTCAGCCGGTCCTCGTTTCCGAACTCCTCGTCGAAGTCGAAGTTGGCGCGGCGGCCGAGCGCGTCGCGCAGGACCCGCAGGCGCCGCTCCAGGGAGACGGTCGGGCGGATGTGGCTGAGGTCGACCTCGGCCGGCTCGACCAGCAGGTCGCCGAGCGCGGAGGCGAGCCGGTCGGGGTCGTAGACGGCGGTGGCGGCCTCGACCGCGACCCGGCGCAGCTCCGTCGGCAGCGGCGCCGAGCGGTACAGGTAGCCGCGCTGGGACTCGAAGCGGTCGGCCAGAACCTTGGAGAGGTCGCGGTAGCGGCGGTACTCGAGCATCCGCGCGATCAGCTCCTCAACCGCTTCTTCGGGAGTGAGGTCCTCCAGCTCGTCCTCGGGCCCCGGCAGCATCAGCCGCGACTTCAGCTCCAGCAGGGCGGCGATCAGGACGAGGAACTCGGTCGCGACCTCCAGCTCCAGGTCGCCCTCCTGCTCGAGGTGCTCGATATAGGCGACGACGACCTCGCCCAGCTGCAGGTCGAGCAGACTGACCTCCTCGCGCAGGACGACCGCCATCAGCAGGTCGAACGGCCCGGCGAAGACGTCGAGGTCGAGATCGAGGTCGAGATCCGCGACGGCCATCGGAGAAGACTAGAAGCCCATGCGGTCGCGCACGTCGGCGACGGTGGGGCCGGCGAGAGCGCGTGCCTTCTCGGCCCCGGCGGCCAGCGTCGCCTCCAGCGCCGCCTGGTTCGCGCGCAGCTCGGCGTAGCGCTCGCGGACCGGGGTCAGCAGCTCGACCACGCCCTCCGCCACCGCCTGCTTGAAGTCGCCGTAGCCGGCGCCCTCGAACTCGCGCTCGACCTGCTCCGGGTCGACACCGCGGGCGACGGCGAGGATGTCGACGAGGTTGGTGATACCGGGCTTCTCGGGCGAGCGGACGACCTCCCGCCCCGAGTCGGTGACGGCGGAGCCGAGCTTCTTGCGGACGACGTCGGCCTCGTCGAGCACGAGCACGGTCCCCTGCTCGGTCCCCCCCGTCGTCGACATCTTCCGCTCCGGCTCCTGCAGGTCCATGATCCGGGCGCCGACCTCCGGGACCCGGTGCTCGGGGACGACCAGCGTCTCGCCGAAGCGCTCGTTGAAGCGGCGTGCGATCTCCCGCATCAGCTCGACGTGCTGGAGCTGGTCGTGGCCGACCGGGACCTCGGTCGCGCGGTAGGCGAGCACGTCGGCGGCCATCAGCACCGGGTAATAGAAGAGCGCGGCCGAGACCAGCTCGCGCTGGCGCGCCGACTTGTCCTTGAACTGGTGCATGCGGTTGAGGTCGCCGTGGGAGGTGACGGCGGAGAGCAGCCAGGTCAGCTCGGCGTGCTCGCGCACGTCGGACTGGCGGAAGAGGATGCAGCGCTCCGGGTCGAGGCCGGCGGCGAGCAGGATCGCGGTGGTGTCGTGGACCCGCTCGCGCAGCTCGACCGGGTCGTAGGCGACCGAGATCGCGTGCAGATCGACGATGCAGAAGATCGCCGGCTCGCCGCGCTCCTGCCCCTCGACGTACTGGCGGATCGCCCCGATGTAGTTGCCGAGGTGCTTGCGACCGGTCGGCTGGATGCCGGAGAAGATGATCGGGGCGGCCATCGCCCGGCAGCCTACGCGGGCTCGGAGACGGGCGCCTCCTCGTCGCGTTCGCACTTTCGGACCCCATCCGGCGAGAAGTGCGAACGCTCGGAGGGGCGGCGGGGGTCCTCGATCCCGAACCCGGAGGCGACGCCGCCGGCGATCATCAGCAGGCCGGCGATCAGCACTCCTAAGTGGAAGGCGGAGGTCGAGGCCTCGGCCGCGGCGGTCGTGACCCTGGTCGCTTCGCCCGCGTCCAGCTTCGCGGTCCCCGGCACCGCCAGCGGCTTCGCCTTGGCGTCGCCGATCGCCGCGGCCGCCGCCCGGGCGAGCGGGCGGTCGCCGAGCTCGGAGTCGAGTTGGGAGCCGAAGTGGGCGGAGATGACGGCGCCGAGGACCGCGATCGCCAGCAGGCCGGCGACCCGGGAGACGCCGTTGTTGACGCCGGAAGCGATCCCCACCCGCCGTTCCGCGACCGAGTCGAGCACGGTCGCGGTCAGGGGCGCCACCGTCGCCGCCAAGCCGAGGCCGAAGACCAGCACCGCCGGCAGCACGTCGAGCACGTAGTCGGCGCCGGAGCCGACCCGCAGCATCAGGATCAGGCCGATGCCGCCGACGATCGGTCCGGCGGTCATCGGCAGCCGCGGCCCGGTCCCGGAGGCGAGCCGGCCGAAGCGCGGCGAGAGCACGAAGAGCAGAACCGAGATCGGGGTCGTCGCCAGCCCCGCCTCCAGCGCGGTGTAGCCGGCCACCTGCTGGAGGAAGAGGCCGACGAAGAAGAGGCCGCCGATCAGGCCGGCGTAGGCGGCGAGCGTGGTCAGGTTGGCGACGGCGAAGTTACGGATGCGGAAGAGACCGAGGTCAAGCATCGGGTGGCGGGCGCGCGCCTCGTAGAGCAGGAAGAGCGCGAAGCAGGCGATGCCGCCGAGCAGAGGCACCCAGACCAGCGGGTCTCCCCAGCCGTGGGTCGGCTGCTCGATCAGGGCGAAGACGGGGCCGCCGAGGCCGGCCGCGGAGAGCCCGATCCCGGTCCAGTCGATGCCGCGGAAGGCGTCGGGGTCGCGGCTCTCCTCGACCGCGCGCAGGGTGATCGCCACGGTCACCGCGATCAGCGGCAGGTTGACCCAGAAGATCGAGCGCCAGGAGGTGAGCCCGATCAGGGCGCCGCCGCCGGCCGGCCCGAGCACGGTCGCGATCCCGGTCCAGGCGGTCCAGGTCCCCACGGCCTTGCCGCGCTCCGCCCCTTCGAAGGTCGCGGCGACGATCGCCAGCGAGCCCGGGACCAGCAGTGCCCCGGCGACGCCCTGCAGCGCCCGGGCGGCGACGAGGAACTCGACCGAGGGCGCGATCGCGCAAAGGACCGAGGTGGCGGCGAAGGCGACGAGGCCGGAGACGAACATCCGCCGCCGCCCGAACTGGTCCCCGAGCGAGCCGCCGACGAGCAGCAGCGAGACCATCGTCAGCATGTAAGCCTCGACCACCCACTGCTGGCCGGCGAGGCCGGCGTCGAGGTCGTCGCTGACCGCCGGCAGGGCGACGTTGACGACGGTGCTGTCGAGGAAGACGACGGTCGAGCCGAGGATCGTCGCGACCAGGGTCAGGCGTTGCCGGCGGGACACCCGTTCGAGTCTAGGAAAGCCGGGTGCCTGACCAAGCAGGTCAAGGACGAAGGAGGGAGTGTGCTCTGCACATGACCGATCGAGGACGCCGAGATGCGCAGTGTCAGGCACCCGGCTCGCGCAGCTGCTGGGCCGGGGTGAAGAAGTTGCGGTACGCCAGCCCGGTGGCGACCAGGGCGGAGATCGCGACGCTGCCGAGCAGGACGTAGAGCAGGATCAGCTGCAGGCGGACGGCGTCGGTCGGTTCGGCCCCGGCCAGGAGCATCCCCACCATCGTCCCCGGGAAGAAGATCAGCCCGGTCGTCTTGGTCGAGTCGACCAGGGTGATCATCCCCGAGCGCAGGGAGCGGCGGACGATCGGCATCGCCGCTTCGGAGGCGGTGGCGCCGAGCGCCAGCGTCGCCTCGATCCGCGCCCGCGAGCCGGCGACCTCGTCGCCGAGCCGGTCCAGTGCCACCGCCGAGGCGGTCATCGCGTTGCCGATCACCATGCCGCCGACCGGGACCAGGTAGCGCGGCGTCGGCTCGAAGATGCCGAGGGCGACGACGAGGCCGAGCGTGCAGGCGCCGGCCAGGCCGAGGGCTATCAGCAGCGGCACGAAGGAGCGCGGGACCTTGGTCGCGCGGTGACGGGCGGTGATCGCGCCGAACAGGACCATCACCGAGAGCAGCACCAGCACCAGCCAGATCGTGTCGGCCTCGAAGATCAGCTTGATCGCGTACCCGACCAGGGTCAGCTGGACGATCGAGCGCACGGTGGCGACGGCGATGTCGCGCTCGAGGCCGGCCCGGCGCCAGAAGGAGATCGCGGCAGCGAGGGCGACCAGGGCGAGCGAGGCGGCGACCTGCCAGAGGTCGACCTGGATCGAAGTCGCCGCGGAGGCGGCGCCCGGCAGGTTCACGCCAGCACCTGCTCGAGCGGGCCGCAGCCGGCGACCCTGCCGCCCTCCAGCCGCACCACCCAGTCGCCAAGCCGGCGCGCCTGCTCGGGATCGTGGGTGACGAGGACGAGCGAGATCTCGAGCTCACGCCGCAGCTCGGCCAGCGCCGCCTCGATCGCGTCGCGGGCGGCGTGGTCGAGGGCCGAGGTCGGCTCGTCCAGCAGCAGCACCTTGGGCCGCTGCGCCAGCGCCCGTCCCAGCATTGCCCGCTGCTGCTCGCCGACCGAGAGCTTGGCGACGTCGCGGGCGGCGAACTCGGGGTCGAGGCCGGCGAGCCGCAGGCAGCGACCGGCGTCGAGCTCCTCCCCGGCCAGCCCGGCGGCGTAGACCAGGTTCGATTCCACGGTCCCCTCCAGCAGTGCCGGCAGCTGCGGGACCAGCGCCACCTCGCGGCGCAGGGCCAGCGGCTCGTAGCTCGGCAGCGGCCGCTCGCGGTAGGCGACCTCGCCGCGGTCGGGGTCGGCGAGCCGGTTCAGCAGCCGCAGCAGGGTCGACTTGCCACTGCCCGAGGGGCCGACGATCGCCGTCGCCCCGGGTGGGATCCGCGCCCCAACCGAGTCGAGGACGGCGCGGCCGCCGCGGCTCATCCCCACCTCTCGCAGCTCGAACAGCACCCGGCCATGATCCCACCGCCGACGCAAGATGCCTCCCGCCCGGCGGCGCCCCTCGACCCGGCGCGGATTGACTGGAACAATCCGGGTAGGTGACCTGCTGATGGCGAGAGCAATCTGGAGCGGTTCGATCAGCTTTGGGCTCTTGAACGTGCCCGTGAAGCTGTACAGCGCGGTGGCGCGGCGCAACATCGCCCTGCGCGAAATCCGCGAGTCCGACAGCGCCCGGATCAAACACCGCCTCTTCGCCGACGGCACCGATGAGGAAGTGCCGCGCGACAAGATCGTCAAAGCCTTCGAGCTGACCACCGGCAACTACGTGCCGCTGAGCAAGGACGAGCTGGACGCGATGGCGCCGGAGAAGACGCGCGCGGTCGACGTCGTCGATTTTGTCGATATCGAGGAAATCGACCCCATGTACTTCAACAGCCCCTACTACCTCGGCCCGGCCGACGGCGCCGAGAAGGCCTACTCCCTGCTGGCCGCGGCGATGGAGTCCGCGGGCAAGGCGGCGATCGCCCGCTTCGTCTTCCGCAACAAGGAGCAGCTGGCTGCGCTCCGCGCCTCCGACGGCGTCCTCACCCTGACCACGATGCGCTTCGCCGACGAAGTGGTGCCGCCCGACCAGCTCGACGACGTCCTGCCCAGCTCGAAGCCGAAGGTGGCGAAGAAAGAGCAGGAGATGGCGGAACAGCTGATCGAGTCGCTGAGCACGAAGTTCAAGCCGGACGACTATCGCGACGAGTACCGCGAGCAGCTGTTGCAGCTGATCGAACGCAAGGCCGAAGGCAAGGAGATCGTGACGCCGGAGGCGGAGGCGCCGAAGGCGACCAAGGCGCCGGACCTGATGGCCGCGCTGGAGGAGAGCATCGCCGCGGTCAAGGACAGGAAGCCGGCGAAATCGGCGCCGAAGAAACGCAAGAAAGCGCCGAAAAAAGCAAAAGCCAAAGCGAAGTCCTCGAAGTAGCCCGTGGCCTCGAGCCGAACGGTCGAGGTCGACGGGCGTGAGCTGAAGCTCACCAACCTCGACAAGGTCCTCTACCCCAAGGCCGGGTTCAGCAAGGGCGAGATGGTCGACTACTACGCCCGCGTCGCCGACGCGATGGTGCCGCACCTCTCCGGCCGCGCGGTGACGCTGCGCCGCTTCCCCGAAGGCGTCGAGGACCTCGACACCGCCTTCTTCGAGAAGCGCTGCCCCAAGCACCGGCCGAGCTGGGTGAAGACGACGAGCGTCCGCGCCGGTCCCAACGCCGGCAACATCGACTTCTGCGTCTGCGACGGCCGCCCGACCCTGGTCTGGATGGCGCAGCTGGCGGCGATCGAGCTGCACCCCTCGCTCTCGCTGGGACGGGCCCCGACGCGGCCGACCGTGCTCGCCTTCGATCTCGACCCCGGCCCGCCGGCCGACGTCGTCGACTGCTGCAGGGTGGCGCTGCGGCTGCGCGAGATGTTCGGCCACTTCGGGGTCGAGTCGTTCCCGAAGACCTCGGGCTCGAAGGGGATGCAGGTCTACGTGCCGCTGAACAAGGGCCTCAGCTACGAGACGACCAAACCGTTCGCCAAAGCGATCGCCCAGCTGCTCGAAAAGCAGACCCCGGACCTGGTCGTCTCGAAAATGAAAAAGGTCGAACGCGGCGGCAAGGTCTTCGTCGACTGGTCCCAGAACCACCGCAGCAAAACCACGATCGCCGTCTACTCGCTGCGTGCCCGCGAGCGCCCGACCGCCTCGACCCCGCTGCGCTGGGAGGAGGTCGAGAAGGCGGCGGACTCAGGCGACGGCTCGGAGCTCGTCTTCGAGGCCGGCGAAGTGCTGGAGCGGATCGAGCGGCACGGCGACCTCTTCGCCCCGGTGCTGGAGCTGAAGCAGGACCTGCCGGACCTCTGAGCTCTACGAGTTGTCCAGAAGCTTGCGGTACTCCTCCGGGGAGAGCAGCGTCTCCGCCTCCTCCGGCGAGCTCAGCTTGACCTTGACCAGCCAGCCCTCGCCGTAGGGGTCCTCGTTGATCCTCTCCGGGGCGTCGCCGAGGCCGTCGTTGACCTCGGTTACCTCACCGGACATCGGCGCGATCACCTCGGAGACCGCCTTGACCGACTCGACCTCGGCGTAGGTGGAGTCTTTGACGAGCGCGGTGCCGACCTCGGGCGGGTCGAAGAAGACGACCTCGCCGAGCGAGTCCTGGGCGAACCAGGTGATCCCGAAGGTCGCCTGCTCGCCCTCGATCCGCACCCAGTCGTGCTCGTCGTGGTAGCGCAGGTCATCGGGGTAGGTGGCGTCGGACAAGGCTCAGCTCCTTTTCTCGTACAGGGGTTTGGAAGCTACCCGGGCGCGGCGATGCTTCCCCCGCACGTCGATCTCCAGCTCGGTGCCGGGCTGGGCGAGGTCGGCGCGCACGTAGGCCATGCCGGCGCCGAGCTCGAGCGAGGGCGAGTAGGTGCCGCTGCTGACGATCCCCGCCGGCTCGCCGTCGTGCAGGACCGGGTTGCCGTCGCGCGGGATGCCCTGACCCTCGATCAGGAACGGGGCGAGCTTCTCGGCGGTGCCCTCGGCGCGGGCGCGGGCGACCGCCTCGGAGCCGAGAAACCCGGTGGCCTCGGCGCAGCACCAGCCGAGCCCGGCCTCGATCGGGTTGCGCTCGGTGCTGAGCTCGTTGCCGTGCAGCGGGAAGCAGACCTCGAGCCGCAGCGTGTCGCGGGCGCCGAGCCCGCAGGGGACGACGCCGGCGTCGAGCAGCTCGGCCCAGATCGGCGCCGCGACCTCGGGGTCGAGCAGCATCTCGACCCCGTCCTCGCCGGTGTAGCCGGTGCCGCAGATCAGCGCCGGGCGCCGCCCGACCTTCGCCGGGGCGACCCGCATCCGCGGAGGCAGCTCGATCCCGAGCGCCCCGGAGAGCACGGCGCGCGCGTGCGGGCCCTGTACGGCGAGCATCGCGTAGCGGTCGGCGACGTCGCGGACGATGACGTCGAACTCGCGGCTCCAGCGGCCGAGCCAGGCGAGGTCGGTCTCGTGGTTGGCCGCGTTGGTGACGATCAGGTAGCGGTCGCCGCCGAGCCGGTAGAGGAAGAGGTCGTCGATCACCCCGCCCGACTCGTCGCAGAGGCAGGAGTACTGGGCGCCGCCGGTGTCGACCTTGGCGACGTCGTTGGAGAGCACCCGCTGCAGGAAGGCCAGCGCGCCCGGCCCCTCGACCTCGACCTCGCCCATGTGGGAGACGTCGAACATGCCGACGTGGGTACGAACCGCCGAGTGCTCCTCCCGAATCCCCTCATACGTAACGGGCATCTCCCAGCCCGCGAACGGCACCAACTTGGCGCCAAGCGCCTGGTGCTGTCCGTGGAGAGGAGTGCGCCGGAGCGCCGCGTCGGTCACGCGGCGCAGCGTACTTATTCTTTGAGGAAGCCCGGAACGTCGATGTCGTCGTCGCTGACCCGCAGTTTCCTGATGTCCGTGTCCTCGGCGGAAACCCGCGGACGGCTCTCGTAGCGACGGCGCACGCGCTGCGGCGAACGGGCGAGAAGCTCGAAGCCCTCGAAGCCGGTGGCGATGACCGTGACCCGGACCTCGTCGCGCATCGACTGGTCGACGACGGAGCCGAAGATGATGTTGGCGTTGTCGTCGGCCTCGGCCTGGACCAGCTGCGCCGCCTCGTTGACCTCGAACAGGCCGAGGTCCTCGGGGCCGGTGATGTTCAGCAGCATCCCGGTCGCGCCCTTGATCGACTCCTCGATCAGCGGCGAGGTGATCGCCGCCTTGGCGGCGTCGAGCGCGCGGGCCTCGCCGGAGGCCGAGCCGACGCCCATCAGGGCGGAGCCGGCGTCGCGCATGATCGTGCGCACGTCGGCGAAGTCGAGGTTGATCAGGCCGGGGATGGTGATCAGGTCGGTGATGCCCTGGACGCCCTGGCGCAGGATGTCGTCGGCCTGGCGGAACGCCTCGAGCACGCTGGTCCGCCGCTCGACCGCCTGCAGCAGTTTCTCGTTCGGGACGATGATCAGGGTGTCGACGTTGTTGCGCAGTTTCTCGATGCCCTCGAGGGCCTGCTGCATCCGTCGTTTGCCCTCGAACTCGAACGGCTTGGTAACCGCGCCGACGGTGAGGGCGCCGATCTCTTCCTTGGCGATCTCGGCGATCACCGGGGCCGAGCCGGTGCCGGTGCCGCCACCCTCGCCGGCGGTGACGAAGACCATGTCGGCGCCCTTCAGCGCCTCCTTGATCTCATCGCGGCTCTCCGCCGCGGCGCCCGCTCCGACCTCGGGGTTGCCGCCGGCGCCGAGGCCGCGGGTCAGCTCCTGCCCGATCGAAAGCTTGATGTCGGCGTCACAGGCCTGCAGGGCCTGCGCGTCAGTGTTGACGGCGACGAACTCGACGCCACGAATGCCGGCGTCGATCATGCGACTGACCGCATTGGTGCCACCGCCGCCGGCGCCGACGACCTTGATTACCGCGAGGTAAGTGGATTCCATCTCCCGATTTCTCCAGACGCCGGCCTCGAGGGCCAGCGAAGACAGCTGTTGGTTGAGTTGAGCCTTTGTTCCGTCCGAGCCTTCAGCAAGGCTCAAGGGTTCGAGCCGATGCCTCAGACGCGGAAATTGCGCTCAACGTAGGGCATTTCCGGGGGTCTGTCAAACGCCCGACAGGCATCCTGCAAGGGAGAAGTCTATATGACAGGTTGAGACTTTCGCGACCCTCACTCTAAGGTTGAGCCTTGGCTGCAATCGCTTGGCGAAGCGGTTTCGTGGTCGGTTCGTGGCTCTGGGATGGGCGATGCGGAGGGAACGCGCGTGTCCTCGCTCGGCGGACCCTGAGGCTCATGGGACCGGCGGCAGGCTGTGACCGGACCCCCCGGTCGCCGGGTGGTTGGGCGCGTGCAGGTCTACATAATCGAGCGCGGTAATCGTCGGATCGGCAAGCACGGCCGCCGCCGCCCTCCACTTCCGGGCCGCCTGGGTGTCGTCGCCGAAGCGCAATTCGATCCCCCCGGTGAGGACGACGTCGACCCCGGTATCTCCGTAGTAGCTGCGTTCGAGGTAGGGCCGCAGCGCCTCGGGCGTAGCGGCCAGAACCCGGACCTGTTCCAGCATCGGTCCCCGCAGCCGGCCCCCCTTCGGCGGCTCGGCCGCCGGCAGCTCCGGCAGCGGCGGGTCGCTCGGCACCGGGAACCAGCGGACGAGGGCACCGTCGGCGCTGACCACCACCTCGTCCTCGCCGGCTTCGAGCAGCGCCGCCGGGCGCGGCGAGTGGACCGCCGGGGCCACGGTGCGATCGCGGATCAGGAACCAGTAGGCGGCCGCCACCGCGACCACGACCAGCCCCACGACCGCCAGCCGGCGGCTCACAGCTCCCAGCCGCCGGGCCAGCTGACCTCGCCCAGCACCTGGACCTCGGGCTCCAGCTCGACGCCGAAGCGCTCGTGAACCCGTCGCCTGCCCTCGGCCATCAGCTCCAGCACGTCGGCGGTACTGGCGCCCTCGTCGTTCTCGACGAAGTTGGCGTGCTTCTCGGAGAAGCGGGCGCCGCCGTGGCGCAGGCCGCGGCAGCCGGCCGCCTCCAGCAGCTGGCCGGCGGAGCGGCCCTCGGCGCGCTCGTCGCCGGGGTTCTTGAAGGTCGATCCGAAGGTCTTGATCCCGGAGGGCTGCGCCTCGCGACGGCGCTCCCGCATCCCGGCCAGGGTGGCGCGGATCTCGTCGGGGTCGCCGGGCTGCAGCTGAAAGCAGGCGCGGGAGACGACTTCGCCCGGGCGCAGGTCCGAGTGGCGGTAGGAGAAGCCGAGCTCGCCGGGGGCGCGGCGCCCGGTCCCGGCCGCGGTCGTCACCTCGACCCAATCGAGCACCTGGGCCAGCTGGCCGCCGTAGGCGTTGGCGTTCATCCGCACCGCCCCGCCGGCGGTGCCGGGGATGTTGATCCCGAACTCGAGGCCCGAGAGACCCCAGCCGGCCGCTTTCGCCGCCGCCGAGGGCAGCCGGGCGCCGCCCCCGCAGAGGACCGTCTCGCCCTCGCGGGCGATCGCGGCGAGATCGCCGTCCAGCTTGATCGCGAGTCCGTGGAAGCCATCGTCGGCTACCAGCAGGTTCGAGCCGGAGCCGACCAGTCCTACGGCCAGGCCCTCCGCCTCGGCCCAGCGCAACAACTCGACCAGGCGCGGCTCGGCCTCGGGGCGGGCGAAGAAGTCGGCGGCACCGCCGGTCCGCACCGTGGTCAGGCGGGCGAGCGGGAACCCGGCCTCGACCCCGCTGGGCGGCGCGCTCATCCTTCCCCCTCCACCAGCGCCTCGCCGAGGCGGAAGACGTCGCCGGCGCCGATCGTGACGAGGATGCCGGGACGGTCGAGCTCGGCGGCGAGGGCGCGTTCGGCCGAGCCGGTCTCTGGCAGCCACCAGACGCGCCTCCCCCCGATCCGCTCGGCCGCGGCCTGGGCGACCTGCAGCCCGCTGACCCCGGCCAGCTCGCCGACCGGCTGCTCGCGGGCCGGGTAGACGTCGAGCACGACGACCTCGTCGGCGAGGGCCAGGGCGGCGCCGAACTCCTCCGCCAGCGCCTTGGTCCGTGAGTAGAGGTGGGGCTGGAAGACGGCGAGCAGGTGCTCGGGCTCGAGCTCGCGCAGGGCGGAGAGGGCGGCGCGGACCTCGGTCGGGTGGTGCGCGTAGTCGTCATATATAGAGACCGGGCCGCGCGAGCCCTTCAGCTCCAAGCGCCGGCGGACCCCCGGGAAGCTGGCGAGGGCCTGCGCGGCGGTCCCCATCGCCACCTCCGCGCCGGGCCCGAGCGACGATCCGATCGCGGCCAGGGCCGCGTGGGCGTTGCGGCGGTTGTGGGCGCCGGGAACCGCCAGGCCGAGCCGCGCCGGCCCCGGGCTCGTCTCGTCGAAGCCGACCAGATCCTTCCCCGCGAAGAGACCGTCGAGCTCGCCGCTGGCAGGGGCGACCACCGTGGCGGCCGGAGCGGCGAACTGGGTGAAGGCCGCGCGCAGCTCCTCCAGCGAGCCCCAGCGGGCGTGGTGATCCATCTCGACGTTGGTGACGACGGCGATCTCGGGCCGCAGTCCCAGGAAGCTGGCGTCACTCTCGTCAGCCTCGGCGACGACCCACTCGCCCTCGCCCCAGCCGGCATTGGCGGCCGCGCCATCCTCCCCCACCCCCGGCACCTCGCCGCCGACGAAGAAGGCCGGGTCGGCGCCGATTGCCCGCAGCGCCCAGACGACCATCGCCGTCGTCGTCGTCTTGCCGTGGGTGCCGGCGATCGCGATCAGCCGCTTCTCGGCGCAGAGCTCAGCCAGGAGGGCGCCGCGGTGGATCGGATCCACCCCGCGCTCGCGGGCCAGGGCGAGCTCCGGGTTGTCCTCGCCGATCGCGGTCGAGACGACGACCTCCGCCCCATCGGGCAGGTTGGCGGCGTCGTGGCCGACGAGCGGATCGAGGCCGGCGGCGCGCAGGCGCTCCATATAAGAGGAGTCGGCCCGGTCGCTGCCGGTCACGGTGGCACCGAGCCGAGCGCAGACCAGCGCCAGCCCGCTCATCCCGGCCCCGCCGATGCCGATGAAGTGAAGCCGCCGCCCCGCCCACCCGGATGCGTTCGCACTTTCGTCCCCTATCCGGCCGGAAGCGCGAACGCGCCGGTCCGGGGTCACCGGGCCGCCTCCAGGACCTCGTCGGCGATACGCCGCGCCGCGTCGGGCTTGGCCAGCCGGCGGGACGCAGCCGCGATCTCCTGCAGCCGCTCGGGATCGCCGAGCAGCGCCCCGACCTCGCCCGCCAGCCGCTCGCCGCTCAGCTCCTCGTCGCGGACCACCGTCGCCGCCCCGGCGGCGCGCATCCACTCGGCGTTGGCGCTCTGGTGGTCGGCGGTCGCGTGCGGGTAGGGGACGAGGATCGCCGGACGCCCGACGGCGGTGAACTCGAAGATCGAGCCGCCGGAGCGGCCGAGCACGAGGTCGCAGGCGGCGAGCACGTCGCCGAGGTCGGGCTCGTAAGCGAGCAACGTGTAGCGGTCTGGGTGGGCCGCCGAGGCGAGGCGCTCCTGCAGCTCGTCGAAGTCGCGGCGCCCGGCCAGCTGGATGACGTCGAACCCGCGGCCGTCGCGCTCGGCGAAGGCCTCGATCGCGGCGAAGTTGAGCGAGCGGGCCCCCTGGCTGCCGCCGACGACGAGCAGGCAGCGAGCCTGCTCGGCGATCCCGAAGCGCCGCCGCGCCGCCGCCCGGTCGGCGCCGAGCACCGCGGCCGGCACCGGCCGCCCGGTCAGGACGTAGCGCCCGCCCTCGCGTCCCTCGATCGGGAAGGCGAGGCAGACCCGGCGCGCCCGCCGCGCCAGCAGCCGGTTGGCAAGGCCGAGGTGGCTGTCGGCCTCGGTCAGGACCAGCGGCGTCCCGGTCAGGCTGGCCGCGACCCCGGCCGGCCCCGCGACGAAGCCGCCGCCGCCCATCACCACGTCGGCCCGGCGCCGGCGCAGCGCCGCACGGGCGGCGCCGACGGCACCCAGAGCCTCGAACCCGGCCCGGGCCGCGCGCAGCGGGTTGCGGCGGTCGATGCCGCGCACCTTGACGAAGTCGATCTCGTAGCCGGCGGCGGGCACCAGCTCGGCCTCGATCCGCTCGCGGGTCCCCAGCCAGGAGACCTCGGCGCCACTAGCCCGAAGCTCGTCGGCGGCCGCCATTGCGGGGACGACGTGCCCCGCCGTTCCCCCGGCCGCCACCACCACTCTTGGCTTTCCTGGCACCGCTCGATCGACTCCTTTCATGTGCGGGCGAACGCCCGCCTTCGACGACGCGCAGTTTGCCAGCGCCGGTGGATCGCCTCGTGGTGCCGGTACCGGCCGCACTGGCGCGGCCGCCGCGGGCGACGTTGAGAATCAGGCCGACGGCGAACAGGCTCGCCATCAGGCTGCTGTTGCCGTAGGAGACGAAGGGCAGCGGCACGCCGGTCAGCGGCGCCAGCCCCATCACCGCGAAGAGGTTGATCGTCGCCTGGACCAGGATCAGCGAGGTGAGGCCGGCGACCAGCAGCTTGCCGTAGTTGTCCTTCGCCTTCTGGGCGACTTTGAGCCCGGCGTAGCCGAACATCCCGAAGAGGCCGACGACGCCGACGATCCCGATCAGCCCCAGCTCCTCTCCGATCACGGCCGAGATCATGTCGGTGTGGGCCTCGGGCAGGTAGAAGGCCTTCTGCACCCCGTTGCCGATCCCAACCCCGAAGATGCCGCCGGAGCCGAGCGCGATCTTCGCCTGGGCGGCCTGGAAGCCGGCCCCTTCGGCGTCGGCGCCGGGGTTGAGGAAACCGGTCAGGCGGGCCATCCGGTAGGGCTCGACAACTGCCAGCAGAAGGGCGAGGACGGCGATCCCGGCGGCGATCAGCGCCAGGTCCCGGGGCCGCGCCCCGGCGGCGAGCAGGGTCGCCGCGACGGCGAAGGTGACGACCATCGTCGTCCCCATGTCCGGCTCCAGCATCATCAGCATGCAGGCGGCGCCGGTGACCAGCAGGAACGGCATGAAGCCTTCGATCGAGCGCACCCGTTTCGGTTTGCGCGCGAGCAGGTCGGCGCCGTAGAGGATCAGCGCCACCTTGGCCAGCTCCGAAGGCTGGATCTGCAGGAAGCCGGAGCCGATCCAGCGGCTGGCGCCGTTGACGCTGTTCCCGGCCACGAGCACGACCACCAGGAGGAACATCGAGCCGCCGAGCAGGACCGGGGTCAGGCGCCGCACCGCGATCAGCCCGTGGCGGGCGACGACGTGCATCGCGATCAGCCCGACGGCGCCGAACATCAGCGTCCGCTTCAGGTAGAAGGCGCTGTCGGAGAGGCCGCCGTTCTGCAGCAGCCGGGTGGTCGAGCTGGCGGAGAAGACCATCACCGCGCCCAGCGCCAGCAGGCAGAGGGTCGCGGTCAGCAGCAGGTTGTACTCGGTGGAGACGGCGGCGCGGCGAGCGCGCTTCTTCGACTTGCCCCTGCCTTTCGATTTCGACTTGGAGGCCTTGCCGAGGCGGCCGAGGGAGAGTGCGCCGGCGCTCACGAGCCGAGCTCCGCGACCAGCTCACGAAAGCGGTCGCCGCGCCGCTCGAAGTTCTCGAAGGCGTCGAAGCTGGCGCAGGCCGGCGAGAGCAGGACGACCTCGCCCGGGCGGGCCGCTTTGGCGGCGCGGCGGACAGCGTCCTCGAAGTCGGCGCAGCGGTGCAGCTCGACCCCGGCCTCGATCGCCGGCGCCAGCTCCTCGGCCAGGCGCCCGGCCGAGGCGCCGGCCAGGTAGCAGGCGACGCAGCCCTCGCGGATCGGGTCCAGCAGCGGCGCGTAGGGCTCGCCCTTCTCGCTGCCGCCGAGGATCGCGTGGACGCCGCCCTCGAAGGCGCGCAGGCCGACCGCCGCGGAGGCGACGTTGGTCGCCTTGGAGTCGTTGACGAAGCGGACGCCGCCGGCCTCGCCGACCGGCTCAAGCCGGTGCGGGACGCCGGCGAAGGTGCGCAGGCCCTCGCGCACGGCGTCGCGGTCGAGCCCCATCGCCAGCGCCGCCGCGGCGGCGGCCATCGCGTTGGCGACGTTGTGCTCGCCGAAGAGGCCAAGCTCGGCGACCGCTATCAGCGGCTCGCCGTCGTAGAAGATCGTGCCCTCGGCCAGCGCCACCTCGCAGTCGGGCCCGGCGCCGGTGCAGAAGGCGACCCGGCGGGCACAGCCGCCGAGGTCGGTGCCGGCGAGCGCGGGGTCGTCGGCGTTGTAGACGGCGACGTCGTCGTTGCCCTGGTTGGAGAAGACCCGCAGCTTCGCGGCCAGGTAGGCCTCGAGATCGGCGTGGCGGTCGAGGTGGTCGGGGGCGAGGTTGAGGAAGACCGCGCACTCGGGGGCGAACAGAGCGGTGTCCTCGAGCTGGAAGCTGGAGGCCTCGCAGACGACCGTGGCGCCCGGATCGATCTCGCCGGCCAGCGAGGAGAGCGGCGTGCCGACATTGCCGGCGACCGCGACCGGCTCACCGGCGGCGCGGTAGATATGCCCGAGCAGCTCGACCGTGGTCGTCTTGCCGTTGGTACCGGTGACCGCGAGGAAGCGGTTGGGGATCGCGCGCCAGGCCAGCTCCAGCTCGCCGACGACGTCGATGCCACGCTCCAGGGCGACCGCGATCACCCGCGCCTCCCGGCTGACACCCGGGCTCTTGACGACGGTCCGCGACCCCTCGAGCTGTGCAACTCCATCCGTATCCAGGACTACTTCGACGCCCAGGTCCCGCAGCCCTGCCGTGCCGTCGGGAAACCCGGAATCGACCGCGCGCACCGTCTCCCCGCGCGCGGCGAGCAACCGCGCCGCCGCCTGCCCGGAGCGGGCCAGGCCGACGACGAGGAAGGGGCCCTGGGGCAAGGGGGGGCGAATTTCCTTGGCTGGGAACTTGGACATCGGAACTATGTTCGATCTAACCCCCACCGCACCTGTGAGCGTGGCCCAAGGGCTTCCGATTCCGCGTAGCAGAGTTGCTACCGTGCTCCCCGTGCCGACGATTCCCCAGAAAGAGCTGCGCAACAATTCCGGTGAGATCCTGCGCCGCGCCGAAGCCGGCGAGGAGTTCACGATCACCGTGTCCGGCAGGCCCGTGGCGAAGCTCGGGCCGATCTACGACCGGAGGTGGGTTCCCAGCTCCGAGCTCAAGGAGCTGTGGGAGCTGCCGCCGGATCCGGACTACATGCGGGACATAGAAACCGCCGATTTCGGGGATCTCCGCGACCCCTGGGCGGAAGAGGACGAAGCGGAGTGAGGCGCGCCCTTCTCGACACCTCCGTTTTGATCGGCAACCAGGAGGTACCTGACGAGTTCGAGACGATGATCAGTGTCGTCTCGGTCGCTGAGCTTCACTTCGGCTTCCTCCTCATCGCCGACGAGGAAAAGCGGGCGGCCCGGCTGAGCCGCCTCGGGAAACTCGAGGCCCGCTTCCCCTATCCCCTCCCGATCGACGATCGAGTCGCCCGCATCTGGGGAAAGCTCAAAGCGGTCGTCTCCCAGCGCGGTGCCAACCCTCGAAAGCGAACCGCCGACCTGGGAATCGCAGCGACGGCGATCGTTCACGAAGCCGTGCTGATCACCGCTAACCCCAAGGACCTGAAACTGGTCAAAGACCTGGTCGAGATCCGGGCGGTCTAGCGCCCGATCGACTGCTGGTACAGCGTGAACCCGATGCCCGAGCAGACGGCGGCGATGATCCAGAAGCGCAGCATGATCTTCGTCTCCGACCAGGCCATCATCTCGAAGTGGTGGTGCAGCGGCGCCATCAGCAGGACGCGGCGGCGGAAGGTTTTGAAGGAGAAGACCTGAACCGCGACCGAGAGGGCCTCGATCACGAAGATGCCGCCGATGATGATCAGCAGCACCTCGGTCTGGGTCATCACCGCGAGTGCTCCGATCGCCCCGCCTAATCCGAGCGAGCCGGTATCGCCCATGAAGATCGAGGCCGGGAAGGCGTTGTACCAGAGGAAGCCGATGCAGGCGCCGACCAGGCAGGCCGAGAGCAGAGCCAGGTTCTGCTGCTCGTTGGCGACGAAGGAGATCGCCGTGTAGGCGAGCAGGACGATCGCGCAGGAGCCGGCGGCGAGGCCGTCGAGGCCGTCGGTGAGGTTGACCCCATTCGACGTCCCGGCGATCACGAGGAAGACGAGGACGAAGTAGAGGACCGGGCCGAGGTCGATGCTGGCGTCGCCGATGCGGAAGTAGAGGATCGGCTCGAGGCCGACCTCGTGGCGGGCGACCCACCAGAGACCGAGGGCGAGCACCAGCTGGCCGAGCAGCTTCCAGCGCCCGGAGAGGCCGAGCGAGCGGCGTTTGACGATCTTGATGTAGTCGTCGGCGAAGCCGAGCGCGGCACAGCCCATGGCGACGCCGAATACGGCCAGGCTCTGGGCATCGCGGTCGGAGAGGACGAGGAAGGGGACGCAGATCGAGGCGAAGACGATCAGCCCGCCCATCGTCGGCGTCCCCGCCTTGGCGTGGTGCTCCTGCGGCCCGTCCTCGCGGATGTGCTGCCCGAACTCGCGCACCCGCAGGTACTCGATGAACTTCGGCCCGAGGAAGATGCAGATCAGCATCGCCGCCATGCCGGCGATCAGGACTTCGCCCATCAGCCCTCCCCCACCAGCTCCGGCAGCTGCGCGGCGACCGCCTCGAGCCCGGCCGAGCGCGAGCCCTTGACGAGGACGGCATCGCCGGAGGAGAGGTGGGCGGCGAGCAGCTCCGCCGCCTCGTCGGGATCGGCGACCAGCTCGTCGGGCCCATAGTCGCGGGCCGGCTCGCCGACCCCGATCACCAGGTCGACTCCGGCGGCGCGGGCGTGCTCACCGACCTCGCGGTGGTAGGCGGCGGATTCCGGCCCGAGCTCCCCCATTTCGCCCAGCACCGCGAGCGTGCGCTCGGCGCCGAGGGTGGCGAGATGGTCGAGCGCCGCGCGCATCGACACCGGGTTGGCGTTGTAGCAGTCGTTCACGAGGACGATCCCGTCGCCGAGCTCCAGGCGCTCTCCGCGGAAGCTGGAGAATCCTATGCTCGCAGCGCGGTCGGCCATCTCGGCGGGCGCGGCGCCGAGAGCGACGCCGGCGGCGATCGCGGCGAGCGCGTTGGTGAGGTTGTGCGCCTCGGCGAAGGGGAAGTGGAAGCGGGCGCTGCCGAGTGGGGTCGAGACCAGCGCCTCGGTCACCCCGTCGGCGACGGTCACCTCGCTGGCGGAGACGTCGCCGCCGGGGCCGAAGCGCAGCTGCTCGGCGATCGGCTCCAGGTGGGGCTCCAGCTCGCCGGCCTCGACCGGCGCGACCGCGGTGCCCCCGGGCGGCAGGTCGTCGAGGATCTCCGCCTTGGCGGCGGCGATCGCCTCGACCGAGCCGAGCAGCTCGACGTGGACCGGGCCGACGTTGGTGATCACGGCGACGTCGGGCTCGGCGATCTCCACCAGCTCGGCGATCTGGCCGGCCCCGCGCATCGCCATCTCCAGGACCAGGGTCTCGGTCTCGCCGGGGGCTTCGAGCACGGTCAGCGGCAGCCCGATCTCGGTGTTGAGGTTCTCGCGGTTGGCGTGGACCCGGCCCGGCAGCAGCGCCCGGGCGACGTCCTTGACCGAGGTCTTGCCGACCGAGCCGGTAACGCCGACGACACGCGCCCCAAGCGCCCGCCGCCAGGTCCGCGCCAGCGCCTGCATCGCGGCCAGCGGGTCCTCGGCCACGAACACCCACGCCTTCCGGTCGTAGTTCGTCCCGCTATCCGGGACCAAGTACGACCTCAACGAAGGGGCGAAGGCGGGGCCGACGACGACGCCCCAGGCGCCGGCCTCGAGCGCGGCCGCGGCGAACTCGCCGCCGTCGCGGCGCTCGCCGCGGAGGCCGAAGAAGAGGTCGCCGGGGCCGGTCTCGGAGGAGTCGATCGTCGCCCGGGCCGGCGAGCCCGGCGCGCCCTCGGCGACCACCTCGGCCCCGAGCGCGGCGGCGATCTCCCCCGGCCCCAGCCTCACGCCGCGCTGCCCAGCTTCCGCAGCTCCTCGCGGGCGACCTCGCGGTCGTCGAAGGGGACCTTGCGCCCGCCCTCGAATTCCTGGCCCTGCTCGTGGCCCTTGCCGGCGATCACGACCATGTCGCCCGGCGCCGCCCGCACCAGGGCCAGGGCGATCGCGGCGCGGCGGTCGCTCTCGACCTCCAGCTCCGCCGCCCCCTCGGCGCCGGCGGCGACTTCGGCGACGATCGCGGCCGGGTCCTCGGAGCGCGGGTTGTCGGAGGTGACCACGGTCAGGTCGGCCAGCTCGGCCCCGGCCCGGCCCATCTTCGGCCGCTTGTCGCGGTCGCGGTCGCCGCCGGCGCCGAAGACGGCGATCAGCCGCCCCTCGGTCAGCCGCCGCGCCGCCCGCAGCACGTTCTCCAGTGAGTCCGGCGTGTGCGCGTAGTCGACCAGGACGGAGAACCCCTGGCCCTCGTCGATCGGCTCGAACCGCCCCGGCACCCGCGCCGCCCGCGCCAGTCCGGCCGCCGCGGTCTCCGCGTCGATGCCGAGCGCGCGCGCCGCGGCGAAGGCGCCGAGCGCGTTGGCGACGTTGAAGTGACCGGGCATCCCGGTCCGCAGCCGCGTCTCCCCGACTGCGAACTCGGCACCGCCGGCGTCGAAGCCGACGTCGCGGGCGCTGTAGTCGGCCGCGGCGCCCTCGGCGGAGAAGGTGACGCACGCGAATTCCTCGGCCAGGCGGGCGCCGTAGGGGTCGTCGACGTTGACGATCGCCGTCCCCGGCCCAGCCTCGAACAGCTTGCGCTTGGCCTGGAAGTAGTCCTCCATGTCGGCGTGGAAGTCGAGGTGGTCTTGGGTCAGGTTGGTGAAGAGGGCGACCTCGAAGTGGATCGCGTCGGCGCGGTGCAGCGACATCGCGTGCGAGGAGACCTCCATCGCGCAGGCGCGGTCGCCGCGCTCGAGCATGCGCCGGAAGGTCGCCTGCAGGTCGATCGCCTCCGGCGTCGTCCGCTCGACCGCCTCCTCCTCGCCGCCGACCACCTGCTTCACCGTCCCCAGCAGGCCGGTCTGGATCCCCGCCGCCTCGAGGATCTCCCGGACCAGGAAGGCCGTCGTCGTCTTCCCGTTCGTCCCGGTCACCCCGACCACTCGCAGCTCACTCGTCGGATCGCCCTGGAACCGCGCCGCCAGCGGCGCCATCGCCGCCCGCGCGTCGGCCACGACCACCTGCGGCACCGCCACGTCGAGTTCTTCCTCCACCACCAGAGCGACGGCCCCAGCTTCCACCACCCTGGAGCCGAACTCATGCCCATCCACCTTCTCCCCCCGCACACAGAAGAAAAGCGTCCCGGGCCCAGCCTTCCGGCTGTCATAAGCAAGGTTCGCCACCCCCACGGACCCATCCCCCACGATCCGTGCGCCACCAGCTGCGCGAGCCAGCTCTTCGAGCCTCACCATGAACGCGATTCTAGGAAGCGGGTCGGGTGCCCCTCAATTCGTCATTCCTGCGGCACACCGAGGTAAGGAAGAGCGAACTCCGCGATCTCCCCGAAGGCCGGCGCCGCCACCGAGCCGCCGTAGATTTCGCCCTGCGGCTGGTCGACGATCACACCGACCAGCAGCTGCGGGTTCTCTGCCGGCGCGAAACCCATGAAGGAGGCGACGTATTTGGTCTCCGAGTAAGTCCCGTTTTCGGCCACCTCGGCGGTACCGGTCTTACCCGCCAGCGTGTAGCCGGGGACGCTGACCTCGGAGGCGGTACCGCCGGGCGCCAGCACCCCCTCGAGCATCTCCCGGACCTGGGCGGCGACGCCGGCGTCGATCACCCGCCGCCCCTTCGGCTCGTGGATCTCTTCCTCGCCGATCCGCTTGATCAGCTGCGGCGGCCGCAGCATGCCGCCGTTGGCGATTGCCGTGTACCCGGCCATCATCTGCATCGGCGTCACCGAGAGCCCCTGGCCGATTGGCAGGTTGCCCATGGTCGAACCGGAGTATTCGTCGAGGTCGAGCAGCAGCCCCTGCTCCTCGGCCGGGTACTGGACCCCGGTCGGGCGGCCGAAGCCGAAGCGGTTGATCCAGCGGCTGAATTTCTCGGCGCCGAGCCCGAGCCCGATCGTCACCGCGCCGACGTTCGAGGAGTGGGCGAGGATCTGCGCCACGGTGAGGGTTTCGGTCCCACGCGGGTGCGAGTCCTCGATCGTGCGGTCGGCGACCTGGATCGCCGGCGGCAGGGTGAAGGCCGTTGCCGGGGTCACCTGTTTTTCCTCCAGCGCCGCGGCGACGGTGAAAGCCTTGAAGGTCGACCCGGGCTCGTAGGTGAACCCCGTCGCCTTGTTCAGCAGATCCTCGTTGCTGGCGCTGGAGAGGTCGTTGGGGTCGACCGGCGGCCAGTTGGCCATCGCCAGGATCTGCGAGCTGCGAGGGTCCATCACGATCGCCGTCGCCCCCTTCGGCGACCAGGCTTCGCCGATCTCGGCCAGCGCCTGCTCGGCTTTCTCCTGGATCACCGGGTCGAGGGTCAGCTGGATGTCTTCGCCGTCCTCGGCCTCCTTCACCGTGTCCAGCCGGATCGGCTCCCCGAGCGCGTCGTTGACCACCAGTCGTTCGCCGTCCTCGCCGGCCAGGACCGATTCCTCGCCCGCCTCGAGCCCGGTCAGGCCCTGGTTTTCGGAGCCGACGGCCCCGATCACCTGCGCCGCCATGTCGCCCTGCGGGTAGGTGCGGCGACTGTCCGGAAGCTCGCCGATCCCTTCCAGGTCGAGCGCTTCGACCCGCGCCGCGGTGCCGAGGTCGACCCGCTGGGCGATGTACTCGAAGCCGGTGTCGGCGCTCAACGCTTCCAGCACCTCGCCCTTGGGCTGGTCGAGGATCGGCGCCAGCTGCGCCGCGGCCTGCGGCGGGTCCTCAACCTGGTACGGGGTGGCGTAGATCGTCGCCGCGTCTTCGGAGGCGGCGAGCTTGTTGCCGCGGCGGTCGAGCAGGCTGCCGCGCAGGCCCGGCACGGTGACCAGCTCGGTCTGCTGGGAGATCGCGTCAGAGGCGAGCCTCGCCCCCTGCACCCCCTGCAGCCAGAAGGCGCGGCCGATAACCAGGAGGAAGCAGAGAAGGAAGGCGGCGAAGAGAAGACCGATCCGCCGCTCGATCAGGCGCATCGGCGCGCGCTCCTAGCCCGCGGCGGCGAGCCGTGCCGCCGCCTGGGCGACGTCGTCGGGACCGGCTTCGATCACCCGCGGCTCGTCGGCCGTCGGCATCGTCAGGCCCAGCCCGGCCGCCTCGTAGCGGATCCGGTCGGTCGCGTAGCGTTGCGCCTCGCGACCGCCGAGGACCGAGTTCTCTTTTTCCAGCGTGGTGATCTGCTCGGTGATCTGGCCGGAGGAGGCAGCAAAGCTGAGGGTGATCACGTTGAGGGTGACGATCCCGGCCAGCAGCAGGCCGAGCACGCCGATCCAGGCGCGGCCGCGAGTCATCCGCACCATCAGGCCGGAGTCCGGCAGCTGGCGCACCGCGACGGCGGTGCGACCGACCGCGAGCGGGATCAGCTGGCCGCCGGCGGCGATGCGGCCGGGCCGGGGCGTGGCCCTGGGACGGGCGCGCTGCGGAGCGCGGGCCGGGGCACGGCGCGCCGGCGCCCGGCGGGCGGGCGCGGTCGCCGCGGCACGGCGCGCGGGGGCGGCCTTGCTCCGGGGCGAGGCGGGACGGGCGGGAGCCGGTTTGCGGCGGCGCGGCGGCGTCGTCCGCGAGGGAGCGGGAGCCGGCGCGCTCTTCCGTGCGGGAGCGGCGACGGCCATCAGCCGGCCCTCCCCGCCGGCTGCTCCTCGGCGATCTTGACGGCGACGCGCAGGTGGGCCGAGCGCGAGCGCGGGTTGGCCTCGACCTCCTCGGGCCCGGGCGCGACGGCGCGGCGGGTCAGCAGCTCTGCCTCCGGCTCGTGGCCGCAGACGCAGACCGGCAGCTCCGGCGGGCAGACGCAGCCGCGCGCCTTGGCGGCGAGGAACTGCTTCACCGGCCGGTCCTCGAGCGAGTGGAAGGAGATGGCGCCGAAGCGGCCGCCGAGGGCGAGCGCCGACCAGGCCAGCGGCAGCGCTTCCTCCAGCGCCTCGAGCTCGCCGTTGACGGCGATCCGGATCGCCTGGAAGCTGCGCTTGGCGGGGTGGCCGGCGCCGAAGCGGGCCGCGGCCGGCATCCCGGCCTTGATTGCGGCGACCAGCTCGGAGGTGGTGGAAAGCGGGCGGCGGCGGACGATCTCGCGGGCGATGCCGCCGGCGTAGCGCTCCTCGCCGAAGCGGCGCAGGACCTGGGCGATCCGCGACTCGGGCCACTCGTTCAGCAGGTCGGCGGCGTCGAAGCGCTGGCGCGTGTCCATGCGCATGTCGAGCGGCGCGTCATAGGAGTAGGAGAAGCCCCGTTCCCATGAATCCACCTGCAGCGACGACATCCCCAGGTCCATGTAGATCATGTCTGGGCGTATGCCTTCGCCGCGCAGGGCGCGCAGACCTTCCGCGAAGCCGGCGCCGATGAAGCGGGTGCGGCAGGGCGCGACGGCGGCGAACTCGGCGAAGCGGGCCTCGGCGGCGGGGTCGCGGTCGATCCCGATCAGGGTTCCGCTGGAGCCGAGCTGCTCGGCGACGAGGCGGGCGTGGCCGCCGGCGCCGAAGGTGCAGTCGACCGCGGTCTGCCCGGCGGCCGGCGCCAGCAGCGAGACCAGCTCGGGGGCGAGGACGGGCTCGTGGCTCATCGGCACCAGTCCGGCGGGCACGGCGTGGATGGGGATCGGCTGGGCATGAAGTCTCATGGTCACGCAGTCCCGGCGGCGGCCAGCCCCTCGGCGATCTCGGGGGCGGCGGCGTCGAGCTCCTCCTCCTGCTTGGCCCAGGCCTCGGCGTTCCAGATCTCGAGGTACTCCCCGGCGCCGATGACGACGCAGTTGCCGTCGAGCCCGGCGTGCTCGATCAGCGGCTTGGGGACGCGGATGCGGCCGGCGGAGTCGAGCTTCTCGTCGAAGGAGCCGCCGTGGAAGCGGCGGCGCAGCTGCCTGGCGTCGCGCCCGAAGGGGCTGTGCGGCGAGAGGAAGCGGTCGGAGAGCTGCTCGAACTCGTCGGTCGTGTGGACCCAGACGCAGGGGTCGAAGCCCTTGGACAGAACCACTCCGTCGGAGAGCGAGGCGCGGAAGCGCGACGGCACCGTGAGCCGATCCTTGGAATCGAGGCTGTGCTCGTAGAGACCCCGAAAAGCCACCTCGGCGAGTCCTTTCTGAGCGGGAGGGGCGGAAAGAAGTTGGACCGGAGTGATGAGGTGGGAGGAGCCTCACCACCCCGGTCCTGGGCTTCAACTCGAGCGCCACAATAGCCCACACTCCCCCACTTTGCAACACGACCCCCCTCTGCAAGCCCATTTGCATCCGCCCGCGGTCGGTAGGTTCGGCCCCGTGAGCGCGCCCGACGACGCCAATGACCTGCGCGGCTTCCACTTCAAGCGGCTGCTGCGCCGGAAGCTGACCTGGGTCCTGCTCGCCCTGCTCACGCTCGCGGTCGGCGGCGGCTGCGGCGCCCTGGTCTCCCCTCTTGTCGGCGTCGCCGCCGGGCTCGCCGCCCTGCTGCTCGGGATCGGGATCGTCTTCGCGATCGCCGATTCGCACGCCGCCGACTCGTTCTTCGAAACCTATGCCGCGGCGAAGAACCTGACCCTGAGCGGGCGCGCGGCGCTGGCGCCGGCGACGCCGCTGCTGCGCAAGGGGGATGAGCGCTACGCGACGCGGTCCCTGGCCGGAGAGATCGCCCCCGGCATCGAGGGCAGCCTCGTCCTCTTCACCTACGAGGTGAAGACCCGTACCTCCAAGGGTGGGACCCAGACCAGCTACTACCGCTACACGCTCGGCCTGGTCGAGGTCCCCGAGTGCGCCCGCTTCGTCCCCGAGCTCTACTGCCGGCAGGAGTTCGGCCTGAAGGCGCTGGAGGGACTCGAGGACGCCTTCCGCGGCTCCCAAGACCGGGTCGAGTTCGAGAGCGAGGCGCTCGGCGACAAGTACGAGATCTTCGCCAACGAGAACCAGGACGCGGTCTGGCTGCGCCAGCTCTTCGCCCCCACCTTCATCGTCTGGCTGACCGAGTCGGCGCCGAAGCAGTTCGGCTTCGAGCTGGTCAACGGCACCCTCTGCTGTTACGTCAACGGCCACAAGGAGTCGGCCGCCGAGCTCGACACCGTCGCCGCCGCCACCGCCGCGGTCGTCGGCCGCCTGCGCGAGGAGGCGAAGGAGTAGGGCATTGGCACCTTTTTCGGCCCCTAGCCGAGAAAGGTGCCAATCTCAGAACCCGGCCAGCAGGGTGCCGGCGTTGGCGATCAGGCCGGCGGCGATCATCAACAGGACCGAGGGGACGAGGACGAGGGCGACGACAAGCTGGATCTTGGGGGCGGCGCGGGCGGCGTGCTCCTCGACCGCGCGGCGCCCGTCGCGGCGCAGGGCGCTGGCCTGGCGGCGCAGCGGCTCAGCCAGCGGCGAGCCGAAACGGCGCGAGCGCTCGATCGAGGCGACCAGCGTCGCCAGCTCGCTGCCGGGGACTCGGGCGCGGAGCGAAGCGAGTGCGGCGCCGAGCGGAGCGCCGCAGGAGATCTCGGCGACCGCGACCCGCAGCTCCTCGGCCAGCGGCCCCTCCCCCGCCCGCGCCAGCTGCTCCAGCCCGTCGCCGGGACCCCGGCCGGAGGCGGCGCTGACCGCGAGCAGGTCGAGCGCGTCGGGCAGGGCGCCAACCAGGCGGCGCCGGCGGCGGCGCGCCTCGCGCTCGAGCAGCGCGTCGGGGACGAGGAAGCCCGCGGCCGGCATCCCGATCGCGACCAGGATCGCGGTGCGGCCGGGCGCCGCCGGGGCGGCCAGGAGCGCGGCAAGCCCGCCGCAGGCGGCGCCGGCGAGCTTCGCGGCGAGGACGGCGGTGAGCGAGAGGCGGGGCTCCAGGCCCGAGCGGCGCAGGCGCTCCGGCAGCCCCAGTCGCAGCGCCGCCCGGGCGGAGCGACCGCCAAGGCCGAAGGGCAGCGCCGGCGCGCGGCGCCCGCGCCGTCCGGCCGCCAGCTCGCGTACAGCGGCCAGCCCGAGCAGGACGGCGAGCCCGGCCAGCGCCCCGGCGCCGCTCACCCGGCCACCCGGGCCAGGCGCCCGATCGCGACGAAGCCCGCCACCTGCAGTGCCGCGGCCAGCACCAGCAGCACGGCCGAGGCCGGGGAGCCGAGCAGCTTGGCGATGAAGCCGGGCCCGACCAGCTCGGCGAAGAGGGCGCCGCCGCTCGGCATCGCCACCACCAGGAGGCCCGTGAAGCGGGCCTGGGCGGTGGCCGAGCGGGCGTCCTCGGCGGCGCGGTCGCGCTCGGCGGCGCCGGCGGCGAAGCGACGCAGCAACCCGGCCAGGTCGCCGCCGGCGAGCCGCTGGCTGAGCAGCGCCGCGGCGAGGGCGTCGACCCGCTCCGAGCGCATCCGCCGTCGCCAGGCCGCGACTGCCTCCGCGGTCGGGGCGCCGAGGTCGAGCTCCGCCCCGAGCCGGGCCAGCTCCGCCGCGGGCGGCCCGTCGAGGTAGGCGGCAGCCGCCGGCAGCGCTGCCCGCAGCGAGCGGCCGGCACCGAGCGCGTCGGCGACAGCGGTGGCGACTTCGGGCAGCGAGCGCTCGACCGCGGCGCGGTAGCGGCGCCGGCGGCTCGAGATCGCCCAGGCCGCGAGCGCCGGCCCGGCGACCGAGAGCGGCAGCGCCAGCGCGAAACCGCCGAGGAACCAGCCGCCGAGCACCGCGGCGCCGGCCCCCAGCGCCGCCAGCCGCCGTCGCTCCAGGGTCGAGGGCGCGTATCCCTCCAACCCGGCCCGGCGCAGCGGCTCCAGCGCCAGCCGCAGCCACCGCGCCACCGCCGGGCTGGCGAGCAGGGCCTCCCGCATCGCCAGCGCCAGCAGCCCGCCGGCGAGGGCGCCGGCCGCCGTGGGCAGCAAGCCGATCGTCGCCACCTCAGCCCTCGACCTCGACCAGCTCGGTCACGCGGCGGCGGCCGTCGGCGTCGCGCACGAGGTGGACGACCAGGTCGACGCCGCGCCGCACCTGCTCGGCGATCGTCGCGTGCGGGAGGCCGAGCCCGGCCATCAGCGCCAGCGTCTCCAGCCGGCGCAGGGCGTCCGCCGGCGAGCTGGCGTGGACGGTAGAGAGGGCGCCGTCGTGGCCGGTGTTGAGCGCGGTCAGCAGGTCCAGCGCCTCGGGGCCGCGCACCTCGCCGATCACGATCCGGTCCGGGCGCATCCGCAAGGCGTTCCGCAGCAGGTCGCGGATCGTCACCTCGCCCCTGCCCTCGACCCCGGCCGGCCGGCTCTCGAGCCGGACCACGTGCGGCTGTTGCAGCCGCAGCTCCGCCGCGTCCTCGATCGTCACCAACCGCTCCCCGGCGGGGACGAAGCTGGAGAGGGCGTTGAGGAGCGTCGTCTTGCCGGAGCCGGTGCCGCCGCTGACGAGGACGCTGCGGCGATCCCGCACGGCTTCCTCCAATAGCCGACGCTGCCCGACGCTGATCGTCCCCAGCTCGACCAGCCGCTCCGGCCCGGGGCGCTCGGCCCCGAAGCGCCGGATCGAGACGACCGGCCCGTCGAGCGCCAGCGGCGGGATCACCACGTTGACCCGCGAGCCGTCGCCGAGGCGGGCGTCGACCATCGGGCTGAGCTCGTCGACGCGGCGGCCGAGCGGCGCCAGGATCCGCTCGATCGCGTCGCGCAGCTCCTCCTCGCCGGCGAAGACGACCTCGGTCGGCTCGATCCGGCCGCCCCGCTCGACGTACACGGTCCCGGGCCCATTCACCATCACCTCCTCGACCGCGGGGTCGGCGAGCAGCTCCTCCAGGGGCCCGAGGCCGACGCTGTCGCGGACGATCCGCGCCGCGACCTCTTCCCGCTCCGCGGCGCCGAGCAGCGCCGCCTCCTCCTCGACGAGCCCGGCAACCGCGTCGCGCAGGTCGCCCTCGGCGAGGCGACCTGCGGCCGCCTCGGCCCGGCGCCGCTCGACCAGCCGCGAGCGGATCGAGGTGGCCAGCTCCGCCACCGCGCGCTCGTGGGCCCTCATCCCGGCCCCCTGGGGATGACGGTCACCTGACGGGCGAAGCTCTGGGCGGCGATCAGGCGCAGCGCCTGGGCGCGGGTGAGGCCCAGGGTCGCGGCGGCGATGCCGCCGGGGCCGGGGCCGTCGGCACCCGGGCTCAGCGCCAGCAGCGGCACCGCCGCGGCGGCGACGTAGGTGCGGCCGGGCCCCGACCCGCTCGGTTCGGTGGTGATGACGACGTCGACCCTGGCCCCCGCGGGATCGGCGCCCCCAACCGCGAGCGCGTCGGCGCCGCTGACCGCGATCTCGACCGGCTGGCGGCCGCGACCGAGCGCCGGGCCGAGGTGGCCGGCGCGGGGCAGTCGCAGCTGAGTGGCGAGCAGATAGGACCCGGCCGGGATCGGCGCCGCCGGGACCAGGCCGACCGCTTCGGCCGCAGCCGCCAGGGCGCCGGGCGGGACGAAGCGGACGGGAACCCGGCGCACCTCGAGGCCCGCGGCGGCGAGCGCGGGGTCGATCTCGCGTCCCCTCCGCAACGCCTCGGCGGCGACGAGCACCGGCCGCAGCTCGCCGTAGCCGCGGGCGACCCGGGTCCCGTAGCCGTCGGCGATCGCCGCCGCGCCGGCGGCCGCGATCAACGCCGCCAGAAGGAAGGCCACCGAGCGGCCGCGCCTGCTCATCGTCCCTCGCCGCTCAGCAGGGGCAGCTCCAGCCGCGCCTCGGTCCCAGCCGCCGTCGTCCGCAGCGCGAACTCGCCGCCGTGGGCGGTGGCCGTCCGCCGCACCACCCGCAGGCCGTGGCCGTGGCGCTGCCTGCCGGAGATCCGGGCAGCCAGGTCCGCGGGCCTGAAGCCACGGGAAGCCGACAGCGCACCGCGCCCGGAATCGATCACCGCAAGCCGCAGCCAGCCGACCCCGAGGGTCGCCCGCAGCTCGATCCGCGGCCCCCCGTGCTCGATCGCGTTGACGATCAGGTTGTCGAGCGCCTGGGAGACCTCGCAGCGATCGGCGCGGATCTCCGCCGCCGCGGCCCGCCAGCACAGCTCCAGCGCGCCGCCGGCCGCCTCGGCCCGGGCCCGCCACCGATCGACCGCGGCCTCGGCCAGGGGCAGCACCGCCAGCGACTCCCGCACCGGCACCGGCGCCACCCCGTTGATCTCACGATCGAGGCGCTCCAGGGCCGCCGCCGCCATCTGCACCGAGACCTCGAGCCGATCGCCGGCGCGAGCGGCCGCGACCCCACGGTCCGGAGCGGCGAGCGCCAGCGCCTGCAGTGGCCGGCGCAGCTCGTGCACCGCCTCATTGAGGACGGCTCGGCGCCGTCCCTGCCAGACCGTCCGCGCGGTGACGGCGGCGGCGAGCGAGAGCTCGAACGGCCACGCGTTGGCTATCTGCGCCAGCTCGAGCGGCAAAGTTCGGCCTCGGGTCGGGAAGTCATCGCCGACCTAAGTCCGCAGCCGCTCCGAGTCTCCCCCCAAGCGGCCCGGCCGAGGACGCAAACTGCGCGCCCACCGACCCAAGGCGGTCTCGGCCAGGCGCATCGAGGCGGCGGGCGCGCTTGGTTAGGACCGCTCCCCCGGCTCTTTCGTTTCACAAATCAGTGCAATGGTTGTTACCGCATTGGAGTTTTTCCAGTCTGGAACTCACCATCGAGCGGTTAAGTACCCGACCGTTCTGGAATGATTGAATTACAAACTCGGGTGGAAAGCGCCCGAAAAAGACCATGAGCCCACCCCTCAGGCCTTCCCACGATCGGAGGAACCTCCCTTGCCCCAGGCCCGTACCACCCCGGAGGGCATCACCCAGCAGCTCGCCAAGGCCCTCGCCCATCCCCTGCGCGTCAGCATCCTCACCTCGCTGCAGCGCGGGATCTCCAGCCCCAACCAATTGGCGCAGGAGCTCGGCGAGCCGCTCGGCAACGTCAGCTACCACGTCAAGACCCTGCTCGAATACGACTGCGTCGAACTGGTCAAAACCGAGCCGCGGCGCGGTGCGGTCGAGCATTTCTACCGAGCGACCGAGCGTGCCTTCTTCAGCGACGCCGAGTGGGCGAAAATCCCGGCCTCGGCCCGCAAGGGCATCTCGGGCGTAATACTGGCCTCGATCGGCCAGGACGCGACCGAGGCGATGATCGCTGGCACGATCAACGCCCGCACCGACTCGCACATCACCCAGACCCAGCTCCTGCTTGACGAGAAGGGATGGGGCGAGCTCAACGAGGTTCTCGCCGACGCGCTCAACCGCGCGATCGAGATCCAGGAGGAGGCAGCCAACCGTCTCGCCGACGAGAAGGCCGACCCGATCCCGACCCGGCTCTCGATCCTCCACTACGAGTCACCGGCGAAGAAGGACTAGCAACGCCGTATCGGTCGAAGATCCGCCGCCGGGAAGGCAAGGGCCCGGCGGTGGGGATTCGGCTAGCTGTCTCTCTTGGCCGCTTCGCGGCCATCGAGGGCGTGTAGCTCGCGAAGGAGAGGCGGGGCCATCAACACGGGCGCCACGTAGAAGGTCCAGACAATCGTCGATCAGGTCGGCGAATGGCAGGGTCACGCGGGATCCTCAGCCGTCGACCAGCCGGTAGCCGATGCCCCAGCAGTTGATCACGTAGCGGGTGTGCTCGGGGTCTAATTTGCGGCGCAGGCGGCTGGCGTGGGAGTCGAGGGTGCGGGTGCGGTCGGAGCTGCGGAAGCCCCAGACCTGCTGCATCAGCTCTTCCTTGGAGAAGACGCGGGTGGGGTCGGAGACGAGGATGCGCAGCAGGGCGAACTCTTTCTTCGCCAGCGGGACGTCCTCGCCGTGGATCGTCACCCGGCGGCCGATCGGGTCGAGGATCAGGTCGCCGACCCGGATCGGGCCTTCGCGGCGGCTGGCGCGGCGGCGCAGGACGGCGCCGATCCGGGCCCGCAGCTCCTGGTAGATGAACGGCTTGGTCAGATAGTCGTCGGCCCCGGAGTCGAGACCCCGCACCCGATCGGTGTCGGCGCCGCGGCCAGTGAGGACGATCACCGGCAGGTCGGGGTCGAAGCGGGACTCGACCCCGTCGGCCTCGCGGATCTCCCGCAGCACGTCGAGGCCGGAGGCGTCGGGCAGCGAGAGGTCAAGCAAGAGCAGGTCGGGCTGGTTGTAGCGGCAGAGGCGCAGCGCGTCCGAGGCGCTCGGCGCCGGCAGCACGCCGAAGCGGTCGGCCGAGAGGTGGTCGCAGAGCAGGTCGAGGGTCATCGCGTCGTCCTCGCAGACGACGACGCTGGCTATCTCCTGCTTGCGCGGCAACATGGTCGCCTTAAGTCCCGGGCGCGCCCGGCTCTCCCCCCTCGGACGGGATCTCCAGCACGGCGGCAGCCCCGCGGTGCCAGGCGAAGCGCCGCGGCGGCACCCGGCGGCGGACCGCCAGCGCCCGTCCCTCGCCGTCGAGGAAGACGAGGTCGAGCCCGAAGCGCATGCCGAAGGTGTGGACGCCGGCGCAGCGCGGGATCAGCAGGCCGGCGCCGGCGGTGGCGCGCGGGAGCAAGGCGAGGCCGAGCAGGCGGGCGCGGAAGCCGATGGCGACGCGGACCTCGCGGCCGAGAACCTGGCGCCGCGGCAGCGGGCGCAGCCGGGCGGCGAGCTTCGATCCCTGCTCCACCCCACGCCAAGGAGCGCCGGCTACGGGAATCTCCCCCCTGTGCCGAGTGCAAACGTGCGTTCAACGCATGCCACGGCCAGGCACCGAGATGGGATGATCGGCAAGATCCTTGACCTGCTCGTGCAAGGGCTTGCGCGAGTGGGATGGCTTCAACTCATGGATAAGAAGACGACCCGCCGAGGGAATTACGAGTCTGGCTCCGATTACGTGCTCGAGTACGGGGAGCTCCGCTTCGCCTTCAACGAGGAAGACTTCGCTCAGCGGGTCGAGCAGGCGGCTGTGAAGCTGGCCTTCGTCGACCAGGGGCTGAGCCAGGAGGAGATCGACGATCTCCTCGACCTCGCCGTCAGCGGCGAGATCGCCGAGCCCAGCTCCCGCCTCGGCGAACACATCAACGAGAACTGGGAGGAGCTGGTCGGTCCCGCCAACCGCTCCCTCGTGCACTGGATCCGCCGCCTCGTCTTCCGCGGCGCCTGGCTCGACCAGCGGGTCAAGGAGGGCGAGCTGGACATCGTCTTCGACGAGCGCACCCAGACCTTCGGCTACATCCAGCCGGATCGCAGCTCCGAGCTCATAGAGCTTTCCAAGGAGCCCAGCTGGCGCCGTATCGCCTACCGGCGGTAACAGACCGGGGCGGTCCGGGTAGGGCCTGCACTTAACTTTTTCGAGAGACGGCCCTGCTCGTCCGCAGATCGCCGCGCCGAAAAAGTACAAGACGTTTCGGCCCTACCCGGACCGCCCCGTCAGCTCCCTGCACGCTAGACCGCCCGTCGGGGCGGGGTGGAGCGTCTTGTACTTTTTCGGCGGAGTGATTCTCGGACGGCAGGCGCGGCCGTCGAAAAAGTTAAGCGGAACCCCGCCCCGACGGGCGGTCTACTGAGCTGGGCGCTCTATGGCAGCTACAACCGTGAGCGTGCCGCCACCGGCGCCTGCCTGGGTGCGGCCGGCGTCGAAGAACTCCTTGGCGGAGTCGGCGTCGCCGTAGGCGGTGGCGAGGCGGGTCAGGGAGTCGACCAGGAGCATCACGTCTTCGCCGCCGCTGGCGCGGGACGCGGCCTGGGCGAGGGCGTCGCTGGCGTGGCGGGCCTGGCCGGCGGCGACGATCTCCGCCTGCGGGGCCTCGCGCTTCCAGTCGGCGAGCTCCTCGGGGCTGGGGTCGATCAGCAAGACGACGGGGTCGGGGCCCTTCGAGTCGGCGGCGAGGTCGGCGGCGACTCCGCGCAGAAGCGCGGTGCAGGCCTCGCGCGTCTCCGCGGCGAGGATCGCCTGGCGGCCGGCGGCCGGGGGCAGCAGCAGATCCTGGATCGTCACGCCCTCCTTGCGGCGGCCGAAGCGACGGCGGCGGCGTTTGCGGCGGGGGCGGGACTCGGCAGCGGCCGGGGGCGGCGTGGCGGGGGGCGCGGGAGGCGGCGGCTCGGGGGCGCGCTCGGGCGGCGGCTTGGGACGGGACTCGCGGCCGCCCTCGCGGCCGCCGTCGAGCGCCTCGTCGGCGAGCGCGTCGCCCTGGCCCTCGCGGCGACGGCGGCGGCGCGGGGGCCGCTCGCGGTCGGAGCTGGAGGGACGATCGCGCTGGGGCCGGTCGCGCGGGGCACGGCCACCCTGCGAGCGCTCGCGCGGGGGCCGGTCGCGCTGCTCGGAGCGCGAGCCGGAGCGGCCGGAGCCGCCGCGGGAGCCGCCACCTCCCGAGCTGCCGCCTGAGCTGCCGCCGGCGAGCTTCTCGATCAGCTCGTTGCGGGACAGCATCCGGTAGCGCTCGACGCCGGCCTCGGCGGCCAGCGCGTGCAGATCGGACAGGTGCTTGGATTCCAGCTCGGCCTTGTTCATCGGTGCGGCAGGTTATTCGACCGGCCCGCCCGGCGCGGCGGGATCGACTCCCTCGGCCGCCATCGCCTGCGGCCACGCCTCCGCCTCGCGCTTGACGTCGCGCCGCGACCAGCCGAGCTCCTCGCCCAGCTGCTCCGCCACCGGGCGCACCGCATCGGCCCCGCGCAGCTGCGGCGCCGCGAGGATCCCCAGCCGGGTCCGGCGCAGCAGCACGTCGGCGACGCTCCGCGCCTGCTCGTGGCGGGCGGCGATCCGCACCTCGGCCAGGAGGTCGGGGGGGCCGGGGGCGATCGGCTCCCCCAGCTTCGGGTCCTCGCGGACCAGGTCGAGGACGTTGCGGGCGGCGTGGCCGTAGCGGAAGGCGAGCTGGGAGAGCGCCTCCTCCCCCACCCCGTCCGGCGCCACCAGGTCGCCCGGGCGCGCCTCCATCCCCAGCGGGATCTCGGCCGTGTGACAGGGCGCCTCGCGCCCCTCGCGCTCGACCAGGCGGTCGACGGTCTGCTTCGCCATCCGCCGCCAGGTGGTCAGCTTGCCGCCGGTGATCGTCAGCATTCCCGAGGAGGTCTCGTACAGCTCCGCCTTGCGCGAGATGTCGACCGACTTGCGCGGGTCGCCGCTGGAGATCAGCGGCCGCACCCCGGCGTAGGCGCCCACCAGGTCGGAGTCGGTCAGCGCGACGCCGAAGAACTCGTTCACCGCGTCGAGCAGGTAGGCGACGTCGTCGGCGCCCGGGCGCGGGTGTGTGATGTCGCCGTCGAAGTCGTTGTCGGTGGTGCCGATCAGGGTGCGCCCGTACCAGGGCAGCGAGAAGATCGCCCGGCCGGCGCCGGCGGGGACGATGCAGGCAGCGCGGCCCATCGGCAGGTCGGCCTGGTCGAGCAGGATGTGGGTGCCGCGGCTGGGCGCGATGCGCGGCACGTCCTCCTCCCCGACCACCTCCTCGGGCCGGATCTGGTCGGCCCAGACGCCGGTCGCGTTGACCACCTGGTCGGCCCGCACCTCGGCCCGCTCGCCGGAGGAGGCCTCGACGAAGGCGACGCCGGCGGCGCGGCCGCCGTCGAAGAGGATCTCGGTGACGTCGGCGCCGTTGAGCGAGACGGCGCCGAAGCGTTCGGCCTCGCCGAGCACGGTGAGGACCAGGCGCACGTCGTCGGTCTGGCAGTCGTAGAAGAGGTAGGCGTCCTTGGGGTCGCGGGGCGCGAGCGCCGGCACCAGGTCCAGCACCTCCTCGCGGTCGATCGTGCGGTGGCGGTCCGGCGACCAGTAGAAGTCCTCGTCCTCCTCCTTGGCGGAGCGCATCTCGCGGCGGCCGCGGCCGACCCGCGTGGTCGCCATCACGTCGTACATGTTGAGCCCGATCCCGAGTTTGCGGTCGCGCCGCTCCTCCCCCAGGGAGGGGACGAGGAACGGCGTCGGGTAGACCAGGTGCGGCGCCAGCTGCACCATCAGCTGCCGCTCCAGCAGCGCCTCGCGGACCAGGCCGAGGTCGAAGTTCTGCAGGTAGCGGAGGCCGCCGTGGACCATCTTCGAGGAGCGGCTGGAGGTGCCGACGGCGTAGTCGCCGCGCTCCAGCAGCGCCACCGAGTAGCCGCGCGAGGCGGCGTCGAGGGCGACGCCGGCGCCGGTGATGCCGCCGCCGATCACGACCACCTCGAAGTGGTGGCCCGCGATCTCCTCCAGTGCGCGGGCCCGGGTCAGCATCAGTCGAGGTAGGAGACGGCGCCGTCGGCGCCGGGGCGCTCCGGCACCGGGCGCTCCTGGCGCGGGTGGCCGAGGTGGAGCAGGCCGACCACGCGCTCGTCGTCGGGGACGGCGGCCGCGGCGCGGCCCTCGGGCTCGCGCAGCAGCGCCGGCGTGCGCCAGTAGCCGGCGAGGCCGTGGGCGTGGGCGGCGAGCAGGACGATGTAGGAGGCGACCGCGGTCGCGTGCAGGTCCTCCTCGTCCTGGACCGGGTCGCCGCCGAGCCGGGCGGAGACGACGACCAGGGTCGGGCAGCGGTCGAGCTTGGCCGCGCCCTCGGGCCCGGCCACCTGCTTCAGCCGCTCCAGCGTGCGGGGCCCGACCACGCGGAAGCGCCAGGGGACGGTGAGGTTGTGGTTCGGCGCCCAGTTGGCCAGCTCCAGCAGCGGGTCGAGCTGCTCGCGCGAGAGCGGCTCCGGCGCGAAGGCCTTGTGCGTGCGGCGGGTGCGGATGGCCGTCTCGACGTCCATGGTTCGAGGGTATAGGCCGCCGGCCGCGGCGAGGCCTAGATCCCGTAGCGCCAGCGCATCCAGCCGCGGCGGCCGGCATAGGCGGCGCCGAAGAGGAGGGCGCCGGCGGCCAGGCCGAGGCCGGCGGCGCCCAGCGTGCTGCCGAGGTCATTGCTGCTGTCGTTTTCCGATGCAGATTCGGAGTCGGAGCTGACGGAGTCCGGCGGTGCGGGTGCGGTGCCGGGGGTGCCGGACCCCCCGCTCCCTCGCCCCGCGGGGGGTTTGGTTGCGGCTGACGCCTCGGGAGGTTTCCGGCCCGGGGGACGCAAAACGTTCGCGGGGGGTGCGGCACCCCCGGCTGCGGAGCCGGACGGCGGGACCACCGGGGCTTCGAGGCCGGGAGCGGGAGTGACGGGCGAGGTGGGCAGGCCGCCGGAGACCGCGGAGGTAGGAGTTGGCACGCGAGGCGGGGCTGGGATCGGGAATGGGGTGCTGGCGGCGGCGGGGATGGCCTGGGCGGTGGTCCGGACCGGGCTCTGGTCGCTTTCGCCGGAGTAGCGGTAGTGGCCGTCGGCTTCCTGGTGGGCCGCGAGGTAGTCGAGGGCGCTGGCGCCGCCGCGGCGGAAGCTGGCGGGGTCGCCCCCGGCGGCGACGATCCCCTGCACCGCCCAGGAGGTCGACTCGGTGTTGACGGCGCCGTCGGCGCCGGTCGCGAAGCCGCCCCCCTGGCGCTGGGTGTTGCGCAGGTAGGAGAGCCCGGCTTTGGAGACCTCCGTGCCGGGCGAGAGCGCCTGCAGAACGGCGCCGGTGGCGTTGGCGCTGCTGGGGGCGCCGGCGCTCTCGCCCCAGCCCCCGTCCTCGCTCTGGGCTCCGTGCAGCCAGCCGAGGTTGGCTTCGATGCCGCCGGTGGCGCCCGCGGTGCGCAGGGCGATCGCCGCCAGCGCGGTGGCGCTGGGCTGGCCTTCGTAGGAGCCGTCGCCGCGCTGCTTCGCCCGCAGCCGCGCGACCAGGTTCTGGCCGCCGAAGTCGCGCGGGTCGGCGCCGGCGGCCTCGAGGGCAAGGATGGCCCGGGCCAGGCCGCCGGCCACGGTCACCTCGCCGAGCCGGCCGCGGAGGAAGTCGACGGCGCTGCGGCTTTCCTTGGCGACGTCGAACGGGTTGACCCCCGAGGCGGCGAGCCCCAGCATCGCCCAGCAGGTCGTGTCCACCCGCGAGGCCTGACCGGATTCGGCGCCGTAGCCGCCGTCGGCGTTCTGCTGCCCGACGAGCCAGACGCCGGCGCTGCCGGCGTCCGCGGCGCCGGCCCCGGCCGGCGCCAAGAGGCCGGCGAGGACAGCGGCCAGGACCAGGGCAAGAGCCGCCCTGCTCCGGCGGAAGAAACGCGACGGCACCTCCCCTCCAATGCTCCCCATCGGGTGAAGTTCATCAGAGCGCCGGGGCTGCGGTCAATCTAAGGCGGCGGATGGCACCGACGACCCGCGCACGGCAGCGCGCCCCACATCGCATTCCCGGCCGCCACACCCACTGGCGGCTCGCCCGTCACCGCCACCTGCTGCTGCGCGGCGGCGCCGCCGCGACGCTGCTGGCGGTCGTCGGCCCCGGCGTGCTCGCCGGGCTCTCCGACGACGACCCCGCCGGGATCGCCACTTACTCGATCCTCGGCGCCCGCTACGGCTACGAGCTGCTCTGGGTGCTGGCGCTCTCGACCGCGGCGCTGATCGTCTTCCACGAGGTCGGCGTACGGCTCGGCGTCGTCACCGGCAAGGGCCTGCTGACGCTGGTCCGAGAGCGCTTCGGCGTCCGCGCGGCGCGGCTCGTCGTCACCGCCCTGGCGATCGCCAACACCGGCACGATGTGCGCGGAGCTGGCCGGAGTGGCGGCGGCGATGGAGCTGCTGACCGGGATGAGCCGCTACCTCAGCGTGCCGCTGGCGGCGATCGGTGTCTCGGTGCTGGTGCTGCGGGAGAGCTTCAGCCGGGTCGAGCACTTCCTGCTGGCGCTGAGCTCGGTCTTCATCGCCTACGTCGTCGCCGGGATCCTCGCCGAACCCGATTGGGGCGCCGCCGCCCGCGGCCTCGTCGTCCCCAGCATTCCGCTCGACCGCGACGCCCTGCTCGTCGCCGTCGCCACCCTCGGCACGACCCTGGCGCCCTGGGGGCTCGCCTTCATCCAGTCCTACGCGGTCGACAAGCGGCTGCGGGTCGAGAACCTGCGCTACGAGCGGATCGACGTGATCGTCGGCGCCGTCCTGACCGGGGTGATCGGGTTCTTCGTCGTCGTCGCCTGCGCGGCGACGCTGCACGCGCAGGGAATCGACGTCGAGGAGGCAAGCGACGCCGCCCGGGCGCTGGAGCCGGTGGCAGGGGACGCCGCCTCGACCCTGTTCGGGCTCGGCTTCCTCGGCGCCGCCCTGCTGGCAGCCGCGATCGTCCCCCTCTCCACCGCCTACTCGGTCTCCGAGACCGCCGATCGACAGGGGGACATCGGCGACAGCTTCGCCACCGCGCCGGTCTTCCACCTCGCCTTCGGCGCGGTCGTCCTCCTCGCCACCTGCCTGGTCCTGATCCCCGACGCGCCGCTGATCGAGATCCTCTTCCTTTCGCAGGCGCTGAACGCCGTCCTGCTGCTGGTCCTGCTGCCGTTCATCCGCACCCTGGCCAAGGACCCCGAGCTGATGGGCGAGAACGCGCTCGGCCGCTTCGACCGGTTCGCCACCGGGATCGCCCTCGCGCTGGTCGCCGTCTCGGTGCTGGCGCTGGGCGTGCTGGCGCTGGCCTGAGCGGCGCCGGCGCCGAGGCCGCTCAGACGCCGAGCGGCAGCGTCAGCGCGAGCATCAGGGCGGCGCCGGCGAGCAGGCCGAGGCTGGGCCCGAGGCGGTGGCGGGAGGCATAGGCCTGGGGCAGCATCTCGACCGCGATCAGGCTCAGCATCGCCCCGGCGGCGAAGGCGAAGGAGATCGGCAGGAGCGAGGAGACCTGTTCGACCGCGAGGTAGGCGATCAGCGCCCCGACCGGCTGCGGGGCGCTGGTCTCCACGGCGGCCCAGAACTGGCGGGCGCGGCTGTAGCCGGCGGCCTGCATCGGGATCGCGACGCTGGTCCCCTCGGGGATGTTCTGGATCGCGATCGCGACGATCACGAAGAGGCCGAGGCCCTCACGCTCGGAGGCGAAGGCGGTGCCGATCGCCAGCCCCTCGGGCAGGCTGTGGACGAAGAGCACGGCGAAGACGAGGGCCGAGGTGCGGGCGCCGGGGCCGCTGCGGCCCATGAAGGCGGCGTCGGGGCGCAGCCGGCGGCGGGCCAGCGCCAGCAAGAGGGCGCCGAGCGCGAGCCCGGCGGCGACGGCGGCGGGCGAGCCTTCCTCGGCGGCGGGGACCAGCAGCCCGAGCACCGAAGCGACCGCCATCACGCCGGCGGCGAAGGCGATCAGGAACGGGGTGAGGCCGGCGGCGCGCTCGCCGAGCAGAAAGACGGGGACGGCGCCGAGCCCGGTCGCCAGCGTGGTCGCGATCGCGGCGAGCAGGAGGACGACGAGCTCGGGCATCCAGACCAAGCTAACCGGAACCGCCGCCGCCAGATTTTCGTCCAGGCGTCGTTTTTGCTCAGCTAGCCTCTTTTCACTAAAAGAACCTTGCTGTTTTTAACGCTCCATCCAAACAGGGAATCGAGGCAGAGATGAAATGGGGAATCCGCCGGCCCGGGCCGGCTCTGGTGATCGCGTCCATCGCCCTCTTCGCCGCGCTCGGCGGCAGCGTCTACGCGGCGAAGCGGTTCGACGGCCACGCGGTGAAGGTGAAGTCCTTGCCGGGCAACCGGCTGGCGGTGGGCTCGGTTCCGGGCAACCGGCTGAAGCCGGGCGCGATCCCCGGAAACCGGATCGAACCGGGCTCGATCACCGGCAACCAGATCGACGTCGCCACCCTCGGTCAGGTCCCCAGCGCCGTCCACGCCGACAGCGCCGATTCGGCTCACGATGCGGAGACGGCGCTGGTCGCGGCCTCCGCCCACGACGCCAAAACCGTCAACGGCCACAGCGCCGGCTGCACCGCCTCGACCCGCTTCTTCGCCGGCGCCTGCTGGCAGGTCGCCGGCAGCGACGCGGCCCTGAGCGCGCCGGCCGCGGCGATGGCCTGCGCCAGCCAGGGCGGCGAGCTGCCGGAGGCGCTGGAGCTGGTGGCGTTCTCGCAGCAGGCGGGGATCGCGCTGGACAACGGGGGTGAGTGGACGGGGGACTTGACCAATTTCTCCGGCCTTGACGTGTACGCAGTGATCACGGTCACTCCGGCAGCAAAGGTCGAATCTGCGCCATCCACCGACACCAGGCGATACCGCTGCGTGATCCCGCTTGTCACCTGACCTCCACGCGACGCCAACGCGCCTGCAACCACCCGTGGAAACGCAACGTCTATTGTGCCCGGCGATGCGTTCAGGCTCGCACCCGGCAAGCGCACGCGTCGCGGGGGTTCCCGCGGCGCTGGCCGCCCTTCTGGCGGTCCTCTGCGCCTGCGCGCCCGCGGCGCTGGCCGCGCCCTCGGCCGCCGAGCGCGGGCTGAGCCCGGCTGAGGCACGAGCCGAAGCGAAGGTCCTGCGCTACTGGACGCCGGCGCGGATGCGCAGCGCCCGCCCGCTCGACCTCGTCCTCGACGGCAGCGGCAGGAGCCACCTGCGGGTCGGCAGCCCCGAACCGGCCGGCGCCAGCGCCAGCTTCCTCGCCGTCCCGACCCCGGAAGTGCCGCCGTTCTCGGTCAACGGCCGGATCTTCATCCGCCGCGGCAAACTCGCCGGCTTCTGCTCCGGTACCGCGATCAACTCGCTCACCCGGCAGCTGGTCCTCACCGCCGGGCACTGCGTCAACAGCGGCCCCGAACGAGGCCGCCGGGCGATCTGGTCGGATCACCTCATGTTCGTCCCCGCCTACACCGGCGGCGCCGCCCCGTTCGGCGCATTCGTCGGCCGCCGCGGCACCTTCAGGGCGCCGAAAAACTGGACCAAGGGCGGCAACCCGGACTTCGACCTCGGCGCCTTCCTCGTCAACCCCAACGCCGAAGGCGTCAACGTCGCCGACGCGGTCGGCGGTGGCGCCGCAATCGCCCTCGGGCTCCCGCGCCAACAGGAATTCCAGACCTTCGGCTACCCCGGCGAAACCAAGCGGATGCAGTCCTGCAACTCGCCCTACGTCGGCGACGACGCGCTCACCTACCCCTTCGCCGGCCCGCCGACCCTCGGCATCCGCTGCCACTGGGCGCCGGGGGCGAGCGGCGGTGGCTGGCTGATCGCCGCCGGCACCCAGATCAACGGCGTCAACAGCTACCTCCACCTCAACAACAAGTCGCACACCTACGGTCCCTACTTCACGCAGGAAACCGTGGGCAAGCTCGTCACCGGCCTCTAGCGCTTCTCCTGGCCAGGAGCGCCGGACCCCTGCCCGGGGCGCTCGCGCAGCCAGTGGAAGGCGACCATGGAGAGCGGCTCGTCCAGCTCGCGGGCCAGCTCGACCGGGCCGCTGGCCTCCGGCGCGCGCTCCCGGATTGTCTCCGCCAGCGGCCGTTTTCGCTCGCGCGGGCGGCGGGGATTGAGGTTGGGGGGTCGCTTGATCATGCTCAGATCTCTCCAGGGTTGCAGGGATTCCTGTAACGAATACGGCGCCCGGCGCGGTTTGGATCAGCGAGTTGCCGAAACCCTGGATCAGGCGTCGAGCAGGCGTCGGTAGAAGCGGTAGTCGCGCCGGTCGGGGCGCAGGTTCGAGGCCAGCGCCAGGTGGTGGCGGGCGCGGTCGAGCTCACCGGTCTTGCTGAGGGCGCGGCCGAGGCAGAAGTGGGCGTAGTCGTCGACGTGGTGGGACTCGACCACCGCCTCGAACTCGACCACCGCCTGGGCGAAGCGGCCGGCGCGGTAGTAGGCGCGGCCAAGCGCCTCGCGAACCGAGGACTTCTCCGGCGCCCGCCTGGCGGCCTCGGCCAGGGGCGCGGTCGCGTGCTCGAAATCGCCGTCCTCGAGCAACTCGATCCCACGCCTGTACAGCGTGTAGGTGGGCTCGATCCCTGCCTCTGAGGACATGAAACAAGTGTAGGAAGTCTGTAAAGAGGGTCAGGCGAGTGCGAGCACGAAGACCAGGCGGGCGCCGTCGGCGTCGGTCGAGTCGCGCTCGGGCGCGCGCCGGTAGCCGAGCGATTCGTAGAGGCGGTGCGCCTCGACCTGGTGGGTGCGGCTCCAGAGCGCGATCGCCCTCGCCCCCTCCTCGCGCGCCAGTTCGATGCAGAGCTCGGCCAGGGCGCGGCCGGTCCCCTGTCCGCGGGCCGCGGCGCCCACGACCAGGCGCGACTGTTCGGCCTCGCCGGGGGCGGCGACCGCGCGGGCCTCGCTGGCGGCGGACCGGAAGACGATCACCCCGGCCAGCCGACCCCCATCCTCGGCGACGAAGGTGCGGCCGCCGGCGGCCGCGGCGAAGTAGTCAGCCTCCGCGTAGGGCGTCTTCCGCCCTTCCGCGCCGGTGCCGGTGTAGCCCTCCGTCCACAGCGCCGCCACCGCCGCCGCCTCGTCGTCCTTTGCCGGTCGTATCCTCAACTGACCGAAAATAGCGCCCCAGCAGGGTAAAAGGGGCCGCCTGCTACCTTAGATAGCCGGGTTTGGACGCCCCCGCCACCCGAGAGTTCCGTTCCATCCTGCCTTGAGGAGCACATGAGTACTGCGACTGCGAAAAAGTGGACCTGCGACGAGTGCGGGGTCGCAATCAGCCAGATGAGCGGCCAGCGAGTCGAGCTGCCCGAGGCCTGGGCCAGCTCGAAGAGCGGCACCTACTGCCTGCTCTGCCGGCGCGAGCGGGCGGCGCAAGCCGCGCTCGACGCCGCCCCCGCCGACGCCAGCCTGGAAGCGCGGGCGAAACTGCGCCGTGCCGCCCTGATCGAGTTCGAAGTCAGCCGCCGCCCCGAATGCGGCGACGGCGTCATCGCCAAAGCCTGCCGCTCGTCCGTCTCCGCGGTGGCCGCGGCGCGGCAGCGCCTGAAGCTGCCGCCGGCCGAGCACCCGCGCGGCTAGTCAGATAGCGGTACTGCGCGAGACCGGGTTCCGGCGGCTCTTCTGGGGTCGCACGGTTTCGTTCGTGGGCGACGGGATCGCGCCGGTGGCGATCGCCTTCGCCGTGCTCGACCTGGGCGGCTCGGCGACCGACCTCGGAATCGTCTTCGCCGCCCGCAGCCTGCTGCTCACGGGGCTGGTCCTCGCCGGCGGCGTCTTTGCCGACCGGATCTCGCCGCGGCTGGCGATGCTGCGGGCCGATGTGGTGCGGACGCTGGCGGCGGCGGCGATGGCGGGGTTGCTGATTGCCGGCGTCGCCGAGGTCTGGCAGCTGGCGCTGCTCTACGCCATCAGTGGGGCCGCAACCGCCTTCTTCAACCCGGCCTCGGACGCGATCCTGCCCCAGGTCGTCGCCGCCGAGCGGGTGCAGGAGGCCAACGCACTGCTCAACCTCTCGCGCTCGGTCGGCCACACCGCCGGCCCGGCGCTGGCCGGGATCATGCTGGCGCTGGGCACGCCCGGCTGGGCGCTCGGCGTCGATGCCGCCACCTTCGCGCTCAGCGCCGCCTTCCTCTACCGCCTGCGGGTGCCGCCGCGGGCGGCCGCCGAGGAACCCGCCTTCCTTTCCGAGCTGCGCCACGGCTGGCGCGAATTCTCATCCCGCACCTGGCTCTGGACGATCGTGCTCTCGGCGGGGATCTCGAACGCGGTCTTCTTCTCCGCCTTCATGGTGCTCGGGCCGGTTGTCGCCAACGACTCGCTCGGCGGCTCCGGCGCCTGGGCGCTGATCGCCGCCGCCCTCGGGGCCGGCTCGATCGCCGGCGGGCTGGTGGCGCTGCGGATCCGGCCGCCGCGGCCACTGCTGGTCGGCGAGGCGGCGGTCTGCACGATCGCGCTGCCGGTTGCGCTGCTTGCCGTGCCCTCGACGACCGTCCTGATCGCCCTCGGCGCCCTGATCTGCGGCACCGGGATCAGCCTCGCCACGATCCTCTACGAGACCACCGTCGTCCAGAACGTGCCCCAGGCCGCGCTCTCACGTGTCTACGCCTACGACTGGTTCGGCTCCCTGGCCCTGGAGCCGCTCGGCCTCGTCCTGGTCGGTCCGCTGGCAGCCGGGCTCGGAACCTCACCGACCCTGTGGGCCGCCGCGGCGGTGGTTACGTCGTGTCAGCTGGCGGTCCTCTGCGTGCCCAGCGTGCGGCGGATGCGGGCTCGCCCCGGGGCGCCGGCGGCGACCCCGCGCCTGCGCCCGATCGAACCGGGCGACTAGTGACTCGAGATCCGTCTTTCCTGTCTGTATGACGGAAAAAGGGATCTCGACTTCAGGCGCTGCGCTCGGCGAGATAAGTGAGTAGGGCGTCCATGCCGCCCCGGGCGTGGGCCTGGCGCTGAGCGTCGGCGCCGTTGCCTTGGTCGAGGATGCGCTCGACCTCCGCCAGCGCCTCGGCGCCGCCGAGCTGGCGCGCGTACTCGCCCGCCTCGGCCAGCCGCTGACGCCCCAGCTGGCGCGCCGGCGCCGTGGTCTTCTCGTCGACCATCAGCCGCGCCCCGAGCCCGTGGCGGTTGGCCTGGAAGGAGGACTCCTCGATCGCCTCGCGCCACAGGCCCGGCGCCGAGGGGCGGTCGATCTCCTTCGCCGCCAGCGCCTGGATCAGGGCGGCGATGCCAACGTTGGTGGCGACGCCGGCCTGCACGTCCATCCCCCGCACCTCGACGGTGCCGAGCCGCGGGTGCGGCCGCACGTCCCACCAGAGGTAGGTGTAGTCGGCGACGCCAGCGGCGACGATCAGCTGGTCGGCGACTTCGAGGAACTCCTCGTAGTCGCGGAAGGCGCGCGGCATTTCGAATCGGGGGTAGGCGCCGACCACCGCGGCGCGGGCGCTGGCGAGGCCGCTGTCGGCGCCTTCGCGGTAGGGCGAGTTGGCGCTCAGCGCCTGCAGCAGGGGCAGGTGGTAGCGCATCGCGTTGGCCACCTGGACCGCCGTTTTGGGATCGGGCATGCCGACGTGGACGTGGAGCCCCGAGGGCGGGGTACTGAGCAGGCTGGCGAGGTCCTCGGCGACCACGTCATAGCGCGGCTTCTCGATCAGCTCGGCCTCGCCGTCGTCGTCGGGGTGCAGCCCGGAGCCGAGGATCTTCACCCCGGTCGCGCGGACCGCCTGGCGCAGTTCCTCCAGCTCCGCGGCGGCCTGGCCGGCGTCGAGGCAGATCCCGGTCTTCAGCTCGATCTGGGCGGCAAAGATCTCGGTGCTGACCCGGCCCCGGTGCTCCGGCCCGAGCTGCGCCAGCACCCGCTCGGCCGCCGGCACCAGCCGGCAGTGCTCATCGACCAGCAGCAGCTCTTCCTCGACCCCGATCGAGAGCGGGGCCGAGACTCCAAAGCGGTGATCGTCGCGTTCCTTGGTGGCATCTACGGGGCGAGCGGACATCGGTAAGGAAAGCCCTACCCGTTCAGCCCCCGGAGCACCGCCTGGGCGGCGTTGTAGCCGCACATCCCGTGGGCGCCGCCTCCCGGCGGGGTGGCGGCAGAGCAGATGTAGACGCCGGGGATGCCGGTCGCGTAGGGGTTGAGCGCGAGGCGTGGGCGGACGACCATCTGCCAGGGGGTGTTGGAGCCGGTGATCACGTCGCCGCCGACGTAGTTGGCGTTGGCGGCGGCGAACTCGGCCGGGGAGCAGCTGGAACGGGCGAGGATGCGGTCGCGCAGGCCGGGGGCGAAGCGCTCGATCTGGTCGATCACGACCTCGGTCGCGTCCCCCTCGTAGCCGTGGGGGACATGGGCGTAGGCCCAGATCGGATGCACGTCGCCGCGCGAGCGGCCGGGATCGGCGAGGTACTGCTGGGCGACGAGGACATACGGACGCGCCGGCATGCGGCCGCGGTTGACGTCCCGCTCGGCCGCGGCGGTTTCCTCGAAGCTGCCGGAGACGTGGACGGTGCCGGCGCGGCGAGCCGCCTCAAGCTCCCAGGGGACCCCGCCCTCGACCGCGAGATCGAGCTTGAAGGCGCCGGGGCCGTGCTTGTAGCGCCGGTAGGCGCGGGCGACCCGGGGCGGCAGGCGCCCCCCGCAAACCTCGAGGACCCCCGCCGGGGCGAGGTCGAGCACGACCGCATCGGCGCCGGGGAGCTCGTCCAGCGAGCGGACGGGGCGGCCGGTCTCGATCCTGCCGCCGTTCTCCCGGATCACCCGGGCGAGGGCCTCGGCAATCGCCTGCGAGCCGCCGCGGGCGACCGGCCACCCGCTCTGGTGCCCGGCGCAGATCATCGCCGTCCCGACCGCGGCGCTGAGCGGCCAGCTGAGCTTGCCGAAGGAGTGGGCGGCGACGCCGCCGAAGAGGGCGCGCGCCTGCGGGGTCGGCAGCGCCCGCGCCACCGCCGTCGCCGGCAGCCCGGCGAGGGCGCCGAACCGAGCCAGCAGTAAGGGGTGGCTGGGGACGCGAAAAAGCGGCTTGGTGAAGTCCTCGGCGATCGCCTCGTAGCGGCGCGAGGAGGAGCCGAAGAGGCGCCGCCAGGCCGGCCCCGCCTCCCCCAGCCCAGCCGCCGTCTGCTCGATCGAGCGCACCATCGCGGCGCCGTCGCCGCCGTCGAGCGGGTGGGCGAGGTCGACCTCGGGCCAGACCCACTCGAGGCCGTGGCGCTCCAGCCCCAGCGAGGTCATCGAGGGCGCCCCGACCGCCATCGGGTGGACGGCGCTGCAGACGTCGTGGACGAGCCCGGGCAGGGTCAGCTCGGCGCTGCGGGTGCCGCCGCCGATCGTCTCTGCCGCCTCGATCACCGTCACCCCCACCCCGCGGCTCGCCAGCAGCGCCGCGCAGGCGAGGCCGTTGGGCCCGGAGCCGACGACCACCGCCCCGCTCATGCCGAGGTGGGCGCCGGCCGACCGCCGCCGGGCTCCGGCTCGACCGGGAACGGCTCGCCGCCGAGCCAGGGCTGGCGGCCGACCATCTCGGCGACCTCGACCCAGCCCTCCTCGACCAGCCCCGTGGCCGCGTCGAAGATCCGGTAGCGCTGGCGCGAGAGGTGCGCGGGCTGGGACTCCAGCGTCACCACCCGCAGCTCCCCCGGCTCGAACCGGCAGCGCTCCTGCACCGCTTCCAGCAGCCGGTGGTTGTGAAAGTGGCCGTCGCCGAAGTTGTAGCCGAGGACGACGCCGGCGACCAGCTCGCCCTCGCGCACGTCGTAGGCACCGAGGTCGTCGACAGCGCGCCCGGCCAGCCCGTTCAGCGCCCGCCCGTGCGAGTGCATCGAGCGGAAGGCGAGGCCTTTGTAGACGAGCACCTCGATCATCTCCGGCTCGTAGAACTTGGAGAGCTGCTCGGTGACGATCGGCGCCGGCTTGACGATCTCGGCGTCGAGCTTGCGCTCCGCCCCGCCCTGCTTGCGGAACAGCCACTGGCTGGTCGCCCAGTTGCCCGCGTAGTAGCGCATCGCCGGCAGGAAGGAGACGAGGTCGGGGCGGAAGTTGCCGAGCACCGGGATGCCGACGCAGGTGACGGCGAGGATGACGAGCAGCAGCGGGTCGTCGAGGGTCGAGAACGGGACGTCGCCGTAGTGGCCGAAGAGGAAGAGGACGCCGAAGATCATGAACACGTTCCACTCCAGCGGCACCGCCAGCGGGAAGGTCGAGAGGATGTGGAGGTGGAAGACGATCATCCCGGCGACGGCGATGGTCCCGATCGTGCCGCCGGCGGTGACCAGCAGGATCAGCGGCAGGGTGAACTCGATCACCGTCCCCATGTGGGCGGAGAGGGCGCCGATCCGGGACGGCAGCAGGTCCCTGGGGTGGTCGCGGTAGAGCTTGCGCTTGGCCCGGCGCGAGCGGTTCCAGGGCGTGTTGCTGATCATCACCGTGACCACGAAGGGGAAGTGGCGGTTCAGCTTCGAGGAGGCCGCCCCCCACCAGATGCAGACGAAGACCAGCTGGCAGGCGATCACCAGGTTGGTCAGCGGGAAGAGGAAGACGATCATCAGGTTGCCGTAGATCTCCGCCCGGGCGGCCAGGAACGGCACCTTGTCGCGCAGCCCGAGCGCGACCAGGAGCGCCAGCGCGACCCCGACCGCGGCCGGGTCGAGCCAACCGGCGAAGCTCGGGTCGGCGAGGAAGCCTTCGATCACGATCAGGTTCAGAAACCCGGACGGCGGCACCGCGCCGGTCTCGCCGTCGATCAGTAGATAGAGCAGCGCCCCGAGCAGCCCGGCGTAGAGCCCGACGTCGAACGGGGTGCGGCGGTTGCCGCGGGTCAGCGGCACCTTCCCCGGCCACGGCGGCAACCGCACCGTCCCCGGCCGCAGCCAGTAGAGGACGCCGCCGATCATCGGCGAGAAGCGCAGGGTCAGCGGCAGCGAGCCGGCGCCGAGCCCGAGCACCTCCCACAGCATCGTCCAGACCACCGCCTTCTGGAAGACGATCGGTTCGGTCCACCACTCGCCGAGATTGCCGAGCCCGCCCAGCTCCGAGGTCGTCGCCGAGATCAGCAGCAGGCCGCCGACGGCGTAGACGAGGATCTTGACGACGTAGAGCAGGTAGACGAAGGCGGGCGTGCCGAACCCGTTCAGCGCCCAGTCCTCGGTCAGCGGCCGGATCCGCTCCAGGTGCGAGAGCTTGCGCCACTCCTCGTACTCGAACGGCGGCGGCGAGGGCTGCAGGAATCCCATTTCCGGCTGAGCCTATTCGCTCAAGTTGTCCCGCGCGAACGCCGAAAGAAACCTGTCGTGGCCGCGGATCCACAACGCCTCACCCGCCATCTCATGCAGGCTGCCGCCTGCCTGGCGCTGCTGCTGGCCCTGGTCGTCGTCAACTACCTCCTGCACGGCGAGGAGAACCCGTTCAACCCGATCGCCCAGGCAGCCGAGCGGACGCAGCAGATGCCCGGAGCGCGGACCAAGATCGAAGCGATCTACACCTCCGCCGGCCTGCCGCAACCGGTCGTCGCCACCGGCTCCGGCGTCTACAACGCCCGCACCAACCGCACCCGGATGACGATGTCGGTGCCCTCGCCCCAGCTCGGAACGATGGAGCTGGAGGCGGTCGGCGACGACCGCACCGTCTACGTCCGCTCTGCCCAGATCAGCGCCGACCTGCCGCCCGGACGGCAGTGGATGGCGATCAAGCCTTGGATGGGTCGAACCGAAGCGACCGCGATGGCCGGTAACGGCGACACCGAGGGGACGCTGGAAATGCTGCGGGCGACCGGTGGTGAGGTCGAGTCGCTGGGCAGGGAGCGGCTGCACGGGGTGAGCACCGAGCGCTACCGCGGCAGCATCAGCCTCCACCGCCACGCGGACCTTCTCGCTGCCGCCGGCGAAGGCGCCGCCGCCCGCCAGTACGAGCGCCTCGCCGAGGAGATGCCGGAGCCGGTCGGCGTCGAAGTCTGGATCGACCGCCGCCGCGTGATCCGGATGATGCGGATGACGATGACCCTGCCGACCAGCGGCGACGCCGCCGCGGTGACGATGGATATGCGGATCGAGTTCTCCCACTTCGGCCGAGCCCCGCGGATCCACCTCCCGAGCCCGGCGCGGACGTTCGACGCGACCCCGCTGGCGCGGATCGAACTCGGACTCTTCGACGGCCGCTCGATGGGGCCGCTGAGTCCGCCGCCCGGGGCGCCGCCGCTGGCGGCCGGCGCCCTGCGCCACCGCGCCAACGCGATCTGCGCCGCGATGCTGCGGCGGATCGAGCCACTGGAGCGATCGTCGAAGCCGGAGCTCGAAGCGCTGGAACGCCTCGCTGAGAGGGGCTTCGAGAACGCCGGCCCCGACGCCGTCGAGAAGGCCTTCCGCGACGTCAGCTACGCCTTCTTCGTGCCGGTGCTGCGGACCTTCAAGCCGGGCCTACACCGCCTCAGCCGGCTAGCACCGCCGCCCGAGCTCGCCGCCCTCTACAGGCGCTTCCTCCTCGCCACCGCCCGCGGCGCCGAAGTCTTCGAAGCCACCGCCCGCGCCTACGAGGTCGCCGACTTCAGCGCGATCCAAAAGCTCGAGACGCCGAACGAGCGGGCCGGAAACGAGTCCGATGCGGCCGCCCGGAGCCTCGGGATCGAGCGCTGCATCTCCGAGGACGAGGACGCTAGCTCCGGATAGTGGACGACGCCTCCTCCCCGCTCGAGCTAGGCGACATGGGGGCCCCTGAGATCGAAGCGCTCGCCGGTCCCACCGGCCCGCACCCCCCAATCGGGGGGCGACTGGGATAGGCGTCCAGCCGGCCGATCGTCTATTCGACACCGATTGTTGACACGTCGGTTTGTTAATTGCTTTACTCCCGCCGGCCCCAGAGCGGCCGGACAGCCTCAGGGCTGATCCCGGCGGTCGGGGAGCCAGGGAAACAGAGGTGAGGCCGGACCACCAACCGGCCTCACAGGGGAAAGGAAGAACTCAACGTGAGAAGCCGGGGACGGGTCGCGTCAAGCGCGCGGTCGATCGTTCAGTACTCGAACATTCGTCGTTTCGTTGGGCCGCTCCTGGCACTGAGCCTCGCTCTGTGCCCAACCGCCGCGAGCGCCGCGCTGCCCGACGGCCGCGCCTACGAGCTCGCGTCGCCGGCCCAGAAGCTGGCGGTCGACATCCGCCCGCAGTCGGAAGACCCGGCCTTCGCGCCGATCGTCTCGGTGGACGGCAGCAGCATCGCCTTCACCGCCCTGGATGGCCTTCCCGGCGGCACCTCGAACGGGTTCATCAACGCGTTCCTCGCCACTCGCGGCGCTACCGCGTGGGGCACCGAGCAGATCAACTCGGAGATCAGCCCCGAAAACGACGCCAGCGCCGCCTTCATCCTCGCCGCAAGCGCCGACCTCACGGCCTTCGTCCAGGAAGGCCCCTTCTCACCGCCGCTCGTCCCCGGTGCCAGCGCCGGCGTCAGGAACCTCTACCTACGTACGGCCGACGGCTTCCAGCTGATGACCCCCGGCGCACCAGCCTTCGAACCCAGCTTCGCCGCGATTCCCCTGGCGCATTCCGCCGATCTCGGCCACGTCCTCTTCCTCACGAGCGCGCCCCTCGACCCCGGCGACCCGTTCGGTGCGCTCTACGACTTCAGCGCGGAGACCGGGCAGCCGGTCGTCGTCGACGAGCTCCCGGATGGGACTCCCAGTCCCGAACCGGTTGAACTCGCGAGCCCTCCGGAAACCTTCCCCCAGCCCTGGAACCCGGTCTCGCGCGACGGCTCTCACGTCTTCTTCAACACGGGCGGGCAGCTCTACGTGCGCATCGACGGCACCGAAACGAAGCAGGTGTCCGCCTCACAGGTCGACCCGGCGGACCCGGACGGGCCCCAGCCCCCGTCCTTCCGCTTCGCCTCGACGAGCGGGTCGCGCGCCTTCTTCAGCAGCGGCGAGAAACTGACCGACGACGCGACCGCCGCCGCCGGCAGCGAAGACCTCTACCGCTACGACGTCGCAACCGAGACGCTGGCCGACATCACCGTCGCTGCCGGCGGGGCCGGAATCCAGGGCGTCCTCGGAGGCTCAGAGGACGGCAAAGAGCTCTACTTCGCCGCGAGCGCCGCCCTGGCGCCCGGCGCCGTCGCCGGCGAAGGCAACCTCTACGTGTGGCAGGACGACGGAACGGCGAAGGGGACCATCACCCACGTCGCGACCGGGGTCGACGCTTCCAACTGGTCGTCGTTCGCATCGCCGTTCGGCAGGCTCACCTCCCGCGTCACCCCCGACGGCCAGAGCCTGCTGTTCGAGTCGAGCAGCCAGCTAACCGGATTCGACAACGGAGGTCACTTCGAGGCCTACCTGTTCACGATCGGCAACGGGCTCGAGTGCGCCTCCTGCAACCCGGCCAACACCCCCGCCACCGCCGACGCCCAGGCAGTCGGCACCGGCGACCTGGTCGGGATGGCCCGCACCCTCAGCAACGACGGCGAACACGTCTTCTTCAGCACCGAAGAAGCTCTTGTCGCCGAGGACACGAACGGCCAGCTCGACGCCTACGCGTACAACGCCACCACCAACACGGTGGCGCTGATCTCGAGCGGGACCAGCAACTTCCCCTCGCCGTTTGCCGACGCCAGCGCCGATGGCACCAACGCCGCGTTCGCCACCCGCGACCGCCTCGTCGGCATCGACACCGACGCCAACTTCGACGCCTACACCGCCCGCATCGGTGGCGGCCTGGCGGGCCAGAACCCGCCGCCGGCCCCCGCCCCCTGCGAAGGCCAGCAGTGCCGCGGCCCGGTCGCACCAACGCCGCCGGCGACCGCACCGGGCAGCTCGACCCTGGTCGAGCCGGCGCCCACGGTCCCATCCAAAAAGAAGAAGAAAAAGAGAAAGCGCAAGGGGAAGCAGAAGCGGGGTTCGGGCCAACGAACCGGGCAGCGCCAGGCCGCGTCTGAGACGAGGAGCTAAACGATGAATTCCAAGATCACCAAAAGCACCCCCCCTTCCCTGCGTCACGGGCTGAAGCTGATCGCCCTGCTCGCAGCCGCCTGCGCGCTGCTGGCGGTGACGGCCGCCAGCGCCGGCGCCCTCTCGATCGAACGCGCCGAGGTCGAACTGACCGAAGAGAACAGCGAACCGACGACCCAGGCCGGCAAGCACCCCTTCCAGCTGACGACCGAGATCGAATTCGACTCGATCATCGGCGGTGGCGGCGAACCGCTCCCCAACGGCAACTTCAAGGACATCAGCGCCCAGCTTCCCGCTGGCCTGATCGGCAACCAGAACGCAGTCGAGAAGTGCTCGATCGCCGAATTCCAGGATCGCGCGGACTTCTCCGAACCGGGCAATTGCAAAGCGGAGACCGCGGTCGGCGTCGCCAGCGTCCTCGAATCGACCGGCTCGGAAATATTCGCGCCGGTCTTCAACCTGCAGCCGAACCCGGGCGAACCCGCCCTGCTCGGCTTCCACATCCTCACGGCCAGCGTCTTCCTCCATCCCAACGCGCGCACGGGCGGCGATTACGGCATCACCGTCGACCTGCCGAACCTCTCGCAGGTGCTGCCGCTGACCGGCACCAGCCTGACTTTCTGGGGCGTGCCGGCCGACGACAGCCACGACGCCGAACGCGGCGCCTGCATGACCGGGATTGGCCCAAGCGGCGCCCTCTGCCCCAGCGCAGACGCAGCCGACCCGACGCCGTTCCTCACGACCCCGACCTCCTGTGAAGGTCCGCTGCGGACCGAGATCAAAGCCAACTCCTGGCAGGAACCACTGGAGTTCGAGACCGCCACCGTCCTCAACCACGACGCCGACGGCACCCCCGTCAACCCCAGCGGTTGCGAAGACCTCGAATTCGAGCCGACGTTCGACGCAACCGTGAGCCCGGCCAACGCCGACTCGCCGGCGGCGCTCAGCGTCGATATCCAGGTCCCGCAGAACGACGACCCCGATGACCTCGCCACCGCGCACCTGAAAAAGGCGGTGGTGACCCTCCCCGCCGGCACGACGGTCAACTCCGCCGCCGCCAACGGGCTTGGCACCTGCTCCGAAGAGCAGTTCGGCCCCAACAACGCGAACCCCGTGGCCTGCCCGGAATCCTCCCGGATCGGCGAGGTCGAGATCATCTCGGCGCTGTCTGTGAGCCCGCTGCAGGGCGGCGTCTACATCGCGGAGCAGAGCAGGAACCCGTTCGGCAGCCTGCTCGCCGTCTACCTGGAGGCAGAAGCCGAAGGCGCGCTGATCAAGCTCCCGGGCAAGATCGAGACCGACGCGCAGACCGGCCAGGTCACCGCGACCTTCGACAACAACCCGCAGCTGCCGTTCAGCGATATCGCGGTCGACTTCTTCGGCGGCGACAGCGGCGTCCTGACGCTGCCGAGCGCATGCGGCACCTACACGACCACGGCCACCCTGACCCCGTGGTCGGGGACGGCGCCGGTGGTCGGGTCGAGCTCGTTCACGGTCAACTCCGGGCCCGGCGGGGCCGCCTGCCCGACCAACGGCTTCGGCCCGAGGTTCTCGGCCGGTTCGGTCGACCCGCGCGGTGGCCAGTACAGCCCCTTCGTGGTCAACCTCAGCCGTGAGGACGGGACCCAGCGCCTGACCGGCATCGACGTCTCCCTGCCCAACGGCCTGCTGGCGAACCTGACCGGCATCCCCTACTGCGCCGACGCGGTGATCGCCGCGATCCCGACCGGGGTCGGCAGCGGCGCGGGCCAGGTGGCCAACCCCTCCTGCCCGGCGGCCAGCCAGATCGGGACGGCCAGCGTGCAGACGGGGACCGGGCCGAGCCCGTACTTCGTCGACACCGGCAAGGTCTACCTGGCCGGTCCCTACAAAGGCGCCCCGCTTTCGCTCGCGGTCGTGGCTCCGGCGCTCGCCGGTCCCTTCGACATCGGCAACGTGGTCGTGCGGGCGGCGCTGCGGGTCAACCCCGAAACGGCTCAGATCGAGGCGATCAGCGACCCGATCCCGACGATCCTCGGCGGGATCCCGCTGAACCTCCGCGACCTGCGGCTGGCCATTGACCGCCCGCGCTTCACGATCAACCCGACCAACTGCGCAGAGACCGCGGTGCGCGGCACGATCGCCGGCTCCGGCGGCGCCGCGGTCCCCGTCTCCAACCGCTTCCAGGTCGGCGGCTGCGCCAACCTGGGCTTCAAGCCCAGGCTCGCCCTGCGCCTGAAGGGCGGGACGAAGCGCAACAGCTACCCGGCGCTGACGGCCACGGTCGGCTACCGCCCGGGCGACGCCAACCTGGCGCGGGTCTCGGTCACCCTGCCCCGCTCCGAGTTCCTCGCCCAGAACCACCTCAGCACGATCTGCACCCGTGCGCAGTTCGCGGCTGGACCGGTCCCGGGGGCGGCCTGCCCGAAAGGCTCGATCTACGGCTTCGCCCGCGCCTCCACCCCGTTGCTCGGGGAGCCGCTGGCGGGCCCGGTCTACCTGCGCTCCTCCAGCCACCAGCTGCCGGACCTGGCGGTGGCCCTGCGCGGCCAGATCGACATCGTCATAACCGGCCGCATCGACTCGTTCAGGAAGGGCATCCGCACCACCTTCGAGTCGATCCCCGACGCCCCGCTCTCCAAATTCACCCTCGCACTGAAGGGTGGGAAGAAGAGCCTCCTGGTCAACAGCCGCGACCTCTGCGCCGCCACCAACCGCGCGATCGTGCGGATTACCGGCCAGAACGGCGCCGTCCTCAGGAGCACCCCGGCCGTCGTCGCCAGGGGCTGCAAGAAAAAGAAGAAGTGAGTTGAAGCCCCAGGGGTCGGCGCGATGCGCCGGGCCCCTGGGGGCTACGGCTAAGCCGCCCTAGAGCCAGCCGGCGCGCTTGAAGCGCCGGTACAGCAGCAGGCAGGCGACCGCGATCACGACCAGCACCGCCGGGTAGCCGAAGCGCCACTGCAGCTCCGGCATGTTGTCGAAGTTCATCCCGTAGATGCCGGCGATCATCGTCGGCACGGCGAGGATCGCGACCCAGGCGGAGATTTTCCGCATGTCTTCGTTCTGGCGCACCGAGACCTGGGTCAGGTTGGCGTGCAGGGCGCTGCCGAGCAGGTCGCGGAAGGCGCCGATCCGGGTCTCGACCCGACGCAGGTGGTCGTGGACGTCGCGGTAGTACTCGGCCAGCGCCCGCGGCACGACCTCGTAGTGGCCGCGGGCGAGTTCGTCGACGACGCCCGAGAGCGGCGCCACGGCGGTGTGGAAGTCGAGCACCTCGCGCTCGAGCTTGTAGAGGCGCTCGGCCGGGTTGTTGCCGTCGTTGGAGAAGACCTGGCGCTCGACCTCCTGGATGTCGAGGTCGACCCCCTGGGCCGCCTCCTCGTAGCCGTCGACCACCTGGTCGAGGATCGCGTAGAGCACCATGCCCACCCCCAGCTCCAGCTGGTCGGACCGGCGCTCGATCCGTGTCCGCACCGCGCTGAGATCGCCGGCGCCGTGGCGGACGGTGATGATGAAGGTCGGGTGGACGAAGAGCAGCAACTCGCCGACGTCGATCACCTCCTCGGTGTCGACGTAGTGGGCGGTCTTGACGACGACCAGCAGGGTGTCGCCGTAGAGCTCGACCTTCGGCCGCTGGTGGGCGTTGATCGCGTCCTCGACCGCGAGCTCGTGCAGGTCGAACTCGTCGGCGATCGCCTCGAACTCCTCGGCCGAGGGTTCGACCACCCCGAGCCAGACGAAGGAGTCCGACCCCCGCGCGGCCTGGCCCGCCTCGTCGAGGGGCAGATCCCCCTCGCGGCGCTGTCCGGCCTCGTACACGGCGCAGTTGACGATCACGCCCGGATTATCCGCCCGCGGTCGGAGGATCCGCGTCGCCCCCGATGTTTGGCGCGGAGCCAGAGAGGGGATCACAGAGGAATCTCAACCCATAGGGAGGAACAACAGTGACCATCGTCTGGATTCTCATCGTCGTCGTCCTCGTACTGCTCGCCATCTACCTCTTCCAGCGCGTCCGCTAGTCAGCCCGGCGCCTGGTCCCCCTGGCGGACCAGGTGCGGCCGGGGTATGGTCGGCGATATGCGAACGTTCGTCGTCTCGCTCTGCGCGCTGTGCCTAATCGGCGGCGCCACCGCCGCGCAGGCCGGCACCGCGACGCCGGTAGAAGGCACCTGGAGCGCAACCACCTCCGCCGGCCTCCCGATCACCTTCGAAGTCAAAGCGGGCCAGGTGGTCAATGCCCGCTTCAAGTTCCGCTGGGGCTTCTGCGGCGTCTTCGAAGGCGGCGAAAAGAAGAGCGTCCCGATCGAACCCAGCGGCCACTGGAAATTCCCCGACCTCAGGGGCCCCTGGATCGAAGGCGACTTCCTCGAGCCCAACAGCGCCCAAGGCCTGGTGGTCGCCCCCAGCCGCATGCTCCCCGGCTGCCCCGAAACCAAAGCCAACTTCATCGCCACCCCCGGTCCGGACCTGCTCCCCGAAAAGGAGCCCGAAATCCGGCCCACCAAGGTCCGAGCCGCCCGCAGCATCACCAACGACCAGCTGGCCACCCGCCCTCATAAAATCACCCTCTCGGCGGACGGCTCCTTCTACCTCTACAAGATCCACTGGAAGTCCTTCGGCGGCGACGAAGCCCGAGCCGTCGGCCGCGCCTACCTCCGCACCGGCTGCTCCACCTGCCCCAACAGAGAAGTAGAGCGCCCCCGCGTCGGCATCCGCCTGGTCCACCTAGTCGACCAGGGCAACTTCCGCGTCTACGAGCACCTCAGCTACGTCCTCCAGGGCCCGGTTCCGCGAGGGTTCGAGCACCGCGGGGCGCAGTCGATGCTGCCGTAGGCTCCCGGCCTCGAGCCGAATACCCGGGATGGCCGAATCCTCAAAAACCCTCACTACGCCTCGCCAGACCTAAACCGGTCGCTTGAAAAAGCAGGTCGTCAGCTCACCCTTCACCGCGCCAGTGATCCCGCCTTTCATGGTTACCTCAGCCTGGGTCACCAGCTCCCAGCCTTCAGAGCCAATCGCGTTGAGCCGGCCGATAAATTTCTGAATCTCCTCAGCCTGCCGCCGGGAACTCCATCGTTCGGTCAGGTTGAAGGTCTCAACGTAGTACTCCCATTGCGTTGCACCCATCGGTCCTTAGATCCTCTCGTCGACAACGGCAGACGAGAATACCTTTGGCGTACCAAGAATCTGAGCCACCGCCTGGGCCACAAACAGGCGGCACATCTTTTTCTTGATGGTTGACGAGGTTGACGCTATTCTCGGTAGTCAATGGCAGCGAATCCAGCACTTCTAGATCGGACCGTCGAAGAGTTTCGGCGCACGCTCACCGAGATCGGTGGCCAGCCGAGTTCGGCCGACGACGCCGAGGTGCTTGGTCGCCGCGCGGCGATGATCGTGCTCGCCGGCGGTGCATGGGAACGGGCTCTTGGGGAGCTGATGACCAGCGCCGAAGCTCGCATCCTGCTTGGCGGGGTCAGTCGTGAGGCGCTGCGGAAGCGGGTTGTCAGCGGCTCCGTGATCGCCCTGCGCGACGACGCCGGCTTGGTCCGTTACCCCCGCTGGCAGTTCGATGCCGCCAACAGCGCGCCCTTTGGGGCGATCAAGAAGCTCAACGAGACCTTCGGCGACGCGGGACTCGACGCTTGGACGCTTGCCGCGTTTGCCACTGCTCCACAGCCGGAGCTCGATGACCGGACTCCGGTCGACGCCATTGCCGACGCGGATCTCAAGCCCCTGTTTCTCGCGGCCCATCGCACCGTGGCCGACCTGACGCGTTGAGCCCGCGCGGCCTGCCCGCTCCCCCGGACGATCTCCCCGAGCTTCCCAGCGCGAAGCTCGGGACGAAGGCTGTGTGGCGAATCCACGCGGCTGACGTCAATCCCTGGTTCTTCGATGTCGGGCCCGATGGCCGGTTCAACCTCGCTGAGTCAGGCACCTGCTACCTCGCCGAAGAGCCGATCGGTGCCTTCGTCGAGAAGTTCGGGCGCCTACTGCGGCCAGGGGGAGTGATCCCCGAGCCGCTGGTCGACGCGCAACGCCTCTCGAGGCTGCGCCCGCCCAAAGTCAGCGTCGTTGACTTGACGGACCCAACCGTGCTCGGGCTCGTCGGCCTCACCGCTGAGATCCACTCAACCATTGACTTCAACCTCACCCAGGGCTGGGCGCTCGCCCTGCAAGAAGCCGGCTACGCCGGCATCCGCTACAAGGCCCGCCACGACCCACGCGGGGAGCTGGTCTCCATCGCCCTCTTCGGCTCGGGCAAACCGCCACGGAGCGCCACGAAGACGACGACCATTCCGGTCGATCTGATCCACGAAGCCTCCACCACCTTCGCGATCACCGTCCTGCCCCGTCGCCACTCGAGGCGTCGCTAGGCAAGACACGACCCCCAGCGGAACATAAGGCGCGCCGCGGTTGACGAGGACTTCGCAAGCGATGTCGAAGCGGGCCGCGACACCATCGGCCCGCCGAGAGCGGCTTGGCTGTCCTGATCGACGCCTCTGTGTTGGTCAACGTGGACTAGGAGGAGAAGCTTAGACCGCCTGTTCTCCGAGCTTTTCCTCCGCGAGCGCGCGGCGCAGCGCCTCGTCGAATGACTCCGGCGCAATGCCGAACGGTTCTGCCCCGGAGGGGTCGGTGACAATCGTGGCGGTGGTCAGGCCCTCGACCAGCGGGCGCGCCACCTTCACGTCGACCGGCGTCACCAAGCCCAGCCAGAGTGCCGACAGCCACGGGGTGATGAAGGGGACCGGGAGCTTTCGCCGCGGCCTCTTCCCCATCGCCAACGCCATCCGATCCAGCATCTCCGAGTAGGAGAGGACATCGGGGCCGCCGATCTGTACCTCCCGGCCCTCGGACTCGGGAACCTCAGGAGCGCAGCGCAGGTACTCGATCGTCGCATCGATGCCGATCGGCTGCGTGTCTATGCGCAGCCAGCGGGGACCGATCATCACCGGCAGCCGCCCCACCAGGTAGCGCAGGGTCCGGTAGGACTCGCTGCCGGCGCCGACTATCATCGCCGCCCGGAAGTAGGTGAGCGGAGGTCCCTCGGCGGCGAGGACGCGCGCGGTCTCGTGGCGGCTGCGCAGGTGCTTCGACTTGCTCTCGTCGCCGAGCCCGCCGAGGTAGACGACCCGCTTGACGCCTTCGCGCCTGGCCATCCGGGCGAAGTTCAGCGCCCCGATCCGCTCTCGCTCGGCGAACCCCTTTCCCCCGGCCATCGCGTGGACGAGGCAGTAGGCGACCTCGACGTCTTTCGCCGCGCCGACGAGGCTGTCGGCGTCGGTGATGTCGCCTTCGTGGAGGTCCAGGCCGGCTGCCTCGAGCCAGTCTGCTTTCGAGCGGTCGCGAACCAGGCAGCGGACGGATGAGTCCGTTTCCGCCAGCGAGCTGGCCAGCCGAGAGCCGACAAACCCAGTGGCTCCGGCGATGAGGGTGTTTGCCGCGATCTCCGAAGGGTAGCCCTCACCGTTTGGGCTGCAAGACTGACGCTGTGCACATACACCTCCTCGAGCGCAGTCAACGGGTCGAGGTGCCGGCCGAGCGGGCGTTCGACTTCTATGTGGACGCACGCAACCTGGAGCCGATGACTCCGCCCTGGCTGCACTTCGAAGTGACGACACCGGGCGAGTTGGTGCTGCGGCAGGGCGCGCGGCTCGACTACAAGCTGAGGCTGCACGGTGTGCCGGTGCGCTGGCAGACCCGGATCGAGGCCTGGGAACCGCCGGAGCGCTTCGTCGACATCCAGGCGAAGGGCCCCTACTCCCTCTGGGAGCACACCCACCTGTTCGAGAAGGACGGTGACGACGCCACCCTGATCCACGACCGCGTCCGCTACGCGATCCCGCTGGGCCCCCTCGGCGTCCTCGCCCACCGGCTCTTCGTCCGCCGAGACCTCGAGCGGATCTTCGACTACCGGCGCAAGGCCGCTTCCGACCGCCTAGCGCAGGCATAGGATCGTTGCGCGGCGAGGACGCCGAGGGGGCCCAGCGGCGATCACCTCTCCTTTGTCGACGATCCGGTCGCTGCTCCGCCCGCGCCTGACGTCAGGCGGTCACCGACTTCGATGCCGGCAGCGCCGGTCTCGCAGGGTCAGGCCTCGCTGGGCCAGGCGGTCATCAAGGTCAAATCAGATTTATCTGATATTTTCGTCACATGACTCGGTTGACCGCCACGGAGGTCGCCAGGAAGTTCTCGCAGGTCCTCAACAGGGTGGGCGCCGGCGAGGAAGTGGAGGTCGTTCGCAACGGCGTCCCGATCGTGCAGATGCGCCGTGCTCGGAGTAACCAGGTCATTTCCGCGGCCCGCTGGCGCGAGCTCATGGACAGCGCGCCGGCCGTTGACGAGGACTTCGCGAGTGACGTCGAAGCGGGCCGCGAAACCATCGGCCCGCCGAGCACGGCTTGGCCGTCCTGATCGACACCTCCGTCTTGGTCGACGCGGAGCGGCGTGGGATGTCGCTCGAGAGTGTCGTCGGCGAGCAGGATCGTGCGATCAGCGTGATCACGGCCAGCGAGCTGCTCCACAGTGTCCACCGCGCCGGCGACGATCGCATCCGCACCCGGCGACAGGCCTTCGTCGAGTTCCTGATCTCCTCGATCGAGCCGCTGCCGATCACGACTTCGGTAGCCAGGGCTCACGCCGAAATCTGGGCCCAACTGGAGCGAAACGGTGAAGTGATCGGCGCCCACGACATGTGGATCGCGGCAACCGCCGTAAGTCATGGCATGGAGGTAGCAACCGCCAACGCGGTCGAGTTCGAACGAGTCCCGGGCCTCGCCGTCGTGGCACTATGACCGGCGCCGACCACCCCACTTCGAGATCGGTCAGCCGGTCCTAGTCGACCAGGGCGCTGAATCGAATCAGGAAGCAGACCCATCCGAGGGATGTGGCGGCTTCCTCAGCTACGCTCGATCCGGTTCGGTTGAGTCGGGGACATATTTCGGGACACGGAACTTGCGTCGTCCTCGCACTCCCGGCCTATCCTTGGAGACCATGGAAGACGCAACCGTTGACCGGCTGACCGCGGCGCAGCTCTCCGAGAGCGAGCGCCGGTCGGTCGAGCGCTTCGCGGACCGCTTGGGCGATGCGCTGGGCAACGATCTGCGTGCCCTTTGGCTCTATGGGTCCCGCGCCCGAGGGAGCGCACATCCGGAGTCCGATGTCGACATGCTCGTTATCGCTGACGGCGGCCGCGATCGTTATGGGCGAATCGCCGGCGACCTCAGCGAAGAAGCCGCAATCGCGGAGGGTGAGAGCCCATTCACCTACTCGGTCCATGTTCACGACCCCGAGTGGCTGCGAGGCCGCCGTACGATCGACTCCTTCTTCATCCAGGAGGTCGACCGGGACAAGATCGTCCTCGCCGGGAGCGCGCTGGATTGAGTCCCCGCTCTGAGGAGTTCATGCAGCAGGCCCGTGACCGGCTGGCGGATGCCGAAGCGATTCTCGGAACCGCGCATCCCGCTGTGGTCGTCAGCGCGACTTACTACGCGATGCTCTACGCGGCCCGGGCCGCCCTCTCGGAGCGAGGGGAGTTCGCGAAGACCCATAACGGCGTCTGGACGTTGTTCAGCCAGGTCTTCGTCGCGCCCGGCGGGTTCGACCAACGCCTCAGCGCCCTTGCCCGCCGAGCCAAGGCGGCCCGCGAGGAAGGCGACTACGAGGCGGCACCGCCAAGCGCCGTGGAAGCTGCTGAGCTCGTCGACGGCACCGCTGAATTCATTGCCGCGATCGAGCAGCTACTGACGAGCTGACTCATCGACGCGAATAGTGCGGGCAGACGCAGTACCGCTACGGAGATTCGAACCCCGGTTTCCGAATCTCGTTCGGTGAAGTCGGGGACAGATTTCGGGACACGGTTTTCAGCTCCCGCAGGCGAAGTCGCTACCGTTGGAGCATGGCCGCATCCATCGACTTCACGATCACCTTCGACAGTCCCGACGAGGAGGGCTGGGTCGTCGCGCGCGTTCTCGAGGTCCCCGGTTCGGTGAGCCAGGGCCGTACGCGCGAGGAGGCGCGCGAGAACGTCCTCGACGCGCTGCAGACGGTGCTCACCCCGGACGAGGAGCTCGCCGGCGACGCTCCGAAAGCCAACCGCGAGCATCTGCGTTTCACCGCTGCTGCGTGAAGCGCCGCGATTTCGAACGGCACCTCCGCGCCCACGGCTGCCGTGAGGTGGGCGGCTCGAAGCACGCGAAGTGGCGCGGTCCAAGCGAGCAAGTCTCTGCTCCTCGTAAGGCGTCGAGGGGCTGTTGATCGGTGCGCTCGAACGAAGCGGTACTCCGGTCCCGCCGCATTAGAGACCAATGATCTGAATCCTCCTTGGTGCCGAAGGACTCTAGAAACAGAACTCCGTCAAGACGGGGGTAGATCAAGATCTCCGTCAAACCCGGCCTGGCTCAAGATCGGCAAGCTCGTTGACAAGCTCCAGGAATAACCCAAGGCATCGATGGAGGATCGCTTCCCGCGGTCTCACGCAGGATTGCCATCTGGCCGGACATGGCCGGTAGAATCAAGCCCATGGCGACTGCGGTAAAGAAGCTCGACCTAGAGGTCGGGGAGTTGGTTGAAGTCGGTGGACGGCGCTACGAAGTCGTTCCGGACCGGGCCGGTGGACTGACGCTCGAGCCGCCGATCACGCCGGTCTCCGAGCTGTATGCGGAGCGCGGCTGGAAGCCAGCATCCGAGGAGGACTTCGAGCGGCTGACCGCCGACGACTTGCCTCCCGACGGCGAGGGCTGAGGCCCGGTCGATCCAGCGGGTTCCGCACTGAGTCCGGGTTGCGGGATCAATTCGCGCTACGGCCTATGCTGCCCGCGTGAGTCAGTCAGGGGAGAAAAGGTTGCCTCCTGCTTCGATCGAGTTCGGCGGTCGAGAGTGGGTCCAGGAGGTCGAGCGCTTTGAGCCCGGCGCAATTGCCCGAACGCGGGCGGAGAGCGCCCGCAGGGCAATCGAAACCGGAGGCCGCAAGCTCACCTGGCGGCCGTGTGAAGCTGAACACGAGAGCGGCGCCCATCTGCCGGGATGCCGGAAGCTCTACGTGCCCCTGGATGCGGAGGGGGCATCAGCCGCGCCCTATGGCTTCGTCTTCCAACTCGTCAGAACCTCTGACAACACGCTGATCTGGAACTTCGTCGCCTTCGGCGAGCGCCATCCGGACAACCCGAACAACCGCACCGTCTACGAACGAGCTCACAAGCGCCTCCACGGACGCTATCCGTAACCATCCTGCTGCTTTCACGCGAAAGCGGTTGCCAGCGCAGTGGATGGTGGACTCCTCATTCACACGAAGGGAACTGCCGCAAGTCCGCGGCGGGTCCATCGGAGCGTCGACCTCCCAAAGCAGGTTGTGGGAGGCATCGCTCACGCAGAAGAGCCCAAATCGTCGCCAGCTACAGCAAGGTACCGCTCGACGTTGTCAAGGACGACCGAGGCGCGCTGCCCGATTAAGTCGAAGGGCACAATCTCAACGCGGTGCAGCGACTTGTTTAGCTCGCGAAGGAGGCCCGTTTCGAAATCAGTTAGCTGGCTAGCGCGACCGATCACGACTATGGCTCGGGGATCCTTCGTCTGATGGAGACCGTACTGCTCCTCCATCAACTCCGAGCCAGTGGTCAGCGTGCCTCGATAGATATGAATCTGAGCCAAGGCGTTAGCGAGAGGCCTGCTAAATGCATGGTTACTCGCCGAGGGCGGCGCATCTCCCCGCCCGGCTCGCACTGAGATGATCGGATCCTGTGGTGACTTGAGCTCCAGCAAGTCGTGGACACCATCGAAGCGCTCGGCCAGGAAGTCCATCGCACCGCGCGGGAGCTCCACGCGGGGGCGTATCGCCGTGTACTCCAACCCGAGCAGCCAAGGGTACGCCTCGATGCAGGTTTGCAGGCGCGTCTCGCCTGCGCCTGCCTCAAGGACGCGGTTGTACTCCTTGACGGCGGAACGAGCATCTGCCAGTCGGTCGGGCGTGCGCTGTCCTAGGACCTCGCCAGTATCGCGTCGACCCGCCGCGTCCTGGGTGAGCGCTCTCAGGATCCCGAGGCGGCTCCCCCGATCCGCCTCCCGGCCACAGAGCTCTAATAAAGCACCGAGCACCTCCTCGTCGAGATCCTGAATCGACTGAACCGCACGCAGCGCATCCGCGAGCGAGGACGCATCTACGCCTCCAGATGGACCGAAGATCTCCCGGACGTCGTCAAACCGAGACGGATCGGCTTCCGCCCACGCCTCGAGGGCCTCGGGGTTGAGGTGAACCTCAAGGAACTGCTGAATCTCGGCAGTGCTGACATCAGCGATGTGCGACTGCGCGCTCGCGCGAGAGATCGCCCCGAGGTGTCCTGCAAAGTACGAGACCGCAGCATCAGCGTTCGCGAGCGCCAGGTAGCGGTTCGCGTTGACGACGACTACGTAGCGTCCGTCGATCTCGTGTGCCTGCTCCGGCTCCTCTGATCGAACCGTCAGGAGCAGGGTCGGCTCCATCCCGTCGGGGCAGTCCCGGCAGATGCGCTCAGCCAAGCGCTGGCCGTTTGGAAACTGACTACGGTTGTCCGCGAAGACGTCCGTCCAGGTGAACTCATAGAACACATCGATTCCACACAGGCGAGTCGGACCGCCCACTCGACGGCGTAGCGGATGGCTCCATTCATCCTCAAGTGACATGTGTAACCAAGGCTACGCATCAGGCAGGCGGAAGGAGGCAGGTGTCAGCTGCGACTGAGGCGTTCATACCACCAAGCGACTCGAAGGCAACTCGACTCACCCAATGTGCCCTCCGCTGATCTAGGCAACCGGCACTGCCGCGTTCCGCGAATCCGGATTCTCCGCTCCATCGGCATGGCCGTTGTCAGCGCTTGATGTATTCCTTGGCAATCTGGTCCGCCTCTTCAGGCGTGAACCCCCATGGCTCGTTCAGGCGGTGCCGAGCCAGGATGGGGTGGCCGTCGCGTCCCTTGGCGCGCAGCCAGGCGCGGAACGTGCGGGGATCTTGCCCGAGCCGCTGAGCAAGCTCCACTGCGGTTACGACGCCGTCCGCCCCAACGGTATTCGCGTGCCGGTCCGCCACGCTCGGTAGCTGGACTGTGGTGCCGAGTTCGCGGCTGATTTTCCGAAGACCACGAACGCCTCCTCGCTCCACCACGAGATCCCGCATCTTGGGCAGGCGCAGATGGTTTGGGTGGACGCTCTGTCGGTGTCGACGATTTGACGTGCAGCGCCAGACTGGCCGCTTCCCGCTGTCATAGAACTCGACCGCCCCATCGCACCCCAGACTTGCGCAGCGAAGCATTCCATCGCGGGGAAGCGGCTTGTCGAGATCTTGGCTGTAGCAGCCCTTAACCGAGCAACGCCAGTAGACCCCGGATAGCCCCTCTGCGGGGACGAGTTCGGACCCACAAACCGGGCAGCGGGCATCGTCAGACTCATAGAGCGAAAGAATGCGCTCAAGTGCGAGCGGGCGGCTGAAATCCTCGACGACGTCACGACTTTTCCAGCGAGCCATCCACTCTTGGGTGTTCCTGAAGCTAAGGACATTCAACGACCCCGCCCAGGCAATCTCACCGTCGACGAAGACGAGCTTCTCGTGCATCCCGGGCTTGTGAATAACGGTTGCGCCGACCCGCTCGAGCTGCTCTTCAGCCCGGCGGTAGGTTTCGCCGTCGCGCTTTCCGCGGTCGTCCAAGGCCTTGGTTATGAGATACACCCGAACACCACGGGCAACGGCGGCGCTCAAATGCGGCAGGACTTCCGCTAGACGGCTCTGGGTTATGAAGGGCGAGTAGATCACGATCCGCTCGGACGCCCGATCGAGATCTGTATAGAGCCGCGGGAAGACCTCGGCCTGAGTCATGACTTCACGCTGGTGTCGAGGCTCGACCTGTCCGCCGGCGAGCAAGGCTTGCGCCTGGGCGGGGCCTGCGCCGATATCCGCCGGCGCGACCTCATCGGCGTCGACCTTTGGGTATCTGGCGGTGAGGAACGGAACCAAGGTGTCGCCCAGGAAGCTCCGCTTTCCTATCCGCTCGATGTAGTCGAAGTCCCCGACGACGACTAGCCGATCCTGGGGCCGGGTCAAGGCAACGTTCAGCAGCTGTTTGTTCGTCTTGTCGTATTTCGGCACGCAAAGCGCGACCCGCCAGTGTGGATCGTCGATCGTGAGGTCGAAGATCACGACCGGCGCCTCGCTGCCCTGGAAGGCGTGGGCGGTTCCTGGCTCGACGGCTCGGTCCAATCCGGCGTCCGCAATCAGCAGCTGAAGAAGTTTGGCCTGCGCCCGGTAAGGCGTCGCGATAAGAATCCGAGGTTGCGCTCCGACAGGAACCTCGGGCGCGTCATCTCGGATCATCTGGTTTGCCAAGGAGACCGATACGACGGCGGACACGAAGTTGAGCCGGCTGTTCCTGCCGCCGGCCGCAACCGATGACACCCAAGCGTTCGAGCCCCCGGTATCGACCAGGAGCACTGGAGTGTCTTGCCCCCAGTCGCGGTTGTACCAGCCGGTCAGGCCTCGGACCTCTGAAGCCGAGGGGTGATCGCGAAGCGTGTCTTTGTAGATCAGCTTGTTTGGGATGGAGCTGATCTCTGGGTGCATCCGATACTGCTCATTGAGTTGGACGAAATGCGGCGGAGGCGCGCCGTCCTCCCACGCTTTCTGCATCCCGGACACATCAAAGATATCTCGACCTAGCCACTTCTCTGCCAGCGGATGATCGGCGCGCTTGATGGGAGGAAGCTGAAGGAAGTCGCCAACGATGACCACGTTGGTCTCGGCCAGCCGGGCGACTGCCCAGAGCGCGGGGATGGGCGCCATCGACGCCTCATCCAAGATGACGGTGTCGAACCGTCGCTCCTGAACCTCGTCCCAAAGATAGGCACGAGTGAGGGTCGTGGCGACGACAGCTGCGTCTTGGATAGCGCTTCGCCGAGCGGCCTCGAGCTCCTCTTCGATCGATCCCAGCTCGCCTTCGACGAGATGAATGTGCTGTTGGTGTTCGTCGATCTCCTGCGTCAGGAGGCCCGAGTCAAGGGATGCTGCACGTTGCCCAGCTTCAGCGGCAGCGACCTCCAGGCGTCGAAGCAGCTCGCGGACATCTGCCCCATCGGTGGTTTCGGTGCGAAGGCCCGCGGCTCGCGCCTTCTGAAGCTGCTCCTCGAGACCCTCGGTCAGCCGCCTCATCGACTCGGCCTCCGCTCGTTCATTTGCGCTGAGCTCGTCACGGAGGGCGTCGAAGCGCTCTAACTGTGGGCGGATCCCAGTAAGAGCTTCCTCGTGGGTGCGACCGTGGTCGCGCCTGAATTCTGCGACGGACTCAGCCAATGCCGCCAGTGTTCGCTCTGTTTGTCGTTGGCGGTCGCTGAGCTCGTTTGCTTCCTCTCTTAGCCCCTCGAGCTGTTGCCCTCGGTCCGCGAGCAGCGCTTCCTGGCCCTCGGGGTTAGCGACGTGACGCCACCGGCCGAGTTGGGCGTCGAGTTCTTCCAGCTCCGCGAGTACCGCGGCCTGCTCCTGAAGGCGATGGTCCAGCGCTTGGGCCCTGGCTTGCGCCGCAGCCGTCTCCCCACGATGTTTCTGAACGACCGCCACCTGCTCCTCCGGCTTTGGCAGTCGGCGGAGCCGCCGAGTAACCGCATTGGCTTTTTCGGTCGTATCGAGGAGCGCCTCCGCCTCCTGCAGGAGGGCTTCTGTTGAGGTCGCATCCTGGTTCGCGGCGGCAACTGGGTCCGCCAAGCGGTCGACCGCAGCGCGCTGATCCTCCAACGGCGGCAGCGCGCACTCGCGCTCGAAGGATGCTGAGAGTTCCTGGGCCTTTTCGAGGTCCTCCGATGCTGCCCAAACTGCTCCCTCAGCGAGCACAATGCGATCGAGCAGCGCCTGGTTGGCATCGGCCAGCCGCTCCAGCTCTTGCCGCGCCTCAGAGGCTTCCCTATCTCGCGTCGCCGCAAGCTCGACCTCGCCGGCGGCGCGTCGGACTTTTTCCTCGTCGGCCGCGGCCGCATCCAGCTCATGCCTCAGCTGTTCGATTCGATCCGTGGCACGCTCCGTCGCCGCAAGCTCCGATCGCAATTGGGCCAGCGTGGCGGGTACTCCGGCTGCCCAGTTCAAGAGCGCGATGGCCACCTTGCAGCTCGCGATGCGCTCTTCGCAGATCTCCTTCTCGGCCAGAAGTTGGTCACGTCGTTCGTGAAGCTGGCGCTGGCGCTGTCTCACCGCCGAATCCAGCAGGAGATCCTCTCGCTCGCGCAATCGCTGTACGACCGGCTCCCCAAGCCGGAGCAGCTCTCCCGCTTCCAGCTCTCCTCCGAGCTGGTCTGCGATCTTCAGCAGTGCTTGGTCTACCGCCGTATTGGTATGCGAGACAAGAAGGACGCTTCGACCGCGACGGTATAGCTGCTCTCCGATCGCCCCGATCGTTTGGGTCTTCCCGGTTCCTGGTGGGCCCCAGATGAAGGTCAGGTTTCGCCCGATCGCGCTGCCCAAAGCAGCGTCCTGAGTGTCGTTGAGCACGGGATCGTCGATTGCCACTGGCTCGCCGGCCGCCGGCCCACCATTCAAGATGCGATCGCCATGCGCGTTGGGTTCAGACTCGGTTTCTTCAATCCGCGCGATCAGGCGCTTCAGGAGGAACGCCAGATCACTCTTGAGGCGCGCTTCGGCCACCCATTCGCCGAGATCCATCGGGACGCTAACGGTGACGTCCATTCCCTGAACGGAGATAACGACTACCTCGACCGGGTCGCGACCGGGAATCAGAAGCTCGCCAGGTGCATCGGTGGGCACATTGAGTGCCGAGGTGGCACTGAAAAGGTACTGGCTTGAGCTTGCGTGTCCGGCGATCCTTCGGCCGTTCACCAAGGGGACTGCGGCGTCTGCGGCGGCACCCGAGGCGGCCTTGATCTCCTCTAAGAGAGCAATGCGGAACGCCTCGCGCGTTCCAGAGAGCGGGACTTGCTCGGCGGGTCCGGGCTGGCTGCTTACCCCCACTTGAGAAGCCTCTCGTATTTCGGCCACTCGGTCTACTCGGTGAGCGACTTCGAGATGCCGTCTGCGGCTCTTTCCGCTGCCGCCTGATGCCCGTGGCACCGTCCAAACCGCCGAACTCGGGAGCCGGTGTGCCTACTGAGTTCCACCTCCTGACCTTTGAGGCCCGTCATTGCGGATTCGCTTCCGCTTTGCGCGAAGAGCAAGAGTTGAGCGACCGCCCCAGCATCATGTGCTGCAGAGAACCGGCGCCCGGCTCCCAACTGCTCGCTGGACCCCTGCTCGATGCATGTGCGGATCGGACCGCGTTCACTCGGGCCGACGCCACCGCTGGATCGACGAAAGCAGTTACGGATGTTAGGCCGGCTTGCCGGCGAGGTCCGGTGCGCCGCTGTCCATGAAGGCTGCGGAGATGCGACGGGCAGCGTCCTGGCGGGGCTTGAATTGGAGGTAGCGCTGGGTCGTCGCCAAGTCCTGGTGGCCCATCCACTCCATTACCTCGCGGGAGTCGGCGGGGCGGATCGCGTGGGAGCCGAAGGTGTGGCGGAGGTCGTGGAAGCGCAGCTCGCGGAGTCCGGCTTTTTTCAGCGCGGCCTTGTAGCGGTCGCGGAGCTTGTGCCCGGCGAGGTGGCCTCCCCTGGCTCCGGAGAAGACGAGATCGTCATCCCCACGGAACTCGTCGCGGCGTCCAAGACTGGCGAGCGCTTGGGCGACCTCATCGGCCATCGGCACGGTGCGCTCCTGGCCGCTCTTGGGCGTGTCGACCCGGCCGTTGGTGAAGCTCTGGCGGACGTGGATCGCGCTGTTGACAAAGTCCACGTCGCGCCAGCGCAGCGCCAGCAACTCCCCCAGCCGCAGGCCCGTGAACGCCGCCGTCAGGTAGACGGTGCCGTCCTGCTTTGAGGCGGCGACTCGGACGAGCGCCAAGACCTCCTCGCGGGAGAACACGTCGATGTTGCCGCGCTTGGCGTGCGGGCGGCGCTCGACGTTGGCGACGGGATTCGACGGCAGCTTGTAGCGGCGCTGCGCCCAGACGAAAAGGCCGTGGAGCACCGTCAGGTACTTGTTGACGGTTCGATCCGAGAGGGCTTCGGCGACCAGGGCGTCGCGGAAGACCTCGACCATCTCCGGCGTTACGTCCTCCAAACGCACCTTCTCGCCGAACTTCTCGCCGAAGACCTCCTTCATCCGGTCGGCCATGTGCTCGTAGTCGATCTGGGTCGAGAGCTTGATCTTGCGGTCGCGCTTGTAGTCGAGCCAGTCGTCGCAGGCAACGGCAAAGGTCGTCCCGGTGCGGACCATGCCCGGCAGCTCCCCGCGCCGCGCCTTGGCGAGCGTTTCGTCAAGCCAAGCCCGCGCGGCGGTCTTCGTGTAGTAGCCGGCGGGCGGCTCGGTCTTGCGGTCGGTCCAGTGCGGGCCGATCCGCCGCTGAACCTGGCGACCGTCTGGCAACCGGTACTTCGCGTACCACTGCGCGCCGCGCTTGCGCTCGACCTTGAAGACGTGGCCGCTGATCGCTCTGGTCGCCTGTCGCCCCATCGTGTCCCGAGTTTCTAGCACGGCTTCGGGACACGTTTCGGGACATACTTCGATGCCGATTTGGCTCCAGACACGAGAAAACCCCCGCATTTGCGGGGCTTTCGTGCAGTACCGCTACGGGGATTCGAACCCCGGTTTCCGGACTGAGAATCCGGCGTCCTAGTCCCCTAGACGATAGCGGCGAGGAATTGGCATTTTAGCGAGACGGGGGGACCGGGTGCTGGGCGGGGTCGGGGGTCGGCCTTGGGCGGGCAACCGGTAAATTGCCTTCTCCCGCGGCTGTGGCGGAACTGGTAGACGCGCACGGTTCAGGTCCGTGTGGGCGAAAGCTCGTGGAGGTTCGACTCCTCTCAGCCGCATTTGGGGCGGCCGGCTGGGCTTAGATGCTCAGGCCGGCTGCGGGGCCGGGACCGGCTGCGAGGCGCGGGCGGCGTTGGCGGCGATCTCGTCGGCGAAGGTCGGCCAGAGCTGGCGCGGCAGGTCGTGACCCATGCCGTCGATCATCTTCAGGCGGGCGCCGGCGATGGCGCGAGCGGTGGCGCGGGCGCCGGCCGGACGCACGAGGTGGTCGCTGCGGCCGTGGATGATCAGGGCCGGGGCGGTGACCTTGCGCAGGGCACGGGTGCGGTCGCCGGAGGCGATGATCGCGTGCAGCTGGCGGGCGACGCCGGCCGGGTCGTGTCCGCGGTCGTAGGAGCGGCCGGCGAGCTCGCGGATGTGGTCTTCCTCGAAGGGGAAGCCCGGCGAGCCGATCACCTTGAAGGTCTGCACGGCGCGGGAGACGACCTGGTCGCGGCTCAGCGGCGGGCTGCCGAGGAGGACGCCGAAGGCCTTGAGGCTGGGCAGCCCGGTCCAGCGGCTGCCGGTGGTCGACATGATCGAGACCAGCGAGCGGACGCGCTCGGGGTGCTCGATCGCGGTCGTCTGCACGATCATCCCGCCCATCGAGGCGCCGACGACGTGGGCGGAGTCGATCCCGAGGTGGTCCATCAGGCCGACCGTGTCGCCGGCCATGTCCTTGAGCAGGTAGGGCGCCGTGGCGCGGCGGCCGCTCAGCATGTCGAAGCGGCTGGGGACGCCGGCCGCGGAGAACTTGGTCGAGCGGCCGATGTCGCGGTTGTCGAAGCGGACGACGCGGAAGCCGCGGTCGGCCAGCAGCGAGCAGAGCTCCTCGTTCCAGGCGATCATCTGCGTCGCCAGACCCATGATCAGGAGCAGCGGCTCCCCCGCCGGGTCGCCCATCTCCTGGTAGCAGAGCTCGATCCCGTTCGCCGGTGCGATCAGTTCCTCGCCGAAGGCGTGCATCCCGGCAGCTTATCTGGACTGGCTGCGTGGCCAGATGGGTTCGGGGCGACTTTGTCCCGGACGGGTGGGACAAAAGCGCCCAGGGTTCAGTAGAACCCTCGGATGCGGACGGCGATCATCTCCGACCTCCACCTTGGGCTCTCCAGCGGTGGCGACGTGCTGCGCGACCCCGGTGTGCGCTCGATCCTTCTCGAGGAGATCGCCGGCGCCGACCGGGTCGTCCTGCTCGGCGACGTGGTCGAGCTGCGCGAGCGCACGCTCGGTGCGTCCCTCGCCCTCTCCCGCCCCTTCTTCGAGGACCTCGGCGCCGCGCTCGGCGAGGCCGAGGTGACGATCGTCCCCGGCAACCACGACCACCGCTTCGCCGAGCCGCTGCTCGAAGGGCTCTCGCTGGAGGGCGGGACGCCCCTGACCCTCGACCGCCGCCACCCGCCCGGCGCCGGCGCCACCGCCGCGATCGCCGAGTGGCTCGGCCCCGCCCGGCTCGAGATCGCCTACCCCGGGCTCTGGCTGCGAGACGACGTCTACGCCACCCACGGCCATTACATGGACGCGCACCTCTCCCTCCCCCGCGCCGAGTGCCTCGCGATCGCCACCCGGATGCGGATCGCCGGGCCGCTGCCGGACCCCGCCGCCCCGGCCGACTACGAGCGCCTGCTGCTCCCCCTCTACGGCTTCGTCTTCGGCCTCGCCCAGGTCCGCCGCACCGCCGTCGCCCGCACCCAGGCCCGCACCTCGGAGGCCGCCTGGGAGCTGCTGGCCGGAGCCGAGGACGGCGACACCCGCGGCCGCCGCGCCGCGATGGCCGCCGCCCGCGCCAGCTTCCCAGCGGCGGTCTGGGCGATCAACCGGCTGCTACGGGCCGAGTTCCAGGCCGACATCTCCGGGCCGGGGATCTTCCACAGCGGCCTCGCCGCGGCGACCGAGATGTCGCGCCGGCTCGGCGTCGACGGCGCCCACGTGATCACCGGCCACTCCCACCGCGGCGGCCCGATCGGCGAGGAGGCCTGGCCGCTGCCCGGCGGCGGCAGCCTGCACAACACCGGCAGCTGGGTCTTCGCCTCGATCTTCCACCACCCCGGCCTGCCGCCCAACCCCTACTGGCCCGGGACGGTCACCTGGGTGGAGGACGAGGGGCCGCCGCGGCGCGTCCAGCTACTGCTGGAGCGCTCCCACGGCGAGTTGACCGAGCTGGTCACCCGCGCCGCGACCCTCTGAGGCTGCGCCTCAGAGCCACTCCGCGATGATCCGGCCGATCTCCTCGCCCGCGTCCTCCTGCAGGAAGTGGGCCGCGTCGGCGATCGCCCGCGGCGGCGTCAGGTTGAGCTGGCTGGAGACGCGCTCGCCGACGCTGAAGGGCAGGATCGGGTCGGAATCGGCCCAGAGGACGAGCGAGGGACGGTCGTCCTCGCGCAGCCCGTCCGCCACCCGTTTGCCCTCCACGGCGCCGACCGCGTCGGGCGTCGTCGGCAGGATCTGGGGGAAGGCGCGGGCGCCTGCCTTGGAGGACGGGTCCGGGTAGGGCGCGTCGTAGGCGGCGATCACCTCGTCGCCGGGGTCGTTCTTGCAACCGCCGCGGATCAGCGCCCCGATCGGCACGTCTTCGTTGTCGCGGACGAAGTCGCGGAAGGCGAACCAGGCGTCGCTCATCCGCTGGTGGCCGGTGAAGGGGCCGGTCTCCATGATCACGATCCGGGAGATGCGGCCGGGATGCTCGACCGCCAGCCGCAGCCCGATCGGCCCGCCCCAGTCGTGGACGACGACGGTGGCGTCGCGCAGGTCGAGTTCCTCCAGCAGCATCGCCATCAGCTCGACGTGGCCGTCGTAGCTGTACCAGCCGACGTCGGTGGGCTTGTCGGAGCGGCCGAAGCCGGCGTAGTCGGGGGCGATGCAGCGGAAGCCGGCGTCGCGCACCGGCGGGATCACCTTGCGCCAGAGGAACGACCAGGTCGGCTCGCCGTGGAAGAAGAGGACCGGCTTGCCCTCCCCCTCGTCGAGGTGGGCCAGGCGCAGCCCGTCGACCTCACGGTAGACCGACTCGAACGGGTAATCCGGCAGTCCCTCCAGCAGATCCTCCGGCGTGCGAACCGCGTCGATGCTCATCCCTGCGACCCCTCTCTGTCGTCCTTCTCACCGGCGCGGATGCCGCTTCCCACGCCGCGTCCCGTGCCCGCGAGTCTAGTTCCCCCGAATCCATATCGGGATTCTCTAGTTTGTTGGTCGACATTGTGCTAGTCTGCCGCCCTTCCATTTAGAAGTAAGTCAGTCAACAAAGGAAGGAACCTAGATGCGGAACGCTCGCAGGACCCGGCGGCGCAGCGTGAAGGTCGGCCTACCAGCCGCCCTCCTCGCGCTGCTGATCGCAGTTTTCGCCGCCGGTTGCGGCGGTGGGGACGACGAGGCCACCGGCTCCGGCGGCGCCGGCAACTCGCTCGACGTCGTCGGCTACTCCACCCCGGAATACGTCTACACCGAATTCCTCGAGCCTGGCTTCGAGGGAACCGCCGAGGGCGAGGGTGCGAGCTTCAGCAACTCCTTTGGGGCCTCCGGTGACCAGAGCCGCGCGGTGGTCGCCGGCCAGCCGGCGTCGATCGTCCACTTCGCCCAAGGCGGCGACATGGAACGGCTGGTCGAAGAAGGCGGGCTCGTCGCCAAAGACTGGGCAAGCGGGACCTACAAAGGCATCGCTCAGAACTCGGTCGTCGTGATCTCGGTCCGCAAAGGCAACCCCGAGGGGATCAAAAGCCTGCAGGACCTGCAGACCGCGGACGTCGACATCGTGACCCCGAACCCGTTCAGCTCCGGCGCGGCCCGCTGGAACATCATGGCCGTCTACGGCACCGCGATCAAAGAGGGCGCATCGCCCGAGGAGGCGCTGGCCCAGGTCAAGACGGTGCTCGAGAAGACGGTTGCCCAGCCCGGCAGCGCCCGTGACGCGCTCGCCACCTTCACTCAGGGCGAGGGCGACGTGCTGCTCGGCTACGAGAACGAGGCGATCAAAGCCATCGACGAGGGAGAGGACATCGAATACATCGTCCCGCCCTCGACGATCCAGATCGAAACGCCGATCGCCAAGACGGTCGACGCCCCGGAGCCAGCCGCGCAGGCCTTCCTCGATTTCATCTGGTCGGACGCCGGCCAGGAAATCTGGGCAGAGAACGGCTACCGCCCGGTCAACCCGAAACTCGTCGACGAGAAACAGTTCCCGACCCCGGCGACGTTGTTCACGATCGCCGACTTCGGCGGCTGGGGCAAAGTCAACGACGAGTTCTTCGACGACGAAACCGGTTCCGTTGCGAAAATCGAGACGGAATTGGGCGTCTCCACGAGCGGCTGATCCATGGAGGCTAACCCGGCAGCCCTCCCCCCCTCCGCCGCGTCACCCCGGGCAGGCATCCGCCTGCCCGGGGTCGGCGTCGGCATCGGCCGCGGCTACGTGGTCATGTACCTGAGCCTGATGGTTCTGATCCCGCTGGCGGCGCTGGTGGACAAGTCGCTCAGCTCCGGCCTCGGCAACTTCTGGGAGCAGGTCAGCTCGCCACAGGCGGTCCGCTCGCTCGAGCTGACGATGATCTGCTCGCTGATCGTGGTCGCTATCAACGCCTTCTTCGGCACGATCATCGCCTGGATCCTGGTTCGCGACGAGTTCCCCGGCAAGGCGGCGGTCAACGCGATCATCGACCTCCCGTTCGCCCTGCCGACGATCGTCGCCAGCCTCACCCTGCTGGCCCTCTACGGCAATGAAAGCCCGTTCGGCATCGACATCGCCTTCACCCGTGCCGCGGTCGTCGTCGCCCTGCTCTTCGTCACCCTTCCCTTCGTCGTCAGGGCGGTGCAGCCGCTGCTGATCGAGATGGACAGGGAGATGGAGGAGGCGGCCGCGTCGCTCGGCGCCGGCGGCTTCACCGTCTTCCGTCGCATCATCTTCCCCAACCTGATCCCCGGCCTCGCCGCCGGGGTGGCGCTGGCCTTCGCCCGCGCCCTCGGCGAGTTCGGCTCGGTGCTGATCTTCGCCGGCGGCCTGCCCGACACGCAGGTCTCCTCGGTCTTCATCAGGGCCCAGGTCGAGTCAGGCAACGAGCCGGGCGCCGCCGCGGTCTCGATGGTCCTGCTGCTGGCCTCGCTGCTCTGCCTGGCGGCGATCTCGCTGATCCAGGGCTGGGGCAGCCGCCACGAACGCTCCACCGGGGGCACCCTGGTGATGCCCATGGCCGGCGAGATGCCCGCCGACAGCGAGGGAGAGGAGGGCGACGATGAGCGCGCATAGCGCCGCCGCCCGCGTTGGCTCCGGCCGCGGCAGCCGCTGGACGCTCCGCGCCCTCGGGCTCGGCTTCCTAGCGCTGCTGCTGGTCGCGCCGCTGGTGATGATCTTCTTCAAAACCTTCGAGGACGGCCTGATGCCGCCGCTCGAAGCGATCACCTCCGAGAATGGCCTCAAAGCGCTGAAGCTGAGCCTGCTGATGGTCGCGATCGCGGTGCCGGTGAACACCGTCTTCGGGGTCGTCTGCGCGATCCTGCTGGTTCGCCACAAGTGGAAGGGCAACGCGCTGATCGACGCCGTGATCAACCTGCCCTTCGCCCTCTCCCCGGTGGTGATCGGCCTCGCCCTCTACCTGCTCTACAGCACCAACGGCGGCTGGTTCGGGCCGACCCTGTCCAAGGCCGGGATCGAAGTCCTGTTCTCGGTGCCGGGGATGGTGCTCGCCAGCATCTTCGTCTCGCTGCCCTTCGTCGTGCGGGAGACGGTGCCGGTGCTGCAGGAGATCGGCACCGAGCAGGAGCAGGCGGCGTCGACGCTCGGCGCCAACGCCTGGCAGACCTTCTGGCGGGTAACCCTGCCGGCGATCCGCTGGGGCGTCGCATACGGCGTCGTCCTCACCACCGCCCGCGTGCTGGGCGAGTTCGGGGCGGTGACGATCGTCTCCGGCTCGATCTCCGGCAAGACCGAAACCCTGCCGCTCTTCGTCAGCAAGCAGTTCGATGGCTTCAACGAGCCAGGTGCCTACGGCGCCTCGATCGTGCTCGCGCTGCTCGCCCTCACCACCCTGCTCGCAATGAACCTGCTCAAACGAAAGGAGGACGCCTGATGGGAATCTCAGTCGAGGGAGCAAGTAAGCGCTTCGGTGACTTTCGGGCGCTGGACGACGTATCGATCGAGGTTCCGGACGGGTCCCTGACGGCCCTGCTCGGGCCCAGCGGCAGCGGCAAGTCGACGCTGCTGCGCGCGATCGCGGGCCTCGAGACGCTCGATGGCGGCACCGTGCTGATCGACGGCGAAGACGTCTCCAAGAAGCCGACCCAGAAGCGCGAAGTCGGCTTCGTCTTCCAGCACTACGCCGCCTTCAAGCACATGACCGTATTCGAGAACGTCGGCTTCGGCCTGAAGATCCGCAAGTGGAAGAAGCCGCAGATCTCCGACCGCGTGCACGAGCTGCTGCGCCTGGTCCAGCTCGACGGGCTGGCCGACCGCTACCCCTCCCAGCTCTCCGGTGGCCAGCGCCAGCGGATGGCGCTGGCGCGGGCGCTGGCGGTGGAGCCGCAGGTGCTGCTGCTGGACGAGCCCTTCGGCGCCCTCGACGCCAAGGTCCGCAAGGACCTGCGCACCTGGCTGCGGCGCCTCCACGACGAGATGCACGTGACCACGATCTTCGTCACCCATGACCAGGAGGAGGCGATGGACGTCGCCGGCCAGCTGGTGGTGATGAACGAAGGGCGGGTCGAGCAGTCGGGGAGCGCCAACGAGCTCTACGAGGACCCGTCCAACGAGTTCGTGATGAGCTTCGTCGGCGAGGTCAACCGGCTCGGCGACGACTTCGTGCGCCCGCACGACATGGACGTCGTGCTCGACGCCGACGAGCGCACCCAGGAGGGCCTGGTGCAGCGCATCGTCGCCCTCGGGTTCGAGATCCGGGTCGAGTTCGTGCTTGCCGACGGGACCGAGGTCTGGGCGCAGCTGACCCGCGCCGAGTTGCAGCGGCTGGAGCTGCGCGAGGGCCAGATCGCCTACCTGCGACCGGTCCAGGCAAGGAGCTTCAACGGTTCGGCGCCATCCGACACCCCGGGGGCCTCGACTCCCCTGGGGTCCCAGGACGGCGGCGACGCAGAGGTTTCTGCAGCCGTCTGAAGAGGCGACGGGCGGGGCGCGCTTTTGCCGGGTGGCGCCCCGCCCAATTCGCCGCGCGGTTCCTTTTTCTCGCCGTGGGTCCAAAAGGAACCGCGGGATGGACGCCCTTGCTATTCTTGACTTTCATTGTCAAGAAACTCCAGAAAGGAATCTGGGATGAGCAAGCGAGTGCCCACCACGACGTTTGTGTCACGGGGCCGGATCGCGGGCCTGGTCAGGGATGAGACTCCGGCCGGCACCGGTCAGAACCGAACCAGCCGGGCCCACCAGCCGGGCCAGACGGCGGCCGACGACGCGCTGTTCTACCGCGCCCGTCTGATCCTCGGTGACGGTCTCCCCCGTCCCACCCGCTGAGGCCGAGGCGACCGTGCCGGCGCCGGCAAGGTCAGGTCCTTCGCCCCCGCCCTGCTGGGCGAAAACGGTGGCGACTGACGCGCATCCGACTTTGTACGGGCTATAACCCGTCAAAAGTCGGCTGCGCGTGGTTTCTGAGAGGGTTGAGCGGGATGAATGGGCCAGGGCAGAGCGGCGAGCCGATCACGGCCGCGGGCATCGAGGAGCTGAAAGCCGAGCTGGCCGAGCTGGAAGGCCCGGCGCGGCTGGCGATGGCGGCGCGGATCAAGGTCGCCCGCGACGAGGGCGACCTCAAGGAGAACGCCGAGTATCACGTCGCCAAAGAGGACCAGGCGCACCTGGAGACGCGGATCAAGCGGCTGCAGGAACGGCTCCACAACGCCGTCGTCGTCGAGGTCGATTCCAGCGCCGCCGACGTCTTCGCCTTCGGCCGCACCGCCGAGGTGCTCGACGTGGGCAAAGGCGAGACCAACGCCTGGACCCTGGTCGGCTCGACCGAGGCCAACCTGGCCGAAGGCCGGCTCTCGGCCGAGTCGCCGATCGGCCGCGCCCTGATGAACGCCAAGGTCGGCGCCAAGGTGACGGTCGAGACGCCCAAGGGCGAGCGCGACTTCAAAGTCGTGAAGCTCGTTTCCTAGCGCGGCCGCGCGGGATCTTTCGTTTTCGTCCGCTGAAGTGACCTATGTTCTCCCTGCTCGGCCTCAACCAAGGGAAAGGGTTGCTCATGAACGCGGAATCGACGCTCAGCGGTTGGTGGGTGGCGGTCGGGGTCGCGATCTCGGTGACGACGATTCCCGCCTCGGCCTACCTCGGCGTCGGGCTGGGCCGCCGGCGGCATCGACGAATCGCTGGGGGCGCTGGTCGTGCTGGCGATCAACGTCTCGCTGCTGATCGTCTCCGGCAGCCTGACGCTGCTCATCCAGCGATGGCTGCCGAATCGCTCTCGGGCGCCGAATTAGCGGACTCGGCCGGTTCGGGCGCCGGCTTCGCAACCCCGGCCGGAGCGACCGGCAGTGACCACGGCGCCGGCTCGGGCCGGCGCTCGTCATAGATGACGAAGGTCCTCGACATCCGGTCTTCCCAGGCCCTGCGTTCGGCGCCGAAGACGACGCCGAGCCAGCCGATCCCGAAGGTGACGACGGTGAGCGCCAGGCCGATCGCCCGTCTTACCGAGCGGCGGAGCCGCAGACGGCCGGCGGCGAGCCGGATCCCGAGGAAGCGCATCCCCGGCGTCTGCCCGGCCAGCGACCAGAAGCCGAGCAGGTAGACGGCGCTGATCGCCACCCAGGCGGTCGAGCCGACGGCGATCGCCAGGTTCGAGGCGTCGCCGCCCCCGCCGCCGAAGGCGTTGACGACAAGGGTCGCAAGGGCGACGACGGCGGTGAAGCCGAGGTTGACGAAGACCCCGTCGACCACCATCGCCAGCCCGCGGCTGACGGCTCCGGCGTGGTCGGTCGGCTGCTCGCGACGGCGGCGGAAGAAGATCCGGCGGACGATCCGCTCGAGGCGGTCGTCGAGGTTGCGGGCGGCTTTGCCGATCGTGCGGCCGATGTCCTCGACCAGCCCCACCCCCTGGGCGCTGATCGCCGCCCGCACCTCGGGTGCCTCGGCGATCCGCTCGACCAGCTGCTGCGCCTCCTCGCTGGCCAGGAGGCGCCGCCATACCTCGTCGACCAGCTCTGAGTCCATCGCCTCCAGCAGGGCGCGCTTGACCGCCTCGCTCTCCAGCGCCCCCTGTACCGCCTCTTCGACGATCGGGCCCTGCAGGACGCGCGCCATCGCCCGCTCGACCGCCTCGCTCTCGACCGCAGCGACGATCGCCTCCTCCGCCGCGACTTCGACCGCGCGGTCGATCCCGGTCGCCCTGGTCACCGAGCGGGCGCCGCGCACGCCGACGCCGAGCAGGCGTGCGGAGAGCGGCAGGTGGCCGTTCTGAGCCGGGTCCGGAGACGCCGTGGAGCGCGGAGTAGAGCCGTTTTCCATCCGCGGCGAGTATACGTCGGGTTCGCCTAAGCGGCGACGTTTTCGAGGTGCTCGAGCAGGCGGTCGAGGAACGGCGCCTGGCCGGCGAGGATCTTCTTCCGCGCCGCCCCCAGCCCGAACCACTCCGCCCGGTCGACCTCGGGGAACTCCTGCTGGCGACCGCTGCGCGGCGGCCATTCCATCTCGAAGCAGATGCTTTGCAGCGTCGCCGGGTCGAAGTCGGCCTCGGCCGCCCAGGCGTCGACCACCTTGCCGGCGCGCTGGCGCACCTGGCCCAGCTCGATCAGCTGCCCGGGGTCGAGCCGCGGCGGCGCCCCCAGCTCCTCCGCGAGCTCGCGCAGGGCGCTGTCCCGCGGCTCCTCGCCAGCCTCGATCTCACCCTTCGGGATCGACCAGGCGCCGAGGTCCCGCTTCGCCCAGAAGGGCCCACCCGGGTGGACCAGCAGAAACTCCGTCTCGCCGCCCCCGCGGCGGAAGAGGAGGATGCCGGCGCTGTGCTTGGTCGCCACGGCGGTCACCTTTGCACTTCCGCAAAGGCGACCGCCGGGCGAGCCCTATTCCCCGCCCAGCCGGAAGGCGACGAGGGCTGCTTTCTGGCCTTCGGCGGTGGGCAGCCCGGCCGGGACGACGACGGTGTCGCCGCTGACCGCGAGCCCGGTGTTGGACCCCGCCGGCAACGCCCCCTGCCAGACTTCGCCGCCGGTTTCGGCGTCGACGGCGTGCAGGGTGCCGTCGAAGGTCGCGACGAAGACCACGTCGTTGACCGCGGTCGGGGCTCCGAAGGCGGCCGAGGGGTATTCGTTCCCCCACTTCACCTTGCCGGTCTTGATGTCGATCGCGACCAGTTCGCCGGTGAGTTGTTCGCCTTCCTGGATTTCGCCGGCTTTGGTGACGACGATCGGGTGGTTGACGACCGGGACGAAGACCGTCGTGTCGTTCGCCGCCATCGGCGCGATCACCCCGCCGAACGTGCCCGGGGCAACTTCCGATTCCGGCTTCAGCTTCGAGTATTCGCCGCGCATCGCGTAGAGGCCGTCTTCGTCGTGGCCGGTGTGGGTGCCGACCGGGCGCTTCCAGACCGGCTTGCCGGTCTTGGCGTCGACGGCGACGACGATCCCCGACTTGCCGGACCCGATCGCCAGGTCCTTGCCGCCGGCGCTGACCAGGATCGGCGGGTTCTGGAAGTCCCAGTCGTAGATGTCGTGCGGCGTCAGCTGGAAGTACCAGTCCATCTTGCCGGTCTTGGCGTCCAACTTCACCATCGAGTTGGTGTAGAGGTTCGGCCCTGGCCGGCTCGCCCCCCAGAGCGACTTGCCTTCGCCCGGGAACGGCGCCGGGTTGCCGGTGCCGAAGAACATCGAGCCCTTGCCGTCGAAGGAGGGCGGGTACCAGAGGCCGCCGCCGGAGTTGGTTTTCGGGTCGCCCCAGAGGCTGCGCGGCACGGTGTCGAAGTGCCATCTCTCCTTGCCGGTCTTGGCGTCGAGCGCGTAGAGCGTGCCGACTCCGCCGCCCGGGTATGAGGAGCCACCCTGGACCCCGGTCGGCACCGTTGAGACGTAGACGAGGCCGTCCTCGTAGCCGGGCGCGATGTCGATCGCTTCGCTGGAGCCGCGCGGCAGTTTGGTCGACCAGACCTCCTCCCCGGTCTCCTGGTCGAGCCCGAAGGCGTCGGTCGAGGTCGCCCCGAAGACCATGCCGTCGGCGACGACGACGCCGTTCGGTCCCTGGTCGGGCACTTCGTAGGTTTTCGTCCAGGCGACGTCGCCGCTTTCGAGGTCGATCGCCTGCACGTTGGAGGTCAGGTCCTGGGTGTAGACGACGCCGTTGGCGATCACCGGCGTCGCCGACATGCTGCCGTAGGTGCCTTCCGCGGTCAGCGGCACCGACCACGCTTCTTCGAGGGTGGCAGCGGAGCTGCGTTTGATCGGCCCTTCGACGAAGCGGGTGTTGGCGAGGTCGACGCCGGGATACCCGGTGCCGGTGAATTCCGGGTCCTCGGAACCCGAACTCCCGCAGCCCGGCAGCACGGCCGCCAGCGCAAGCAGCGCCAGAGCCGCCAAGCAGGCAGCGCCCCATCTGGTTGACAACGACCGCATCTGATCCTCCCCCTACTCGATTGACAAGGACTGGTCTGGCAACTCGGACGAGTGCGCCGGGGGCGCCCCGCCGAGCCCCGGCAGCAACGGCCGCAGGACCCGGTTGGAGAGCAGCCCGAGGGCGCCGAGGTTGGCGAAGCCGGGGCCCTGGCTGAGGCCGGCGAGGCCGGGGATCTGCAGCCGCGGCTCCATCCCCCGCAGTTCGAGGTTGCGGCCGATCGGGACCTCGACCCCACGGGCGCCCTCCCAGAGCGGCCCGACGCGGCTCTCGATCTCGTCCCGCAGCTCGGGCCCGAAGAGGTTGCGCAGCTGCGCCAAGAGATCGAATCCGGTGCAGTTGACGACGTACTCGTGCTCTGAGCCGGCCTCCCCTCCCGGCGCCGTGTACTCCAGCCGCACCGCCTCGCCGGAACCGGCGCCGACGTCGGTGACGCGTCCGGTGACGAAGCGGCAGCGGTCGTCGTAGGCGATCGCCGAGAGGCTCGGCGGGTCGAAGACGCCGCGGTCGGAGTGCTTGACGAAGTCGCGGCGGGTTTCCGGGTCCAGCGCCTCCCATTCGACCTCGTCGGGGTTGGAGAAGACGCGGTTCTCGAGGAAGCTCTCGCCGCGGCTCAGCGGCAGCATCGGCGTGTAGATCGTGAACCGCGCCTGCGGCCGGAAGCCGCGCAGGAACATCACGCAGCTGAGCGCGCTCTCGCCGCCGCCGACCACGGCGACGTCGCAGGGGCGGTCCTCCGGCAGGTGGGCGAAGTCCGAGCGGCGGCTGTCGCAGTGGAAGACCCGCGAGGCGACGCTGGGCTCGTGCGGGAAGGCGCGGTGGGTGCCGGGACCGGTCAGGACCAGGGCGCCGCCGGCGCAGCGAAAGGAGCCCTCCGAGGAGGCGACCTCGACCTGCCAGCGGCGCTCCTCGTCGAGCGAGACCTCGGTCACCTGGCCGTGCAGGAGCCGGATCCCGTCGGTGGCTTTGGCGAGGACCCAGCGCAGGTACTCGCCGTAATCGCGGTGGCGGACCGAGGGCGAGCCGGCGTCGATCCAGCGGGCGTAGCGTCGCCTGGAGATCATGTAGCGCTGCCAGGAGAAGTCGATCGTGCCGGCGTCGAGCGCGTCGCCCGCCTCGCCGAACTCGCGGAAGCTCTGGTACGGGAAGCCGATGTCCTTGATCGGGGTCACCGCCAGCGGCTCCTCGCCGGAGGTCATCCCGTTGAGGCCGAGCCAGGAGGCCGCCGGCTCGGTCCCCTCGACGATCGTCACCGAGATCGGCCCGTGGCCGAGGTTGTTGAGGACGTGGACCTTGGTCGCGATCCCCGCCGCCTTGGCGCCGGCGCCGACGATGACCAGATCGGCCGCGGGTATCGGGCTGCTCTCGGCTGGCATCGGGCTAGGCGGCAATCGGGTTTCGGGGCGCCGGCTGGCCCGCCGGTCGCGGTTCGGCGATCACCAGCGCCCGCTGGTCGGGGCTGAAGGAGATCGCGCTTTTCCTCATCTGCTCGAAGCGGTCGTCGGCGGGGCGCAGGTCGACCTCGGCGATCACCGTGCGCAGCACCCGCTTCATCTCCATTTCCGCGTAGCTGGCGGCGAGGCAGCGGCGGGTGCCGCCGCCGAAGGGGATCCAGGCGTAGGTCGGCGGCGGCCCGGAAAGGAAGCGCTCGGGCAGGAAGCGGTGCGGCTCGGGGTAGAACTCCTCGCGGTTGTGGATCAGCGGGATGCAGGGCGCCACCGTCGTCCCCGCCGGCAGGTCGTAGCCGCCGAGCGTCATCGGCTCCAAGAGCCGCCGCACCACCACCGGCACCGGCGGCCGCATCCGCAGCGTCTCGCGGATCACCGCGTCGAGGTAGGCGCCGTCGCCACCGGCGACGACTTCCTTCCGGGCGAGCTCGAGCTTGTCGGGGTTGCGCATCAGCCGCTCGAAGATCCAGGCCAGCGAGGTCGAGGTCGGCCCGTCGGTGAGCAGGGTCAGCAGTTCGTCGCGCAGGTCCTGCTCGCTGAGCCGCGAGCCGTCCTCGTAGGTGGCCGCGGCCAGCATCGAGACGACCCCGACCGGCGACGCCTCGGGATCGGCGCGGCGGCGCCGCGCCTCCTCCAGCACCGCTTCCTCGACCGGGCCCATCGCCTCGAGGTAACCCCGGCTGCGGGCCAGCCGCTCGGGCCCGTAGAGGGCGAGACGGGTCAGGTTGCGCGGCACGTTCATCCATTGCGTCAGAGCCGTGAGCCGCCGCCGCAACTCGTCGAGGCGGCCCTCGTCGGGGCCGAAGACGGCCCGCATCACCACCTCCTGGGTGATCGCCTGCATCCGTGGCCAGAGCTCGAAGGGCTCGCCGATCGGCCAGCCGGCGACCTCACGCCGCGCCACCTCGGCCATCATCGCCGCGTCGGCAGCGACCGCCTCGCCGTGGAAGGAGGGCAGCATCAGCTTGCGCCGGGTCATGTGCTCCGGTTCTTCCAGCAGCATCACCGAGCGCGGTCCCAGGACCGGCTTCAGCAGCGGGTTGGCGACCGCGACCCCGACCGCGCGGCCGGCGGTGAAGACGCGTTTGACGTCGTCGGGGTCGCAGAGCAGGACCCAGTCGCCCCAGCGCAGGATGCGCAGGGTGAAGGTGTCGCCGTAGCGGCGGTGGCACTGCTCGAGGAAGGGCAGCGGCCGTCGCATCCAGGCGACCGCCTGCAGCGCCCTCGGCCGGCGCGGGCCGGGCGGCAGGGCGCTCACTTGGCGGCGCTCCCGTCGGCCTCGGCGGCGAGCCGGTCCATCAGCTCGTCCTCGGCCCTGCAGGTGGCGGCGATCAGCAGATCGAAGAGGTCGGCCATGAAGTCGGCCGGAAGGCCGGCCTCGGCGCCGCGCGCCAGGTAGCGCGCCCGCACCTCCTCGACCCGGTTCGGCTGCATCATCGGGATCTCGTTCTCGCTCTTGTGGACGGCGACTTCGCGGCAGATCTCGAAGCGCTCGCCGAGCAGGCGGGCGATCTCGTCGTCGATAACGTCGAGGCGGCGGCGGAAGGGCTCGAGGCCGCTCATCGCGCCACCTCCGACTGGCGCCTTTCTCGGCCGTATGCCGAATAAAGCGCCAATTCGTCGTCGAGCAGGCCGACGACAAAGGCGTGGGCGCACTCGGCGAGGGACTCCAGCGCGTAGCCGCCCTCCTGGACGACGCAGACGGGGAGGCCGCTCCCGGCGAGCAGGGCACCGATCTCGGTGAAGATCTGCGGCGGGAAGTCCCAGCCGCCGTGGGGGTCGCCGGCGACGGTGTCGAAGCCGAGCGAGACGACCAGCGCCGCCGCGTCCTCGGCCAGCATCTCGACCGAGACCGCGACCTCGTCGAGGTAGCCGGCGTGGTCGGGGCGCTCGGCGAAGGCGACGGCGCGTTCGCCCTCCACCCGCGGCAGCCGCTCTCCCGGCGGCAGGTTGGTCACCGGCGCCACGTGCAGCGAGTGCAGGCTGACGTCGGGCATGCGCTCGGCCAGGGCCGAGGTGCCGTTGGGGTAGTGCAGATCGAGGTCGAGGATCCCGACCGGCGTCAAGCCGCCGCGGCGCAGCGTCTGCGCCGCCGCCGCGGCGGAGTTGAGGTAGCAGTAGCCGGCCATCCAGTCGGGCCCGGCGTGGTGACCGGGCGGACGGCAGACCGCGTAGGCGAGGCGGGCCCCCCCGAGAAGCCGCTGCGCCGCCGCGATCGCCGTCCGCGCCGCCTCGTGGGCTGCCTCGACCAGCTCCACGTTGACCGGGATGTCGGGCTCCAGGCCCGGTGGGGAGAAGCCGGCGAGGACGACATCCCCGTCCTCGGCCCGCACCCCCCTCAGTGCCTCCAGGTAGGAGCTCTCGTGAAGTTCCCGCAGCGTCGCCTCCACCGCCGCCGGCACGGCGTCTGCCGCCTCGAAGCGCACGTCCGGGTGACGGGCGAGGCCGTCGTGCAGCTCGTCGAGGCGCTGGTTGCAGTCGCGGCCCGGCAGCCTGGACTCGCCTTCGCGCACCCAGAGCGAGTCGTCGCCACTGCCCTGGCGCTGCTCGATCGCGATCAGCTCGCTCACAGCAGCCTCCGCATCCGCGGTCCCAGCTGCTCGAACCCGTTGCGCTCGTAGAAGCCGCGGGTGGCGGCGATCGCGGCGAAGGTCTCGCGCGGCAGGCCGACCTCAATCCGCGTGACGCCGGCGGCGCGGGCGGCGGCCGCGACCGCCTCGATCAGCTCGGCGCCGACGCCGCGGCTGCGCCAGTCCGGGTGGGTCCAGAGATCCTGGATCGTCAGGTAGCGGCCGGGGACGTGGATCGCCCGGCCCCAGCTGGCCGCGAGCACGCCAACCGTCTCCCCCTCGGCCTCGGCCAGGAGGAGGACGCCGACGGCGGGATCGTCGAGCAGCGCCTTCGCCTCGGCCTCCAGCGCGGCGCGGTCGGGCCGCCGCCCGCCGAGCTCGAGCAGCAGCTCCTCGACGGCGCCGGCCACCGCGGCGACGTCCTCGCGGGTCGCCTCGCGCACCCGCACCCCGGTCGCGACCGGCTCGCTCACACCCGCGCCGCCGGCTCGAGGTTCACGGTCCAGGCCGCCTCCGGCTCGTCGCTGCCGGTCACCACCTTGGCGATCGCCGCCATCGGCGCCCGCGCCTTCAACAGGATCTCGTCGAACTCCTCCTCGGGGTCGGACTGCATCACGATCGCGCCGCCGGCACCGATCGTGGTCCGGCCGGGGCGGATCACGATCGTGCGGATGACGATGCTGAGGTCGGTGCTGCCGTCGGCGCCGAAGTACCCGATCGCGCCCGAGTAGACGCCGCGCGCCTCGTCCTCGAGGTCGTCGATGATCTCCATCGTCCGCTCCTTCGGGGCGCCGGTCATCGAGCCGCCGGGGAAGCAGGCGCGCACGCACTCGACGGCGCTGCGGTGCGGCTCCAGCGAGCCGGTGATCGTCGAGACCACCTGGTGCACGGTCGCGTAGGGCTCGACGACCATCAGTTCCGGCACGCGGACACTGTCGACGTCGCTGACCCGGCCGAGGTCGTTGCGCAGCAGGTCGACGATCATCAGGTGCTCGGCCCGGGTCTTTTCGTCGGCGGCCAGCTCCTCGCGGCGGGCGGCGTCCTCGGCGGCGTCGTCGCTGCGCGAGATCGTCCCCTTGATCGGGCGCGCCTGCACGGTGCGGTCGCGGTCGACGGAGAGGAAGCGCTCGGGCGAGGAGCTGACGATCGCCCGCTCGCCGAAGCGCAGGAAGGCCGCAAACGGGGCCGGGTTGCTGCGCCGCAGGTGGCGGTAGAGCTCGAACGGGTCGGGGCTGGCCGTGGTCGAGATCTGGTCGGTGAGGCAGACCTCGTAGGACTCGCCGGCGGCCAGTTCGGCCTGGCTGCGGGCGATGTCGGCGAGGTAGCGCTCACGGCCGCGGCCGCACTGGAAGGAGACGGTCGAGCCGGGCTCCTGCGGCGGCGCCAGCGGCCGCGGATCGGGCGGGTCGGCGATCGCCGCGGCGACCACGGCGGCGGCGCCGTCGAGCCAGCGCTCGCACTCGTCGTCCTCCTCGCGGCCGATCGCGAAGACGTGGGTGCGGTGGTTGACGTGGTCGACGGCGACGACCCGGTTGGCGAACATCAGCGCCGCGTCGGGCATGTCGGAGCTGTGCACGTTGGGCGAGCCGCAGTCGGCCTTGAGCTCGTACCCGAGGTAGCCGACGTAGCCGCCGACCAGGCCGCGCTCGATGCCCTCTGGCGGCGTCACCGCGTTGCGCGCGACCTCCTGGTCGAGCAGCTCGAAGATCGAGCGCCGCTCGACCGTCTCGCCGCGGGCATGGTGGACGGTGACCTCGCCGGCGTCGACCTCGTAGCTGAGCAGGCAGCGGTCGGCGCCAGCGGTGGCGCCGAGGTAGGAGCACCGGGCGAGCCAGGTCGGGGCGTCGGCGCTGTCGAGCCAGAAGGAGTTCTCGGCCTCGCCGAAGAGACGTTCGTAGATCTGCTCGGCCGGCGCCTCGCCCTCGAAGCTGCGGGCCCGCAGCAGCATCCCGTCCTCCCCCGCTCCCGGCTGGCGCGGCGCCGGCTCGGCGGACTGCTCCTCGGCCTGCGCCTGCGGCGGCGTGTAGGTGGGACGGGGCCGGCGGTGGCGGCTGGCCAGCGAGTAGAAGTTCTCGGCGATCGCGCGGCCGTGCTCGGTCGCGATCGACTCGGGGTGGAACTGGACGCCCCACATCGGCCGGTTGACGTGCTCGACTCCCATCACCACGCCGTCGTCGTCGCACCAGGCGGTCTCGACCCCCTCCGGGCCGACCTCGGTGGTGATCGCCAGCGAGTGGTAGCGGACCACCGAGAAGTCCTGCGGGATCCCGGCGAAGAGCCCGTCGTCGTTGTGGCGGACGTGGCTGAGGCGGCCGTGCATCGCCTCCGGGGCGGTGCCGACGCCGCCCTCGAGCAGGTTGCCGATCCCCTGGTGGCCGAGGCAGATGCCGAGCACCGGGATCTCGCTGTAGCGGAGGATGTCGCGGCAGACGCCGAAGTCGTGCCAGCGTTCCGGCCGCCCCGGGCCTGGCGAGAGCACGATCGCGTCGAAGTCCGAGCGCGAGAGCACCCGCCAGGAGACGGCGTCGTTGTTGACCACCACCGGCTCGGAGCCGGAGGCCGCCGCCAGCAGGTGGAAGACGTTGTAGGTGTAGGAGTCGTGGTTGTCGACCAGCAGGGTGCGCATCACGCCCCCTCCAGCCCGAGGCCGCGGACGCCGCGCTCCAGCACCGGCACCACCACCCGTTCGACTTCCGGCGCCCGCTCGGCGCCGCGGTACCAGCGGGCGAAGTGGGAGAGGTAGCGGGACAGCGCCACCGTGTCGAAGCTCTCGACGGCGCTGCGCAGGTGGACCCGGTAGTTCTCCGACTGGACCACGGCGAAGCGGTAGTCGGGGTCCTCGGCTGGGCGGCCGCCGCTCAGCTCGGCGCCGCCGCCGCGGTGCGCGAGGGCGCAGGCCAGGTCCCAGCCGAGGCTGCCCTTCTCCTCCCAGAGAAGCTTCTCGGGCTCGAACTCGACCCGCTTGTTGGTCGGCTGCATGAGGAAGTAGCCGAGGGCGATCTGGGCCGCCACGCGGTCCGGGTGGGGATGGCGCTTGCGCACCCGAGCCCGCTCCGGCTCCGCCTCCAGTTCCCGCTCCAGCCACTCGGCGAGGTCGTCGATCAGGAGCGCCCCTTCCTCACTGGAGGTGATCGCCCGCTTCTGGCGCGCGACCATGCCGTGGAAGACGTCGTGGGTCGGCGGGCCGCCGCCCTTGGCGTTGCCGCTGCCGTTGCCGCCGGCGACCCCGAGGTGGTCGATCAGCTTGCGGCGGCAGGTGACGTGGGCGACCCACTCGGTGCCGCAGACCTGCAGCGAGACGACGTCGTCGAGCTCCGGCGCCGCCGACCAGTAGGCGAGCGCCCGCATGTGCTGGGTCGGCAGGCCGTCGGCGCGGACCAGCGGCATCTCTTCCAGCTCCTCGCGCTCGGTTTCGTACATCACCATGCGGTCGCCGGAGCGGCGGGTCAGCTTGCCCTCGCTGAGGCCGAGGTTGGTCAGCTCGGCGACCTCGGGCAGGAAGTCGGACTCGAAGATCACCTTGTCGAAGGCGACCCCGAGCCGGGCCAGGGTCTTGCGCTGACCGGCGATCACCCAGGCCCTGGTCTTCGACCAGACTTCGAGCGCCTCCTGGTCGCCGGCGAGGACCCGCATCATCAGCTCGTCGGCCTCGTCGTTGTACATCGAGGACTCGCGGGCGACCGAGTCCTCGGCCCCGTCCTCGGCGCCGCTGCCGTTGGCGCGGCCGGCCTTGACGTAGTCGGCGTAGCAGTAGCCGACGAAGTGGTCGCTCTTCTCGCCGCCCTCGGGCCAGGCGTGCTGGTCGCCGCCGCGGCCGACGACACCGGCCATCGCCTCGCCCATGCTGCGGCCGACGTCGCAGATCAGGCTGCGGTTCTCGACCCGGGCGCCGGCCTGGGTCAGGGTGGCGGCGATCGCGTTGCCGATCGCGAGGTTGCGCAGGTGGCCGATGTGCAGCGCCTTGGTCGTGTTGGCGCCCCAGAAGTAGACGGCGTAGCTGCCGCCGGCGGCGAGGTCGGCGAGGTCGGAGTCGCCGCGCTCGCCGGACTCCAGCTCGGCCCCGGTGCGCTCGACCCAGCCGTCGTCGAGACGCAGGTGGGCCTGGTCGCCCCGCTGGGAGATCGAGTCGACCCAGGGCTCGGCCTCGATCCGCTCCAGCGCCGCGACCGCCTCCGGGTCCTGGCGCCAGTCGGGAACCCGCGGCATCAGCATCAGGTCGAAGCCGGCGTCGGGCCGGTGCGGCGTCCGCGCAGCCCACAGCGCGCGGCCGTCCCCGTCAACCGCGATCTCGTCCAGCTTGTCGAAAAGATTTGCGCCCATAGCCGTTTCCTTGCCTATTTGGAAATGCACCGGCCGGGGCTCGAACCCGGATCTACGGCTTACAACGCCGTCCCTTTAACCGATTAAGGCACCGGTGCTGGCTATGGTCCCCCGCCCGAATCAGTACCCCTGATTGGTCGAGCGAGGCGCGAGCATAACACCCAATTTCTCTCGCTACAAATTCCTTGATCAAAATCCCTGCAAAGGTCTCGGATCCCGACGTACCAATTGGAGTAAAGACCCAGACCAATAGGGTCCGGAAGAACCGGATGGTCAGGCCAGGCGACGCTCGAAGACGCAGTCCAGACGGCGCTCTCCCCCGTCGCCGGGGACGGTCTTGTCGAGCTGCATGGTCGCTTTGCGGCCGTCGATCCGCAGGGTCGCCACCTGGTTGTCGAAGTAGGGACCGTCGGCGAGGCGCCAGCGGATGCCCGGGTCCGGAGCGCCGGCGCTCCGGCCCAGTGCCCGCATCACGGCGATGAAGGGGCGGCTGAAGCCAGCCCGGATCACCCGCCGCTCTTTCTGGTCCAGCGGGTTGCGATAGGGCGAGCAGACGGCCTGGTAGGCGCTGCTTTCCATCCCCACCCCGGGCCGGAACCCGATCTCAGCCAGGTAGGCGTGGTGGACGTCGCCGGAGAGGACGACGATCGAGGCCGGCGCCCGACCCCGCTGGCCGCAGCCGACCTCCTCCAGCAGCTGGCGCATGCGCGCGAAGGAGTTCTGGAAGGAGGCCCAGTGGTCGAAGTCGACGGCGCGCCGCGCCTTCTCCGCGAGGCGGGCGGCGAGCCCGCCCCAGGCGCCGTCGCAGAGGCGCTCGTTCCAGGCCTCGAGGTGGTGGAATCCGGGCGAGAGCAGCAACGGCACGGTGGTCGCGATGACGAGGTGGTCGAAGTCGCCGCTCGCGTGCTCGACGACCCATTCCCACTCCTCCTCGTCGACCATCGAGCGCTCCCCCGGCTTCAGCACCCGGCCGGCGCGGGAGTCGACGAAGATCAGGCGGGTGCCGCCGACGTCGCGGCAGTAGCTCCAGCGCACGCCTGCTTCGGTCGAGGAGACCCCCGCCGCGAACTCGCGCAGGACCGAGGTGGCGTGGACGTTGCCGCAGACGCGCGGGTAGAGGTCGTCCTCGTCGAGCGCCCGCGGCGAGAGGTTGCCGAGGTGCTGGTGGACCCAGTAGCTCATGATCCCCGCGGTCGCGCGACGGTGCCACCAGGACTTGCGGCGCATCTCCTCGAGCCAGCTGGCGGAGATGTTCCAGTCGTCGCTCATGTCGTGGTCGTCCCACTGCATCGAGACCGAGACGGTCGAGAAGAGCCAGCGGATCAGCGGGTCGGTCCAGGCCTCCTCGTAGAGCCAGGAGTACTCCTCGTAGTCGGTCACCTCCTCCCCGGGCGGGGTCTCGGTGCCGCGGCGCCGGCGGATCCGCTCGCGGGTGCGCGGGGCCCCCTCGTCGACGTAGACCTGGTCGCCGAGCAGGAGCAGCAGCTCCGGCCACTTGTCGCGCTCGGTCCGGGTCATTTCGCGCGCCAGCACCCGCAGCGCGTCGAACTCGAAGCCGTCTTCGTGCTCGTCCTTGCTCAGTACGTATGGCTCCTCGTGCGGCAGCGCGACCCGGCAGGAGCCGAAGCAGACGTCGAGCGGGCGGTCGCGGCCGAAGGTGCGGATCGCGCTCGGCGGCAGGTCGGAGCCAGGCGGCGGCCAGGCCTCCTCCCCGTCGAGCTTGACGCCGTACTCGTAGAACCCGGCCGGCTCCAACCCCTCGATCCGGACCAGCGCGTAGTGGTGCTCCTCGACCGTGAAGGTCGGCTCGGTGCGCCCGAGGATCTCGACCTCGCAAGGCGCGTCGGTCTCTACCCAGACCGTGGCCTCGGTCTCGCCGACGTAGCGCAGCAGGGGTCCGATCCGGAGATTGGGCACGATCCCCTAACCATGCCCGCGCGGCGAGCGCTCAAACGCCGGGCGTTCGCACTTTTCGACCCCATGCGGCCGAAAGTGCGAACGCGCTGAGGGGATTAGATGCGGCCGGCCTCGAGCAGGCGGCCGAGGAAGCGCTTGGTCTCCTCGCGCTCGGGCGAGGAGAGGATCTGCCCGGGCGGGCCCTGCTCGAGGATCCGGCCCTCGTGCAGGAAGGCGACGCGGTCGGCGACCTCGCGGGCGAAGCTCATCTCGTGGGTGGCGATCAGCATCGTCAGCCCCTCGGCCTTGAGGTCGCGGACGGCGGCGAGGACCTCGCCGACGAGCTCGGGGTCGAGGGCGCTGGTCACCTCGTCGAGCAGCAAAGCGCGTGGCTTGCCGGAGAAGGCGCGGGCGATCGCGACCCGCTGCTGCTGGCCGCCGGAGAGGCCGTCGGGGCGGTCGTCCTCCCGGCCCTCGAGGCCGAAGCGGGCGAGGAGCGCCCGGCCCCGCTCCTCCGCCTCGGCGCGGCCGACGCCGTGGGCGCGCATCTCCCCGAGGACGACGTTCTGCAGCGCGGTCAGGTGCGGGAAGAGGTTGTAGGCCTGGAAGACGAGGCCGAGCCGGCGGCGCACGGCGACCGGGTCGACCGCGGGGTCGGTCAGCACCTCGCCGTCGAGGAAGACGTCGCCGTCGTCGATCTCCTCCAGCAGGTCGATGCAGCGCAGCAGGGTCGACTTGCCCGAGCCCGAGGCGCCGATCAGGGCGACGGCTTCGTGCTCGGAGACCTCGAGGTCGATCCCGCGCAGGACCTGGCGCTCGCCGTAGGCCTTGGTGACGCCGCGCAGCTCCAGCACCGCACTCACCGCACCACCCCCTCGGCGCCGCCGCCCATCCGCTCGACCACCCGCGCCAGCGGCACGGTGACCGCCAGGTAGAGCAGCGCGGCGGCGATCAGCGGCGTGAAGTTGAAGTTCTCCCCCTGGATGATCTGGGCGATGCGGAAGGCCTCGGCCGGACCGAGAATCGAGACCAGGGCGACGTCCTTCTGCAGGGCGACGAAGTCGTTCAGCAGCGGCGGCGCCAGCCGCCGCACCGCCTGCGGCAGGATCACGAACCGCATCGCCTGCGATTCGGAGAGGCCGATCGCCAGCGCCGCGTCGCGCTGGCCGCGGTGGACGGAGTTGATGCCGGCGCGGTAGACCTCGGCGACGTAAGCGCTGTAGGAGAGACCGAGGGCGATGCCGCCGAGCACGATCGGGTCGGTGGGCAGTCCGGTCAGCTGCAGCGCCGGCACCCCGAACCCGACCAGGTAGACGAGCAGGATCGTCGGGATGCCGCGGAAGAGATCGACGAAGACGACGCCGAGCAGGCGCACGGGGAAGAGCGCCGGGGCCTGGCTGGTCCGCACCAGGGCGATCACCAGGCCGGCCGCCAGCACCGCGATCTCGACGATGACGAAGAGCTTGACGTCGAGCCAGAACCCCTCCAGGACTTCCGGGAAGGAGTCCTTGAAGACGGTCCAGTTGAAGAACGTCTCCCGCACTTCCGGCCAGCCGGGGCTGGTCAGGACCCAGGCGGCGAGACCGCCGAGGACGACGACGGTGGAGACGGCGGCGATGGCGAAGCCACGGCGCTCCTTGCGGCGCTTCGCGGCCTCGCGTTCGAGGCGGCGATCGCTGGTGGCGGCGGTCTCGGTCAAGCGACGGACGGAATTCTGACGCGAGCTGGACGTCGCCGCTGGACGAGGCGCGGGATCAGTCCAGTTTGGGCGCGCCGGCCGCCTGGCTCATCCAGCGGTCGGTGATCTTCTGCAGTTCGCCGGACTCGCTCAGGTCCTCTACGGCCTGCGAGACGCAGGCGGTGAGCGGCGATTCCTTCTCCAGCAGTGCCCCCCACTCGTCGCCGCCGGGAGCACTGAACTGGCCGACCACGGTCGCTGCCGGGACCTGGACCGCGGTCAGGTAGAGCGCGGTCGGGAGATCGACCGCGACGGCGTCGATCTGCTCGTTCTTCAGCGCCTGGACGACGGCGGTGGAGTTGTCGAAGACCTGCGGCTGATCGTTCGGTTCGATCTCGTCTTCGACCGCCTCGAGGCTGCTGGTCCCGATCTGGACGCCGAACTTCGCGTCCTGCAGCTCTTCCAGCGACCCGGCCGAGGCGGCGTCGGAATCCTTCAGCGCCACGACCGCCTGGTTGGCGGTGTAGTACGGGATCGAGAAGTCGACCTGCTTTTCGCGCACCGGGCTGATCGAGATCTGGTTGACGTCGAAGTCGAAGTCCTTCGGGCCGGGCGCGTAGGAGGAGTTGAACGGCTCCACCGTCCACTCGACCTTGGCGGCCGGGTAGCCGAGCTCCTCGCCGATCGCGTAGGCGACGGCGCTCTCGAAGCCTTCGCCGTTGGTCGGGTCGTCGTCTTCGAAGTAAGGCGGGAAGGCCGGTTTGTCGGTGGCGACGGTGAGCACGCCGTCCTTCTGGGTCTCGAGCTCGCCGGGCACGCAGGCCTCGGCCGAGGCGGAAGCGCCCGTGCTTTCGGTCGAGTCGTCGTCAGAGCTGCCGCAGCCGACGATCAGCAGCAGCGCGGGGACGAAAAGAAGGGTGGCAAGAAGCTTCTTCATCGGTGCGAGGGGCGCGATCCTATGTCAAAAGACGGTGAAAGGTGCGCCGCGGAGACGATCAGCTCGGCGGGTGTTCGGCCGCACGCTCGCGCGCTTCGGACTTCTGCTCCAGCGTCATCGCCCCCGGATGCCCGTCGCCGGGCCAGGGCGAGAGGACCAGCAGCAGCCGCGCGTCGGCCTTGGCGGCCACGGTGCGCCGCTCGCCGGGCTCGAATTCGAGCAGGTGCCCGGGCGCGGCGCTGACGCTCTCGCCGTTCGCGCTCACCTCGACCTCGCCGGCGACGACGACCACCCGCGCCCGCTCGTGCACCTCGTGCTCTTGCATCTCCTCCCCGGCCGGCAGCACGATGAGGATCGTGCGCGCGTCCTCGGCCGAGGCGAGGATCTGCGGCTGGTGCGGCTCCGCCCCGATGCTCTGCAATTCCCAGCTGCGCATGTGTCTGTTCTACCAGGAATATCGTCTGACGTCGTCTAAGCTCGCTCTGTCCGTTAGCGACGAGAGGAGGACAGATGTATGCACGAGTAGCCCGCTGGGAGGGCGCCGATGCGAAGTCGCTGGATGACAGCGCCGCCCAGATTCGGGCTCGGGCGGAGTCGGAGGGCGGTCCCCCGCCCGGGGTGCCGGCGAAGGAGTTCCTGCTCTTTCACGACACCGCCGCCGGTAAGGCGCTGGCGATCACGCTGTTCGAAACCGAGGAGGACTACAACCAGGGCGACGAGACCCTCGACTCGATGAGCCCGCCCGGCGACGGGATGGGAACCCGGGTCTCGGTCGAGAAGATGGAGCTGGCGGTCCACGTCCAGGTCTGAGCCCGCGGTTGCGCCGCGCGCGGAGGTCACAAGCTGTTGCGGTTCACCGGGGCGGCGCGTCGAGTTTGAGCGAACCAGCCTTCGACGAGCTCCTGCGCCGACTCGCGCATCGGCACTGGCGAGCGGAGAGCAGGTAGCTATTGAGACTGACCTCGGCCGGCTCGACGTCGTCCAGGGCCTCGAGGGAGTTCCGAACTACGGCGAACTGCGCCCACGCGCCAGCGATGCCGAGATAGAGGCTGCCGGCAGCTGATCCCTACTTCAAGGTCAGGTTCGGTCGAAGGCGCGGCGGAGGAAGCGGAATCGCTTCGACCTGAAGAGGTCGGGTTCGACGGGGCCGAGCACCAGGCGTGCGCCGGCATAGATCAGGAAGAGGCCGCACAGGATGATGATCGGCAGCGGCAGGACGCCCGAGCCCGAGCCGCCCTGATCGCCGGTGCTGGCGACCGGTGCGGCCGCCACCGCGGAGGCCGGGGCGATCGTGCCGACCTCCGGCCTGGCGACCAGGGTCGCGGCGCCGAGGCCGGCACGGCCCTTGGCGACGGGGGCGGGCGCCGGCTCGGCCGGAGGCTCGACCGGCTCCCGGGTCGCGGCCCGCGGTTCGCTCGCGGGCTCGTCGGCGACCGGCGGGGTGGGAGGGGGTGCGGTTTCCGGCTCGACACTGCCGCTGGAACCGCTGCTGCTCGGAGGCTCAGCGGTCGACCCGGCCGACTGGGAGCTGCCGCCGCTGCCCAGCGAGCTGCCGTGCTGGGTCGGCGCCGATCCACCGCCGGACGTCCCCGAGCTCGGGGACTGCGGGACCCAGCCGGTTGAGCCTGGGGCCGTGGCCGGCGGCGGCGGGGTTTCCGGGGCCGGGGCGGGTTCAGCCGGAGCTTCGGTGCCCGCTTCCGCCCCCAGCGCGCCCGCGGGGAGGGCGGCGATCAGAGCGATCGCCGCGGCAACCGCGAAAAGCCCGAGGAAACGGGAGCGGCGCAACTTCCTCGCCTGCCGGTTTTCTTTAGTCATGGTCGGATTGATGGACGGATATTCTAGTCCTGTGTTGCCGAGAGTTGCCAGAGATACTCGCTAGGAGCCAGAAAAGCTTGAAGATCGGAATTTCTCGCCAGGGCCTGCTTGGTGGATTGGTTGCCGCACTGATCGCCACGGCCCTCGGCCTCTCGCTCGCGGCGGCCACCGCGGCCGCCGCGCCGAGCCTCACCGTCTCCGCCACCGATGCGGTCGTCGGCGGGACGATCAAAGCGACGGCGCAGCTCTCCGAAGCACCTGGCGCAACCGGGGAAATCACCTTTGAGGTCTTCGGCCCAGGGGACCCCGAATGCTCCGGGCCCACGCTGAGCCCGGACCCGGACCCTGCCGAACCGGTGGAAGGCGAAGGCGAGTACGAATCGGGGGAGATCACCCCGCCCAGCGCCGGCACCTACCACTGGATTGCCCACTACGAAGACGACTCCGAAAATCCGCCCACCGACTCCGAGTGTTCGGCGATCTCGACGGTGGCCAAAGTCAGCCCCGGGCTGAGCGGCGAAGCAAGCTCGAGCGTGGTCGGCGGCACGATCCACGACGAAGCGACCGTAACCGGGGGCTTCTCCCCCACCGGGAAAGTGACCTTCTCGGTCTACGGGCCGGGCGACACCGACTGCGAAACGGCCCTGGCCACCTCGCTGGTGACGCTCGAGAGCGACGAGGCCACCTCACCGGACTTCCAGACCCCTCAGGCCGGGAGCTTTCGCTGGACGGCGTCCTACGAGGGCGACGTCAACAACGAACCGGCTGCCACCGTCTGCGGCGCCGCCAACCAGACCTCCAGCGTCGCCAAAGCGTCGCCGGCGCTCTCGGCGGTTGCGACTGCCGCGGTCAAAGTCGGCACCACGATCACCGACAGCGCGACCCTCAGCGGCGGCTTCTCGGCCGGCGGCCAGCTCGTCTTCCGCGCCTACGGCCCGGGCGACCTGACCTGCAGTGACGCCGCCGCCTACGAAAAAGCGGTCGCCGTGGCCGGTGACGGCACCTACGCTCCGGCCGGCTTCGCGCCGGGGCCGGGGGTTTACCGGTGGAGGGTCAACTACGAAGGCGACGGCAACAACCAGGCGGACAGCTTGAGCTGCGGGTCGACCGACCAGACCTCCACCGTCAGCAAAGCCTCCCCCACCCTCAGCGGGGTGGCAACCGCGGCGGCCACGGTCGGCACCACGATCACCGACAGCGCGACCCTCAGCGGCGGCTTCTCGGCCGGCGGCCAGCTCGTTTTCCGCGCCTTCAAACCGGGCGACCTGACCTGCGTGGGATCTGTCGCCTATGAAGCCACGGTCCCGGTCGCTGGCGACGACACCTACTCCCCGGCCGGCTTCAAACCAACCGCTCCGGGCGCGTATCGGTGGACCGTCTCCTACGCGGGCGACCCGAACAACGAAGCGGACAGCACCAGCTGCGGCGCTCCGAACCAGACCTCCACCGTCAGCAAAGCCGCGCCGACCCTCACCGGGGTGGCGACCTCCGTCGTCGAAGCCGGCCTGACGATCACCGACAACGCGACCCTCTCAGGGGGCTTCGAGGCGGGCGGCCAGCTCGTCTTCCGCGCCTTTGGCCCGAGCAACCCGACCTGCGTGGGCAGCGCCGCGTATGAGGCCACCGTCCCGGTCGATGGCGACGGCCCCTACTCCCCGCCGGGCTTTGCGCCACCGCCGGGGCTCTACCACTGGACCGCCTCCTACGAGGGCGACTCGAACAACGAAGCGGTCAGCACCGTCTGCGACGCCGACGGCCAGTCCTCGGCCGTCGGCACGGTTTCCGTGGCGCTGACCGCCAGCGCCACCGGCGGCACGATCGGGACCACCGTCACCGCCACCGCGACGATCAAAGAAGGTGCGAAGCCAACCGGGCAGATCACCTTCAAAGCCTTCTCGCCCAGCGACCCGAATTGCGCCGGCGGAGCGGCGTTCAGCTCGACCGTCGACGTCTCCGGCAACGGCCCCTATCGCTCGGGCGCGTTCGCGCCGCCGCGGGTCGGCGCCTACCGCTGGACCATCGCCTACTCGGGCGACCTCAACCACAACCCGGCGACGGTCGGGTGCGGCAAAGCGACGTCGGGTATCTCCCAGGCAAGGCCCACGATCGCCGGCGCGGTCAAGCAGCGGATCGTGGTCGGCGCCAAGTTCCGCGACACGGCGACGCTGCTCGGCGGCTACACGCCCGGCGGCTCGATCACCTTCCGCATCTACGGCCCGGTCGCTTCGGGATGTGCCACCCCGGCGTTCGTCGACACCGTCGGGATCATCGGCAACGGCACCTTCAACTCGGATCCGTTCGTCGCCCAGCGTCCCGGCCGCTACAGCTTCGTCGCCAGCTACTCGGGCGACGCCGCGAACCAGGGGACGACCGAGCCGTGCGACTCTCCCGCCCAGGTCGTCGTCGTGCAGAAACGGACGCCGCGGGTGAAGCCGCGGGCGCAGCTGAGCGATCGCCGGCGGATCTCGATCCGCGCCAGCCTCGCGGGCAGCGTCTCCCCGACCGGGAGGATCACCTTCAGCCTCTACGGCCCGGGCGACAAGCGCTGCAAGCGCAAGCCCGCATTCAGCGGCGCCGTCACCGTGAAGTCGAACGGCACCTTCCCGCTGGCCCAGTACATCGCGACCAAGCCGGGCATGTACCGGCTCAGGGTCGGCTATTCCGGGGACGAGCGCAACAAGCGCTTCAAGGGCAGCTGCGGCGGGGCGCAATCGATCCGGGTCGGCTGAGCCGCCCAGCGCCTCGAAGATCCGCGCGGCAGGTCAGGTTCGCCGGCCGAGCAGCAGGTAGGTGGTCATCGGGCCCTTGCCCTTGACCTCGATCGTCCCCCGCCGGCGCAGCTCGTAGCGGTCGCGGAGGCGCTCGTAGACGCGCTCGGTCACCTGGATCGCGCCCGGAAGGCCGTGGGACTCCATCCGGCTGGCCGTGTTCACCGTGTCGCCCCAGAGGTCGTAGGTGAACTTGGCGCGGCCGATCACGCCGGCCACGACCGGCCCGGTGTCGATTCCGATCCGCACCTCCAGCGGCACCCCGCCCTCCCCCGCGCACCTAACCGCCTCGGCTCCCATCTCGAGGGCGAGGTCGGCGATCGCCTCGGCGTGGTCCTCGCGCGGGGCGGGAAGGCCGGCGGCGGCCATGTAGGCGTCGCCGATCGTCTTGATCTTCTCCACGCCGTGGCGCTCGGCGAGCCCGTCCCAGGCGGCGAAGACCCGGTCGAGCATGACCACGGCGTCCGCCGGAGCGAGGTCCTGGGCGAGCGGGGTGAAGCCGGCGATGTCGGCGAAGAGGACGGTCGCGGAGCCGAAACCGTCGGCGATCACCTCGTCGGACTCCTTGAGGCGATCGGCGACCGAGGCCGGCAGCACGTTGAGCAGCAGGCGTTCGGATTTCGCCCGCTCGACCTCGAGTTCGGCCAGGGCGCGCTCGCGGGCGCGGACGAAGTACTGCAGCAGCACGTAGGTGGTGGTGGTAACGCCGAGGAAGTTGAGGACGAAGAAGGAGACCTCCACGCCCTGGGGGATCTCGGGCGCGCCGGCCGAGAGGGTGGGATCGATCGCTCCGGAGAAGGCCACCAGCGCCGCGAAGGCGACGAACCAGGGCACGGCCTGGCGCGCGCCGACGAAGAGCAGCGCGCCCACCGGGCAGGTAAAGGCCCAGAGCGCGACGGCCGACGATGCGGCGAAGCCACCCAGGCTCCACTGCAGGGCGAAGGGCAGCAGCAGGCTCATCAGCAGCTGGCTGACCCGGAACAGCTGGAAGCCGCGGGTGCGCGCGAACGTGTAGAGGCTGGCGCCGGAAGCGAGCTGGTAGGCGAGCGGAATCGCCGCCGACAGCCAGAGCCCGAGGACCGCGTAGGTGCCCACCCAGACGAACGAGAGGGTGGCCATCAGGCTCGACGAGAGCACCAGCACCGACTTGCGCAGCCGCAGCTCCTCGCTGTCCGACGGCAGGCTGCCGAGGGCGGTGAGCCGGCGCAACCAGGCGGGCAACCTGCTCAGTCCTGGGCCGCGCCGGGGCGCATCCACGGGCACGCCTGGAGCATACGCCGCCCACCTCCGGCTGACACGGCATTACTTAAGAATCAAAGCTTTTCCGGGGAATAGGGTCGGTGGACCCAACGAAGGAGGAGCTCCATGAGCGTCCTTATCCGCTTTGCCCCCTCAGCCCTGACGGCCGCCCAGTACGACGAGTCGGTCAGCAAGCTCGAAGCCGCCGGTGCATTCCCTCCCGACGGACTCGATTACCACGTCTGCTTCGGCAGCGAGGGAACCCTTCGCGTCAGCGAGATCTGGGATTCCCGGGAGCAGCTCGAAGCATTCGGTGAGCGGCTGATGCCCGTGCTTGCTGAAATCGGCATCGATCCCGGGGAGCCGGAAATCATCGAGATCCACAACATCGTCAAGCGCTGACGGGCGGGCAGAACCAGCGCGGCCAAGGCCAACGCGGCGAGGAGCGCGATCGCAGGCGTTCCGCCTCTCGTCTTCCTCAGGGGTAGGACTGGATCTGCTCGGCCTCGAATAGCTCGTGGACGAGCTTGATCGCGATCGAGCCCTCGCCGACCGCGGAGGCGACCCGGTTCATCGACCCGTGGCGGACGTCCCCCGCGGCGAGAACGCCGGGCATGCTGGTCTCGAGCGAGAACGGCCTGCGCTCCAGCGGCCAACCCGAGGAGGCCTCTGCGTCCGTCCCGGTGAGAACGAACCCGCCGTCCCCCTGTGCGATCTCCGGCGGCAGCCAGTCGGTGTTCGGGTGGGCGCCGATCATCAGGAAGAGCTCGTCCGAGGCCACGGCCTCCTCCTCCCCGTCGGCGCCGCGCAGGACCAGGCGCTCCAGCCAGCCGTCGTCGCCGGCGCTGCCGCCGACCACCTCGGTCCCGAGCCGCACCTCCACGTTGGGCGTGATTTCGATCTGGCGGACCAGGTAGTGGGACATCCCCCTGTCGAGCGAATCGGCTCGCACGACCAGCGTCACCTTGCGGGCGAATTCGGCCAAATGCAGCGCCGCCTGCCCAGCCGAGTTGGCGCCGCCGACGACGTGCACCTCCTCGTCGACCGTCGCCGGCGCCTCGTGAGCGGAGCCGCCGTAGAAGACGCCCGATCCGACCAGCGCCTCGACCTCCTCGACTCCGAGCCGGCGATAGGTGGCGCCGGTGGCGAGGACGACCGCGCGGGCGCTGACCTCGCCGCCGTCGGAGAGGCTGAGATGAAGGCGGTCGCCCTCGCGCCGAAGCGCGATCGCGTCGTGCATGAAGGCGAACTTGGCGCCGAAGACCCAGGCCTGCTCGTAGGCGCTCTCCGCGAGCCGGCGGCCGCTGACGCCGCGTGGAAAGCCCAGGTAGTTGCGGATCAGCGAGCTCGAGGTCGCCTGCCCGCCGATGCCGCCGTCGTCGACGACCAGCGTCCGCAAGCCCTCCGAGGCACCATAGACGGCGGCCGAGAGCCCGGCCGGCCCACCGCCGACGATGACCACGTCGAACTCGCGCTGCTTCGGGTCGATCGTGGCGCCGGCCGCACTCGCCAGCTCCAGGTTGGTCGGGTCGGCGAGGATGGTCCCGTTCGGGAAGACCACCAGCGGGAGCGTCCCGCCGTCGCCCGCCTCGGCGACCAGCTCGCGGCCGTCCGGGGAGTCGGCGAGCAGGAACGCGTGCGGCACCGCGCAGCGCCCGAGAACCTCCCTCAGCTCGTGCGCCCTACCGGTCCAGGACTCGCCGACGATGTGGACGGTGTGGGGCGAGACCCGCCGCGCGTGAGCCCACTCGAGCAGGAAGGTCGAGACGGACTGGTGGAAGAGCTCGTCTGGGGACTGCGAGGGGCGGATCACGTAGTACTCGATCTGCCGTCGCGCCATCGCCTCGAAGATTTCCCCCGCGGTCTGACCGTCCCCCCAGCTGCCCCACTCGATCAGCAGCCCACGCTGAGCGTGAGCGTGGAGATCTCGCACCCTGCCCAGCAGCTCGGCCCCGCCGGTGCCGTCGAGCGAGTGCGCGGCGAGGACCAGCGCCACGTCCTCCCCCGCCGCCTTCAGCGCCCGCAGCTCCACCATTGCCTGCTCCGCCGAGGACACGCAGACGACGCGGTAGCTCCGCTGGTAGCGGTCGACCAGCTCGCGTTCGACAGCGTGGAGCGCCTGCTCGTCTTCCTCGATCGCGAAAAGGACAGGGTCCACCGAGGCTAACCCGGGTTCGTCGCCGCAACCAGCCAAACGGACGCTCGGCCGACTATCGAGCCGTCGCCCCGCCGCCAGGGGGCGTAGTGCTCGGCGAGTGCAGCGGCGATCTCCGCCCGGCGGCTCTCGCCATGCTCGCCGTTGAGGCGGATCAGCTCGGCCCCGGGACCGATCGCCAGCAGGGAATCGACGGCTTCGGCCATGTCCTTGCCCATGAAGTAGTCGAAGTCACGCTGGTGCAGCTCGATCGCCGCGAACCCAGCCGCGTCGAGAATGCCCCGCAGGGTCTCTGGATTGCCAAGGGAGAACGGCCCGGGACCGCAGGTGTCGGCCTCGTACTCGTCCGGGCGCGTGAGAAAGCGTTCGACCACCTGCTCGGTCTCCAGCCAAAACGGGCTCTCGCCTTTGCGCCGCCAGCAGATCTTGCGGAGCCCGCCGCCGGGCTCCAGGGCTCCGCGGATCGCACGCATCGCCGGGACGGGCGCGGCGAAGAACTGGGTCCCCATGCGCGAGAAGGCGTAGTCGTAGATCGGATCCCACTCCGCGGTCTGGGCGTCGGCGGTTTCGAACTCGACGTTTCCGGCCCCGGCTTCGAGCGCCTCGCGACGGGCATCCTCGATGAAGCGAGCGGAGGAGTCGGTGCCGAGCGCAAAGCCCTGGGGACCGACGAGCCCGGCCAGTTCCCGCGTGGTCTCGCCAAACCCGCAGCCGATGTCGATGCAACGCCCACCTTGCGGCGGGGGGAAACGGTCGAACAGCTCCCCCGTGACCTCTCCCAGCGCACCGACGAACACCGCGCGATTCTGCTTCCACCGCTCATAGAGCACGGTGTCCCAGGCTCGCACCGCCTCGACGTTGCCCGGCGCAACCGGACCCGGATCGCGCAATTGAGACATTGCGCACAGGCTAGTCGCTCCCGGCCGTCTCCAGCGAGCTTTCCTCTCCTCCCGATCGATCGCCCTTGCGGAAACGTGGCGCTGGTGAGATCGTTCTCCCATGGCGCGAACCCCACTCGCCGCCAGGCTCGCCGAGGCTGCATCGGTTGCCTCGGAGGCCGCCAGCCGCAACGCCCCGGTCGACGAAGTTCTCGAGGACCGTGCCGGGCAGTTGCGCCGGCGCGAGCTGCTCGTGGGCGGAGCCGGGATCGCGATGGCAGCCGTGCTCGGTGGGCGTCTCCCCAGGGCAACTGCCGCCGGCGCGCCGCGAATCGTCGTCGTCGGTGGCGGCTTGGCGGGATTGACCTGCGCCTACCGGCTGAAGCAGGCTGGATACCGAGCGGATCTCCATGAGGCCTCCGACCGGCTCGGCGGGCGCTGCTGGACGCGCCGGGGGGACTTTGCCGAAGGGCAGATCGCCGAGCACGGCGGCGAGCTGATCGACCAGGGACATACCCAAACCCGCCAGCTCGCCCGGCAGCTGGGGCTGGACCTCGACAACCTGCTCTCCGCCGAGGCCAACGGAGCCGACCCGTTCTATTACTTCGACGGCGCGCCGTACTCGTTCGCACAGGCAACCGACGACCTGAAGCAGATCTGGCAGCAACTGCACAAGGACGTGTCCGCGGCCAGCTACCCGACGCTCTATACGCAGTCGACGCAACGAGGCCGGGAACTAGACGCGATGTCGATCGCCGACTGGATCCGCGCCTACGTCCCCGGTGGCCTCAAATCGAAGTTGGGACAGCTCCTGGACGTCGCCTACAACATCGAGTACGGGGCGGAGACGAAAGTGCAGAGCTCGCTCAACATGCTCTACCTGCTCGGTTACTCGGGTCAGGGCCAGCTGCGGATCTTCGGCCCCTCGAACGAGAAGTACCACGTGCGCGGGGGCAACGACCAGATCACGGCCCGGCTCGCGGCCGCCGTCTCGGGTCAGATCACGACCGGCTCCGAGCTGGTCGCCATCGCGCGCAACTCGGACGGCAGCTACCGCTTGTCCTTCAGGTCCGGACTGAGTACGAATACGGTCACCGCCGACCGCGTCGTCCTCGCCCTTCCCTTCTCGATCCTGCGCGACGTCGACTACTCGAAAGCCGGCTTCTCCCCGGTCAAGACCACCGCGATCGAGCAACTCGGCATGGGGACGAACTCCAAGCTGCATCTTCAGTTCGAAGACCGCTTCTGGAACACGCTGGGAAACCAGGGAGACACCTATTCCGACACCGGTTACCAGACCACCTGGGACGTCACCCGTGCGCAACCCGGGACGGCGGGGATCCTCGTCGACTACACCGGCGGCAACATCGGCGCGAGCTTCGGCACCGGCACGCCCGCCGAACGCGCCGCGAAATTCCTCAGCCAGCTGGAGCCCGTGCTGCCCGGGATCTCGGCGCGGTGGAACGGCAGGGCAACGGTCGACTACTGGACCGGGGACCCGTGGACCAAGGGCTCGTACTCGTACTGGAAGGTCGGCCAGTACACCAAGTTCGCTGGCGCGGAGCGCCAGCAGGAAGGCGCCTGCCACTTCGCCGGCGAGCACACCTCGGTCGACTTCCAGGGCTACCTCAACGGCGCCGTCGAGTCCGGCGAGCGAGCCACGAGCGAGATCCTCGCGGCACTGAAGTAGGGCCGGTCCGTCGGGCCGGCGCGCGATCAGCGGTGGTTGTATCGACGATGGGCAATCTCATACACGCTAGGGCGCCAGGGTCGATCGGGATGGCGCTCACCCACTGCGAGCAATACCAAGGGCGGGCTTCGAAGCCTCTTCATCAGCCGCGAGAACCGCCCCCCAATGACCCGCTGGCTGCGGGATATAAAACTTGACGCAGCCTCCAAGTCGCGTGCCGTCCCGGCCTTCCCCTTCGCATCGGCGCAGCCATTTGACCGGGATCCCCAAGTCCTGAATCCTGGCAACCATCGGCTCAATGGCTGCTCGAGCCGCTTGCGTACAGCGCGCCAGATCCTCAGCGAGAAGGATCTCGTCGATCCGAACCTCGAAGCGCGGGCCTTCTCCCGCGCTCACCCAACTAGCCCTCGCCGTCGGTTGGAATCGAGCCGAAGTGCCGATCGAAGTCCTCGGCGCTCATCGCCCTGGTCCCAGTCCGCCTACGGATCTCCTCAATTGAAGTCGCCTTCGAGGGCCAATCCGGCGCATAAATGAGCTTCGCCTGCGCCGCTTCCTCCTCGGTCATCGCCTTTATCTGCTCGATCAACTCCGACTTGGTCATGCGGGGATCGTAGCCGGAGCATCAGATTGCCTTGAATGGCATCTGGCTGGTTCACGGACAGGGTTTCTAGCCTCGACTCCCCTTGGACGTTGGGCCACACCTGTTGGGCGGTGACCTCGCAGTAACCGCCCGGATGCACCATCGAGACCGGGGACGCAGGGGACGAGCGGTACCACGCGACTCCTCGGAGCCCGATCGGGCGACAAGGAAGCCCAAAGCCCGCTTCTCAGGCGGGCTCTGAAATATCGGGGAGACAGGATTTGAACCTGCGACCGCTCGGCCCCCAGCCGAGTGCGCTACCAGACTGCGCCACTCCCCGTGGGGTGTCTGCATTCTGACGAATCGGGCAAACTGTCGCGGAGGGGGTCGCGGCGGACCGCGATCTCGCTCGTGCGGCGGTAGCTCAACGGTAGAGCCTCAGCCTTCCAAGCTGATGACGCGGGTTCGATTCCCGTCCGCCGCTCTCGATTCGGTCCCGTTCGGTGCCGATAGACGGGACCAGATGCGCTTCCGCTCGGCAAGACCTGCGATGGCCGCCTGCTCTGCGCTGGCGCTGGCGGCGGTCCTGCTCGGCGGCTGCGGCGGCGAGGGGGACGAAACCGGGGAAGGGCCGCAGCTGGCGAACGGCCGTGGCTACGTCGACTGGCCGCTGTTCGGGCGGGTGCCGCAGCGCACCCACTACCTGCCGGCGACGAGCCGGGCGCTGGATCCGCCGCTGAAGCAGGCCTGGTCGATCAACACGCACGGGCTGATCGAGTTCCCGCCGGCGATCCACGACGGGGTCGCCTACGTGATCAACAAGTACGGCAACGGCAAAGCGGTGCGGCTGCGGGACCGCGGGATCCTCTGGGAACTGAAGGTCCGCCCCAGCGACAAAGGCAAGCCGCTCGACGTCACCGCGCCCGTCTACCACCAGGGCCGCGTCTACTGGACCTTCCTCGACGGTCGGGTCGCCGCGCGTGACGCGGCGACCGGTACGAAGGTCTGGGTCCGCGACCTCCACGCCCACCTCGAATCCTCACCGCTGGCGGTCGACGGAACGCTCTACCTCGGCACCGACACGACCGACCTCGTGGCGCTGCGCGCCTCCAACGGCAAGACCCTGTGGCGCTTCAACTCGCCGGGGGCGATCAAAGCCAGCCCCAGCATCCACGACGGCCGCGTCTTCGTCGCCGACTACCAGTCGGCGATGTTCAGCCTCGACGCCAAGACCGGCAAGCCGATCTGGCGCACCAATACCTCCAAGGTGGCGCCGTTCGGGCGCGGCGGCTTCTTCTCCTCGCCCGCGATCGGGTTCGGCAACGTCTACGCGGCCCGCGACGACGGCACCGTCTTCGCCTTCGACGAGAAGACCGGAAAGGTCGCCTGGTCCTTCCCGACCGGCGGCTACGTCTACGGCTCGCCGGCGCTCGCCCAGGTCCCCGGCACCCCACCGACCGTCTACATCGGCGCCGAAAACGGCCGCTTCTTCGCCCTCGACGCCAAGACGGGCAAGGTGCGCTGGCGCTACGACGTCGGCGGCCCGGTCCCGGGGACGGCGACGGTGATCGGGCACACCGTCTACACCTCGAGCTTCAAGACCGGCAGGACCGTCGGCATCGATGTCCACACCCACAAGCCGACCTTCCGCATCCGCCAGGCCGGCTACACGCCGATGGTCTCCGACGGCAAACGCCTCTTCCTGGTCGGCTACTACACGCTGATCGGGCTGGAGCCGGTGGCGCGGGCGGCCCGCTAAGGCAGGAAGCGGGTCAGGAGGAGCCTGGCTTCGCCGCCTTCTTCGAGACTGTCGGTCGTGAAGCCGCCGGCGGCGACCACCCGCCCCCCGGCGCCGGGAACCGCGGCGAGGGCGATGCTTCGCACGCCGCGAGCGAGGGTCTGGAGCCCGCCGCGCCCGAAGCTGCGATCGAGCTGGCCGTTAGGCCGGTAGCGGACAGCCGCGAAGGCGAAAGGGACCTCCCTCGACCTGGACACAGCGGCGCTGCCGACCGCGACGATCTTTCCGTCCGGCTGGAGGGCGATATCGTTCGCGTCCTTCAGGTAGCTGGGCGGCCCCGGCGCAGCCACGCCGCCATCCCCGAAGCTGCGATCGAGCTGGCCGTTGGGGTGGAACCGCAGGAGAACGGCGCGTTGGGCGTTGCGCGAGAAGCGGTTGGCCTGCACGACAATGCGGCCGTCGGGCTGGACCGCGAGCGACGCCCCGCCCGGGCAGCAGCCGGAGGTCCCGACCCCGCGCACGACCTTGCCGTCGCCGTCGCCGAACGAAGGGTCGAGCGCGCCGTTTGAGCGGAGCCTTGCGAGAAGGAGCCGGCCGTTTCGATAGCCGGCGACGAGGATCTTGCCGCCAGCGAGAACTCGCACTGCGAAGAGACCGGTGTTGGTGTAATTGACAATTCCCTGCCGGCGAGGTTCGAGCAGGACTCGTCCGTCCCTGCCGAAGCCACGGTCGATGCTGCCATCGGGCCTATAGGCGATGACCAGCGCCGCGGGCCGGGGGAAGGACTCGTTCCGCGCCCCCACCGCAACGATCCGCCCGCCGGGCGCGATCGCCACCTCGTGCAGGACGGTGCCGCCAAACAAGGGTCCACCTGGGAGTTCTGGCTTGAACGGCGGCCTCGGCGCAACAGTGCCGCCTTGCCCGAAGCCGCGATCGAGCTGGCCGTTCGGGCGGTAGCGGGCGAGAAGCGGAGCCGTCTGCTGGAATCGGATGGATCCGGGGCTCTGCTGATATCCGGCGACGAGGATCTTCCCGTCCGGCTGCACGGCGACCGCCTCGGCCTGGATTTCGATGTCGTGCTGCTTGCCCCCGGCCCGTGGCACCCCGTTTATCCCCAGGCTGAAGCCATCAGTCCCAAACCCGGGGTCGAGGAAGCCACTCCGGGTGAATCGAGCCGCTGCGAAGTACCCCAGATCCTCACTTTCCCCGATTGCGGCGACGAGGTCGCCGTCCGTGGTCCGGGCGAGGTCGCGAATCGTGACCGCGAAGCCCTCGGACTCGGGAGGCGCCAGCACTTCGGAAACGCCGCCCTGGCCAAAAGCGCCGTCGGTCCGGTCGGCCGCCGGAGCGACAGCCGACGCGGCTAGCGTCGCAAGCAGGCAAAAGCCAGCCAGTCCCGCCGCTAAATGCCATTTGCTTCGTCTTGGCTTCATCTGCTCCTCGGGGTAGAACCCGGCCCACCTCCCCACGTCGCGGCGCCACTCTAGAACGGTGGAAGGGGTCCCGCCTTGAAGTCTCGGAGCCGACAGGCACTCCCGAAGCCCTCGACGCCGGTGAAGCCCGCGGAGAACGAGAGGTCGGCTCCCGTAAGCAGCTGAGTGAACACACCCGTGGTGGTTGCGGCCCACACAGACAGTTCGCCCCTTTTCTCGACCAGCGCAAACCGGCCGTTGGGTGATCGCCCAAACTGTTTTTTAACTTCAGTCGTAGCTTTGCCGTCCTGCCACTTGAGGAGGGTCAGCAAGACCGACGTGCCGGGGGTGAACCCTCCGTCGGCTACGCGGAGCTCGTAACCGGACTTCGTGGTCGCCGGATCGGGCACGTTGAGCCAGAGCGAGCAGTAGCGCGACTGGAACGCGGACGGGGCGCGAACGGTCGTCGCGGACACAGCCGTGCCGGCGCCGGTGTCGGCAACTCCACCCACCGTCCAGAAGGCACCGCTGATCTCGGCCTCCGACTTGGGCGTCCAGCCCAGCAGGGAGAGGGGACTGGCGACGAGCTTCCCCGTCCGGCCCTCGGTCCATGCCAGGCTCGCCCAGGTCCCCCCGTCCGACAACGGGTCTTCGGTTCGGACCAAGGTGTCCCGGAGCGGCAGCGCCTGCAGCGCCGCGTCCATGCTTTTTGCCGCTGGGAGCGGCGCGCCGACCTTGAAGCCGGTCAGCCGGGTGATGTTCCCGGTGCCTTCGAGTCCCGCGTTGCCGCGTTCAAAGGCGCCGTCGTTGGCGCTGAGGGTCCGTTCGAAGCCAGCGCCCCTGTCGATCCAGGCCGAAAGGCGGCGGCCCTGATCGACGATAGCGAAGGAGTTGCCATCGACCAGGGGGACTCCCGAGCTCGAAGCGAGAACCGTCTCCGCGCCCCCGGTCCACTTCGACAACACCAAGTCGTAGGTGTTGGCGGCGGTCAGGGTGAAGCGCAGCTGGTACCCAGCGCGCGTGGCCCCAACCGGATCGGGCACGTCCAGCCAGAGCGCGAACTGGCGCTGCGCGATTTCGGGGTTCCTGGCGAGCGTCGCCACGGCAGCGAGACCGGACCCCGTATCCGTTAGCACCGGCTCGTAAAAAGCACCGACAACGGTTGGGAACGCTTGGACCGGGCGCCATCCCTCTGCGGCGCTTTCGCCACTTTCGGCCGCCCATCCCAGGCGGGACCAGTCGCTTCCGAACCGTGAGATGGCAGCCGCCGACCCGTCGAACGGCTCGGTGATTGGCATCGCCCCCAGCGACGGGTCGGGCGGGACGCCATCAGTCGTGAAGACCCTGTCGGCGCCTTTCGCGGTCCCATCCGCATTCGTGGCCACGAGCCGGTAGTGGTATCGGGTGAGCGGGGTGAGGCCGGTGAGCGGCTCGGTCACGACAACCTGCTCGCTGCCCGTGTCGACCAGTTTCGGGGAGGCCGGCACGACGCCACCGTAGGCGGTCGTCGTGCCGAATTCGAACTGGTAGGTGGTCGCCAGGCCATGGCTTTCGACGGAGCCGGCCAGGCCCGCCGAGGTTTCCCCGATCGCGTCCGCCGCCCCGGTGAGAACACTCGGCGGCAGCCGGGTGGTGAAGGTCAGATCCTCACCTTCCGCTTCCCCGATCTCGTTGGTCGCGACGATGCGGTAGTGGTAGGTCGTACCAGGCTCGAGGTTCGCAATCTGCTCACCGACCACGACGTCCTCGGCGCCGGAGCCGACCGATTTCGCCGTCGCCGGCGCTTTCGACCCGTACTCGGTCGTGAGGCCGTATTCGAACTGGTAGCTGGTCTCGCGGCCAACCGGGTTGACCACTCCCTGGAGCGTCGCCGAAGTCCCAGTCAGATTGGTTGCGATATCCGTGTCTGCGGTCGGGGGCAAGAGGGCGCACTCGTCGCCGATCCCGTCGTCGTTGCCATCCTCCTGGTCGGGGTTGTAGGCCGTCGGGCAGTTGTCGTCAACGTCCGCGATGCCGTCGCCATCGGCGTCAGGCGGCGCACAGGCGTCTCCGATCCCGTTAGCGTCGAGGTCGACCTGGTCAGAATTGCCGAGTTCGGGGCAATTATCGGAGCCGTCGGGAACGCCGTCGCCGTCGGCGTCGGCCGCTTCCTCCGGCGGTATCAGCAGCAGTTCCGGTTCTTCGGCCTGGCTTTCGGCCAGCTGGGCGAAGATCTCGCTTTCCGCGAGGGCGCCTTCGTACACCCCAACCTCGTCGACGAATCCGGTGAGGAAGTCGGACAGGCCGGGACCGGCGCCGATCAGGCTCTGCGGGGATTCGAGCGGCTCCGGCATGACCCGTTCCCCGAAGCCGAGGCTGTAGGGGAAGCCGTCGACGTTGAGCGTGATCGTCTCCCCGTCGATGGTGCCCACCAACTGGTGCCAGTTGCCGTCCTCGACCGGGCGGTCGGATGCGACGAGGGGCGCGCCCGCACCGGTACCAGTGGCGAAGGCGATGCGGCCGTCAGCATCCCTGTAGAGGAAGGCGCCCTCCCCGTCCTCGGAGCTCGAGAAGAGGTATTCCCGTTTACCGACCGGCGCCTGGAACTTGACGAAGAGCACCACCGAGTAGCCGTCGGTGCCGCCCGGGGCCCCCTGGCCGCCGAGGTCGACGTAGCTCCCGGGACCTCCGGGAAACTCGACCGACGAGCCTTCCTCGGCCAGCAGCGCCGTCGCTCGTCCGAGCCTCGCCGCCCCAGGGGAGTTCACCGAGGGGCCGACCCCGACGACTTCGTAGGTGCCCGGTACGCCGCCCACGAGGTTCTCGGCAGCGGTGCCCGCGGTCTCGTCAAGGGGGAAGAAGGCGGCGATTCTCGGCCTGACATGGAACCCTTCGGCGATCGGTCCGAGCACGGGCGGATCCGACCCTTCCAGGGGACGCAACCCAGGCCGTTTCTTGAATTCGACCCCGTCTTCGTTTTCTATGGGGCACCCTTTGACGTGACCTTTATCCGCCGGTGGATTTTCGATGTCCGCATGCGCTTCGTCCAGCGGCTGCCCGCCGCAGTTGATGATCAGGTCCGTGACTTCGTCCAAGGCGTTGATCACGTCATTTCCGCCTTCGGCGACCAGCCTGTCGGCGCCCCCGCGCCCGATCAACAGGTTCCTCGTGGAGGTCCCCACGAAGTTGTCCCCCGCCGTTGAGCCCTCGAGATCGTTGAACTCCTCCAGCGTGTTCAATTTTTCTTCTCCGCAGGTACCTTCACCCTGTTCGGCCCTGCCTATGAGGCCTGCGTCGAGGTCGGCAAAGACCCCAATGTCCAGAAGCGGGTGGAACTGCGCGTTGTCGGACCCCGTGTCTCCTTTACCGGCGTCGCCGAACAGCGTGTCGCCTCCGCAGATACGGGTGGAGATCAGGAGGTCATTGTCAGGGCCGCCCTGCAGATTGTCGGGACCCTCGCCCTGGAAGAGCACGTCGTCGCCCCCGCCGCCGCGGAGGACCTCGGTGCCCGTGGTCCCCCCGTCCCCGTCGGTCAACAGCTCTTCGAGCGCACCTCCGACCACCCTGTCGGTCCCGGTGCCACCGCTCAGTGCGAAAGCGCCGGGAACTTCTTTGGTTTTCGTTTCGGCCTTCAACCTGTCGTCGCCGTCGCCGCCTTCGAGCGCCACGACACCGAGGTCGAGGCCTCCCAGCGAGCAGTTGACAATGAGGTGGGTTGGCCGCGGCCTGTCTTTGCAGCCGAAGGGGTGGAGCCGCTGGGCGATATCTTCGTCGGCGGCAACGAACTGGACTATCTTGCTTCTCTCGAGATATTTGACCGTGACCGCCTCATTGCTGGGACTGCCGGAAAGAAAGAGGTCCGTCTCCGCGGTGTCTTTGTCACCTGGACGCTGAACGCCGAGTTCGATCCTCCCGGCCGGGCGCGAGGCCATTTCGCGGGTCGGTTCCCCGCCGAGAAAGTTGTCGCCTAGGCCGCCGTCGATCTGGTCCCCACCACCACCGCCCTTGATCACGTCGTTCCCAGGCCCGCCGAGGATCACCTCTGCAGCCGCTGACCCTTCGATGAAATCGTTGAAAGCGGAGCCGACGATCCGCTCGAAGTCTCCAGGTACCCGGATGTCGGCTTTGTTGGTAGGACGGCCGCGCTGTTTCTTGATGAACAGTGCATCGCCAGCGCCCCCGGCCACGTCGAGCCCAATCGGGTGCTCCCCATTGAGTTGGATGAGGACGCCCGCTTCGGTTCCAGGAAAGCCCTGGAAGTTTGGTTCCGGATTAACGGCGAACCCCCGCTGAACCACGTCTGCGTAGCTCAGCGTGTCGACGTCGTCTTTGCCTCCGGCGAACTGGTCTTCGCCCTGCCCCCCGCGCAGGGTGTCGTTGCCGTCGTTTCCTTTGAGGACATCGGCCCCCGGTCCGCCGTCGATCAAATCGTTCCCCGGGCCTCCCTCCAGCTGGTCGTCATCGCCGATGCCGCCGTAGATGAGGTCGTTGCCGTCGCCGCCGAACACCTTGTCGTTCGTTCGTTCGGCCCGGATCAGGTCGTTGCCATCGCCACCGAAGACCTGCTCCGCTCCCCGGCCGGAGAGGATGACGTCGCAGCCGCCTTCTCCCCGGTACACCTTCACCCCCTCTCGCGGCCGAATCAGGTCGGATTTGTTGGTGCCGCGGAGCACACCGCCCGGCGCATTCGTGTCTTTCGGTAGTTCTATTGGGTGCGCGAGGCAGTCCGTCGGCCCATTGGCTCTCGCGGTGTAGACCACGTCCTCCGCGGGGGTCGACTTTTCCCAGCTCGCGATCGGGGAGAAGTGGCCGACTCCGTCTTCGCCTTCGACCACGTAGCGGTGGTCGCCGATCACCTGGGCAACCGGGAACTGGAACTCGCGCACAGCCGTGTCCTTGCATACGTTGAGGCTGCACTGCGCTCCGAGGGTTTGAAAGGGCTGTCCGTCGACCTTGATGCGGATCGCCCCGACGCCGGAGCGAATCGTCTGCGGCGAGGATGCGTCCCCATCCCGCACCACCAGGCGCACTTTCACGCCGGGAACCCCCTCTTCGCGCACCGGGCCGCTGACCACCGGCACACTCGGCGCCGATACGTCGACGATGAATTTGCGACTGGCAGGGGTCGGGTCGATAGCGCCACCGTTGCCGATCGCGCGGACCGCGAAGAGGTGTTCGCCCTCAGAGAGCCCCGAGAGGGTCCGAGCGCCTGCAGGGCAAGCCGCAAAGGTCGCTGCATCGACCCGGCACTGGAAGGAGGCCGGCTCGTCGGCGGAGTACCGGAACGTGGGTCCGGTTTCGGCGACCGCGCCGGCGGGCCCGGCGTCGATCGTCGTCTCGGGGGCTGACGTATTGACGAGGAAGGTCGCAGTGGCGGGAGTCGGGTCCGTGTTGCCGGCGCGGTCGGTGGCCTGTACCGCGAAGGTGTGCTGACCATCGGTCAGGCCGCCAGACGGGGTGTGGCTGGAGCCGGGACCCGAGCACGGCCCGAATGCCTCGGCGTCGAAGCGACATCTGAAGCTCGAGCCCGGCTCGTTGGAGGAGAAGGTGAAGGTCGGCCGGGCGTCGTCGGTTGGACTCTCGGGCCGGGAGGCGATCGTGGTGTCGGGACTCAGCGTATCGACCGTGAAGGCCCGCGTGGCGACGGCTTCGTGCCCGAATTCAGAGCGAGCCAGCACACTGAAGACGTAGGCGCCGTCGGCAAGCGCCGTTTCCACCCGGTGCTGGAATTCTTCGCCGAGACGGGGTCCGGCTTTGCAGAGTTTGAAGTTTACTTCCTCCGCGTCCGAAGGCTCCGGTTCAACCGCGCAGGAAACCGCGTCTTCCCCCTCGGTCTCAAATTCGAACCGCGGGCGGTTTTCCCGGGTTAGGCCGTCCGGGCCACCCACGACTCGGACGACCGGAGGACGAGTGTCGACCTGGAAATCACGCTGGGCAGGGGTTCCATCGACCCGACCGACCTCGTCGACGGCCCGGACCTGAAAGCGGTAGCTCCCGGTGACGAGCGACGGCGAGGGCTCAAAGCCGAGTTTCGGACAGGCTTTGAACGGACCGGGCGTAGGGCCGAGGAGGTTGAGTCTGCACTCGAAGCTCGCGTTTGGATTGTCCGAGCTGTAAGTGAATTCAACCTGCCCGGTGGGCGACTGCGATCTGGGAGCGGAGTCGATCACCGTGTCGGGCCTACGATCGACGACCACGGTGACGGTTTTCGCGGCGGACACATGGCCAGCCGGATCGCGAGCGGTGATCGTCAGCGTGTTGCTGCCCTCGGGCATCAGGGTCGGGTCGTAGGGGACCGAGAAGTTCGTGAGAGTGTGAGGGCATTCTGCGAGCCGGAGGCCCGTACACGATCCGCCTGGCGAGGCCGTGAAGGTCTTCGTCTGGCCATCGCTGCCCTGGGTCTGGACGGTGATCGTGGAAACGCCGAAGCCCGGGTCGCTGGCGGAGATAGTGATCGGTAGCGGCGTGTTGCCGACCGGCTGGCCGGGGCCGGTGGGGGCACTGAGGGTCGGGGCCTCGGGGTCGTCGAAAAAGAAGAAGGCCCCGCCGACGAAAAGTTCGTGGAAGCAATTTGGCGTGACAGCCGGGGCCGGGCTGTTGGCGTTTGCAACCCCGATCGTCGCGAGGCGGTGCCCGGGACCGGCCAGAGGCGGGGTCAGCGTTATGTTCGTGTTGCTGCCGGCTTGGCTGATCGGCGCGTAGAATTTCTGCGGCTCGAAATTGTTCGCGAACACGTTGAAGATCCCGACGTATCCGTGAGGTTGGGCCTCGCCTGCGCAGCTCGCAGCGAGAACACCGAATATCGAATTGAAGGTCGCCGAGGTGATGAAGGCCGTTCCGCCCGGCGCCTGGTAGATGAACTGCCCGAAGGTGCCGGGCTGGTAGGTGACCCCCGGCTGCGAGCGCACCTGAAAGCTTGCCGGCGAGCTGAATAGTTGGTACGGCGCGGTCCCTGCCTGGGTCCAGATAGCCAGGTTCGCAGTGGCGGGGCCGACGTTCTCGAGCAGCGGATCGAGCAGGACCGGGTAGGCGACGTCGATCGAGCTGTGCTCGACCCGTACCACGACCGAGTCCCCCTCGACGCTGAGTTCAGCGGCGACGACGCTCCCCTGGGCATCGACCGCAGAGGGCGGGCGCACGACGGCGATCGGGTTCTTGCCGGCGTCCAGCACCTCCGCTCCGCCGCTGCCGTCGGCGCGCAGGGTCGCCCCGGCGGGAACGGAGAGCTCGTAGCGGAACTCCTCCGGGCTCTCGACCGAGCGCAGCTGGTGGAAGATCTCGACGCCCCGCGCCAGCGGAGCGAGCAGAGTGTCAGTGGCGGTGTCGGTGGCCGCGAAGAACAGGTCCGACGAGCCGAAGCGCTGCGCCACCGCCGTGTCGCTGCCCGGCAGGCCGACCGCGACGCCGCTCGGCAGCTGGATCGCGCCGCCCGCCGTCCCCGGGAGCTGGACCGGAGTCAGGGCCTGGTGGGGGCCGTAACCGCTGCCGACCGGTTCCAGGGAGAGATCGAGTCGATCCTTCGGCTCCCCGGGCTGGGCGACTTCGATCGGGATCGGGGATTCGAGCAGCTGGCTGCCGCCCTCGCCGTCGGCCACCCGGGCGACGTTCTTCCCCAGGACCTCCTCGATCTCGAGCTCGCCGATCATCCGGGCCGGGTCGGCGGCCAGGCTCTTCAGCGTCTCCGGGAAGGCGTCGGAGAGAAGCTGCCGGGACTCCGAGGGGGTGAGGTGGGCGTACGCCTCGCGTGACTCAGCGCGCTCGCGGGCGGCCTTCGGCGAGGACAGCTCCGCCTCGCGCGCCGCCGCTCGCGCGCTTTCCTCTTCACCGGCGATCCTCAGTGCCTGGCTGAACTCGGCGTCGGTCGGGAGCGATTCGGTCCCCGACCGGGACCCCTCATCCCCAATCGACGCCGGCGCCGCGAACACCGATACCGCAGACATAACCAACACCAAGAGGGCCAAGGCTGCGATACCGAGCAGCCGCCACCCATTCACCACTCCCCTGCCTGCGTTCACGACGACTCTCCCTTGTGCTTAGTGAGTTTTGATCGCTGGAGCTGCCGGAACTTATGAGTGAACTCAGGAGTGGTCAATCAGTCCAAACGAAAAGTCAGTCCCGCCTCTCGGACGTCCGTTGTTGGACAAAAGGGGCGGCACTAGGGTGGCCGCCTCTTGCGACCGCGCGCATTCCGAAAACTGGTCATCCCCGGCCTTGCGATCGCACTCTTTTCGCCGACGCTTCTGGTGTTGTCACAGGGCAGTGCCGACGCCAACCCCAGCTGCCTTGGGCGCCCCGCCACGCTGGTGAGTGTCGACGGCGACGTGCGGCTCCACGGCACCGAGAAGGCCGACGTGATCGTCACCGGGGCCGGTGAGGACGTCGTCTACGGCGGCGGTGGCAACGACCGCATCTGCTCGAGCGGAGGCGACGACAGGATCCTCGGAGATGTGGGCAGG